>Ga0210388_10003349_pt1 | contig 12566 bp, 12 predicted proteins | sample IncBWC19OmetaG_FD_155485 | JGI IMG/M metagenome (GOLD analysis project Ga0210388, IMG submission 155485) | Forest soil microbial communities from Barre Woods Harvard Forest LTER site, Petersham, Massachusetts, United States - Inc-BW-C-19-O ... | reverse complement strand
CATTCGCTCTACCAAACGCTAATCATTGTAAATCAGCTCTGAAACCAGGAAAGCCATAGGAAATTTCCTATAGAGAACTACAGGGCTCTGATCCTCCCCGGAAGCGTCTCATAGGCTGAAGGACTGGTTCCTATAGAAAAATACAGGTTCTCTACTCCCCGATTGCATGATGCGCAGAGCGCTCGCTTACTAAACACTATCCGAACAGACCAGGCGGAAGTGGGGGAACTGACCTTATGGCTGAAGCAGTTCATTTGCGTTCCGGAACACCGCACCAGCTTTCTGCGTCTCAATCCGAGCATTCGAGAATGTACCTTGCATCGAAGAACGCGCAACTATCTCGACTCCAGGTCTTTTCCGAAGAAAATGCTCGCACGGAATTCAGAGAACTCGTCGGCCAGGGCCCGGCGCTAAAGACTGCATTGAGCTTGGTTTCGGTTGTGGCTCCCACAGATTCCAGCGTATTGCTTCTGGGCGAGACCGGAACCGGAAAAGAACTCTTTGCACGAGCAATCCATAGGGTCAGTGGCCGGAGCGGAAAAGCTTTTGTGAAATTGAACTGCGCTGCGATTCCACTCGGGCTATTGGAGAGTGAGCTGTTCGGCCACGAGAAGGGGGCATTCACCGGCGCGATTTCGCAAAAAACAGGACGATTTGATCTGGCTGATAAGGGCTCGCTTTTTCTGGATGAGGTCGGCGACATCCCCCTGGAGCTTCAACCAAAACTCTTGCGCGTGCTTCAAGAGCAGGAGTTCGAGAGGCTCGGCAGCAACCATACTCACAAAGTGGATGTCCGCTTGATTGCAGCCACACATCGCGATCTGCCGCTGATGGTTAGGCAAGGCAGATTTCGAGAGGACCTTTACTACCGGCTGAATGTGTTTCCGATTCAGATTCCAGCTCTGCGGCACAGGAGTGAGGATATCCCCAGACTGGCCTGGCATTTCACCGGACTCTACGCGCAACGAATGAACAAGGGGATCAAGGAAATCCCTCCGGAGACGATGGATGCGCTGACGAGATATCCATGGCCGGGAAATATTCGCGAACTGCAAAACTTCATCGAGAGGGCGGTAATTCTTTCGCCTCACTCGGTGTTATTCGCCCCAATTTCGGAGCTGGAATCGATTCGCTCGGTGGGGATCGCCAAAGTGCCAATTTGTGGTCTTGCTGAACTGGAGCGAGATCACATACTCCGTGTGTTGGAAGCGAGCAATTGGGTCGTCGGTGGCCGCAAAGGCGCTGCTGAAATGCTGGGCATGAAGCGAACCTCACTCCTATACAGAATGCGCAAGCTTCGCATCAGTCGCCCGGCTGTGCCGACGCAGAAGGGTGCAGTCGAATTTTCTACAGTGGGCGATTAGCGCCTCACTCCATTCTTCTAGGAGTTGAACTCAGTAAGGGGGACCGTTGAACTACGAGGGCGCAGTTATTCCCGCCCAAGAGCGAAAACTTCTGGTTCTGCAAGCGAAGCTGGGAGATTCGGAAGCCCTTAACGTTCTATTCGAGTCCTGCCGTGGAAGTCTGTATGGCAGAGCCTTGCGGATTCTTGCCAGACCACAGGACGCTGAAGATGCTGTGCAGGAGGCGATGATCGCTGCATTCACACAGTTGCACCGCTTTGAGGGTCGCTCAGACTTCCTCACTTGGGCCACGCGGATCGTAATTAATGCGGCGCTGCAGCAAATTCGAAGGGGCCGTGCGCGGCCAACCATTCCCTTGGACAACGTCGAGAACGAATTCGATGGACGCTCGTCCCATGAACATTTCAAGGATCCAAGTCCGACGCCGGAAGAGAAGTTTCAAGAACTCGAACACGCGAAACTTTTGAAACGTGCAGTGCAGCGATTACCCGCAAAACGTCGCCAGGCGATCCGGATCTGTCAGACCATGGACTGCTCTTTGAAGGAAGCCGCAAATACGCTCGGACTGTCAGTAGGCACGCTGAAAGCTCGTCTGCACCAGGGCAGACGAGTGCTAATCGCGCAACTTAAGCGGGAAACGCAAAACCGGCGCAAACGAGCGCTGCTCGACTCCGCCAACTGGGCGACGCTTCGGCGAAGTGATTCTCACCCATGACTGCCCCTCGGAATGAGCTGGGTGCCATCTCAAGCTTCCGTCTTCATTGGCCAGAATATGTGATGGAATTCAGCGAAATGGGATTGTATCTGTTGCTGACCTGTATCTTCGCGACGTTGATCCAGCATCCTGCCTCGCCGATTCGGCAGGTTCTCACGAATGACCTGGTCCGCCGAGCGTGCTTCGGCGTCTCGATTGGGGCGACCATTTTGGCTATCGTTATGACGCCTTGGGGCAAACAATCGGGCGGCCATCTCAACCCAGCGATGACCTTTGCGTTTTATCGATTGGAAAAAGTGGAATTCTGGGATGCAATCTTCTACGGAGTTGCGCAATTTTTCGGTGCAACCGCGGGTGTGGTCTTCGCGGCTTTGCTCTTGGCGGGCGCGCCCGGAAACCCTGCGATTCGCTACGCTGCGACACTTCCCGGGACGTATGGAGCGGGCGTCGCATTCATTGCCGAGATAGCTATCTCGTTGATACTGATGCTCACCGTTCTCTTCGCATCGAATCACAATATGCTGTCGCGCCACACACCCTATCTTGTTGGCGCGCTTTACGCCGTTTTCATCACGCTCGAAACGCCGCTGTCCGGAATGAGCATGAACCCCGCGCGGACCTTTGGCTCGGCATTTCTGGGCCGCTATTGGCATGCCCTTTGGGTCTATTTCCTGGCCCCGACTCTGGGCATGTCGGTCGCCGCGAAAATATTCTTATGGGTGCGCAGGGGAGTCGGTCCGCGCTGCGCCAAACTCTATCACGATAGCGAAAAGCGATGTATTTTCTGTCACCGAATGCAGAATAAGGGCGATGGCGGCGTGGCCGGCGACGGCGCTTCCGAATGTCCCTGACGAAGCCAATCATCGGAAATGGTTGTAACCGACGGATGGCCGTCAGAGGCAAATATCCGTCAGAGGTTTGTCAGATAGGATTCGAGACCTGCCTTCGCTCCTTTTCCTCAAACTTCAACCGCCGGAATGACTTGCATCGAGAATCCTTTCCTTCAATGAAGTGCACCTCTTTGGCATTGCTCCTGCATCAGGAATAGCAGAGGTAAGGAGGCGATCCGATGAGCGACGCGACTTCACAAACTTCCGCAAGGCGCGCAGTGCCAAGCCAAGGTGAATACGGATTCAAAATGCCTCCTCCCTCCATCCATAGGGTCGAGGCCGACGGTGTACAGGTGTTTTACCGTGAAGCCGGCGAAGCGGAGGCTCCTGTAGTTCTCTTGCTGCATGGATTCCCAGCTTCCTCGTTCATGTTTCGCGAATTGATTCCTCGTCTAGCCGGAGATTATCGTGTGGTCGCGCCGGACCTTCCTGGTTTCGGATTTACCGTCGTCGCTGCTGAGCGAAGATATGTGTATTCGTTCGATCAACTCGCCCGCACAATGGAAGCCTTCACACGGGCACTCCGTCTCGACCGCTATGCAATCTATGTGTTCGACTATGGTGCGCCGACCGGCTTTCGTTTAGCGATGTCGCATCCTGAGCGAGTCACAGCTCTCGTCTCCCAGAATGGGAACGCATATGAAGAAGGCCTGGGCGATGCCTGGGGGCCGATTCGAAAGTACTGGGCAGAACCCACAGCAGCGAACCGGGATATTCTCCGTCAAAGTGTTTTGACAGCGGGCGGAACCCGCTGGCAGTACACGCATGGCGTCGCGGATCCGGAAAGTATTCCGCCCGAGTCGTACACCTTGGACACGACTCTCCTTGAACGTCCGGGAAACAAAGAGATTCAGCTCGATTTGTTTCTGGATTACGCCTCGAACTTGAAGCTCTATCCGAAATTCCAGGAATATTTTCGCAAATCGAAGCCGCCTTTGCTTGCGATCTGGGGCAAGAACGATCCGTTCTTCGTTCCCGCAGGTGCCGAAGCGTTTCCGAAGGACATACCTGACGCGAGAATTCAGTTTCTCGATACGGGGCATTTCGCCCTCGAAACACATGTTGTCGAGATTGCCGCCGCGATGAAGGATTTCCTCGAAACAAATGGCATTAAGCGAAAAAGTAAAGCAGGGGCCGCGCCGCGATGAATTTCTCTTCGCAGAATTCCACCATCGTTCTAGTTCACGGAGCTTGGGCCGACGGCTCTTGTTGGAATAAGGTGATTCTCCCGCTAGAACGCCAAGGTCTTGCGGTCATCTGTGCCCCCATCCCTCTTACGTCGTTGACGGACGACGTTTCCGCGTTGACTCGTGCGCTCGAGCGAACCAGCGGCCCAGTCATCTTAGGCGCGCATGCTTACGGAGGAGCGGTGATTGGAGCGATACGCAATGAGCGCATGAAATCCCTGGTTTATGTTGCGGCGCTCGCGCCCGATAAAGGCGAAACCGTAGCGCAAGTCTTTTATCGCGACGGATCGCATCGAGAGCAGCCGAAATTGGCCCCGGACAAGCATGGCTTCATCTGGATGCCGGACGACGGCTTTACCAGGGCAGTAGCCCACAAAGCGTCAGCCGATCAGAACAAAATTCTCGCGGCAGTGCAGCGACCGATTTCTGTGGAGTGCATTCAAGAGAAGGCGCCTGCACCGGGATGGCGCGCAAAGCCATCCTGGTTTCTGCTCGCGGAAGAGGACCGGATGATCAATCCGAAAACGCAGCAATTTATGGCGGGACGAATGCGCGCAACAGTCCGTTCATGCCGTGTGGACCACAGCCCGATGTACACCGAGCCCGATCTCGTGGTCGATTTGATTTTAGAGGCGGCGCGAGAAAGTCTCGGCAAGTAATGCCCATGGGTAACGGAGAGTAGTGTGAGCAATCGAAGCGAGGAGGAAATGTTGGAACGGCGCAGCTTTCTTGGTGTGCTCGCCAGCGCATCTCTGGGTGTCCTGTCGCAGGGCACTTTCACCGACTTTGCGAGAGCGCAAAACACGCTATACGCTGGCGCGACCTCAGCGGATCAAATTTCCTTCGAGACTTCCCAGATCGAGGTTCCAGCTAACACAATATTTCTGCGTCGCTACGGAAAGGGGCCGGCCATTCTGCTAGTGCATGGCTTTCCCCGCACAAGCCTAATGTGGCGATTTCTTGCGCCGAAGCTTGCTGAGAACCACACCGTGATCTGCGTGGACCTTCGGGCTTACGGCCGCAGCGGCATTCCCGCTTCAACGGACGACCACTTTCCTTATTCAAAGCGCGCAATGGCGAAGGAACTAGTCGACGTGATGGACAGGCTCGGCTTCCCAACTTTTACCTTAATCGGCCACGACCGCGGCGGAAGGGTTTCCTACCGTTTGGCGTTGGATCATCCCAAGAACGTCGAGCGCCTCGCTGTTTTCGATGTAATTCCGATTCTCGAAGCGTGGAGCCGGTCAGACGCACGCTTCGCGCAGACCTACTGGCCTTGGATTTTGCTATCGCAAAAAGCTTCGCTTCCGGAGAGCTATTTACTCGGCGCCCCCAAGGCCGTCTTCGACAATCCCTTTGGACACGGTTCCTTCGGCGGCGAGATTCTTGAGGAATACGTTTCCACCTATCGTGATCCGGCCCGCGTTCATGGAATCTGCGAGGAATATCGAGCCGCGGCAACGATGGATGTGGAACACGATCGTACGGACAAGGAAGCATCCAGACGAATTGAATGCCCGATGCTGCATCTATGGGCCGAGGGTGGCCCGCTCGACACTCTCTATGCCAAAGACGGTGGTCCGCTTGGCATTTGGCGGCAGTGGGCTCCGCGAGCGCAAGGCCAGCCAATGAAGGGGGGGCACTTTTTCCCGGAAGAAAATCCTGACGACACCGCCGCTCTCGTCAAACAGTTCCTTTCCGTCTGAGAGAGCAATTGCCGATTTCTTAGTGCCGCCCATTTCGAAAGGCGCCACCCCGGATGCCTGAACTCAAGGAGATACGAAAATGAAAAAGTGGATGAAGGTTACAATTCCTGTTGCCACAATCGCGCTTGTGGTCGTCTGGTATGTATTTCGGCCGGAGCGCCTCGTGGTCAATCGAAGCGTCAACGAAGCAATGCCGAGTGTACCAGGCGCCTCGTCGCCGCAGCCTCTGGAATCCGGACAGTTCTACAGCATTTTGCACCCGACGGGAGGCACCGCAACCATCTATCAGATAGGGGATGGTGTTCGTGTTCTTCGCCTTTCGAGTTTCAGCACGTCGAATGGTCCCGATGTGCATGTTTACATGGTCGCCGCCGACGATGCGAAGGACGCGGCGACAGTGGAGAAGGCGGGGTTTGTTGATCTGGGAGCGATCAAAGGGAACATCGGCGACCAGAACTACGCGCTTGGTAGCGACTTGGACTTGGCGAAATACCGCGCAGTCTCTATATGGTGCAAACGATTCAGCGTGAATTTTGGAGCCGCGGCGCTAAGGCCGGCACAGTCATCGCAAAATCAATAGGCGCGCAAAACGACGGCAATGCCGGACGCGGACTTGCTTCGCGAAGCATCGGAGAATATTTCACAAGTACGTGCCTTTCATAAAGGAGAGCCTGTGAGCACTAGCCCTAACGTTGAACAATACGACCTCGTAATTCTTGGCGGTGGCACCGGAGGCACGTTGGCTGCCTGGACTTTTGCTACGCAGGGGCAGCGTGTTGCGATTATCGAGCGCAAATACATAGGTGGCTCGTGCCCGAACATCGCGTGTTTGCCCAGTAAAAACATTATTCACAGCGCGAAGGTTGCCTCGTACCTTCGCAGAAGTGAAGAGTTCGGTATCCCTAAAGCAGAATTCACCGTTGATATGAGTACTGTCCGTCAACGTAAACGTCGCATGGTCGCCAGTTGGAACAACGTCTATCTGGACAACTATAAGAAGACCGGTGCGGAATTCATACTCGGTTCGGGGCGCTTCATCGGCCCCAAAACCTTGGAGGTCACACTCCCTGATCAGACAAATCGTCAACTCCGGGGAACCAACGTGATCATCAACACGGGTACACACGCTTCATTCGAATCAATTCCCGGTCTCGCGGATGTGCAACCCCTCACCCATATCGAAGCGCTTGAACTTGGTGAGCTACCCGAAAACCTTCTCATCATCGGCGGTGGATATGTGGGATTGGAGATGGCCCAGGCTTTTCGGCGTTTTGGCAGCAAGGTGACGGTGGTTGATCGTAACAATCGGTTGATGCCCCAAGAAGATGATGATGTGGCGGAGGCTCTTCAAAGCCTTTTCGAAGCTGAGGGAATTGAGTTGGTTCTCAAGGCTCATATCAAACGAGCCTGTGGGAAATCCGGCGAAACGGTCAGAATTCTGATCGAGAAGAACGGAAATGGATCGAAAAAGGCGCTGGAGGGCAGTCACTTACTAGTGGCAGCCGGTCGCGCGCCCAACACCAAGGGAATCGGACTAGAGCTGGCTGGCGTTGAACTTACTGATCGGGGATGCATCAAGGTAAACGAACGGCTGGAAACGACCTCGCCCGGCGTTTGGGCCATCGGCGAGGCAGCCGGCAGTCCGCAATTCACGCACGTCAGTGTTGACGATTTTCGCGTGGTGCATGCCAGTCTCACTGGCGGCAAACGCGTGACCACAGGAAGACAAATCCCCTTTTGTCTTTTTACCGATCCGGAATTTGCCCGCTTCGGACTGAGCGAGAAGGAAGCAAAAGCACAAGGCATTGCTTACCGCCTGTTCAAGATTCCGATGGGAGCGGTAATGCGCGCCAGTTCGCTTTCCGAAACCGGAGGATTTCTCAAGGCTTTGGTTGAGACTAAGAGTGACCGCATCCTCGGCTTCACCGCCTTCGGTGTCGGTGCGGCTGAAATCATGACGTCCGTGCAGATCGCGATGTCCGCCGGCATGCCGTACACCTCGCTGCGCGACACCATTCTCACTCACCCAACTCTGGTCGAAGGCCTAATCCCGTTGTTCACTTCTTCTGCCTCAATGCCGAAATTCTCGGACGAGGGAAATGCCGCTGGCTAAGCAGAACACGGTCTCATGCTGAGTTGGAGGACCTGTCGCTCCGCGAGGACCAACCAAGGAGCGGTTAGCTCCGTTTCCAGGCGGGATGTGTTGGGAGAAAACACTTCAGCAACGGAAGTCAGACGGCTCCTGAGGTTCTCGGGGTAGAGACTGAATCGGACTCGCGACATCATCACGAAGGAGAATAAGCAGATGCATTCGCTGCGAGATCTTTTGAAAGAATCCCAAGTAACCCGGGTGGCAATCGGCCATTTCAATATCTCTGATTTGGTCCTCTTGAAAGCGGTGTTCGCGGCCGCCCGCGAACTGAACGTGCCCGTTTTGATCGGCCTGTCGGAAGGCGAACATGCGTTTGTCGGAGTTGGTCAGATTGCGGCTTTCGTGCGAAGTTTGTGAGAGGAATTCGACTTTCCCATCTTTCTAAACGCCGATCATACACACTCTCTAGCCAAGGGCATCGAGGCCGCAAAAGCAGGGTTCGACTCCATTGTCTTCGCGTCTGCTCATGCCATCTCCTTTGTTTGGGTCTGATTGGGTCTAACTTTGGGTCCAACAGATGGGTTATTTTGGAGTTTGCAGAGTTTTCGAAGAGTGGGTTAAGTGGTGTCGGATCTGTAGGTTACGTGAATACGGACATATTCACGATTCTGAGCTACAGGCCCTTCTTACAACGCAGGGGAATAGTTTAACACGGCTTGCGGCCGGCACAAGAAGCCGGCTTGCCTGCTCGGTGCGCCGAGTCAAGCCGAGCCCAGCCAAGATGGGACTTTCGTTGGCGGGCTCCGGCTTACTGGACAAAGCCGACGTTGGGCGGCTGGCTGCTGCCTTCGGGGGCCTCCTTAATCGGTCCGAACTGCGACTCGTGGCGTGCGATATTCTCCCCCAGCGCGCGCCAGATGCGTTTGGCGTGACCTGGACTGACAATCACGCTGGTCAGAAGTTTGCCCTGCGCGCCGTTCGGAAAAATGTAAATAAAATTCAGGGTAAACTCTTCCAGGTTATGGTGCAGCATCACCAGATTGCTGTACTGACCCTGCAATTCCTTCTCATCCGCCTTGATCTGCACTTGCCCGGGTACTTGCCGCTGCTCTTCCATCATGTTCTCCCTCAGTCATCCTGCTCATTTCACGGCTTGTTCGAAGGTATCACAGGCGTCGCTCCGGCGCTTGCTCGCAAGGCCGATTTCGGAGGTGTCTAGAGCGAATATGGAACAATTCGCGCGCAGTCCTATTGACAATTTATTCTGTTAAAGCTAGTTTAGTAGGGATATTTACCGTAGTTAACAAAAAAACTGTTACTGAGTATCAGTTAAAAGAGACATGTCACCTTCGTTCCCTTCCCAACTCGAAACCGAACCCGCGGCAGGCGCGGTTTCCGCTCCGGCTGTCGCATCGTCATCAGGCAAGTCCGGTTTGGCGAGCATGCCTTCTTTGCCCGAGGCGCATCGCACGATTCCCATTTCCCACGCCGCATCCTGGATTCGCAAGGTGCTCGCATTTGCAGGCCCTGGCTATCTCGTTGCCGTCGGCTACATGGACCCGGGCAACTGGGCCACCGACATCGGCGGCGGCTCGAAATTCGGTTACACGCTTCTCAGCGTGATTCTGATCAGCAATCTGATGGCGATGTTTCTTCAGGCGCTTTCGGCGAAGCTGGGAATCGCCACGGGGCGCGATTTGGCGCAGGCATGCCGCGAGCATTACTCGCGCCGCACTTCCATTGCGTTGTGGATCGTGTGTGAAATTGCCATCGCGGCCTGCGACCTGGCGGAAGTGCTAGGTTCCGCGGTAGCTCTCAAACTGCTTTTCGGGCTGCCGCTGCTGGCGGGCGTGATTATCACGGGGCTCGACGTCTTGATCGTGCTCGCTTTGCAGGGGCGCGGCTTCCGCATCATTGAGGCGTTCGTTGTCACGCTTATCGCGACGATCGCCGGGTGCTTCGCCTACGAAATCTTTTTTTCGCATCCCATTTGGCGCGAGGCCGTTGTGGGGCTCATTCCGCGCGCGGAAATTCTGCACAATCGCGAAATGCTGTACATCGCCATCGGCATCCTGGGCGCCACGGTGATGCCCCACAATCTTTATCTGCATTCGAGCATCGTGCAGACGCGTGCGTTTGGCACTTCCGTCCGCGACCGCCGCGAAGCGATGCACTACGCGATTTTTGACTCGACGGTTGCCCTGGGCTTCGCTTTGTTCATCAATGCGGCGATCCTCATTCTCGGCGCCGCCGCGTTTCACACGCGAGGCCTGCATGACGTCGCGGAAATCGCGGATGCTTACAAACTTCTCAGTCCCGTCCTCGGCGTGAGCCTTGCCAGTACTCTGTTCGCGTGCGCGCTGCTGGCTTCCGGCCAGAACTCGACTCTCACCGGCACTCTTGCTGGACAGATCGTAATGGAAGGGTTTCTGCAGATTCGGCTCAAGCCGTGGCTGCGCCGGCTCATCACTCGTTCGATCGCTATTCTTCCGGCTGTCCTGGTTATCGGAATTGCCGGCGAAGGCAAAGTGACCTCGCTGCTGATCCTCAGCCAGGTCGTGCTTAGTTTTCAGTTGCCCTTTGCGGTCATACCCCTGATTCAATTCACGGGCGACCGCAACAAAATGGGCGAATTCACGAACTCCCGCGTGACGGTAGTGATCGCCTGGATCGTCGCCGCGGCCATTCTCTTTTTCAACGCCGAACTTCTGTGGCTCATCTTCCGCGGCCAGTAGCCTCGCGCAATTTGCTGTTTCCGAAATTTGACGATTTTTCTTCTCTGTGTCCTCCGTTCCTCTGTGAACTCTGTGTAAATCTTTTTCCTTCTTCTGTCTTATCGCAGCGTATGCGAAAATTTCTCCTGGCCAATGATCAATCGTGCGTCAAGCACTCTCCGCTTGAGGAAAGGGATATTCGCTGCTCTGCTCGCGGTGATTTTGGTGTGCGTCGCTGTCGCCATCTATCAAAACAGGGAATGGAAAATTCCCGAGGAAGCCAAGCTTCTCAAGAATCCAATCCAGCCTTCGCCAACCGCTCTTGTCACTGCCCGCACAATTTATTTAGACAAATGCGTTCAATGCCATGGAGAAACCGGTAAAGGCGACGGACCCGACGCTGCCATGTATTACCCGGCACCAGCGAGCCTGGCCGACACCAAGAGGATGAACACCGCCACCGACGGCGAACTTTTCTACGAAATCAGCGAAGGAAGAAAGCCGATGCCCTCGTTCAAGAAAAGACTTACCGAAGAGCAGCGCTGGCAACTCGTGCTGCTGGTACGGTCTTTCGCTTCCTCCGATTCGCCCAATCATTGAACGGCATTTCCAAAATTGTTGTCGCCGATATATCCTCCTAGCTCAAATTCACGCGTTTCGGAGAACCCATGCCCAGAACTTTTCTCGCTTTCCTCGTTTGCCTGTTTTTTGTTTCGTTTAGTCACGCGGCTCCCGGAGCCATACATTGCGGGAAGCTGCTTGATGTCCGCGCAGGGCACATGCTCTCTGATCAAGTGGTTGTGTTCGACGACAGCGGCTCCATCACCGCAGTTGGCCCGGCGGCTTCCACGAAGTTGCCGGCGGGTGTGACGGCGATGGACCTCTCTGCCGCGACTTGTCTTCCCGGATTGATCGATGTGCACACGCACATCACCGCCGATCCAAGCGCCAGCGGCTATCAAGCGCTCGGGATCTCTGTTCCGCGGGAAGCGGTGACTGGCGTGAAGAACGCTCGCCTTACGCTTCGAGCCGGATTCACCACGGTGCGCAACGTAGGGGCTACAGGATATACAGATGTTGCGGTCCGAGACGGGATCAACGACGGCGAAATCGAAGGGCCGCGGATGCTGGTGTCTGGGCCACCGCTTAGCATTACCGGCGGACACTGCGACAACAATCTTCTTCCTTCAGAATTTCACAGCAAAGCGGAAGGTGTCGCCGACGGTCCGTGGGCGGCTCGCGAGAAGGTTCGCGAGGTGATCAAGTACGGCGCCGACGTCATCAAGGTATGCGCTTCCGGAGGCGTGCTCAGCAAAGGCGATCAGCCCGGCACAGCGCAATACACGCTCGAAGAGCTTACGGCCATCGCGGAGGAGGCTCACAAGCTGGGACGGAAAGTGGCGGCGCATGCTCATGGCACGCAGTCCATCAAGGACGCCATTCGCGCCGGGATTGATTCCATCGAGCACTCGAGCCTGATCGATGACGAAGGGATCGCGCTGGCTAAGCAGCACGGAACGTATCTCGACTTCGACATCTACAATGATGATTTTATTCTGCAGGAAGGCGCGAAGGCGGGCATGCTACCGGAATTCATCGAAAAGGAAAAGAAAATCGGGCGCTTGCAGCGCGAAAATTTCCGGCATGCGTGGGAGTCGGGCACGAAAATGGCGTTCGCTACCGATGCGGGCGTATATCCCCACGGGGATAACGCGAAGCAGTTCGCCAAAATGGTGGAGTGGGGGATGAAGCCGATGGACGCGATTCAAGCGGCGACGGTGAACGCCGCGGATCTCCTTGGCTGGGCCGGCAAAGTTGGCGCGATCGATACCGGACACTATGCGGACATCATCGCGGTAAGCGGCGATCCTTTAGCTAACGTTCGCGTGCTTGAAACG
>Ga0210388_10003347_pt1 | contig 12568 bp, 8 predicted proteins | sample IncBWC19OmetaG_FD_155485 | JGI IMG/M metagenome (GOLD analysis project Ga0210388, IMG submission 155485) | Forest soil microbial communities from Barre Woods Harvard Forest LTER site, Petersham, Massachusetts, United States - Inc-BW-C-19-O ... | reverse complement strand
CGAAATCTTTGATAGGCTTCCTATGCTGGCTTTACGCCAAACAAGATGAGATCAAAAAGTGAGGGCAGGAATGAAGATTCTGGATGACAACAGGTTGTTCCCCGCAGACGGACAAGCACGCTCCGTCGCCGCAAAACTCTACGAGACCGTACGCGACCTGCCCATCCTCTCTCCCCACGGCCACACCGACCCCTCCTGGTTCGCGCTCAACCAGCCCTTTCCCGACCCCGCCAAGCTCCTCATCCAGCCCGACCACTACATCTTCCGCATGCTCTACTCGCAGGGAGTCTCCCTCGAATCCCTCGGTATCCCCCAACTCGACGGCAAAGAATGCGCCGACCCCCGCGAAGTCTGGCGCATCTTCGCCAAGCACTATTACCTCTTCCGCGGCACTCCCACCCGCCTCTGGCTCGACTACACCTTCGAAAACCAGTTCGGTCTCTCAAAGCGCCTGAGCCCGGAAAACGCCGATGAGTACTACGACATCATCGCCAAGGAGCTCCAGACTCCCAAGTTCCGCCCCCGCGCCCTCTTCGAATCCTTCAACATCGAGGTTCTCTCCACCACCGACACCCCGCTTGACACCCTCGAATACCACAAGGCCATCCGCGACTCCGGCTGGAAGGGACGCGTCATCCCCGCCTTCCGCCCCGACTCCGTCATCGACGCCGAGTACGCAGGTTTCCTCCAGAACATCCACAAACTTGGCGAGATCACCGGCGAAAACATCGGCTCCTTCAAAGGCTACCTCAACGCCCTGCGCAACCGCCGCGCCTTTTTCAAGTCCATGGGCTGCACCTCCACCGACCACGGCCACCTCACCGCCCAGACCGCCGATCTCGACCCGGCCACCGCCGAATCCCTCTACCAGCGCATCCTCTCCGGCCGCTCCGTGCCCGAAGAGCAGCAGATCTTCCAGGCCCAGATGCTCACCGAGATGGCCGGCATGAGCGTCGAAGACGGCCTCACTATGCAGCTTCATCCCGGCTCCGTCCGCAACCACAACCGCCTCGTTTACGAGAAATTCGGCCGCGACAAAGGTGCCGACATGCCCTCGCCCACCGAGTATGTCCGCGCCTTGCGCCCGCTGCTCAACAAATACGGCAACGACACCCGCTTCACGTTCATCCTCTTCACCCTCGACGAGACCGCCTTCTCCCGTGAACTAGCGCCGCTCGCCGGACACTACCCCGCGCTCAAGCTTGGCCCGCCGTGGTGGTTCCACGACTCCCCCGAAGGCATGATGCGCTTCCGCGAGACCGCCACCGAAACCGCCGGCTTCTACAACACCGTAGGCTTCAACGACGACACCCGCGCCTTCCTCTCTATCCCCGCGCGCCACGACGTAGCCCGCCGCATCGACTGCGCCTTTCTCGGGCGCCTCGTCGGCGAACACCGACTCGACGAAGACGAAGCCTTCGAAGTAGCCCAGGACCTCACCGTCAACCTCGTGCGAAAGGCCTACAAACTCTAGCGCGTTTCCAGTCGCCAAGCCGCCTCGGCTATTGAAGGATGGATAAGACAATCAAAAGCGCGTTCTGAACGCCTTTGTACGAATCAGTGACATCGTCGCTTTCATTCAACGAGTGAGCGCCTTTGTCTGCCCCGCCGCCCCCGATAGTGATGGCGGGGATACCGAGATGCATTGGAACGTTCGAGTCGGAGGAACCGGCGCCAAACTCTGGCTCCCCAAGTTGAAGGGCCTTAATCGAATCCGCGGCGGTTGTCACAATCGCCGCGCTCATTGGCGTTTGACCAGCAGGACGAACTCCGATCTCTTCGACCTTCACACTCAGTTTTCCCTTGTCTTTCCATCGGGCATTTTCTTCATCGAGCCCAGCCTGCACCGCAACCTTAAACTTTTTGTCGAGGTTATCGAGTGAACTCACGTCGGGAGAGCGTTCGTCGAACTCAAACCACGCCTCGAACGGAATGGAGTTGACCGATGTGCCGCCACCAATCCTGCCAACATTGAACGTGGTCTTCGGGGTTACCGGCACTTGCAGGTCGGCAATATGAGCGACAGCGCGTCCCAAAGCATTCGCCGGATTTGCGATGCCAAAGGCCCCGTAGCTATGGCCTCCGGGACCGGTGAACGTGACCTTGTAGCGATAGCTCCCGACACCGCCATTCGTGAGCCGGTTGGGCTCGCCGGGCTCTATCGATATGAAATCGTCGATCTGGTCCTTCATCGTGACGCCGAAGAGTTCTTTCATTCCCCTGACATCTCCCAAACCTTCCTCCCCCACATCCGCGACGAATGTCAGGCTGCCGCGAGTCTTAAGATTGGCGTCATTCATTGCTTTGATCAGAGCTAACAAGGCAGCAAGACCACGACAATCATCGCCGATCCCGGGTCCCTTCAGAAGATTTCCTTCGCGGGTAACGTGCACGTCCGTCTCCGGCGGAAACACTGTGTCCAGATGAGCCGCGATAACGAGATGCGGATGCGGCGCGCTGCCAGGACGATCTCCCAACACATTGCCCGCGTGGTCGATACGGACATTGGCGAGACCCGCTTCACGGAACAGACGAGCCAACTCGGCAGCGCGCTTGTCCTCATGAAATGGCGGCGATGATATTTCGCAAATTCTAACCTGCTCGTCGATGAAGTGGGGTTCGTTTGTCTTGATCGCTTGCATCGCCGACTGCACGTCAGGCCGGGCCAGTATCTGTGATGGCGTTTGAGCAAAAAGCCGCGGCACCGGACCGAACAGTAAGGCTGCCGTGCAGGCTATCGTGACTTTGGAGAAATACAAACGGCGTGGCATATCAGCGAAGGCTGGCATCGAACTCCTTTGAGAACCTCTTGAAATAAAACTATCCGATGTTGCGAGATCCATCACTACTTCTTTTCGTATTGCGATGAAACCAGGTTTTTGAAGACAGTGCCGCCCTTCATCACAAACTCAACTCGCCGAACAGAGGTCGCATCCGTGAGAGGATTGCCATCCATCGCGATGATGTCGGCCTGCATTCCAGGAGCGATCGTGCCGATCTGATCCCCAAGCCCCAGCGACTTAGCAGAAAGAGACGTAGCCGAGATCAATGCTGCCATCGGGTCCTGCCCGCCTTGTTGAACTCTGGCAATAAACTCCTCTCCATTTCTTCCTTGAGCGCCGGCGACTGCATCGGTGCCATAGATGATCTGAAGACCTTGAATCTTCAAAGCACGCTTGAATCCTTCAAGGACAATCGCTTCTCCCTTCACCATATCGGCGAAACCTTCTTCGTTATAGTTGCCGATGCCCAGGTACTTCTCCTTATTCGCAATGTAATTCTGAAGAACGAGCCCGATATTCGGATCGAAATATGTTCCGTTCCTCACCATCAGCTCGAAGACATCATCCGTAACAAACGCGCCGTGTTCTACCGACGTACAGCCAGCAAGACTCGCTGCCTTAGCTGCTGAAGCCGCGTGGGCGTGCACGAGAGTGCGCATCCCAAGCTTCTTCGCCTCTCCGCAAGCGGCCTGCAATTGAGCGTCGGTCATCGTCTGCGCCCCGCCTTCGCGAATGCTCTTCGAAGCGAATATCTTGATAAAGTCTGCCCCCTGCTGTTTCCGCTCTCTCACCAGCTCGCGAAGTTTTTCCGGATCGCCACTCGCTTCGGTCAGAGGCTGCAGCGAGGTAAGAATTCTTGGACCCGGGATGATGCCTCGAGCGATGGCATCACGAAGATACTTATCCTCAGGGGCGCCGGGACTTTGAATCGTCGTAAAACCCGCATCGAGCGTAACGACGGCGTTGTCAACCGCGTGAAGCATCGCCTGGAGCGGCTGTTCCTCCTTACCCGCAAGGCGGCCATTGTCAAAGTGCCACATGATGTGGGCATGCGTGTCGATTAGCCCGGGAGTCACCGTTAGAGTGCCCAGGTTGTAGACCGACGCTCCTGCAGGAATCGGCCCCCCAATGCTGACAATCTTCGAGCCCTGAACCACGATAGCCTGGTTGTGAAGCACCTTCCCCGAGCCATCGATAATCGTTCCAGCGACGATCGCAATCGGTTTGTCCTGCGCCTTCGCTATCTGAATACCCTGAAACAAGGAGAGTGCGACCATCAACAATCTAAATCTGCTCATCTTTCTTTGACCTCGAAGTTTCAGTGGAACGCTTGACTCCAGAGTGGCCCATGGATCGACCACTCCGCGGACGCTCGCAAGGATCGTCGCGACGGTGAAAAGCTTATATGCTATGGCCATAGGATAAGGCCAAATTCCGGTCTTGATCTGCTAAACCCTTCCTGCGACAAACTCTCCACTTGAGCGACCTGGGTGCCGAATTATGACCGTCGGTCGCTGTTAATAAGCAAGGATCTAGCTTGACAGCACTGTTTTGAAAGGGAAGAATAGCGTCGCTGAAGAACCGATTGGTCCGTCCACGTGGGTTTGGGTAAGAGGCCGCAGAGCCAATTCTATTTGACTCTGAATTGAGGGAGTTTGATATGGTCCGTATGCCAAGGTTGTTCTGGGTTGGAGTTGCCGCTTTCGGGATAAGCCCGATTAGAGGTGTCGCACAGGATGCGCGCACGGTTACGGAGCCTGTGATTCCTCCAAGCTGCACAGTGCTGCAGGCGCAGCAAGCTATCTTCAATGGCGAACCGTCGTCCGAAACAACACTGGATACCGCCAGAATCCAAAGCGCGTTGACCGGATGCGCATCGGGGAAGGCGGTTGAGTTGGTGACCAACGGAGCGAACAATGCATTTTTGATCGGACCAATCACGCTTCCGACCGGCGTGACGCTGCTGGTGGATGGAGGTGTGACTGTATTCGGCTCACGTAACCCGGCGGACTACCAGGTGACGACTTCCGGAGTGGAGACTTGCGGGACGGTGGGGACGGCAGGCAATGGATGTTTGGCGCTGATAACAGCGAGTGCGGCTAACTCGGCGATCATGGGCTATGGGGTAATCGACGGACGCGGCCAGGACAAGCTACTGGTGAATGGGGTGGCGGCGACTTACTCGTGGTGGGATAACGCGGGCACCGCGCAGTTGAAGAACGGTGCCCAGAACAATCCAATCCTCGTCTCGGCCAATGCCGCGAACTTGATTCTCTACAAGATCACGTTTAGGAACTCTCCCATGTTCCATGTGAAATGGAGCGGCAACCTGACTAATAAGACGGGCTTCACGGCGTGGGGCGTGAAGGTGATCACGCCGTTCACTGCGCGGAACTCAGATGGAATCGACCCCTCGGGGCTGAATATCTCAGTGCTGAACTCGTCCATTTCAGACGGGGACGACAACGTGGCCGTCAGCGCCTCGAACCCTGCGCAGAACATAACGGTGCAGAACGTGAATACGTATAGCGGGCATGGAATCTCGATTGGGAGCGGTACAAAAGGCGGACTGACCAACATGCTGGTACAGAACATCGTCCAGATGGGGACGGCGAGCGATCCGAATGGAATCGGAATCAGGATCAAGGCACAGCAGTCGAACGGCGGCCTGGTGCAAAACGTGACGTACCAGAATATCTGCAGCGCGAACAACAAGGTTGCGATCTATCTTTCGCCGTATTACAGCACCTCGGCGGGGACGTCTTACCCGAGCTTGCAAAACATCATCTACCGCGACATCCATGTGATTACCGAGGGGGGAGTAACGCTGCAGGGATATCAGAACTCGGCGGGAACGGTGGTGAATCCGTCGACCATTACCCTGGATAACGTGATCTTCGACGACCTGCAGCAGAAGGACATCAGCCCGGCACCGCAGAACCTGGCGGTGACGCTGGGTCCCGGTCCGGTGTCATCACTGCTGACCACACTGACGGGAAATAACATTACATATTCGGGCTCGGTGACGATGCCGAATGAGACGCCGTATGCGTGCAGCCAGAGCAATTTTCAGTACCTGGTGGGCGAGTTGTTTGGATCGAACGCGACGGCGACAAATCTACAGACAGAAACACTGAATGCGCCGACGTCGGTGACGCTGAATGCGATGCTGCAGCCGGCGATGAGTCAGGTGACTTACGCCTCGATCAGCGGCCAGGGAACGTACACGGGAACGCCAGCTCCGACCTCGCCGGTGCAGTTTCTGGAAGGCTCGACGGTGGTGGGAACCGGAACGCTGGGGGGCAATGGAACGATCGCCAGCGTGACACTGACCGGGGTGCTTCCGGGTACACACACCTACACCGCGCAATATCCGGGCGATACGACCTATACCAATCCTCTGACCTTTGGTAGCGTGACGGTCAATGTGATTGGTGTGCCGACGACGACGGCGGTAGTTGCCGCTGGCACCTCGGTCTACGGTGGATCCACAACGATCAAGGCCACGGTAACGCCAACCGGAACAGGCACGCCCACCGGTACAGTGCAGTTCCTTGACGGTACGGTTGTCCTTGGCGCACAGACGCTGGGGAACGGCGTGGCGACGCTTACGACTGCGAGCCTCACAGCGGGAACCCACATGCTGACCGCGGTCTACCAGGGCGATACAACCTATGCCACGTCTACGGGCGCGGCAACGCCGACGGTTATCGCGCAGGCACCCAGTGCGACTTCTGTTACGGCGAGTACAGCCACCAATCCTGGAGCAAGCACAAACCTGACAGTGACAGTCGCAGGAGTTGCAGGTGCGTTGGCTCCTTCGGGCACAGTAACGGTGACGGATGGCACGACGAACGTGGGTACAGGCTCGCTGACCGCAGGTAAGGCGACAATTCCGGTAACGCTGCAAAGCCTGGGCACGCATACGCTGACCGCGCAGTACAGCGGAGACTCAAACTATGTCACGAGCACCGGCACGATCGCCATCGCCGTGGTGCCACCCTTTGCGGTAACGGCGACGAACACGACGGTCTCGCTAGCGGCTGGCGGATTGTCTAACACGCCAGTGCTGGTGACGCCTGCCGGCGGATTCAGTGGGTCGGCAACGATGACATGCTCAAGCACTGCGATCTACGTGACGTGCTCGGTGGCACCATCGACGGTTACGGTCAGCGGCGGTGTTGCAGGACAGGCCACAGCCATTATTACTGTGTCGCCGAGTGTAAGTTCCTTAGCAGACCGGCCGCTGGCGCCAAAGAACCTGACGTGGCTGGCGCTACTGCTGCCCCTCGGAATGATCGGCTTCGCAAGACGGAACCGGGCAACGGGAAAAGGTTTACTGCTCATCGCCATGCTAGCGCTTGCAGCAGGGGCCACCGGTTGCAACAACCTGGGTCCGGCAAAGCTGCCGCCTGGTGGTACGCAGGTAGTGACCATCACAGGTACTGGTGCTGGGATTGTGTCTACGGCTCAGATCTCGGTTATGGTGACGAATTAGAAGACGACTTGAGGTCAAGATCGCAGCCACTTTCAACTTCGAGTCCCAGCATGTCGCACTTGGTGCAGAATCGACGAAGTCACTCATTGAGCACGGATTTGTACGCGAGCTCGGCTTATGGGGAACCCCACTGCTTATACGGCGAGGAAACTGGTCCAACCAAAATAAATTTCAATAAAGTGGCATTTTTTTAGCGCCCAAAAACCACTATCCAAAAACCAGCATTCCACCATCAATCCACCACAACTTCACCAGCAAATTACCATGCAAAAAATGCACACATCTCTCCCAACCCCCCTAAAAAACGCCATAATTTTGGCCAAATCAGCCCCTCGCCACGCCAAACTTTTTTCCGCAAGAAAGCCAAAATCCCACCTCCCAGACCCGGAGTAAGATCAAAGACATATGAGTCTGTTTTTCGCCGCCGGAAGCCCGGACACCGAGATGTCCCCCGCCGAGATCCGCTCCAACCTCTTCACAGCATTGGACAAACTCGGCAAACGCCAGAAAGTCCTCGCCCTTCCCCCCGATTTCACCCGCATGCACTCCCAAAGCGGCACCCTCACCGAGCTCGCGTGGCAGTACTACGGCGACCGCCTCACCGACATCCTGCCAGCCCTCGGAACCCACAAAGCCATGTCGGATCAGGAGATAGCGACCATGTTTGGCGCCACGCCGCGCTCCCTCTTCCGCGTCCACGACTGGCGAAACGACATCGTCACCCTGGGCGAAGTCCCCGGCAGTTTCGTCTATGACGTCAGCGAAGGCAAGCTCGACTACACCTGGCCCGCACAGGTCAACAAACTCCTTCGCGACGGCGGCCACGACCTCATCCTCTCGATCGGCCAGGTCGTCCCACACGAAGTCGTCGGCATGGCCAACTACAACAAAAACATCTTCGTAGGCACCGGCGGCTCCATCGGCATCCACCGCAGCCATTTCCTCGGCGCTGTCTATGGCATGGAGCGCATGATGGGCCGTGCCGACACACCCGTCCGCCGGGTCCTCAACTATGCCAGCGACCACTTCGCAAAGAATCTCCCCATCGTCTACGTCCAGACCGTAGTAGGCAAGAATGACGCCGGAAAACTCGTCATCCGCGGCCTATTTATCGGCGACGACACCGAGTGTTTTGAACTTGCCGCCGCCCTGAGCCTCAGGGTGAACTTCAAGATGATGGACCGCGAGATCAAGAAGGCAGTTGTGTTCCTCGACCCGCACGAGTTCAGGAGCACCTGGCTGGGCAACAAGAGCGTCTACCGCACCCGCATGGCCCTCGCTGACAACGCCGAGCTCATTGTCCTCGCTCCAGGCGTTCACGAGTTTGGCGAAGACGCCGCCATAGATGTCCTCATCCGGAAATACGGTTACTGCGGAACCCCGCGCACCCTTGAAGCCGTCAAAGAAGACCCACAACTGGCCGGCAATCTGAGTGCCGCCGCCCACCTCATCCACGGCTCCAGCGAAGGCCGCTTCACCATCCGCTACTGCCCTGGCCACTTGACGCGCGAAGAGATCGAAGGCGTCCATTACGAATACGGCGACCTCGCCACCATGACCGCCAAATACAATCCCGACAAGCTAAAAGACGGCTGGAACACAGTAGACGGAGAAGAGATCTTCTACATCTCCAACCCCGGCCTCGGCCTCTGGGCCTACAAGGGCCGCTTCGTCGACTAGTCACGCCCAGTCTCACTAAACCGTTTCCTAAAAACAAAATTTGCCGCCCACTCACCTTAACCGTTATTCTAGGACGGCTCTAAATTGGTTCGACCAATAAGATTGAAGAAAAGGGCGATGCGATGAAAGATGGATTGAGGCTTCCAAAATTTTCCGTGGGTATGGGTGACCGCTTTGCGCATCAGGCGAAGGCGCAGCTGGCGGCTTGTGTGCTGGCGGGTGATGCGGGTGTGGAGGTTGTTCCGGTGTGGAATAAGTCCAACCGCGAGCATATGATCATCGGCTCTGAGCCGAGCCAGACGCGGCAGGCTGCGGATGCGGCGGTGCGGGAGCTGAAGTGGACGAAGCCGTACTTTCTGGATGCGGATCACATCAACCTCAAGACGGTTGCGAGGTTCCTTGCGCCATGTGACTTCTTCACCTTGGATGTTGCTGATCTCATCGGGCAGGCTGCGGAACCTGCGGCGGTTGCGGCGTTTGTGGCGCGTCATTCGGAGTTGATCGGAACGGTAACGATTCCGCGGATTGCGGAGCCGTTCAAGACGGATGCGGCGTTTGTGGAGCGGATTGCCAACAAATTCCTCGCGGCAGTTCAGCATGCGGGAATGATCTATCGGTTTCTGGTGGAGAACAAAGGCGAGGGTCGGTTTATCGCCGAGGTTTCGATGGACGAGACAGATTCGCCTCAGACTCCGGTTGAGCTGCTGATTATTCTGGCTGCGATTGCGGACGAGAAGATTCCGATTCAGACGATCGCGCCGAAGTTCACGGGGCGATTCAATAAGGGCGTCGATTATGTGGGCGATGTCGCGCAGTTCAGCAAGGAGTTCAACGAGGATCTTGCTGCGATTGCTTTTGCGGTGAAGACTTACGGATTGCCGGCGAACCTGAAGCTTAGTGTTCACTCGGGCTCAGACAAATTTTCGATTTACGAAGCGATTCATGATGCGATGAAGAGCTTTGATGCGGGCGTTCATTTGAAGACCGCTGGTACCACCTGGCTGGAAGAGTTGATAGGGCTGGCGGAGGCGGGCGGTCCTGGGCTGGAGATTGCCAAGGAGGTGTATGCGGAGGCTTACGCGCATAGCGAGGAGCTTACCGCGCCTTACGCTACGGTCATCGATATCGATGCGACTCAGCTGCCGACGCCGGCGCAGGTGAAAGGCTGGACCAGCGAGCAGTACACCTCAGCGTTGCGGCATGAACAGCGCAATAAGGCTTACAATCCTAGTTTCCGCCAGCTGCTGCATGTCGGATTCAAGGTTGCCGCGAAGATGGGCGACAAGTACATCAAGGCGCTGGAGGCGAATGAGGATGTTGTGGCGAAGAATGTAACGACGAATCTGTATGAGCGGCATATTCGGCCAGTGTTTGTTGGAAGTTAGTTCTATACTTTCCGAGGCCAACTATCACCTGTTACGGATAGATTCCGGCGATGACATGCGAACTGACTTGCTTGCCGTTGGCAGGCGAAAAATAAGGAGAAATACATCGATGAGTTTGGGTTTTGAGATTCGTGAAAATGCTTCGCTCGATCTGCTTTCGCTGGGAGCGCTTGTCAATCGGCTTGATCCGGGCATTATTCCTTTCCGCAAGGCGCATCAGCTTTCGATCCACGTGAGCGGTGGCGAGTTCAATGTAGCCGCGAACTTGTCTGATGGTTTTGGCATGCGCACGGGTATCGCGACGGCCATGGTCGATTATCCGCTGGGTGATTTGATCGCGGAGCGCGTGCGGGCGATGGGCGTGAAGCCGTACTACAAGCGCTTTGTGCATGACGGCGTGCGTGGGCCCAACATGGCGACGGTCTACAGCGACCAGGGGCTGGGCGTTCGCGCCCCGGTGGTGTTCTACAACCGCGCCAATGAGGCCGCCGCTCTGCTGAAGCCGGGTGACTTCGACTGGAAGGCCATCTTCTCAGAGGGCGTGAAATGGTTTCATAGCGGCGGCATCTTTGCTTCCTTGTCGGAGACGACCTCGGAGCTGCTGATCGAGGCGTTGAAGGAGGCTAAGCGGCATAACGTGATCTGCTCGTTTGATCTGAACTATCGCGACAAGTTGTGGAAGACGGTGGGCGGGGTCGAGCGGGCTCATAAAGTGCTGGGTGCAATCGCCGATCACGTGGATGTGCTGGTGGGCAACGAGGAGGACCTGCAGAAGGGTCTGGGCTTCAAAGGGCCGGACGTCCACTCGAAGTCGAAGCTGGACACGAGCGTGTTCTTCGCGATGATTGACCAGGTTGTGAAGAAGCATCCAAATGTGAAGGTTGTTGCCACGACGCTGCGCGAGGTGCACACGACCAACCACCATAGTTGGAGCGCGGTTGCATGGGTGAACGGCAAGGCTGTGAACGCGCCGACGACCGAGTTGCATGTGCACGACCGCGTTGGCGGCGGCGATGGCTTTGCCGCTGGATTCGTCTATGGCCTGCTTAGCGGCGAGAAGCCTGAAGAGGCGGTGAAGCTGGGCTGGGCCCATGGTGCGTTGATGACGACGTTCCCTGGTGACACGACGATGGCGACGGCTGAGCAGGTCAAGGCGTTTGCCAGCGGAGGTTCGGCTCGCATTCAGAGGTAGAGTGACGCGAGCGCGCTGGGATTTCGACCGGCGCGTTTTGCGGTTTAGTGTGCGGGGAAGAAAGATGATTGTGGTGATCATGGGCGTAAGCGGTTCCGGAAAGACCACGATCGGAAGGCTTCTCGCTGAACGGATGGACTGGATTTTTGCTGACGCCGATGATTTTTTTTCCGCGGAGGCGAAGGAGAAGATGGCGGCCGGACATCCGTTGACCGACGAGGACCGGGCACCATGGCTGCAGACATTGAATGTGCTGTTGAAGGGATGGGATGGCGAAGGGAAGAATGGATTGCTGGCCTGCTCGGCTTTGAAGGCGAAGTACCATGAGGCGCTGGAGGCGGGAATTCCGCTGACGCATATCCAATTTATATTTCTCGATGGACCGAGGGATTTGATTGCGAAGCGGCTGGCGACGAGGAAGCACGAGTATATGAACCCGATGCTTCTCGACAGCCAATTGTCGACACTGGAGAGGCCGACTGATGCCTTCCGGATTGTGAACGACCGGCCGCCGGAGGAGATTGTGAACCATTTGCTCCAGAATGTTTTGGCAGTGCAGGATGTAGCAACACGGCAGATTTCTAAATAAGAGAGGGCGTTTTCAATGGGGCATCCGTTGTTTGATCTGAGCGGGAAGTCAGCTGTGGTTGTAGGTGGCACGTCTGGGATTGGATTGGCGATTGCGATTGGGCTGGCGGAAGCGGGTGCCGATGTTGTGGCGAGCTCGCGGCGGCAGGAGCAGGTGGATGAGGCTGCGAAGGCGATTGAGGCGACGGGGCGCAAGGCGCTGCGGTTGACGTCAGATGTTGCCGACCGCGCGAGTTTGCAGGCGCTGCTGGACGGGACGGTGAAGGAGTTCGGCAAGGTCGACATTCTGATCAACTCGGCGGGGAAGATCAAGCGGGAGCCGACGCTGACGGTTTCGGAAGAGACCTGGGACGACATTATGGACACGAATGTGACCGGGACTCTGCGGGCTTGCCAGATCTTTGGAAAACACATGCTGGATCGCGGATATGGGCGAATCATC
>Ga0210388_10003344_pt1 | contig 12571 bp, 11 predicted proteins | sample IncBWC19OmetaG_FD_155485 | JGI IMG/M metagenome (GOLD analysis project Ga0210388, IMG submission 155485) | Forest soil microbial communities from Barre Woods Harvard Forest LTER site, Petersham, Massachusetts, United States - Inc-BW-C-19-O ... | reverse complement strand
CCACGCATTCCAGGTTCCTGTCATTGAACAGCGGCGCCCAGATTCCCTTCGGTCGCGATGCCATTCGCGAGCCGACCGGATAGTCCTCACCTCGCCGGTACTTGCCCGTCAGCAAGCCTCCTGCGAGCGGCAGGTAGGGCTGAAAGACGATACTCCTTTCTGTGCACAGCGGAAGTACTCCGGATTCGGCCCGGCGATCCAGCAGACTGAGGCCATCCTGAACATATGTGAATCGAGTCAGGCGGCTGGATCGAGCGGCGTCGTCGGCTTCGCGCAGTTCATCGACACTGAAGTTTGACGAGCCGATGGCTCGCGCCTTGCCCGCCTTTACCAGGTCGTTCAGCGCACTCAGGGTGTCGGCGATTGGAGTGTCGCCACCTGGATAGCCTCTGGCGGCCATCCATGACGACGGATAGTGCATCATGAAGATATCCACGTGGTCCGTTCCCAGCCTGCGCAGACTCGCCTCGAGCGCGGTACGCACATAAGCGGGCCCGGCTCCGCCGGCCAGTTCCCCGTGACGAATTCCAAACTTGGTGGTCACCGTGACATCACTTCGCCGCGGCCCCAGTGCCTGGCCGAGAAAGCGCTCTGAGGTCGTGTAACCGTAGATGTCGGCGGTGTCGAACAAGGTCACGCCTTCGTCGATCGCGGCGCTGACCACGTCCCTTGCCTGCTTCAGGTCCAGCGTGACTCCGAAGTTGTCGCAGCCGAGGCCCACCGCCGACATTGAGATGGTGTCCGCATCAGTCATCGGCATGCCGGGCGCCTCCGGCGAGTGTTCGCCCCTGATCAAGCGATCGGCTCCTGTTCCAGGATCACTTTGGCATTGAGAGGATCGATACCCACTCCCGCATGGTCGTAGGCGGCCTCGGGATCTGCGCGAACCTGCCGGTCGAGTTCACCGGCGTCATCGCCGACGAGGATTCGCCACTTTCCAGCGCGAATACCGTCGAGGATGATCGTCGCGGCGCCGGCCGCATCCAGAGGCGCGCGGTCAATAAAAGCTTTCTCAAGGGTCTTGACGATCTTGCGGACCTGATCTGGCTCAAGCTGCTCGACCTCCAGACCGCGTCGGGCCAGTTGCAAGCGTGTCGTGACCAGGTCCGACTCCGTCAGATCATCGGGTTCCGGACGGCCGAAGTATCGCCGGGAGTTGGCCACGAGGCTGGTTCCGATGTGACCTGGCATCACCACGGAGACCTTGACGTGCGGGGCGTGCACGCGAAAGTCCTCGATCAGCGCTTCTGAAAATCCCTTGACCGCGAACTTCGCGGTGCAATACGCGGTGTGCGGCCGACCCGGCGCAATGGCTGCCCAGAAGCCATTGACGCTGCTGGTGTTGACCAGTCGGGCCTCGTCGGCAGCCATGAGAGCGGGCAGGAATGCCCGCGTGCAGTAATACACGCCCCACCAGTCGACGCTGAAGGTCCGCTCCCAGACTTCACGAGGGTCGGCGATGAAGCTACCGCCGCCGCCAATGCCGGCGTTGTTGAACAGCAGCTCGAGTGTGTCCCCATGTGCCGTGACGACCTCATCCCGGAAGGACAGGACACTTGCCTCGTCGGACACGTCGCAGAGGTGCGTCGTGATCGCCGTGCCTGCCCGGGCCGCGGCCTCGGCCAGCTGCCGCGTCTCGGCGAGTCCCGCTTCCCGGACGTCACACGTGGCCACGGCACATCCCTCCGCTGCCAGCTGAACCACGAGCTCACGTCCCATGCCCGATCCTCCGCCGGTAACTACGGCCCGCTTGCCCTCGAACGACTTCATTCCTCACTCCTCAGCGGTTGCCCGATCAGGCGGGATTGGTGCGTCGGCTGGTGGCGAAGTACTCCCTGATGAGGGGTCACATGGTGGTGTTCGCCGAGGTTAACGACGTCTCCCGAAGCTTTAGTATACTGGCTGGACAGGTGAGCGAAAAGCCTGCGCACGCACGGAACGGCTCGGTGAAATACTCAATCGGAGCTTGCACCGAGGTGTACGAGAAGGGACGGCTCACGATGGCGTCAACCGGCCGTGCCAGACCCGTCTCGCGCGATCAACTCCGGCAGCAAACAGAGCAACTTGGCGCTCGCATTCTCGATGTCGCCACCGACCTATTCAGCCGCAAGGGCTTCCTCGGCACCACGACGCAGGAAATCGCGGATGCCAGCGGGCTGATCAAGGGAACGCTCTACTACCACATTGACAGCAAAGAGGAGCTGCTGTTCCAGATACACGAACGAGTCTTGTCCGAGGGCATCAGGCGCTGGTCTCCGCTGGTAGAGCAGCTGGAGAGTGACAGCCGGGATGTCCTTCGGGCCATGATCCTTGAGCATTGCCGGATCATCGACAAGTACCGCGACTCCGTCGCGGTGTTCGTCGAGGAACTGAAGTTCCTCTCCCCCGAGCTGACGGCCGCGATAGTCGAGAAACGGGACCGATACCAGGCGATGCTCGACGCGGTGATCAAGCACGGAGTCGATCGCGGCGAGCTAGTCACCGATGACCTGCGGCTGGCCGGGCTCACCACGATGAGCATGATGAATTCGACCTACCGGTGGTACCGGCCGGGCGGGCGCTGGGGTCCCGAACGGCTTGGTCAGTTCATCAGCGACCTCGTGCTGGAAGGCCTGCAGGCCCGGCAGCCCGCCTGACTGTCGAACGCGGCCAGGCCGGCTGCCGCCGAGCCGGCGCACGCTGCCGGAGAGTCAGATCACGTTCTCATCACGCAATATCGCCATCTCCTGCTCCGACATGGCCAGCATGCCCTGGTAGATCTCTTCGTTGTCCGCGCCGGGTGCGGGGCCGGGGCTGCGTATCCGTCCGGGAGTGCGGGACAGGCGCGGTGTCACCGCGCAGGCAGACAGCGATCCAAACGACGGATCGACCAGCTCCTCGAAGTTGCCGCGGGCCACCACCTGCGGATGATCCATCAGGTCCGCGATGCTCTGAACCCTCGATACCGTCACCCCGCTCGTGCCTAGCCTCGACTCGACATCCGCCGCCGTGAGGCCGCGGATCCAGTCAGCTACGGCCTGGACCACCGGCGCCATCCCGTCGTCAGAGCCATCGCTCAGGGCCGTCTCACGAACCGACACGAGATCAGGCCTGTCCATGGCGGTAGCGAGCCGGGCGAACGCGATTGTGCCGCTGACCGAAACCTGTACGTACTTCTCATCACTGGTCAGGTAGAGGCCGCCAGGAGCCGTGCCCGCGATTTCATTGCCCGTGCGCTCCGCTACCCGGCCACTCCGCCGGTAGTTGAGCGGTATATCGCCCAGCATCGGCAATACCGATTCGTAGAGAGCGTGATCGATCACCTGTCCCTCGCCGTAGCCAGAGCGCTGACGCTCATACAGAGCGAGGACCACGCCGAAGGCCCCCCACAGACCAGTTGCGTAGTCCACGAAGCTGAGACCGCAGCGAACGGGAGGGCTATCAGGATATCCGGTGAGGTAAGTCACGCCGCTGAACGCCTGTCCCACGCGGTCAACCCCCGGACGCTCGCGCCACGGCCCGTCCTGGCCAAACCCGCTGATGCGCAACAGCGTCAGCGCATTATTACTGGCTTTCAGGATGTCCCAGCCCAGTCCCCACCGCTCCAGTGTTCCCGGCCGAAAGGCCTCGATCAGAACGTCGGAAGTCTCGATCAGGCGCAGGAACAACAGCCGGCCGGCTTCCGTCCTGATGTCCAAGGTGACGCTCTTCTTGTTGCGACCGGACACGGCGAACGACGGCGTCCGGCCAGGATCTGTAGCAGACCCGCCGGCCAGGCCGCGCGAGTAGTCAACATGTCCGGGCCGGTCAATCTTGATCACCTCGGCCCCGAAGTCGCCGAGCAATGAGCTGGCGAATGGGCCTGCGACCCAGTCCGCCAGCTCGATTACCCGGAGGCCGGCCAGCGGCATCTGTGCATCACTGCTCTGTGCAGTCACGAGGCGCTCCTTCCCTTTCGCCGAGTCGCGAGGACGCCGCGTCCGAGAGAACGCAGAACCGCCGGTACCTTCGCCCAACCGCATCGAGCCATCTCTCCTCCGGATACGTCACCGACCCTCGCTCCAGCCACTCTCCCGTCGGGTCGGGTGACTCCGTCAGTCCGGCCGCAAGGCGAGCCGAGTACGCCGCCCCGAGCGCGGCACCTTCAGGTGCCATCCGGTGGCGAACCGGAACGCGCAGGCAGTCAGCGGTCGCCTGGCGCCACTCGGGAACGGCCGAACCGCCGCCCGCCATGATGACTTCGGTAGCCGTCACGTTCGCGTGCTCCAGGATTCGGCGCACCACAAACGCCGTTGCCTCATAAGCAGCTCGCCGAACTGCCCTGGCGTCATGTGCGATCTTCAGATCTGCCAGGAGCGCGTGCGGCGTCGCCGGAAACGCGTCGTGCCGCTCGCCGTCCGGGTAGGGCAGCCACACCGGGACGGCGTCGGGGTCCTGCGCGGACTGACGAAGGCCGCGTCCCGACGTCATCCTCCACACCCACTCGACAAACAACCCGCCAGCGCGGCTTGGCGTGCCGATCAGAACCGATTCGCCGGCGTGCGGTATTACCCGCAGGCCGTCCGCAGCCTGCGACCTCGGGGCTACTGCCCATACGACAAGCGTCGATCCGCAGATCACCAGCACCTCGCCGACATTCCGGAGTCCGGCCACAGATCGTTCAGCCGAAACGTCAATCCCGCCAGCCGCAACGACCGCCCTCCCGGCCTGCCCGACGGGGACGCCTCGCGGCACAATACGGGGAAACCGGTCCACGCCTCCGGCGTGCCGAGCAGCGTCCTCGGTCCAGGCGTGGCTATCGCACAGCGGCGCCAGAGTTCGGGCGACCCCTTCATCGATCGCTGCCGTCCCGCAGAGAGCGAATGTAGTCACTGCCTGCACCGGCCAGTAGCCGTCCGCCTCCGGATAGCCTTGCCGCAGATAGCAAAGGAAGCCGCCGGCTTCGCCGGTCACCTTGCGGCCCTTCGTGCCCGAGCGGCCACGGTAGTCCCCGTACAACAGCCCGGGCGAGATTGGCACGCCATCAGCCCGCACAGCTGCGAGCGACGGGGTGGGCCCGACGACGCCGATGCCCGCAACACCGGGACGCTGCATGGCTGCTACGGCTCGGGCCGCCTGCCGGAGCCAGACGTTCAGTGCGTTGTGGAAGAACGCGCCGTCGGCGTGCGTCACCTTGTGCGCCAGGCGCAGCCGATGGCGGACGACGCCGTCGTCATCGACGAGCACGACCTTCGTGGAGCTCGTCCCCACGTCGACCCCCATCGTCCAGCCGCGGGCATCTCTCATCGGGACCTAGCGAAAGTCAAAGGCAACCTTGATGGCACCCGAGCTGCCCTGATCGGCCAGCGCACCGAACGCTGCGCGCCAGTCGGTCAGGTCGAAGGTATGAGTGAGCATGCCCTGCAGGCTGAGTTCCCCGGCCGCGAGCAGACTGAAGTAATGCTCGTAGGCGTACGCCTTGACGTCCCTGACGGTCTCCATGCCGAACGCATTCGACCCGACGAGCCTGAGCTCCTTGAAGTACAGCGGGCTCGACTCCCATTCCGCGGCGCCGTGGAGCCCGCTCTGGACCAGAACGCCCCGCGCCGTGAGCACTCGGGCGCTCACTTCCATCGTCTCGGGCCGGGCCACGGTGTTGTACACCACGTCCACGCCACCGGGATAGGCCATCGGCAAGCCACGCCGGGAGGAGCGCAGCGTGCCGCCGGACCACTTCGCTATTTTCTCGATCACCCCGATCGCCGGCTCGTGCCCGATCACCGTGGCGCCCAGCCGACCGGCCAGATCTGCCTGTGCCTGCCATCTGGCAATCACCAGCACCTCGATCTGGGGGAAAAGTGACCGCAGGATCGCGGTTGCTGTGATGCCCAGGGCCCCGGCGCCGTAGACGACCGCCCGACCAGCAGCTGGCGGCGGATTCCGCATGACCGCGTGCAGAGAGACGGAGAACGGATCCGCCAGCACTGCGTCCTCGTCGCTCACCCCCTCGGGAACAGGCACCGCCATCGACTCATGTGCTGGCAGAAAGTCTGCGTACCCGCCGGTCGCCTCGGGAGCAAACCCGGTGTGCAGGCCCGGGGACAGCCGACCGTCCTGAAAGCTCCAGCAGAGGCTGAAGTCGCCCGCTTCGCAGGCCGGGCACACCGGATCGACCCCGCGGGGCCGACACGATAGCCAGGGGTTCAGTACGACCCGCTGGCCAGGCGACAGCGACTGCACGGCCGGGCCGGCCTGTTCGATGGTTCCGACCACTTCATGGCCGAGTACCTGCGGCATCGACACGAAGTTGCTCAGGGCGTTATTCCTGTTTCCCGGCGAGAAGTCATTGAAGACCTGCTTGGCATCGGAGCCGCAGATCCCGCACAGGTGCGTGCGAATGACAACCCAGTCATCGAACTGGGGCCTTGGCTGGTCAAGTTCGATGAGTTCGACGGGAGCGCGATCAAGCCGCTCCATGAGCGACAGCTCTCGGCGCTCCGCTCCTGAGTCGTGACCTGCGGGCACCTTCGGGCGATCGGGCCGTTTCCCGCCATACAACAGCGCCCTCATGGCAGCCTTCCCTTCTCCCCAGCCTTCCGATGGCTGGCAGGTCAGCCTGACTACGACGTCCGCTTGCCCATCGCGCCGACGTAACGGCCTACGTTTGCGCTCTTCGCGAGGATGCGATCGCCATATTCCGCGGGCGAGAAGTACTCGAAAGTTCTCGCTCCGATCGCGCTGATTATGGTGTCCGCGACCGAGATCGGCGGGTAGAGCGTCGGTGGCGTGATCATCGGAGCATCGTTGCCCGGCCGGTCCCAAATGTTCGTGTCGATAGGGCCGGGGTTCACCAGGTGAATCTCGACGCCGGTCGTCCACAGATCAATCGCCATCGACTCGGTCCACCCGGCCAGCGCAAACTTGCTGGCGGAGTAAGCGGCCTCGTGCGCTCCGCCGGCCCGGCCGGCGACGCTGCCGACATTCACGATGACGCCATAGTCGCGATCGAGCATGTGAGGCAGCAGGGCCATGATCAGTCTGACCGGGGAGAAGAAGTTGACCTGCATGACCTGCTCGACCTCTTGGCTGGTCAGATCGCGAACATGCCGCCTCTTCGGCATCGCCGCGTTGTTCACCAGCACGTCCACGCCGCCAAGGGCGTCCCACGCCGCCAGCGCCAGCTTCTCTGCGTTCTGTGCATCCGACAGGTCGGCGTTCCACGCGAGCGAGTTGGGGGACCACGCCACGCATTGATTGCGGACTTCGTCGAGACGGGCCTGATCGCGGCCGGTAAGACCCACGACAGCTCCGTGCCGGGCCGCCTCCACCGCCAGAGCCGCGCCGATTCCCGCGGAGGCACCAGTAATGAGGATCTTTCGCCCCGCCAGCCGTTCCTTCTTCCCGGAGTCCGTGAGTTCGTCGGTCATGCCACTCTGCCTAGGAGCCAGTCAGCGTTGTCCGAGTAGAGGGCTGCCGCGGCGCTGTCGTCTAGCTGGCCCGCGGCCGGCACATAGTCGAGGACCGGCCGGGTGAGTCCCTCCGCGTGCGGGAAGTCGCTGCCGTACATGAACATGTCCCCAGTGCGCTGGATCAGCCTTGCTGGATTCTCGTGCACAAATACCCCCACTCGCACATGACGCCTAATGTAATCGCTCGGCTTGAGGGCGAGCGGAACATTTGAGCGCCCGTTAAATTGCCGGTGAAAGTCAAAGGCCCCATCCAGAGTGCCAAGAAAATGGGGCAACCACACGGCCGACAGCTCGACTATGCCGATGCGCAGCTGCGGATGGCGCTCGAAGACACCGTTAAGAGTCAGATCAGCGAGGCACAGGGACGGCGCGGTGTTCAGGAACACCGAGGACAGCACGGGATTCACATAGTCAATATCGTTCTGATACCAGGCGTCGTGGAAGGGAAACGGAAAGGCAGCGGTATGGAAAATGATGCCGATCCCGTAGTCTTCGAACATCGCCCAGATTCTGTCCAGCGACGGATCCGACAGGGGCTTCCCGTCGATGAGTGCCGGCGGCACCATCGCTACCGTGATCCCGGCCGTCCTGAGGGCGCTCAGCTGGACTTCGAGCCAGTCCATATCCTGAAGGTTCAACTGGCCGACGCCATGGAGGCGTCCCTCTCCCACGCTCTGGATAATCGCCACCCAGCGGTTCCAGGCGCCCAGATTGGCTTTCGTGGCGGGAAGGTTGTCACTGAGCGGACGTTCCCAGTGAAGACCATAGTTTGGATAGATGAACGCCCGGTCCTGGCCGATTTCGTCCAGCAGATCTCGTCGAGTGGCCGGATCGTAATAGTATTCCGGCAGTTCCTCGTCATAAGGGATCAGAGGAGGCTTGCCGTCGCGGAGCCGGGCTCGGTATGCGCCCATCTGGTCAACCTGGCCCGGGTGGTGAACTTCCGCCAGATGAATGCGCTTGTCGCCTAGAACGAGCCAGGAATAGCCTAATTCGTCCGCCACGATCGACAGGGCCAGGTCTCTGTCCGAGGGATCGCAGTAGGTCCGCCACATGTCGCCTCGCTCGTACATGTGGGAGTCAATGTCGACGATCATCAACCGTCCTCCCTTCAGGGAGTCACTGCCGCCTGCGTCTCTAGGTCGCGGTACGGTGCGAGCATACTATACTGGCCCGACAGTAGACAAGATCGAAGGCGGCTGGCGCACCAGCGGAAGAACAGACGAGGCATAGAAGTCAATAACGCGACGCTGATGTGGCTGCGGAGCGTGGATGAACACGTCTGTCGCTCCTGCAGCCTGCAAGGCCATGAGCCGGTCGGCATGGTCCCCTGGATCGGTGCTGACCATGAAGCTCCGCACCGCCATCTCCGGGGCTGCGTTTTCTTCCGCGTACCGCTGGATCACCCGCGGATCCGGTTCGGCCAGCAGGTGGCGGGCGACCGGCATGAACTGCCACAGACGCGCCGCCGCGATGGCATCCGCCTCGGTACCCACGACAACGTACTGCTCGATAAGGACTCGCGGCTTGCCCCGATCCTGGACACTGGCCGACCATCCGTCCCGGAACGCCATGGACGAGGCCTGGCGCTCGCCCCGCAGCAACGCTCCGCCGCTGGCGATCCAGCCATCGCCGGCGACAGCGGCTAGGGCGGCGGACTTCGGCCCGCTGCCCGCGATATAGATCGGAATGGGGACGGGAGGCTTGTCGTAGAGATTGGCGTTCGTAACCGGATAGTAAGGTCCCTCGGACGTAACCCAGTCCTCGGTCCACAATCGCCGGATCAGCCCCACCGCCTCCTCGAGCCGGGCCGCCCGCTCCCGGTAAGGTCCCCAGCCACCTCCGCTCGGGACCTCGTTGAGCGCTTCGCCGGTGCCGACACCGAGGAAGATGCGACCGGGGGCAAAGCCACTCAGGGAGGCAAACGCGTGAGCCACGTCTGCGGGACGGAAGCGATACGTAGGGCACGTGACGCCGGTGCCCATCGCGATCCGGGTCGTTCGCTGGGTGAGCGCGGCGAGCGTAACCCAGGCGTGGCCGGCGTGGCCCTGATTGTGCTGCCAAGGATGAAAGTGATCGCTGACCCATAGCGAGTCGAAGCCAGCAGACTCTGCCGCCATGCCATAGTCGAGCAGCTCGGTGGCAGGGAACTGCTCATGAGACAAGATAAATCCGACCGAGAGCCCTCGCTCGCTCATGATGCCCGCATCTGAACGGCTTGCAGTGCGCTCACCCTCTCGGCGGCTCAGAGCCGGTACACCCGGGTAGCCGTGTCATGGAACAGCGCCGACCGCTCGGCCGCGCTGTAGTCTGCCGCGATCCGCTTAAACGCATTCCAGAGGACCACGTATGTGCAGCTTTGCTTGTCCACGGGGAAGTTGGACTCGAACATGCAGCGATCAGGGCCGAAGAGTTCGATGCACCATCGGATTTCGGCACCTCTAGCGGCCGCAATCTGCTCCGAGGTGGTATCGCCGGGAAAGTAATGCCACGTCTCGCCGAACAGCGGCATTCCGACTCCGCCCAGTTTCATCACCACATTCTCGTGCCGAGCGAGTTCCGCCAGCTGCGCCTTCCAGACCGCAAGCACCTCATCGCGATGACCGTGGTAAGGCCCCACGCCCAGGGGCCCGCCGAGATGATCGACGACGATCGTCACAGCCGGGTATGCCTTCGCAAGCTCCAGCAGATCCTGCAACTGCGTGTGATACGCCCAGGTGTCGAAACTGAGACCGGCCCGCCCGAGGGCGGCGAAGCCGGCCCTGAAGGCCGGATCCTCCCCTAGGGCGCCCGCACCCGGCAGGTTGCTAGTGACCGGGATCAGCGGGCTCGGGTCGCGCGCGTACTTGTACCGGACGCCTCGGAAACGGTCGGCTCCGGCTTCCATATGAGCGGCGAGCACGTCATCGATTTCGGGAGCACACAGATCCGCGAAGCCGACGATTCCCGCGACAAATCCGTCGGGTTCCGTCGCCACGACCGACTCTGTCTCACCGACGGGCCGGAAGGCAACTGGGCCACCGGGGCGATACCCGAAGTTGCATTCGACGAACACGGTCGACCCCACTCGATGACCGCTGCCCGTATCGGCTAGCAACTCTTCCCGCAAGTATCGGAAATCGCCCCGGTTCCAGAAATGATGATGCGGATCACAGATCAGCAGATCCGGATCCAGTGCAGCTTCCATGGACGCGACAACCTATCGGTCGGATCTAGTGGATCTCCGTCCCCCGCTTGCGAGCTGCCCTGAGTTGCTCGAGGCTAAAGCCGGGCTGGCGGGCCGCCTCGATGGTGACCTGCTCCCGACGCCTGATATGTTCCGCGGTCTCGAGGACCTGGCCGACGACGTCGAGCGGGATGACCACCGCTCCGTGCTGATCGGCGTGAATCAGGTCGCCGTCGCGCACGCGCATGCCGGCTACCGTGACGGGCCGCGAGAAGTCGACCAGATGGACGAAAGCGTGCGACGGAACCACGCGCCCCGCCAGCATCTGGAAGCCGGGAGCAATATCCGGCAGATCGCGAACCGCTCCGTCGGTCACCAGCCCCACGCACCCGAAGCCTGCATGAATGGCGCTGTTGACCTCTCCCCAGAATGAGCCGTACCCCTTATGCTCATCGATATCTGACATGACGATCACGCTGGGCTTGGGGCCGTCGTCCACATAGGTGTAATAGGCGTCCAGGAGCGCCAGCGCCTCATCACGCGGCAGATCACTCGGGTGGACACTGCGAATCGTGGCCGTCCGGGCCAGCCCGACCATCGGCTTCAGCTCCGGCCTGGTGCAGACCAGCGACTCCACTGTGTAGCCATAGCCCCGCCGCGACGGAACAAGGACTTCGAGGGCGTTGCATGCCGTCGGCGTGTCGATGCTCTGCAATCCGGCGAGCAGCGCTGGGGTCAGCTCGGTCATCTATATCGAGCCAACCTTCGGGAATTGCAGGAGTGCGAGGCCGGCCGCGCCGCCGCCGGGTGGAACGGAGACAATGGGCGCGTCCTCCCTGATGCCGAGATAGATTGCGGACCCCGAGCTCAGCGCTACGTCGCTCACGGAGATGGCGCCCGTCACAACGAGCACCCACGCCCCATCCCCGCTGATCGTCGGCAGAGAGACAACGGAGCCGGGCCCGACCTCGCATACCCCGATCCGCAACCCGTCATCTTCATCCGCCAGCCAGTTCCACTGACTTGAGAAAGTCACGCCGCCGAGGTCGAACGACAGATTCCGCTTCTGGGATGACCGATCTGCCGCCGCAGCCGCCAGCGCGCCTTTCGACTCCGGCAAGTACCAGATGCCGCAGTCGCTCCAGGCCCGCAGGGTCAGGTACGAGAGCCCCTCGGATCCAGCGATGATCGGTCCATACGGCTGATAATGATCAACGTAATGGATGAACTGAGACTGGATGGCATGCCGGCCGATTCGCCCGCTGCCGTCAACGAAGACCTGGAACTGGTCGACCGGGTGGTAGTGCACGTTAGTACGGCGGTCCGGAGCGTTTCTTACCAGAAAGGCTTGCGGGCTGTGCTCTAGAAGACCGGCTGAACTGCCAGAAGGCACCTTGGGCGATGGGCCGACCATCGGATTCGAACCGAGGGTCGCCTCTTCACTCGGCGGAGCTACTGCAAGCAACATGATCGCGCCGACTTCTCATACGAGAAATAGAACCTGAATATTCAGTATACTATGTCGACGGGCATGGGTGCTGTCAAGATCCGGGTGCGCGCGACAGGATGACCTGGCTCACCGGACAAGCCGCCAGCAACCACGTCACCCCCGCGAGAACGGGGTTCTGACCGGCGAGGTCACGACGTCGACCAGGGCCGGTTGACCGTCGGCGTTCGCGGCGATCGCGCCGCGCAGGGCCGCCTCGAGATCCCCTGGCCGCTCTACGCGGATGGACCATCCTCCCATGGCGGCCGCCAGATCGGCGTAGTTCCCTCCGATGTCGCGGCTGCGGAAGCGCTCATGCGACGTGGCCATCGACTCGGATTCAATGGCCATCGTGCCGTTATTGAGCACGACCGTCATGATCGGAATCGTGTTCCTGACTGCCGTCTCGAAGTCCAGCCCGACCATTCCGAACGCAGCGTCACCCATCACGTTCACGCACACCGCCTCCGGCCGGGCCAGCTTGGCGCCGAT
>Ga0210388_10003343_pt1 | contig 12573 bp, 9 predicted proteins | sample IncBWC19OmetaG_FD_155485 | JGI IMG/M metagenome (GOLD analysis project Ga0210388, IMG submission 155485) | Forest soil microbial communities from Barre Woods Harvard Forest LTER site, Petersham, Massachusetts, United States - Inc-BW-C-19-O ... | reverse complement strand
GACCTGGTGCCGACCGTGGCCGACCTGACTCACGCCGTGCCGGACCTGGTGCCGACCGTGGCCGACCTGACTCACGCCGTGCCGGACCTGGCGCCGACCGTGGCCGAGCTGACTCGCGCCCTTCCCGACCGGACCGACGGCCGCGTCGCGAGGGCTCTGGTAGCCGTCGTGCCTCACCTCGTCCTCACGGCAGCGCGCCTGATTTTCATCGTGAGAGTCCGGCTGCCCAGAGTGGGGAGTCCGACTTTCATAGCGAGAACCTCGACGACCGACTTGAAGAGTCTGCTTCCCATCTCGAGGAGTCCGACGCTCTTGGCGACGAAGCCGGCTCCCACGTCGAAGGTGTCGAAGCTCAGGGCGAGGAGCTTGATGTTCACGTCGAGGGTTCCGACACTCGGCCGTCACCCGCCCCTCGGCGCGGCGGCTCCCGCGGCTCCGATGCCGAAGGCGAGCGCCTGCAGAAGGTGTTGTCTCGCGCCGGGCTTGCATCGCGTCGCGAGGCCGAGGATTGGATTCGCGCCGGGCGCATTACCATCAACGGCCAACCCGCCGTGCTCGGCGCTCGGGTGTCGCATTCGGACCAACTTCGCCTCGATGGCCGCCTGATACGTCAGCGTGAGACGGGCGGTGGCGCCTCAGCGTTCGTCGTCCATCGATCACCTGGCGAGAGCCTGACGCAACCTAACTCCGAGACTCAGCCGGAGGGCGCCGACGCCCCATCCACACCGATGATCGAACGTTTGCCGACTCGCGCCGGTCGCCGCTTTATCACTGTCAGTCCAATGCCTCGCGTGGACGGCGGCCTCGAGCTAGTCACCTCAGACGGTGAGCTCGGCGTGAAGCTACAGCGGTCCGTGCGCAACCTTGTAAGCCAGTTCAGTGTTCGGGTCCTCGGCGAGCTCAGTCCCGAACAGGTCGAAAATATTATGGGCGGCACGCTCGATAGCGGCGAGAAGATCGAAGTCGTGAGTTGTGAGCCTTCGGGCGGAGAGGGCGCCAATCGCTGGTATAACCTCGTTGCCCGCGGCGCCAGCGGCAAAGAAGTTCGCCAGTTATTCGAGCGTCAGGGCGCGCTTCTGAGTCGCGTGCAACGCACGCACCTGGGTCCCCTCACGATGGAGCGCGGCTTGGGTCGCGGGCAGTTTCGTGAGCTCACCCCTGAGGAACTGCAGGGGCTGCTGGCGCCCCCGGTCGACGACTAAACGACTCGCCAGCGGTCTGACACGCGCCCACCGCGGGCCTACCCCGTCACTTCGTCGGCTGGCAGTCAAACTGCTGTCCTGTGATGCCGCGAGTGGCGGGCCCCAACAACGCGAGGTACGGACCGGTAACCGACTCCGGGAGCGGCAAGGTGTTGATGTCTTCAGCCGGATAAGCCGTCCGCCGCATCATCGTGCGTACCTTGCCGGGGTTCAGCGTGTTCACCCGAACGGCGGTGATGCCCTCCAACTCCGACGACAAAACTTGGGAAAGCCCTTCGAGCGCAAATTTGGACGCCGCGTAAGCACCCCAATAGGCGCGCGCGCGCCGTCCGACGCCACTCGCGGTGAACACAACGGAGGCGTCAGTCGACCGCTTGAGCGCCGGTAACAGCACCTGTGTGAGCGCGAACGCCGCGGTCACGTTCACATGCATGACTCGGCACCAGGTCGGCACGTCGTAGTGCTCGATCGGTGAGATCGCCCCGAGAAGCCCCGCGTTGTGTAGGAGTCCGTCCAGGCGTCCATAACGCTCCATGACCGCGTCGGCGAGTTGGTCGTAGTCTTTCGCGAGCGCTTTTTCCAGATCCAGCAGCGCGATGATCGGCTCGGGGCCGCCGGCGGCCTCAATTTCTGTATGGACGGCCTCGAGTTTGCGAGAGTTACGGCCGATGAGGATCACGTTTGCCCCATGGCGAGCGCAGGCGAGTGCGACCACGCGGCCGATGCCGCTGCTGGCTCCGGTTACGGCGATGACACGGCCCGCGAGCTCATCGGGGGTGGCGACATGATTCTGCAAGTCGAGCGAGTTCAAAGCTGGTCCATCCCGTTGATCGAGTCAACTCAATTGAAGTTTTCCGGCGGCGGACCGACGCGCGGCGCGCCAAGCCTGCCAACCGTCAGCGAGCGCATGATACCGACGCGGCAAAATTATGCCGGGTAATGCGCGCTGCGCACGCGCCGACTGCTGCCACGCGAGTGACGCCCAGACAAGAAGGCCACGAAAGCCAGCCTGCTCGTCACGCCCGAGACCCGCGAGGCTTGCGCCGAGAGTCGCGCGCAACGCTTCGTGGCGTTCCCGCAAGAGCGAAGCCAAAGGAGCCGGCCACGGCGGCTTCGCGAGGCCATTGACCGGCACGCCCACCCGATCCAACTCGTCCAGCGGAACACGTACCCGGCCCCCGTGCGCCTCGCGTGCTAGGTTGGCCAGCAATTCAATCTCGCGCACCGCCGCACCCAACACGCGCCAGGCGGAGGTCGCGCGCGGCACGCCCGGCGCCGCGCTGGCCGACGCGTCTGATGCCTGCATCATGCGTGCGGCCTGCGTCGCGCGCGCTGCATGTGCGGCCTCCGCAGGCTGTCGTTTGCTAGCTGCGGCCACCTCAAACATCGCCGCGGCCCATCGTTCGCAATACGCGGTCAGCTCTTTGCGAGTCTCGAAGGTCGCCCCAGCGAGATCCCACACTGCCGTGTCGACGAACCCAGATAGCCCGGCGAGCGGTGAGGGCTCTCCAGCCGCCGGAGCGCCATATGCTTTGACGAGTTCGCGAGTGAGCGGATGAACAGGCCGCCCCTGGGCGCAGCGCTCGCATTCTTCCTGCCACCACTGGAGCCGCGCGTGCGCGACATGATGGTCGATGCCCGGACGCAAACTACCGGCAATCTCGCTCTCGATTTCGCACAGCTCTGCCAACACCGGCTGCTGGGCTGCGGGCGAGTAGAGCCACGCGAGATATCGCGAAGGGGAGAGCATGCGAGGCGTGTCGCCTTGGCCAGCCGTGCCCGCGGCGGATCGAGGACCCTGCGCTCCGCTGCCGCCGCGCGCATCGCCCGGATCGCTCGCGGGCGGGTCGCTATCACGCATTGGGCGCGTCACCAGCGCCAGGTTTCCCATTCCCAGGCAATGCCGCATCCGCCCCCACGCCGACGTTGACAGTACGCGCGAGGTGATCAATCTGCTCCAATTCCGCCAAGGGCGCGTCGGGCGTCACTCCCAGCTCCGGGAAGCGTCGAGCCTGCGGCATGACCTGCCGCTCGAGTGAGCCCACCGCGGCGTTATAGGCCTCCACTGCGGCCCCAAGCCGCGCGCCGACACGCCCAAGGTGGGCGGTGAAGTTTCCAAGCCTGCGATACAACTCCTGACCCAGCTCTCGAATCACAGCAGCATTCTCGGCTACAGCCGCCTGCCGCCATCCATACGCAACGGTCTTCAGCAACGCGATGAGCGTTGAGGGCGTCGCGAGGATCACGTTCTGCTTCAGCGCCGTCTCGAGTAAGTCCGGCCGCTCGGCGAGCGCCGCGCTCAGGAACTGATCTCCGGGCAGGAACAGCACCACGAACTCCGGGCTGTGCTCGAACTGCGACCAGTAGTTCTTGGTGGACAGCTGACGTACGCGCGTCTCCACCTGTTGCCCATGACGCTTCATGGCAATCTGCCGCGCTTCGTCGGTCACCGCCTCGAGGGCTTCCAGGTAAGCGTCGAGCGGCGCTTTCACGTCCACGACCAGATTGCGCGACTCAGGCATGTGAACGACGAGGTCGGGTCGCAGTGTGCCGTCTTCGCTCGCGACCGAAACCTGTTCGGTGAAGTCGCAGTGCTCCGCCATCCCGGCGAGCTCCACGAGCCTGCGGAGAGTCAACTCGCCCCAACGACCACGCACCTCGGGCCGGCGTAACGCCGTAACGAGGTTGCGCGTCTCCCGCTGTAACTGCGTCTGCCCATTTGCAAGTGTTTCGATCTGCGTACGCAGTGTCGAAAAGGCATCGCGCCGTTCTCTTTCGAGGGACTCGACCTGCGCCTCGGTCTTCTGCAGCGCTGCCCGGATGGGCTCGACGAGCTGCGCGATCGCCGTCTCGCGCTCTTTGAGCGAGCTCTGCGCGATTTGCTGGTCGCGGCCGAGTGTTTCGCGCGCGACCTGGAGGAACAGCTCGCTATTGGACCGCAGCGTCTCCCCCGCGAGGGTATCGAATGCGGCGCGCAGACGGGCCTCCGACTCTTCTAACATCGAGATGCGGTCGGCCTCCTGCCGTGTAGTGGACTCCAGCCGAACGCGCGCAGCTTCGAGCTCGATACGCACGGCCTCGATCTGCCGAGCCGCGCGGAGCTGGGCGATGAGAAATCCCAACACCGCACCCACCAGGAGCGCGGCCAGGGTGATGACGACGAACAGGGCAGGATTCAAAAGGCCAGGATTCAAATGGATAACTCACCGCTCGAGATGCGCTAGGTAGTTGACCGCGATATTGCGGCTCAGGCTGCAATGCTCCGTGAAAGGATTGAGCTCAATCCCCGCGAGCTCACGCAGCGAAAGGTCCGCGGAGCGCGCCCATCGCGCGAGCTCGGCCGGCCGGATGAGCCGGTCATACTCGTGTGTGCCACGCGGAATGAGTTTCATCACGTACTCGGCGCCCACGATGGCCAGCAGAAATGACTTCAGGTTGCGATTCAGGGTTGAGATGAACACGGCGCCGCCCGGACGCACCAATGTCGCAAGGGTCGCGACCATCTTTGCAGGCTCGGGTACGTGCTCGAGCATCTCCATACAGGTCACGACATCGAAGCCGCCGGGCTCGGCGGCCGCGACCGCTTCCGCGGCAACCATGCGGTAGTCGATCTCGAGTTTCTGCTCCATCGCGTGCAGACGAGCGACCTCGATCATCCCGGGGGCCAGATCAATCGCGGTCACTTTGGCGCCTGCGCGGGCGAGGGCCTCAGCGAGCAATCCTCCACCGCAACCGACGTCGAGCACCCTAGCACCCGAGAGCGTCGCGCGCTCCGAGACGAAGCGAGCGCGAACGGGATTTAACAGGTGCAGTGGACGAAACTCGCCGCCCACGTCCCAGAAGCGACTCGCCAGCGCATCAAACTTCCCCAGCTCGCCGCTGTCGGCATTTCCGGCGGCGGCGCCAGTCCCCGCAGCAGCGCTAGCTCCCGACGCGCCCGTGCCCCCTCCAACGTTAGAACCCGTGTTCACGACGCACCTCCCGTTGGTATCTGACCCGCCCAGCGCTGCGCAAGCGCGAGCAGCTCCTGCTCATCGAATGTAAGTAAATGCCCGTCACTGACCGCCGCGCGTCCCGAGGTCCAGACATCGGTGACCTGGTCGCGCGTTGCACCGAAAACGATCGCATCCGCCGGCCGACGTGCGGTCGGCTGACAGGCGAGGGTGGCGAGGTCGATACAGACCAGGTCGGCAAACTTGCCCGCCTCGATAGAACCCACTTGCGCATTCATCCCGAGAGCGGTTGCGCCGCCGAGCGTCGCCATGCGTAACGCGTGGGAAGCCGCATCCGACGCGTTATGCGCGCCAGCGCTCCCGCCGTCACTCCCCATCAAAAGCGCTCCCAACCGCGCCTCCGCCAGCACATCCATAGCCCCAACGCTCACCGCGCTATCCGTCCCGATCCCGACCGGCACGCCGAGTGCATCGAGCCGCGCTGCGGGACATAACGCCCCGCCGAGTCTAAGGTGCGACTGCTGGCACGCCACCACGCAAATACCGGTAGCCGCGGCGATCTCCGACTCCTCCGCGTCGACACCGGCTAGGTGAACGGCCGTAAATCCCGGTCCCAGCAACCCCAGGTCTTGCAAGCGCACCAGCGGACTGCGGCCACCAGTGTGATTCTCGTGCACTTCACCCGGCGCGAGGTACATAGCGACGCGAGCGTCGAGCTCGTCCGCAACCCGACGCACGCGCGCGAGAGTCTTGTCCTCAGCACCGAACGCATTATGGGGGGCGAAATACAGGGAGACCCACGGATTCGACTGATACTCATCCCAGAGCTGTTCCGCCTTCGCCAGGTGCCCGGTGGCACTGTCCGCCCAAGGCGTCGGACCATCCGTCACCGGAAGACCAATCGCCGCGCGCATGCGGGCCGCGGATGCCGCTCGAGCCGCTTCTTCAGGGAACAGGTACATGTCGGCGAACGCGGTGATGCCGGCCCGCAGCATTTCTGCGATCGCCAGTTGCGTACCGTCCCGTACAAAGTCGGGGCTCATACAGGCGCGTGCGACGGGCAATACTGTTTCCCGCATCCACTGCTGCCGCGGACCTTGTACGGGTAGGCCGCGGAGAAGTGTGGTCGCCGCGCGGGTATGGGCATTGACGAACCCCGGAAGCAGTGCGTGGCTACCACGAATCACACGCTCGCGCGGCTCGAAAACGGCGTTCACCTCCGCAGTCGGAGCGACGGCCACGATCCTCCCTGCGGACACGGCAACCGCGTAATCGGTGAGAACGGTGTTGACAGGAGCGATCGGCAGCACCCAGCGGGCTTCGATCACCAGATCGACGGATTCTTTTGGTGGCATCTGCGCGAAAAGCGCTTGAAAAATCAGTGCGGAGTATATCGGGATGCGCGCTGCGCCGCCTCCACGTCGATGCGCCCAAGCTTCCCGCCCACCGTTACGTCAGAGGGTAAAATGACCCCCCTTCGTGTTAAGATTCCTCTTTCAAGTCGTGTGGATTGCGTAGTACTGAATGACTGATATTGCACGTGAAATTCTGCCCGTCAGCCTCGAAGACGAGATGCGGCAGTCCTACCTCGACTATGCCATGAGCGTGATCGTCGGGCGCGCGCTGCCCGATGTGCGGGATGGTTTGAAGCCTGTTCATCGCCGCGTGCTGTTCGCCATGCGCGAGCTCGGCAATGACTACAATAAGGCCTACAAAAAGTCTGCCCGCATCGTGGGTGACGTCATCGGTAAGTACCACCCGCACGGTGATACCGCGGTGTACGACACGATGGTGCGCATGGCGCAGACGTTCTCGATGCGCTACCTGCTCATCGACGGCCAGGGAAACTTCGGGTCGGTAGATGGCGACATGCCGGCGGCCATGCGTTACACCGAAGTACGCATGTCACGCATGGCGCACGAGCTCCTGGCGGACATCGAGAAAGAAACCGTCGATTTCAATGCGAACTACGACGAGTCGGAGCACGAGCCCTCGGTGCTGCCCGCGCGTGTCCCGAACCTGCTCATCAACGGGCAGACGGGTATCGCCGTGGGCATGGCGACCAACATCCCGCCGCATAATCTCACGGAGATCGTGAACGCGTGCCTGGCGCTGCTGGACGATCCGGCGCTGCCGCTGGCGGCCCTGATGCAACACGTTCCGGGTCCCGACTTCCCCACCGGCGGCATCATCAACGGCGCGCAGGAAATTGCGACGGCCTACCGCACCGGGCGCGGCCGGCTTTCGGTACGCGCGAAGGTCGAGATTGAAGACGTCGGCAAGGCTGACCGCCAGGCCATCATCGTCACGGAGCTGCCTTACCAGGTCAATAAAGCGCGCCTCATCGAGCGGATCGCGCAGCTCGTGCGCGAGAAGCTGATCGACGGCATCGCCAGCGACGGCCTGCGCGACGAGTCCGACAAAGACGGCATGCGGATCGTCATCGAGCTCAAGCGCGGCGAAGTGACGGAGATCGTTCTCAACAACCTCTACGCGCAGACACCGATGGAAACGGTGTTCGGCATCAACATGGTCGCCCTGCAGGACGGGCAGCCGAAGTTGATGTCCCTGAAGGAGATGCTGGATGCCTTCATCCGGCACCGGCGCGAGATCGTCACCCGGCGCACCATATTCGACCTCCGCAAGGCTCGCGAGCGCGCCCATATATTGGAAGGCCTCGCTGTCGCGTTGGCCAACATCGACGACGTGATCGCTCTGATCAAGGCGTCCGCGTCCCCGGCGGAGGCGCGCACGGCGCTGCTGGCCCGCCCCTGGAACTCGGGCATCGTGCCGCAGCTCCTCGAGCGCGCGGGCGCGATCTCGACCCGGCCCGCGGATCTGGCCGATGAATTCGGGATGAAGGGCGAGTCCTACTACCTGTCGGAAGCGCAGGCCCAGGCGATCCTGGATATGCGCCTGAACCGTCTGACGGGCTTGGAGCAGGACCGGATCATCGAGGAATACAAAGGTCTGCTGGAAAGCATCCGCGATCTCGACGACATCCTGGCACGCCCGGAGCGCCTCACCCAGGTGGTGCGCGACGAGCTCCTCCAGATCCGCGACCAGTACGGCGACGCCCGCCGCACGGAGATCAATCGCGACCACCTCGATCTGACGACCGAGGACCTCATCGAGCCGCAGGATGTCGTGGTGACCCTGTCGCACGCCGGCTATGCGAAATCGCAACCGCTCACCGAATACCAGGTGCAGCGGCGCGGCGGCCGCGGCAAGGCGGCCACCACGGTGAAGGACGAGGACTTCATCGAAAAGCTGTTTGTCGCCAACACTCATGACACCGTGTTGTGTTTCTCGAATCGGGGCAAGGTGTATTGGCTGAAGGTCTACACGTTGCCCCAGGCAGGCCGCGGCGCGCGCGGCAAGCCCATGGTGAACCTCCTCCCGCTGGAGGAGGGCGAGAAAATCAACGCGCTGCTGCCCGTCAAGCAATACGACGAAGAGCACTTCGTGTTCATGGCGACGAGCCAGGGCACAGTAAAGAAGACTCCGTTGACGGCATTCTCGCGTCCGCGTACGAGCGGCATCATCGCCGTGGACCTCGCCGACAACGACCGTCTCGTCGGTGTTGCTATCACCGATAGCCAGCGGGAGATCATCCTGGTCTCCAGCGGCGGCAAGGCGATTCGCTTCCGCGAGGACGAAGTGCGCCCGATGGGTCGGGAAGCCACCGGCGTGCGCGGTATCAAGCTCGGTGACGAGCAGGAGCTCATCGCGCTCATCGTCGTTGGAGAAGGGAATATCCTGACGGCATCCGCGACCGGCTACGGTAAGCTGACACCGCTCGATGACTTCCCCTCGCACGGTCGCGGCGGGCAGGGCGTCATCGCCTTGCAAACGTCGGATCGTAACGGGACGACCGTCGCGGCGCTGCAGGTCATGCCAGGCCAGGAGATCATGCTCATCAGCTCCACGGGGACGTTGGTGCGCACGCCGGTCGACGAGATTTCCGTGCTCGGGCGCAACACGCAGGGTGTCCGTCTCATCCGGCTCGCCGACGGCGAGCGCCTGGTTGGAATCGAGCGCATTGAAAGTCTCGAGACGGCGGAAGGCGCGGCGGGCGTCGATGTAGCCGGTGGCGAGTCACCTGGAAGCGATGTCTCCGGCGGCGGTGTCGCGGGCGGCGACGAGCCAGGCCCCGAGAGCGCCGGACCTCCCGACAGCAGCTCCTGAGGCGGTCCGGCGGCGCTTTGTAGCTGACCGCGGAGTGCGAGAATCGCTTATGCGCTACCGAATCCTGACTCTCAACAACATCAGTGCCCGCGGCCTGGAACGTCTGCCGCGGGAGCGTTACGAGGTCGCCCCCGACCTCGAGCGCCCGGATGCCATCCTGGTGCGTTCCGGCGATATGCATAAGACCCCGATCCCGGACACGGTGCTCGCTGTCGGGCGCGCGGGAGCAGGTGTGAACAACATCCCGGTTGCCGAGTTCAGTAAGCGCGGTGTACCGGTCTTCAATACGCCCGGCGCGAACGCGAACGCCGTGAAAGAGCTCGTGTTGGCGGGCCTCCTGATCGCGGCACGTAACATTTGCCCCGCCTGGGCGTTCGCCCGCTCGCTCACCGGCGACGATCAGGCGATCGATGAGGCGGTGGAGCAGGGTAAGAAGAAATTCGTCGGCTTCGAGATGCCGGGCCGTACGCTCGGCGTTGTCGGTCTCGGTGCTATCGGCGTTGAGGTTGCGAACGCGGCGCTGTCCTTCGGCATGAAGGTCCTCGGCTACGATCCGCAGATCACGGTGCAACGCGCGTGGCAACTGTCTGCAAGCGTCGAGCAGGCGCTGTCACTCGATGACCTGTTCGCGAAAGCGGACGCCGTGAGCGTACACGTGCCGCTGAACGACCAGACGAAAAACCTGGTGAACGAATCGCGCCTGAAGCTGCTGAAGAAGTCGGGGATCATCCTGAATTTCGCCCGGGCAGCGATCGTCGACGACCAAGCCGTCATCGCCGCGCTCGACTCGGGCCGCCTGCACGCTTATGTCTGCGACTTTCCCAACACCCTCCTGAAGGATCACGCCAAGGTGGTGACCCTGCCGCATCTCGGCGCCTCCACCGGCGAGGCGGAAGAGAATTGCGCCGTAATGGTTGCGGACCAGGTGCGCGACTTCCTCGAGAACGGCAACATCAGGAACAGCGTGAATTATCCCGAGGCGGTGCTGCCGCGCGCGCCGAACACGACCCGGCTCGCCATCGCCAACAGCAACGTGCCGAACATGGTCGGCCAGGTCTCGACCTGTCTGGCGGCCGCGCGAATCAACATCGCGGAGCTGCTGAACAAGTCCCGCGGCGAATATGCCTACACCCTCGTCGACGCGGAGGGCGCGATCGGCGATGATCTGTTGACGAAAATCCGCTCCATCGACGGGATTCTCACGGCGCGGATCGTCTAACCCCACGAGCAGTTCGATGCCCAAAAAGAAAAAACCCCGCCTCGCCGGGCCGGCGACGCCGCTCGCGCGGCACGTGCCGCCTGCTCTGGATCTCGAGAAAGTCCGCGGACAGATCGACTCCATCGACGAAAAGATCCACAGCCTCATCAACGATCGGGCGCGTCTCGCGCAACTGGTCGGCATCTCGAAGACGCGTGAGGGCCGTACGGTCGACTTCTACCGCCCCGAGCGTGAAGCGCAGGTGTTGCGCATGGCCCGCGAGCGCAACTCCGGACCGCTTCGCGATGAGGAGATCCTGCGGCTGTTCCGCGAGATCATGTCCGCCTGCCTCGCGCAGCAGGAGCCCTTGAAGGTGGCTTTCCTGGGACCGGAGGGTACGTTCACCCAGACCGCGGTCCTGACTCATTTCGGGCATTCCGTCCGGGCGCTGCCACTCGCCTCCATCGACGAGGTGTTTCATGAGGTCGAGGCCGCGAGCGCCGACTTCGGTGTGGTGCCGATCGAGAACTCCACCGAAGGCACGGTGAACCACACGCTCGACCGCTTTCTGTTGTCGCCGCTGAAGATCTGCGGCGAAGTAGAGCTGCGCATCCATCACAACCTGATGGGACTCATGGGCTCCCTGGGACGCATCGTGCGGATCTGTTCCCACCCGCAGTCGCTCGCGCAATGTCGTGCCTGGCTCGACGAGCACCTGCCGAACGTCGAGCAGGTTCCCGTCTCGAGCAACGCGGAGGGCGCGCGCCGCGCCCGGGACGAAAAGGGCACGGCGGCTATCGCCGGCCAGACCGCGGCTGAGGTCTATGGTCTGAAGGTGTTGGCCGCGGAGATCGAGGATCGCAGCGACAACACGACGCGTTTTCTCGTTCTCGGGCGTAAACTCTTCACCCCGAGCGGCGAGGATCGCACTACGCTGCTGGTCTCGGTGGGCCATACGGATGCGCCCGGCGCTTTGTCCCGGCTGCTGGAGCCCCTGGCGAAGTATCGGATCAGCATGACTCGCATCGAGTCGCGCCCGTCGCACCGGCGTAAGTGGGACTACGTGTTTTTTATCGACTTCGAGGGACACGCGGACGAGCCGCACGTGGCGAAGGCCCTGGCGGATCTGAAGAAGCGTTCCTCGCTATTTCGCGTGCTCGGGTCGTATCCCCGGGCGGTACTTTGAGGCCCTCGAGGAGCCATGACTACTTACCGATTGGACCCAGGTAGCCGTGTCGCGGGCGAGCTCACCGTACCGGGTGACAAGTCGATCTCGCATCGGGCGCTGATGTTCGGCGGAATCGCCGAGGGCGACACCGAAATCACCGGGTTTCTGGCTGGCGAGGACTGCCTGTCGACGTTACGTGCGTTGCAGGCGATGGGAGTAAGCATCGAGCGGCCGGAGGAACAGCATGTCCTGGTCCACGGCGTTGGGCCTGATGGCCTACGACCTTCCGCCGACCCGTTGGATATGGGAAACGCCGGTACGGCGATTCGTCTGTTCATGGGGTTGCTCGCGCCCCAGCGCTTTGACTCGACGCTGATTGGCGATGACTCCCTGATGCGCCGGCCGATGGAGCGTGTAGCGGGTCCGCTGCGCTCGATGGGCGCGAATATCAAGACGCTCGACGGCCGTCCGCCCGTGGAAATAGGCGCCTCCAGCGGAATGCGGGCGATTGACTATGCGTTGCCCGTTGCCAGCGCGCAGGTGAAATCGGCCATCCTGCTGGCCGGCCTGCAGGCTTTTGGCCGCACGCACGTGACCGAGCCCGCGCCGTCCAGGGATCACACCGAGAGGATGTTGGGAGCTTTCGGCGTGGAGGTCCTTCGCGACGGTCCCCGGATCGCGATCGAAGGCGGCCAGACCTTGCGCGGTACGCAGGTGAAGGTGCCGGGCGATTTCTCCTCGGCGGCGTTTTTCATTGTCGCCGGCTGCCTCGCGGCGGAAAACGGCTTACTTCTGCGCAATATCGGGGTGAACCCGACCCGCACCGGGCTGATCGAATTGCTGCAACAGATGGGCGCCGATATC
>Ga0210388_10003342_pt1 | contig 12575 bp, 8 predicted proteins | sample IncBWC19OmetaG_FD_155485 | JGI IMG/M metagenome (GOLD analysis project Ga0210388, IMG submission 155485) | Forest soil microbial communities from Barre Woods Harvard Forest LTER site, Petersham, Massachusetts, United States - Inc-BW-C-19-O ... | reverse complement strand
CAGGCCATCTCCCGCCGGATGCTGATTCGGATACTCACCGGCTGCGTATCGCTCTTTCGGATCGTAGGGCGTCACCCAAACATGATTCGATGTGAATCCGGCACGGCGCATTACCGCGGCATCCGGTTGGACCATCGGCGGGCAGTTTTCGCCGGGAACCAAACGATACCCCACCGGCCGCCCGAGCCGATTCTTCTTGCTGGGATTCACCACGCGCCAAAAACGCGCGGTCGCGGAATTCACGTGCCGCTGCGCCTGCTTCTCGGTAGGCAGCAGCGTCTCCTCGGCGACGAACGCGTTGCCATGCGGATTGCCCGCGCGAGTGGGCACGCCCAAAGTGTTCACTTCGTAGACCGAATTGTTCGGGCCGTCCACGCCCGGCACCAGCCGCGCCGCGAAAATGTGCTGATGGAATGGCGCATTCAATCGCGGAGCCACTTCCGTTCCATAGGGCGACGTCTCGCCCGGCGCCAACGTGGTTGTGTTCATGATCCCCGTCAGTTTGATCTCGCACTGAATGGATCCGTCCTGGTAGAAATACCAATAGAATCCGTATTCATAGTTCCCGACGGTCGCGATGAAAGAAACGGAGAGCCGCCGCGACCTTCGCACTTCCGATTGGCCAGTGCGCCAGTCCGTGTGCTTCCACAAAATGCCGAAGTCTTCCTCATGCAGACACACCGCGTTCTTGAGCGCCGTGACCTGGCCGTGGCTGTCCACCAGAGGAAAATCGAAGTAATGGATCACACCCAGACAATCGCAGCCCAATGCCAGTGAGTTGGCCAGCATGCCGATGCCGTATTCGCCGATGTCAAACGCGTTCTTGCGATAATACTGCTCGCCTGGATCGCCGTACGGGACCACCATTTCGCAAATCGACGCACGATACAAAATCGGCCGCTCCACGCCATCGTCGTCATAGCTGACGGTGTGCAGCACCAGACCCTCGCGTGACGTGAAGCCCACGCGAAATTTCCATTTCTGCCACTTCACCTGATTGCCTTCCACAGTGAAGCTCGGACCCTCCGGCTGCACAATGTCCACCGGCTTGAGATCGGTCCGCACACTGGGAATGTACTTGCGCGCCCAATTGCCCGGCTCGGGCGGCAGCGGCGCGATCGGGTATTCCTCGATGCGGATTACCTGCATCGTGTAGAGATCCACGACGATCACCATGCTGTCGATGGGCCGCGCGTAGCCGTTGTCGTTGGGCTCCGACCGCAAGAAGCACAACGCCCGAAGCCTCCGCAGACCTTGGTCTTCCGGCAATTCAGTGCCGTACGTGCCGGCCGACCATGGGTCCACCATCACCAGATCGGCGTCCGTCACACCGCGTTTGCGCAGCGCGGCCCGGAAAAGAGGCGATCGCCGCACGGCCCGCTCGCACTCGCTAAACTCATCCAGCATGACCGAGGGCTGGATGCCGCTCGGAAGCGGCGTGACCGACGGGATGGACTTGTCTACCAGATCCACTACCACCTCGTACGACGCGCGCTGCCCGCGGTCCAGAAGAACAGCGAGCGCTTTCCGTTCAAACGGGTTCCCGGGCTGGTGTTTCTCGACGAAACATTTCGCGGGTTCGATTAAGTTAATGGAGGCAATCCGAACACCGTCGCCGAGGCGCCTCTCCCGCGCCAGTATTTGTACGGTTTCCTCCAGTTCTTCGGCGTACAAAGGATCGAGTGGATGTTTGATTTCAGTGCGCATTCGGCGCTCCAAACTGGAAGGATTCGTTAAAAGCTGATGCTAGTATAAGTGGATGGAAGTTGGCAATACCGCGGCCGCGCCAACGTCCCCACTATCCACCTCTTACGGACTGAAGTCCGGCGCGTTGACGCCCAGCGAGACTTTGGCCCAATCCGTAGCTCTGATCGCACCCACCGGCGCCCCGGTCATGACCATACCCCTGGTGTTCGGGTTAGCGGGCCAAGGCGCGGCCATCGCTTATCTGATTTCCACTATCGGCGTTTTGCTGGTGGCGCTGAATGTGAATCAATTCGCCAGGATCTCGGCCTCGCCGGGTTCTCTTTACACCTACATTACCGATCATATGCATCCCAGATGGGGTATCCTGGCGGGCTGGGCACTGGCGATCGCCTACATCGGCACGGCGGCCGCAGTCAACGCCGGCGTCGCGAATTATGCCAACGTTATCTTGCGGGATCGCTTCGGCGTGCGGGCATTTCCCGTGCTACTGATAGCGCTGGTCATGGTGTTCGCGTGCTATCTGGCCTATCGCGACGTGCAAATCTCCGCGCGGCTGATGCTGTGGTTGGAAGCGGCATCGGTGGCTTTGATTTCTCTGATCGCGTTCAGCATTATCATCCGCCACGGATGGCATCTCGACATGGGACAACTCACGTTAGCAGGCGTCACTCCGGAAAAGCTTCGCCTGGGGCTGGTGCTCGCGATATTCAGCTCCGTGGGATTTGAAAGCGCGACTTCGCTGGGTTCGGAAGCCAGGGATCCGTTGGTCAGCATCCCGCGAGCCGTCAAGTGGAGCGCGATCCTGGCCGGCGTCTTTTTCTTCCTGTGCGCCTATGCGGAAGTGCTGGGGTTTCGTGGTGAAGCGCAACCTCTGGATCAGAGTCTTGCGCCGCTGCACGTACTCGCGCGGAAGGCCGGACTCCCCGCCTGGGTGGGCACGCTCACCGATCTCGGCGCGGTCCTCAGCTTTTTCTCGTGCTTTCTGGCTTGCATCACCGCCGCTGCGCGCGTGCTTTTTCTCATGGGACGGCATGGCGCGCTGCACTCCGTGCTGGGGGACGCGCACGCGGAGAATCAAACGCCGCATCGCGCCGTGCTGCTGAGTTCCATCGCCGCGTTCCTGCCCGCCGCAATTATGACTTTGCGGGGAGTGAGCTTGTTCGACATCTACGGCCTGGTCGGAACCCTCGCGACGTTCGGGTTCGTCACCGCCTACATCCTGGTCTCGGCGGCCGCGCCGCTCTTCCTGCGCTCGATGGGCCGCTTGACGGGGCAGGCCATCGGCATTTCCGTTTTGGCCATTCTCGCGATGGGAGCAGCGCTGCTGGGCAACCTTTATCCGGTTCCTGCCGCGCCCTACTCGTATCTTCCGTACCTGTATGCGGGGCTGCTGCTGAGCGGCTTCGCCTGGTCGACGATTTGGATTGCCCGGTCGCCGCGAACCGCTTAGAGATCGTCGAGCGCCATATGCGACTCGGGAAGCACCTGCCCTCCATCCACTACGATGGTCTGCCCGGAGATAAACGCCGCTTCGTCGCTAGCAAGAAACAGAGCGGCGTAAGCAACATCCTCCACCGAACCGAGCCGCCGCTGAGGAATCGCGGATGTCATCCGTGCAATATACTCGGGTCCCAGCGCTGCTACACCCTCCGTCAGAATGTTCCCTGGCAGCACGGCGTTCACGGTGATATTGTGCGCCGCCAGTTCGATGGCCGCGGTGCGAACAAAACCAAGTTGTCCCGCCTTGCTGGCCGCATAGTGGCTCCAGCCAGGGTAGCCGGTAATGGGGCCAGTGATGGATGAGGTAACGATAATGCGCCCCCGGCCTCGTTCTTTTAGTCCCGCCAGGCACGCGTTCACCGCGAGAAAGGTCCCCTTGAGATTGATGTCGAGCACCTGATCCCAATCCGCGACACTCATCTCTCCGAGCCGCGCGGCCGGAAAAATGCCGGCGTTGCAACAGACGATATCGATTCCGCCATGCCGCTCCAGTGCCGTCCGCGCCATCCTTGCGCTATCCTCCGCGGTCGAAACATCGGCGGCCACCGCGCTCACGACGCCTTCCCCGCCGCCAATCGAAGCCCGGATCTCGGCGGCGGCTGCCTCGGCCTGCGCCAAATCGCGCGCTACAATTAAAACCTTGGCGCCCTGGCTCGCGAAGACGCGCGCAATTCCTTTCCCGATGCCTTTGCTCGCGCCGGTCACGATGACGGAGCGGCCTGCGATTGACGTCAGCACGATCAACCATTCTAGCCTCGAAGCGCGACAAGACAATATGATTGAGAGAGTGCCACCTCCCCGCCCCCAGCGGCGTCATACTCGTTGACGAGGAAGGAACCCGTGAACCAGACACCCGCACCAGAACTTGAAAACCTATCCATCAACACCATCCGCATTTTGTCCGCGGATGCCGTGCAAAATGCCAATTCCGGCCATCCCGGCATGCCCATGGGCGCCGCCGCCATGGCTTACGTTTTGTGGACCCGATTCCTGCGGCACAATCCGCGCAACCCGCAGTGGTTCGATCGCGACCGGTTCGTACTGTCGGCCGGGCACGGCTCCATGCTGTTGTACAGCTTGCTGCATCTGACCGGTTACGACCTGCCGCTCGACGAGCTCAAGCACTTTCGCAAGTGGGGAAGCAAGACGCCGGGACATCCCGAGCGTGGCCAGGCGCCGGGCGTGGAAGTAACCACTGGCCCACTCGGTCAAGGCTTCGCGAACGGGGTCGGCCTGGCGATTGCCGAAGCTTGGTTGGCAGCCCGTTACAACCGTCCCGGCCACAAAATCGTGGATCACTACACCTACTCGATCTGTGGCGACGGCGATCTGATGGAAGGCGTCACGCAGGAAGCCGCGTCGCTGGCGGGACATCTCGAGTTGGGCAAGCTCATTTACTTTTACGATCAGAATCACATCTCTCTCGCGGGCGCCACCGAGATCGACTTCACCGAGGATGTCGCTAAGCGATTCGATGCTGACGGATGGCATACCCGCTCCGTGCCGGACGGAAATGACACCCAAGACATCGCCAAAGCTGTCCTGGAAGCGCAAGCCGAGCACCGCCGGCCTTCGTTGATTCTGGTCCGTACTCATATCGGCTACGGCAGCCCGCACAAGCAGGACAACTTCTCCTCGCACGGCAGTCCCCTGGGCGAAGAAGAGTTGGCGGCGACCAAGAAAGCACTGGGCTGGCCTACCATGGACAAGTTTTATCTTCCCCAGGACGCGGTCGATTATTTTCGCCAAGCCGTCCCGCAAGGAAAAAAGCTGGAGGAGGAATGGGGCCAGAAGTTCGACGCCTATCGCAAGGACTTTCCAAAAGAAGCCGCTGAGTTCGAGCAAATCATGACTGGCGCCCTTCCGGAAAACTGGTCCGCCGATCTTCCGCATTGGAATCCCACCGATAAGCCCATCGCCACTCGATCGGCTGGCGGAGCCGCGCTCAACGCGCTAGCCAAGCATATTCCCAACATCCTGGGCGGGTCGGCGGACTTGAATCCGTCCACCGATACCGCTTTGAAAGGCTTAGGCGATTTCCAACCATCGGAATCGGGCGGACCTGGTACGCTCGGCGCCGTCGGAGGCGAATGGAGTTATGCCGGAAGGAACCTCGCTTTTGGCGTGCGCGAGCATGCCATGGGCGCCGCCGTCAACGGAATGGCCGCGCATGGCGGTGTGCTCCCGTTTAGCGCGACCTTCTTCAACTTCTCGGATTACATGAAGCCTGCCATGCGCCTCGGTGCGCTGAGCCATTTGAAAGTGGTCTACGTTTTCACGCACGACAGCATCGGGCTCGGCGAAGACGGCCCGACGCATGAGCCGGTGGAACAGCTCGCGGGACTGCGCGCTATGCCGAACCTGACCGTCCTCCGGCCCGCGGATCCGAACGAGACCGCGGAGGCCTGGGCGTTTGCGGTGCAACACAACGGTCCAACCACTTTGGTGCTGACGCGCCAAGTGGTCCCGCACCTGGATCGCAGCCGCGCCACCGAGCCTGGCGTTGCGCGCGGCGCTTATATCCTGGCGGAAGCCGAGGGCGGCTCCGCGGACGTGATCCTGATCGGCACCGGCTCGGAAGTGGGCTTGTGCGTGAAAGCGCAAGAGGAGCTGAAGAAGCAGGGCGTCAAGGCGCGGGTGGTCAGCATGCCGAGTTGGGATCTGTTCGCCGCTCAAGACGAGGCGTACCGGGAGAGCGTGTTGCCAAAGCAAATCCGGAAGCGCGTAGCCGTGGAGGCTGCGTCGCCGCTCGGTTGGCACCGCTGGACCGGGGATGAAGGGGCCATCATCGGACTCGAACGATTCGGTGCATCGGCGCCGGGCGAGGAAGTTCTGGAGCACCTCGGCTTCACGGTGGCGAACGTCGTGGCTACCGCGCTTCGCGTTCTGAATCGTTAAACGGTTTCAGGCAACTGGAACCGCGAACGCCTGGCCGGATTCGATTACCAAGCGATGCAGCGCGTCGAGTTGCTGGGCGACGCCATCCACGTCCGCGTTGACCGCCGCTTTTTCGATTTCCCGGCCCAGCTCCTCGATGGCCGGGAATCCGTAGCCGCGTCCGGTGCCTTTCAGGTTGTGGCCGAAGCGGCGGATGGGCGGAAAATCGCGCGAAGTCAGGGATTCGCGCGCTTCCTCAATTTGCTTCTGCTTGGAAGCCAGATACTGAGGAACCAGCGCCAACACTTCCACCGACACCGCTACAGTGATGCTGGGGGCAGGGGTAGGACGCACGCTATTGGTATTGGCATAGCGCTGGATGGTCTTGAGGAGCGTGCTGCGTTCCACCGGCTTAGCCACGTGCGCCGCGCATCCCGCGTCCAAGCTGGCGTGCACGGCCTCGCTCATGGCGTCGGCGGTGAGAGCCACAATCGGCGTACATCCGCCATGCGAAGTTTCCCAAGCCCGTATGGCCTTGGTCGCGCCAATGCCATCCAGCACAGGCATATCGAGGTCCATGAGAATGAGATCGAACTTCTCGCCTCGGCGCACCGCGTCGAGGGCCTCCTGGCCGGTGAAGACGAAACGAAGCTCCACCAGTTCGGACCGCAGATAGTGCTCGATCAACAGCCGGTTGTCTTCGGTGTCCTCAGCCACCAGGATCCGAATCGGGGCACTCGATGCGGAAAGTTTGCCGGTGGACTGCGCCGCAGAGCTTGCCTCTGGATCGGCCAGGGCCCCCGACGGGGCTGCTTCGAGCGTCAGAATAAAGTGAAAATTACTGCCGCCGCCGGGCTGATTTGCCACGCCGATTTCTCCGCCCATCAGTTCCACCAGATCGCGACAAATCGCCAGTCCCAAGCCGGTGCCTCGCGGGCCGGCGGTTTGATTCGGTAACTGGACAAACTTCATGAAAATTTTGTCTTGATTTTCAGGTGCAATCCCGGGCCCGGTGTCTAAGACTTCGTAGCGCAGCCGCCGGACATTCGCTCTCGCACCCGAACCCGCCTCGTCCAGCACCTTGACTCTTACGTCAACGCGTCCCGCAGCGGTGAACTTCAGGGCGTTGCTCAACAGGTTCACCAGCACCTGCTGGATGCGCAAGGAGTCTCCCATCTGCCACTCCGGCGCCAGAGGATCGATATCGACTTCCAGCAGGATACCCTTTCCCGCGGCGGCATCGCGAAACGTCGCTACTGCGTCGTAGACGATCTCGCGAATTCGAAACGGCGCCTTCTCCACGTGCACCGCGCCGGCTTCGATTCGCGAAAAATCGAGGAAGTCGTTGATCAGCGCCAGCAGCCGGCGGCAATTGCGTTGGAACATGTGGACATATTCGCTTTGATCGAAGCTCAGCGCGGTCTGCGATAAAAGATCCGCGGCGCCCAGGATCGCATTCAGGGGAGTGCGAATATCGTGGCTGATCTTAGCCAGGAAATCGCTTTTGGCGCGATTGGAGGCAACCGCGGCGTCTTTATCCCGGATCAGCGCGCTGTCGGCTTTCCGGCTGGATCCGGTCTCGCGCAGGAAGACATAGAAGCCAGCGTCCAGCTGCCCGTCTATCTGCCGAAACGTCATCTCCACTTCGGCCGCCGGTTCGCCGGACGATGCCAGGTGTGCGCCCACCGCAGCCCTGCCGCCCAGATGCATGACCCGAATCGCTTCTTCAATCTTGGACCGGTCCTCGGCGTGCACCGTCGCCTGGAGCGTCGGCGGAGGGAGTGCCTCCGTTAGGCCGGCGATCTCCGCGTAGGCTTTGTTCAACCAGCGGTAACGGCCCAGGCCATCCACCTCCGCGATGCCATCGAGCGCGCTCTCTAGCGCCACCCGCTGCTGGCTTATAACGCGCGCGATCTGCATCAGGCCTACGCTCAAGGTCGCGATCTCATCCCGCCCCGGCACTGGTTCGATGCCGGCCCCGCTGCCTAGTTGTGCGATGATCCGCTGAATCTTTTCGATTCGGCTGGTTATGCCCTGCGCGAACAGCAGCATCGTGGCCAAACCTCCCGCCACTCCCAGGAAGAGACAAATCGCCAGGATGGCATTCTGCCGCGCACGCAACTGGTTGGCTCGGACCGGGTATGCGCCGATGGCCCGAGCGTTGTCGGCTTCCATGCTTTTGAGAATGCTCTCTATCCCCAAGCGCTCGGTTTCTGCCGCAGTCAGAGCCCCGGCCAGCTGGTCCCATCGCAAAGCGTGCGACCGGAAGCGAGCCGTTTCTTCGAAGGTGCGCTCCACGCGCGAGCGTTCCAGCGCCGCGACTTGGGCCAGGCGCACGCTCTGAACACGATTGTCCGCGGTCAGATCGGAAAGGTTCTGCCAGGCGGAGTCAAAGGCAGCCATGGCCTCTCGCGTCTTGCCCGCAAAGGACTCGTCGGCGGTGATCAGGTAGGCGCGCGCCTGGGCGTTCATCTCGATTTCGCTGCTGCTGAGCCGTTCGATGGCCTTGCCAATTCGTAAGCTGGCGTTAAGCCCCAGTCCGGCATCCGTGGTCCCGGTTCCCACCAGGTAGGACACGGCTGCCATCAAAACTGTCGCCGCGATAGGAAATGAGATCAGAAGCAAGCATTTGTTCCGCAAAGCTAGATCTGACCATCTCTGTAGCCAGCGCATTGCTAACGATCCAGCACCAGGTGCAACAACGGGCACAATGCGCCAATCTTCGCCTTATCGAGCGAAGCATCAGCGCCCAAGTGGGCTGAAACGGTCAGATAGAGCGCGGCATCGGCGGCGCCGGAAACGGCCACCACGCGGATTTCGGGGAACAGCTCTTTCATTTCCCGCAACGCTTCGAAACCGTCGCGTTCCGGCATCACCATGTCCAGTATTACAGCGTCGATGGCCTGTTCGCGCAGTTGCATTAGGCACTGCGGGACATCTTCGGATTCGAGCACCTCAAAGCCGGCTGGTTCCAGGATCGCCCGCGCGAGCGCACGGAAGCTCGGATCGTCGTCCAGAACCAATACTTTCGCGGTCAAGCATTCAGCCGCCGTCGCAGTCGGTTGCAATTTGTTTTCGGAGGCCTCGGTAGCCATGCTGTTACGTATCGGCAACGCCCGGAAAAGTTTGAGCCGCCGGCCGCTCTTGTCTCTCCGCCGATAACCGATAAGTCTTCCGTGCGCATAAGTTGTATAGGAAGGCATCCGTGATACTAGCTACGGTCTCATCGGACCCAGATTTTCATAAGGACGTGCGGGCTTCACTCGACGGGCACCTCCGTTTTGAAGCCGCCTGGGACCTCTGCTACGAGGACTCCGCCCGGTTGCGTGGCGTGAGTACGGAGGAAAAATGCATGCTCATCCTGGATTTCGGAGAACCGGACCAGGCCTTGCCCGTCGCGCGAGCCGTGGATGGACGCCCGCAGATTGCCAGTATCGCAGTCAAGGGCGGGGGCACGCGTGAGGAGTTGTTGCAGCTCATGCAGGTGGGCGTCAGGGACGTGCTGGCGACCTTCACGTCGCGCGAGATGCGGCAGGCTGCTGCCCGCGCCTCCGCCAAGCTCGCGTGCGCGCAAGATATCCTGGGCGACCTGTTTGCCTTTATGCCCGCCAAGCCGGGCTGCGGCGCGACTACGGTGGCTACGTATGCCACGGCAATCGCCGCGCAAATGGGCCTCGAGCCGACTTTGCTGCTGGACTTCGACATTCGTTTGGGGGTGACATCTTTTCTTCTCAAAGCGGAAGGAATCCACACCATTGTCGACGCCTTGCTGCAGACCGATCAGCTGGATCAGGACCTGTGGTCGAGCCTGATTGTGCAACTCGGCAACCTGCATTTGCTGGGCTCGGGGCCGGTGGATTTCTCGCGCCAGGTCCCGCCGGACCGTTACACCGCCCTGCTCGATTTCGCGCTGCGCCGTTATTCGCTGGTCAGCGTCGATTTGCCCGGCGCCATGGACGACCATGAATGCGAGACACTGATGCGATCGAAGCGTATTTTCCTGGTGTGCACCCCGGATATCGGCGCACTCCACGTGGCGCGCCGCAAAGCCAGCTGGCTGCAGGACCTTCGATTGGCCGATAAAGTCGCGGTGGTGCTCAACTGCGTGGATCGGCGTTCGGCGCTTTCGGTGGACGACATCCAACGTATTATTCAACTGCCGGTTCGCCATATTCTACCGGCCAACACCGGCGACATTTCGCGCGCCGTCCAGAAGGGCGCGATTCTGGACAGTTCCTCAGGGCTGGGCAAACACATCGCCCGGATCGCCGGCGAGCTCACCAGCGGGCGCCCGGTTTCCAAGAAGACCAACGCGGTGCGGCGTTTCGTCGAGTATTTCTCCGTCAGCGCGGCGCGCGACGGATCCCAGTGACGCAAACCTGGCAGCTCGGACCATAACATGACAAACCAAACCATCCTCAGTCTCTTGGATTACCTGTGCAATGAAGCCAGAAATTCCGTACACGCCACGCTCGGCCTTATGGCATTGAGCCCGGGTCTGTCCGGCGATTCGAATTGGCAAAGCTGTCTAGACGGCAGCAAAAGGGGCGCCGACCGCTTGCTTCGCGCCATCGACGACATTCGCGAATTGTTCTCCACCGAAGTGCCGATGCCGGAGCTGGCCGAGGAGTTTGATGTCACGCTCTGCCTTGGGGAGACCATCGAGATTCTGAACATGGCATCCGGCGAGCACGCTGGCCGCCTGATTCTCCAGCCGCCCACGACGCCTTTGGTGGGACGCCAGGACCGGCGCTCCCTGGAGCAGACCCTCACCCGGGTGCTGGGAGCCGTCTCGAAACTCAGCCCGAGAGGCGAGGCGCGCGTGGCTGTGGACGCGTTGCCGGGAGGCTCCGGCGTGCGATTCGAGATCGTCCCCCCCAATTCCAACATCGCGCTGCGCGTGGCCGATTGGTTGAACACCTCTCCGGAAGACGTGCAGTTCAAGGATGCCGATGACGTGCTGTTCGGTGTAGCCACCTTAGTCGCCGGGAAACGGATCCGGGCACTGGGTGGCACGGCTGAGTTCCAATGCGACGCCAGTTCGCCCATGGGTCTCACGATCTCGCTGCCCTGGCGGTCGGATACGGGCCCCGATAGCGGCTTCGAGCCGGATCAGCACGATCAATCGGCCTTGAAGATCTTGGTAGCCGAGGATTCCGACGAAAGTTTCGTGCTGACCAGAATCCTGCTCCAACGCGAGTCCGTTTGGCGGGCACGGGACGGCCTGGAAGCCGTCGATTTTGTGAAGAAGCGGCGTTTTGACGTTGTATTCATGGACGTGCACATGCCGGGAATGGATGGCTACAAGGCCATTCGCTCCATCCGCGATTGGGAAACGCAGACTGGAAACGCACGCACGCCCATCGTGGTCCTGTCTTCTGACGATCTGGACACGCAAACGCGCGGCGCCGCGCAAGCGGGATGCTCCGGCTTTCTTCGGAAACCGCTCGACAACCGCGACCTGCTGGATCTGCTGGGGCGTCTCAAAGATGCGCGAACACTGTCGGCCTAGCCGCGGCCGCCACTCCGCTCGCGCCTACTTGTCCTCTTTGCTGTCGGGTTTGCTGTCGGGCGCCGCACCCTGGCCCGCAGAGCCGACAAATAGCTTGCGGCCATCCGGCAGCGTGATGTCGCGGCCATTCATCTTGTTGCTGGCGTCCTTGGCTTGATAGCCATCCACCACGATCTCGGTACCCACGGGCAGTGACGCTTTCGTAAAACCATTGCGCAGCAAAGTGTTCGGACTTCCACCTTCCACCATCCAACCGGTCACCGTGCCATCCGCATTCTTTACGTCGATATGGATCCAAGCATGCGGATTGATCCATTCCATTTTGGTTACGGTCCCGCGCAGCTTGATGGGCTTGCTGGAGTCGAACTCAGCCGCAAACGCGTGGTGCGCCCAGGCCGGCGCCGCGCTCACCAGCAAACTCACGGTCGCAATTGCCATCACTAACTTGGTTCGCATCGGATCTCTCCTTTTATTTCGAAGCCTTCTGCTCCGCTGCCCGCGCACCGGCCAAAATATCCACCATCGCGTAATTCCCTTCGTGACAAGCGTACTCGAAGATGGGCCCTTTCGTCTTCGTCACTGGAATCTGCGCGGTCCAGGGCCTGGTGAACGCCGTTGGGTCGTCTACCGTAAATTCGTACAGCAAGGTGTCCGGCGACACACGAGTGAAGCGTTCCGTCAAATGCAGGTTCTCATCGGAGCCTCGAAACGAATATTTGCCCGAGAAATTGGTGGTGTCTACGACCAACGTATGTCCGTCCCAATGTCCCCGCGAGTCGCCCATCAGCAGGCGGATGTTGCTCGCCAAGTGCGGTCTCCCGTCGAGCGGAATCACGCGCGCGTCATGGATCATTTCGTTCAGAATCACCACCTGATCGGCCGTCTGGATAATCTGAAAATTGTTGTTGTAGGGCCCGGGCAGCATCGGCGGACCCGCCGTCACCCAAAGAATACAGCGTTCTCCGAGCGAGCGGCCTTC
>Ga0210388_10003341_pt1 | contig 12579 bp, 8 predicted proteins | sample IncBWC19OmetaG_FD_155485 | JGI IMG/M metagenome (GOLD analysis project Ga0210388, IMG submission 155485) | Forest soil microbial communities from Barre Woods Harvard Forest LTER site, Petersham, Massachusetts, United States - Inc-BW-C-19-O ... | reverse complement strand
CGATCGGCGGAGGAAATGTGAACGGTGCGGCGGAGGCGAATATTTATGGCGATCCGGAGGCGGCAGCCATTGTCTTCAACGCCGGTTGGATGGTCACCATGGTCGGCTCCGATGTGGGCGAGCGCACGCTGATCACGCGCAAGTATTTCTCCGATCTGAAATCGCTGCACGGGCCGGAGAGCGATTTCATCGCCCAACTGGCGGATTTTTATTTAACGCGCTCGGAGAAGAGTGGCTATCAGGGTGCTGCCATGTACGATCCGCTGGCCGTGGGCATCGTCATCGATTCCTCACTCGTCACGCTGAAAGACATGCACGTCGATGTCGAAACCAACGGCGAGTTTACCCGCGGAGAAACCGTAGCCAATCGCATGGGATCGAACGAGAACAACGTCCTGCACGGCGATCACTACGAGATCGACGGATTGACCGAACTGAAGTCGAACGCCCGCGTCTGCGTCGCTTCCGACGCCGACCGCTTCCTGCAGCTCTTCATCAGCCGCATCAAAGGAAAATAGATTTCAAACAGTGCACGGCGTGGCCCCGGATCGTGGAGCCCCCGGACGCCCTCGTCCGGGGTGCGGGGCCGTCGAACTGTCCCATCGAGAGCAATGCCACTGCCCCGGCGGACGATGGCGTCCGCCGCTCCGATTACTGGCTGGCATGCGCCAGCGCCAGAATTGCCACCGCGTAAAATACGAACATCAACGTCAAGAATATTTTTGCCTTCGATCCCGCCCCGGCAAATTCCTTCCACGCGAACACACCCCACAGCGCCCCGACCATCGGTGCCGATTGCCCGATCGCGTACGACAGCGCGAATCCGGCGGATCCTCCGGCCACGACGTTGCACATGGTGCCGATTCCCCAGATCATTCCGCCCAGCAATCCCAGCAAATGCCCCGCAGGCGGCCCGCTGAAAAATCCTCCCAGGCCCACCGGTTCGCCCGCGAGCGGGTTCTTCATGAAATACAGATTCCAGATGAAACACGAGAGCAGCGCGCCCAAGGTGAGAAACACGACGGAACTGTACGGCGTCAGCGCATTCCCGCGCGTCGCCCCATAGGCTACAAATGGGTTCCACAACCCCATGAGCACGCCCGACACAACGCAGATGATGATGCTCTTTCTTGACGCTGTTCTTCCGCCCGGCAGGCTGCCGAACGCTTTGCCGTCGAGAATCACCGCGACCAGCGCGCACACAACGCCGACCGCCATGAACAGCAGGTTTCCCTTGGGCTGCAGGATGTAGCTCAACATGGTGCCGACCACGAGCGCGATTCCGATCGAAACCGGCAGCGCGACCGCCAGCCCGGCCATGTCAATCGCGGCCACCAGCAGCAGGTTCGCCAGGTTGAAAATTGCGCCGCCCACCATCGTCCACAGGATGTTGGAACTGTCGGCGGAATGGATGTTGTTCAGAAAACTTGTCGAATCATGTCCCGTGCTGCCCAGCGTGAGCGCACCGACCAGTGAGATCAGAAAAATGCCAATTGCATAATCCCAGTAAAAAAGCTCGAAGCGATAATTCTTTACGCCCTTGTAAGTATTGGCCCAGGATCCCCAGCAGATCGCGCTGGCGACTGTCATCAGCAGCGCGACCGTAAAATTCGGCGGTGTAAACATCGTGGCCCCCTTTGCAAAACGAGTAACTGTACTCTTCTTCGTACTTTCAGGCAATGAGCGGAGATGAGCGTGTGTCGCAGCGGGCTCTCCTGCCCGCTTGCTTCGAGCTCCGCAAAATCCAGCGGGCAAGAGTGCCCGCTGCCACACAACCACAGATCACATCGCATATGACCCACGGTTCGCGTCTGCTATCCTTCCTCCCGTGCCGCGCACATTTCTAATTGATACTGACACGGCCTCCGACGACGCCGTCGCGCTCATCATGGCTCTGCGCGCGCCGGACGTGCGCGTGGCCGCGATCACCGTTGTCGCGGGCAACGTACCCGTGGCGCAGGCCACGCGCAACGCGCTGTATACCGTCGAACTCTGCGGCGCGAATGTTCCCGTCTACTCGGGCGCGGCCAAGCCGCTGCTCCGTACTTACGAGAACGCCACCTGGTTTCATGGACGCGACGGGCTGGGCGATCATAACTATCCCGCACCGAAACAAGCGCCCAAGAAAACGCATGCTGTCGACGCGATTATCGAGACGATCGAAGCGAATCCGGGCTTGGTTCTCATCACGCTGGGCCCGCTGACCAATGTCGCGCTGGCGATCTCCAGGCAGCCTGCGATTGCGAAGAACGTCAGCCGCTGCGTAGTCATGGGCGGCAACCCGTGTTGCGAAGGCAACGTGACTCCGGCCGCCGAGTACAACATCTGGGTTGATCCTGAGGCGGCGCGCGTCGTCATGCACAGCGGATTGCCGGTGGAGCTGATTGGCTGGCACCTCTGTCGCTTTGGCGCCGTGCTTGGTCCGAATGACATTGCCGAAGTCGAGGCGTTTCGTACGCCGCTGGCGCATTTTGCCATCGAATGCAACAGCCATGCACGGGTTGCGCTCAAGACACAAACCGGCGAAGACGGAATCTGCCTGCCTGATCCCGTCGCGATGTGCCTGGCGATCGATCCCACGGTCGGAACCGACTGGAGCGATCACTACGTCGATGTCGAGACGCAGAGCGAACTCTCGCGTGGCATGACCATTGTCGACAAACTCAACGTCGCCGACGACGAACGCAATCGCGACGTGTGGAAGCCGGCGCTCGGGCGGAAAGCAAAAATCTGCTGGACGATCGACAACGCGAGATGGAAATCGGCGTTGTATAAAGCGCTGCGTTGAGCGCCTCGCGACCTGCGGGTGCAGTCCGCCGCACGCTGCACCGGAAGTGAGGCAATCCGGCTCCAACCTCTTTCTTGGCGCAGACTTGCAAGGCGCTCACCCTGTGGGAAAGTAGAGCGCTAATCGATTGAAAACAATGGGGTTAATCTCGCAAGATAAATCGATGTAACTCGCCGCCAGAGGGCGCCGAAATGTTTACGACCTGAGGGTCGACCGGCATGATCGGATCGCGCCAGTGAGTCGCGCGCTTCGCGCAAACTGCATTTGGCAGCGCCGGGTGATCGCATAATCCGACCCGTTCGTGGAGCGGCGGACGCAGCTTGCCCTGAGCGAAGTCGAAGGGTCCCCGAGGAAGTGGCGACCTTGCAGTTGTGGCGCTGCCACCCCGGACGAGGCGTCCGGGGCTCCACGAAAATCTCTAGCCGTTCACTTGTGCATAGGTTGCGCGGCGCAGAAATTCTCCCTGGCCAGTCTTGCCCAGAAACTTGTCTCCGTCGACGACTACTCTCCCCCTCGACAAGACCACGTCAGCCATCCCCGTGACTTGGATTCCTTCGAACATGGAGTAGTCGACGCGCATGTGATGGGTGGCAACGCTGATGGTGTGCTTGCGCTTGGGATCGAAGATGACGAGATCAGCGTCGCTGCCCACCGCGATCGTTCCTTTGCGCGGATACAGGCCGAACAACTTCGCCGGAGTCGTCGAGACCAGCTCGACAAAGCGATTTACGCTGAATCGTCCTCCCGCAACTCCGCCGGAGTAAATCAGGCTCATGCGGTGTTCCACACCGGGGCCGCCATTAGGAATTTTGGTGAAGTCGTCGCGGCCCATTTCTTTTTGTTCCTTGAAGCAGAACGGGCAGTGATCGGTGGAGACGACCTGCAGGTGATCGCGCTTTAACCCGTCCCACAATTTTTCCTGATTCCATTTTTCGCGCAGCGGCGGCGTGAACACATACTTCGCGCCTTCAAATCCCGGCGCGTCCATGTTCTCAAGCGACAGATACAAATACTGCGGACAAGTCTCGGCGTAGACCGGAAGTCCGCGGTCGCGGGCCTCGCGAATTTTTTCCAGCGCGTCGTTGCAGCTCAAGTGGACGATGTAGAGTGGCGCGCCGGCCATTTCTGCCAGTGCGATGGCACGGCCCACGGCTTCGGCCTCGGCGGTCGTCGGGCGCGTCAGCGCGTGATACTTTGGCGCTTTCTTTCCTTCCGCCAACGCCTGCTGCACGATCACGTCGATGGCGCTGCCGTTTTCCGCGTGCATACAGACCAGCGCGCCGTTTTGCGAAGTCTTCTGCAACGCCTTGAAGATGCTGCCATCATCGAGCATGAACACGCCGGGATACGCCATGAAAAGCTTGAAGCTGGTCACGCCCTCGTGCACCAGATCATTCATCTCCGAAAGCTGCCCGCCGGAAACGTCGGTGACGATGCAGTGGAAGGCGTAGTCGCAGACTGCTTTGCCCGAGGCTTTGCTCATCCAGGTATCGAAGGCCTGGCGCAGCGCCTGGCCTTTGTATTGGATGGCGAAGTCGATCAGGGTGGTCGTTCCGCCGAAGGCGGCGGCGCGCGTTCCGGTTTCAAAATCGTCGGCGCTGGTGGTCCCGCCGAACGGCATGTCGAGATGCGTGTGCACATCGATGCCGCCGGGGAGGACGAGTTTGCCGGAGGCGTCGATCACCTTGCCGGCGTTCTGCGCGGTCTGTGTGGCGAGATCGGTTCCGATCGCCGAAACCTTGCCGTTGGTGATGGCTACGTCGGCGACGTATGAGTCAGTGGCTGTGACCACCGTGCCGTTCTTGATGATCGTGTCAAAACCCATCCCGTTCTCCTATCGGCGCCGCGAATTGTGCAGCGGCGAACACCCTCGTCCGTGAGGCAGCGCAACAACTCTAGACGAAGCGCCTCCGGCGCTGCCTCCCCGGACGAGGGCGTCCGGGGTTCCACAGAATCTGGGCTCCCAAAATCCGCTCCCGAGATACATCCGGTGTTCCACGAAATAGGCGGCAGCGCAACGATGTACAGATGTTTCCCGCGCATCGCGCTTTCCGGCTCTATGCTACACTGCCCCTCCTCAGCTCGTCGCAATGCAGCGGCAGAGCGTTGAACAAAGGACCCGGCCATGCAATTCGGCATCACGTTGAAACCTGATATTTCCATTGAGCGCATCGTAGGTCTCACGCGGCAGGCCGAGGGCGCGGGATTCGAATATGGCTGGATCTTTGATTCTCACGTTTTGTGGATGGAACCGTATCCGCTGATGACGCTGATGGCGATGAACACCAAGCGTATGCGGCTGGGAACCTGCGTCACCAATCCTGCGACGCGCGATCTGACTGTGACGGCGAGCCTGTTCGCGACGCTGAATTTAATTTCCGGCGGGCGCATGGAACTCGGCATCGGCCGCGGCGACAGCTCGCGACGCGTGATGGGCAAGAAGCCGGTGAGCTGGTCGCAGTTGGAAACCGCGGTGAAGGAATTTCGGGATCTCACTTCCGGCAAGGAAGTGCAGCATGACGGGCAGCCGACGCGGATTACGTGGGCGAAGGATTCTCCGCGAGTGTGGATCGCCGGCTACGGTCCGAAGGTGTTGCACATGGCCGGCCGAGTGGCCGACGGAATCATTTTGCAGTTTGCCGATCCGGCGTTGATTGAGTGGTGCATGGGCTTTGTTCACGAAGGAGCGAAGGCTGCGGGGCGCGATCCGAAAAGCATTGAGGTGATGTCGGCGGCGCCGGTGTGGGTGTCGGATGACTTGAAAACTGCCCGCGAGCGGGTGCGCTGGTTTCCCGCGCTGGTGTCGAATCACGTGATGGATCTCATCCGGCAATACAAGCCGGAAGATTTGCCGCCGGCGCTCACGTCGTTTGTGCAGGATCGCGGCAGCTACGATTACCAGCACCACTGCGAAGTCGGCAGCGACAATGCCGATTTCGTTTCTGACGAAGTCATCGACCGCTTCTGCCTCATCGGGCCGCCGGAAGCGCACAAGAAAAAACTGCACGCGCTCAAGGCCGCAGGCGTCACTCAGTTCAATATTTATCTGATGTGCGGGGATGAAGAGCAGACGCTGGTCGATTACCAGCGCGATGTGCTGCCGGAATTTCTGGCGAAGTGATGTGCAGGGGCGGACGCCTCGTCCGCCCTGAGCGAAGTCGAAGGGTCCGCCCAGGCAGCGAGACTCCTCTCGCTTGTCGGAATGTATGACGGAACTTGTGGCGCTGCTTCCCCGGACGTGGGCGTCCGGGGCTCCACGAGTGCTCGCCTTAAGTGCTTTCTGCGGTCGTGCGCATGAGCGCGTAATACGTCGCGAACGAAACTACGAATCCCACAAACCACGAATAGTCATACAGCACACGCACGGACGGAATCGCCAACCCGGCGAGAGCCGTTCCTGCCCCCAGCGCCAGCGCGAACACGGCGCGCCAGTTGAATCCGCTGGAATATTCGTACGCACCGTTTCGTAGGTACAGGTCTTCCACGTTCAACACCCGCCGCCGGATCACGAAATAATCGCAGATCATGATGCCTGCCACGGGTCCGAGAAAGGCTGCGTAGCCGCCCAGCCAGCCCATGATGAACGTGCTGTAGCTGGAGAGCAGTTTCCAGGGCATCAGGGCGACGCCCATGAAGCAGGTGATGACGCCGCCGGTGCGGAAACTGATTTTCTTCGGCCAGAGGTTTGAAAAATCATTTGCCGGCGAGACGACGTTGGCGCCGATGTTGACGTTCAGCGTGGCCAGCAGAATCGCGACCAGCGAGATCGCAACAGCCACCGGCGAATGGAAGCGGCTGAGCAGTTGGACCGGATCCCAGATTGCGGTGCCATAGATCACGACCGTGGCCGAGGTCACGGCGATTCCGACGAAGGAATAAAGCGTCATCGTCGTGGGCAGAGACAGAGCCTGCCCGATAATCTGTTCGCGCTGGTTGCGCGCGAAGCGGGTGAAATCCGGAATGTTCAAGGAAACGGTCGCCCAGAATCCGACGGTGCCGTTCAGCGCGGGAATCAGAAACTTCAGGAACGCGGGAAAGCTGGTGAACCGCGACGGCACCGAGAGCATAGGACCGAAGCCGCCGGCGGTGTGGTAGGCCCACCCCAACAGAAGCAGTCCCACGCCGAGAAGAATTGGCGCGCTGATTCCCTGCAGGATGCGAATGTACTCGATGCCCTTCAAAACGACCGCGAGATTGATCAGCCAGAAAATAAAAAAGCAGACAGCGGTGCCGTGGGGAAAATTCTTCCAACCCGGGGCGAGAACGCCGAGCAGAGTGCTGATGGCTTCGCCGCCGATCCAGGCCTGAATGCCGAACCATCCGCAGGCGACCAGTGCGCGCAAAACGGCGGCGATGTTTGCGCCCAGCACTCCGAACGAAGCGCGCGCCAGCACCGGGAATGGGATGCCGTACTTCGCGCCGGGGTGCGAATTCAACAGCATCGGCCCGAGCACGATCACGTTGCCGAGGAAGACCGTGAACACCGCCTGCTTCCAGTTCATGCCGCCTTGAATCAGGCTCGCGGCCAACATGTAAGTGAGGATGTTGACCGACATCGAAATCCAGAGCGCGGCGAAGTTGTAGGTGCCCCAGTGCCGGCGCTCGGCGCTGGCTGGCGCGAGATCCTCGTTGTAGAGCGGGCTGGATTCGATCCGGGATTGCATGTTCATAGAGTCAGCGCATGGAACGCGGGCTGGAAGCCGAATGTAAAACGGTATCTTCTTGCCGCCTGTCAGCGGGCGAGATAAGGTGTGGATGATAGATCAAGGCACGACGGAAAGAAAACCGTTTCGATGAAGAAAAGTGTGTTGAGAGCAGTTGTCGAGGCGCTGTTCATCATGTTCCTGTTCTATGCCAATCTCCTGATGGGCGAGTTTACGCGCTCGGGCATGGGACAGAGACGCGGACTGGTGTGGGCAGTCGAGGATATTCTTACCGCGTCGAATTTCGAAATCGCCGCTATCGCCGCGCTGATCGGCTACATTCTGGTGGAGTTTCTGCGGCACCGGCTTTAGTTCCGTCAAGTGTTTGAGGCTTTCGTTCCGTCAATCAGCAGCGAGGGCAACGCTCTGTTTTGTCAGCGGTCCGTAGCTGTCGGGCCGGCGGTCGCGGAAGAACTGCCAGACTTTGCGGACTTCGGCGATCATATCGAGATCAAGATCGGCGAAGACGACTTCGTCCTTATCGCGGCTGGCCTGCGCGATGATTTTGCCACGCGGGCTGCAGAAATAACTTTTGCCGTAAAATTCGCCGATGCTCCACGGCTTCTCCGTGCCCACACGGTTGATCGCACCCACAAAATATCCATTCGCGACGGCGTGAGCGGGCTGCTCGAGTTCCCACAAATATTCTGAGAGTCCGGCGACCGTGGCCGAGGGATTGAATACAATCTCCGCGCCGTTCAGGCCGAGCACACGCGCGCCTTCGGGAAAATGCCGGTCGTAGCAGATGTAGACTCCCACTTTCGCGTACTTGGTTTCGAACACTGGATAACCCATATCGCCGGGCGTGAAATAGAACTTCTCCCAGAATCCGGGATGGCAGTGCGGAATGTGGTGCTTACGATATTTGCCGAGATACTTTCCGTCGGCGTCGATCACCGCCGCGGTATTGAAATAAACGCCGGGCATCTGTTCTTCATAGACGGGAACCACGATCACCATGCCATGCTTCTTCGCGATTTTTTGCATGAGCTTCGTGGTCGGGCCGTCGGGCACGCGCTCGGTCAATTCGTACCAGCGGGCGTTTTGCTCGGCGCAAAAATACGGCCCGTAGAAGAGTTCCTGCAGACAGAGGATCTGTGTTTTTTTGCGCGCAGCCTGCTCGATCAGCTTCAGGTGTTTGTCGATCATCGCCTTCCTGATCTGCGCCAGCGGACGGTCGGTGGGAATCGCGTTGCTGGCTTGAATCAAGGCACAGCGGACATTGCGGGGCATGGAATCCTCCCGGAGTTTTTAATCGAGGAACGAAACTATAGCAGAAACCTCTTACGCCTCGGTGAGGCAGTCAAGAGCTTCCAACCACAGAGGACCAGAGGGCACAGGGGTATTCGCGCGCGATCACGTTGACACGATCCTGCCTCGCTGACTAGACTTGCCTGCCTTCAAGGATCGGGAGACATCGAATTTGTCCACGGCAAAACGGCCTCGCATCGCGGTGATTGGAAGTGCCAACATCGATCTGACCACGTTCACGAATCAATTTCCCAAGCCCGGCGAAACCATCTTCGGACAGAAATTCGATCTCGGCTTCGGCGGCAAGGGGGCGAATCAGGCCGTGGCGGCGCGTTTGTGCGGAGCGGAAGTGTTCATGGTGGCAAGAGTAGGCAGCGACTTGTTCGGTCCGGCGACGATCGAGAATTTCCGCAAGCAGGGAATCGATACTACGCACGTAAAGCAAGTCGAAGGACTTTCGAGCGGCGTGGCGCCGATCTTCGTGGAACCAAGCGGGCAGAACCGGATTCTGGTGGTGAAGGGAGCGAACGACGCGCTCAAACCGGCCGACGTTGACGCCGCTGCCGAGACTTTGAAAACCGCCGACTGCATCGTGCTGCAGTTCGAGATTCCAGTCGAAACGGTTTATTACACCGTCGGATTTGCCCGCAAGCACGGCATCCGCTGCATGGTGAACCCCGCGCCGGCGCAGACGGTTGACATGGCGGCGCTGAGAGATCTCGACTACTTCGTGCCCAACGAGACCGAGGCGCAGACGATCACTGGCTTGCCGGTAAAAAATGTCGACGACGCGAAGAAGTGCGCCGAGAAACTGATCGGCGGCGGCATCAAGCGGGCGATCATCACGCTGGGCGCCAATGGATCGCTGCTGGCGAGCGGCGATGGCAGCGAGCACGTAGCGCCATTCGAAGTGAAGAGTGTCGATAGCACCGGCGCCGGCGATGCATTCATCGGCAGCTTCGCCGTCTTTCTCGGCGAGGGAGTGCCGGAGCGGGAAGCGGTGAGGCGAGCGAATCTCTACGCCGGACTGTCGACGACGGGCGTCGGAACGCAGAAGAGTTTCTACGATCGCGCGCGCTTTGACGCCGAGTGGGCATCCCGGTCGTAGGTTTCAGTGAAGCGGCGTTATTCACTCGAATCATCGCTGGATGGAACTGGCTCGAATCTTTTTTCCGATTTGTCGAATCTGCTTTGTCCTGACTCGACCATACTCTTCCAAACATCCGGTGTGTTCCCGTTTTGGCGCAGTCGCGCGTCAGGCAGCATGTTCGCGGCAATTCCCAACAATGAAGCCGGAAAGAGCCGGGTAGCGGCAGCGCTCAGGCGCGAAGGAACGGCGAAGATTAATAGTTTTCCACTAGAAAACTCCTTGACTTGCCGGTAGGGGGCAATTTATAAGCCGTGTCTGCGGTCGGGGACCTCCCAACTTCACTGGAAGAGGGAGGGTCTTTTTCTTTGGGGCAGCTGGACCGCCGGAAAGGTTCCACAAAATGTCGAGGAAGCAGACGCTTATCGCGGTCGTCCTGTGTTCGTTGTCCTGTCTACTTACTCCGCTTCTGAATGGGCAGGCGAGCGGAAGCTTTTCTGGCACGGTGTCAGACAACTCCGGGGCGGTTGTGTCCGGGGCCAAAGTCACAATCACCGCCGAAGCCACGAATATTGCACGCGAAGCGACCACCGACGACAGCGGGCACTATCTTGTGCCGCTGTTGAGCGTCTCGGTCTACGCGATCAAAGTGGAGGCTCCCGGGTTTAAACCTGCCGAAGCGAAAGATGTTCGCCTGCAGGTGAACGAGCAGCGCGAACTCGACTTCAAACTTGTGCCTGCCTCGGTCAGCACCAGCGTCGAAGTGAACGCGACGGAAGTCGCGGTGGAGACGACGACACCGACTTTGGGGCAGGTCATCACTGCGGAGCAGGTCGCCGAGTTGCCGTTGAACGGGCGCGACTTTGTGCAGCTGGCGACTCTGACCCCGGGCACGACGCAGGAAACGAATCCGGGAAGCTTCTTCACCTCAGGAGCGAGCAGTGAAGTGGCGGCGCGCGGAATCTATTCGTTGTCGGTCGGCGGATCGCGGGCGCAGAGCACGGACTGGCTGCTCGACGGAGTGGACAACAACGAGTTGACCGCAGGCGGCATCGCTATCATCCCGTCGATCGATGCGATTCAGGAATTCAAAGTTCTGACTTACAACTATTCGGCGGAGTGGGGCACGCGGGCCGGTCCGACTGTTTTGGTGAGCACCAAACAGGGAACCAACCGGTTCCACGGGGCGCTGTTCGAGTTCTTCCGCAACACCGACCTCGATTCCCGCAGTTACTTCGCGGCGAGCAGAGAGCAGTTCAACCTGAATCAGTTTGGCGGCGATGTGGGTGGCGCGATCAAGAAGGACAAGACGTTTTTCTTCCTCGATTACCAAGGCAAGAGGCAGCGGCACGGCATTCCGTTCATCGGTCTGATTCCTACTCCGGCCATGATGGGCGGGGACTACACCAACGATCCGTTAGGCGTAGCTCGTCCCGGTACTTTCGACGGCACTCCGAATGCCGACGGCTTTCCTGATATCAACAGTCCCTACCCCACTTTCGGACCTTTCCAGTGCGATGGCTCGGGAAATCCCATCCCGGCGAATCCAGATGGCAGTCAAAACCCTGGGGTAAATTGCAATAGGATTCCCGCGAACATGTTCGATCCCACGGTGAATCCGCTGCTCAGCGGATCGGGGTTGGCGATGATGAAGATGTATCCGCAGAGTGGCACGCCGAACTTTTCCACTCTGACCAACTATGCCAACGTTCCGGTAAGGAGCTTGAACGAAGCGTCGTTCGATATCCGCCTGGATCATAATTTCTCCACCAAAGACCAGGTCTTTGCGCGTTTCAGCTATGACCAGGCGGTTTCGTTCGTTCCGGGCGGTTCGCCTGGCTTCGCGGAAGCCAACGCATTCGGCAGTTCGCAGAACATCACCAACCACGGGCGCAACGCTGCGATTTCTGAGACTCATACTTTCTCCAATAACAATTTCAACACCTTCACTGCCGGCTTCAACCGCATCTTCAATCACATTCTTTCTTTCGGCAACGGAACATGCATCGCCGCGAACATTGGCATTCTCGGAGCCGATCTCAACGCGAAGTGTCCCGGCGGCGTCGAGGGCCTGACCCAGTCGACCAAGGACTGCGTCAGCTGCGGCATGAGCTCAACGCTGATGAATAACTACTGGGCGCTGGGCGATCGCGGATTCGCCCCGTTCCAGGGCGGCACCAACGTGTTTTCGATCGCGGACTCGTTTGACACGATCCGCGGCAAGCACAACATTCAGTTCGGCGTCGGCATTCGAGCGCAGCAAATGAACGTTGAAACCAACGCTTTCCAGGATGGCTTCTACGTCAATTTTGGATTGACCGGCGACGCGACGGCTGACCTGCTGCTCGGGCAGCTGGGCGGAGGCATTCACGATCAGACATTCGACGGGGCCACCACAGGACGGCGCTGGAAGCTGTTCCGTCCGTTCGTGCAGGACGAGTGGCAGGTCAGCTCCGACCTTCACTTGAGTCTGGGTGTGGCTTATGCTCTGGTGACGCCGATCACCGAAGCGCACAATCGGCAGGCGAATTTTGATTTTGCCAGCGGCAAGTTCTACGTGGCGGGCAACGCCCCTACCGCCGGGTGCGATTATTGCATTCGCTCCGACGGCCGGGTGGGTATCGAGATGGATAAGACGGCGATCGAGCCGCGCATCGGCTTTGCCTGGAAGCCCATGGGCAGCCAGACCACATCCATTCGTGGCGGGTATGCCATCTTCCACGATTCTTCGTGGAACCAGGGCGCGCAGG
>Ga0210388_10003339_pt1 | contig 12581 bp, 7 predicted proteins | sample IncBWC19OmetaG_FD_155485 | JGI IMG/M metagenome (GOLD analysis project Ga0210388, IMG submission 155485) | Forest soil microbial communities from Barre Woods Harvard Forest LTER site, Petersham, Massachusetts, United States - Inc-BW-C-19-O ... | reverse complement strand
ATATGCCGGCCGCCTGAGCAAGCTCCAGAAGGAGTTCGCCGACCGGATGGAGATCGTCATGCGCGTCTATTTCGAAAAACCGCGCACCACCATCGGCTGGAAAGGCCTCATCAATGACCCGCACCTCGACGGTTCGCAGGACATCGAAGCGGGCCTGAAAATCGCGCGCCAAATGCTTTTGCAGATCGTCGGCCTGGGCCTGCCGGCGGCGACGGAATTTCTCGATCCCATCGTTCCGCAATACATCGCGGACCTGATCACCTGGGCGGCCATCGGCGCGCGCACCACGGAATCGCAGACCCATCGCGAAATGGCGAGCGGCCTCTCGATGCCGGTCGGCTTGAAAAACGCCACCGACGGCAGCCTGCAGGTGGCGATCGATGCGATGGGCGCCACGCGGCATCAACATAGTTTTCTCGGCATCAACGAAGACGGCGCGACGGCCATCGTCCGCACGAACGGCAATCCGAACGCGCATGTCGTCCTGCGCGGCGGGCGCGCGATGACCAATTACGACGCCGCAAGCATTGCGGCGGCGGAGCAAAAATTGATCGCTGAAAAACTGCCGCCGGTGTTGATGGTGGATTGTTCGCACGCGAATTCCGAAAAGAAATTCGCGAAGCAGGAGGACGTATGGCACAGCGTCATCGAGCAACGCACGGGCGGCACCAAGTCGCTCATCGGCATCATGGTTGAAAGCCACTTGAACGAGGGCAACCAGCCGATCCCGAAAAAGATTTCCGAGCTGCGCTACGGCGTGAGCATCACGGATTCGTGCATCGGCTGGGAAACCACCGAACGAATGTTGCGCTGGGGCTATGAAGCGCTGGAAAAAGTCATCCCGGGCAAAGCCGTTGCGGCCTGACGAAGGGATCCGGCCTCGGAGTGTGGCCGTCCCCGGCCACTGCAACATTCAATCCACGCACGGCTTGGAATAAGTGAAGGCCTTCCATTGTTTACGCATTGCAGCGCCCGAGGACGGGCGCACTCCGTTCACGGCCAGGTCCACTGCCAGGGGAACTTCAGTGAATAAAAGCGCGCGGAATTGGTCGGGTTCACAAAAAGCGACTGGGTTAGGTTTGTGGCGCTGAAGGTCGAATTGGTCAGCCACGTGATTTGCGACACATTCGTCGCGTACAAAATGGTTCCGTTCATGCCCACCGGCAGGTTCACTGCGTCAATACGGTTGCTGCCGTTCACCGGCGTTATTCCCGCCAGTACCGCCGGCGAAAGCATTTGTTGCACGGTGTCCGCAATCAGCTCATGAAACTTCGCGGTGGGATTTCCAAGATCATCCCAAAAAATATAATTGGTGCCGGGACCGTTCAAGGCCCAGGGCGACAGCGAAGGCGTTTCCAGCACATCAATCGGTTGCAAGCCATTGCCTTGGTTAGAAAGCGCATTAGTCAGGCCGTAGGCGGCGGCATTGGTCAGGACGTTGTTCACCAGCGTAAAAACATCGGGCACGTAAATGGTCAGGTTCGGGTAACTGGAATTGGTGACGATCTGATGCAGCATCGCGACATAATTGGAATTGAAAGCGCTGATGCGCTGGCGTACGAAGTTGTTGTAATTGGTGTTTTCCAAGCCGTTGAATTCGGGGATGGACGTGACGTCAGCGGCATTGGGCGCGACCAGGACGCGGCAACCTTTGGCATATAGATTGGTGATGATCTTGAAATGATTGGTCAGATGTAAATTGATGGCCGTCGTCCAGGTGATGAGATTGGTGCCAGCAGGCGGAGGATTGTCTGAAATATCACCGACAAAATCCGCATTACAAACCCAAACGATGAACAGACAATTTGTGCCATTGGCCGGGGCTGTAAATTTATTCACGTTCGTGACCAGGTTCGGGCTGTATTGGCCGTAGAACGAGACATTATTGCTGGAGTAGGCCCAGTTGATGTTCGTCATCGAATTCGCACCCAGCCCCTGTCGCTGCGCGAGCAACTCCACCCAAACCCGGCCGTTGCAATAGCGTTTGCCGTAATAAAGGTTGGTCGTGGAGCCGGTGGCATTGTTGGTGGACGTGTCAGACAGCGAATCACCAAAGACATAAATGGACGAAAAGGCGGCGGTTGCGGATTGGCCCGGGCAACAAAACAAAAAAAATGTCCAACTGATTAGTGCAAAACGAAGCACACCGAAAACTTGCCGGACGCGTTTTCAAAGTAAAGCGGTTTTTGCTGGCGCGCGAAACGGCGGCGGTTAACCTGCGGGCGCGGAAAATCAGCGGTTCACCTGTTAAAAGATGAAATGGGTATTTCAAATCTGTCTGCTTGCCTGCTGGTACGGTGCGCTTCAACCAGCCGTATTTGCGAACGGCCTCAGCGTGCCGTCGCAGGACAGTTTTGCCGCCGCGCGCGGAAACGCCTTCGCCGCCACCGCCGACAACGCCTCGGCGATTTATTACAACCCCGCCGGCCTCACGCAAATCGCCGGCACCGAACTGCGCGGCGGCATTTACGGTATTTATCTCGATCCGACCTTCACCCCGCCGGCCTCCGCACCCAATCACGACGACACCTACCGCATCGGCAAGCATTACAGTTTCGTGCCACAACTTTATCTGGCGCATTCGTTCACGAACATGCCGTTGAGCATCGGTCTGGGCGTGTTTGCGCCGTTCGGCGGCAGCCTCAGCTGGCCGAACGACACCGGCTTTCGGACTGTCGCGACGAAAGGCACGACGACTTATCTGCGCATCAATCCGGTGGTTGCCGGAAAATTCTTCAACCAATTATCCATCGGCGCGGGACTGTCGGCAAATTATGCGCGCATGAATCTGGAACAAGGGCTGCGCCCGCTGGCCGAGCCGCTGGAAAACGATTTCCGTTTCACCGGCGATGGCTGGGCACTGGGCGCCAATGCCGGTTTATTGTGGCAACCGTGCGATTATTTTTCGTTCGGCGCGTCATTTCGTGACCAGACGGCTTTCAGCTTGAGCGGCGAAACGGCGATTGAACAACAACCCATCATTTCCAGCACTTCGATTCCGGCGCGCATGGACATCAAATTCCCATTGGACGCCACCCTGGGTTTTTCCATACGGCCGACGCCCAAATGGAATCTTGAATTCGATGCGACTTACACGGATTGGAACAGTTTTGGCAACGTGACCATCCGGCAAAGCGGCTCGCCGCCGTTTCCCGTGCAACAGAACATCCCGGTGAAACTCGAGTGGCAGTCAAGCTGGATGTACGAAGCGGGAGTCACGCGCTACTTCGACCACGGCTGGCACGCCAGCGCCGGATACGTCTTCGACGAAAATTCCGTGCCCAATAACTATTACACGCCGCTGGCGGCGGACCTGGACCGGCAATTTTTCAGCGTCGGCATCGGGCGTACGGGAAAAACTTTTGATTTCGACGTGACCTACCAATTCGGCTACGGACCGGCACATACCGTCACGGGCAGTTCACCAGCGTCCACGCCGGGGCTGTTTGCGGGACAAAATGCCAATGGCACCTATAACTTCATCAGCCAGGCCATTTTCGTTTCGGCGGGCGTCCACTTCTGAATTTCAAAAGCGGTAGCTGACGGAAAAGTCCACGCTAGGGATGATAAGCTGGTATTTGCCGGCGGGTGAAGCACTAATGGGAGGAGGACCCACATTCGTTGGTTCGGTGGTAATGGTACGTTCGGGCCCCATGATCAGCTGGCCGGTGAGCGCCCATGACCAGTGTTCCCCGTGATGGCCAAACCCGATGCTGCCGGTATGCAGTTCCGTATCCGGCACGGCAGGCGTGTAGTAGGCTTCCGGCGCTGTTTGACTGCTGTAAAAATACCCCGCGCTCACAAACCAGCCGTTGTCAAAGTAGCGGGTGACGCCGAATTTGTATTGCCAGCTGTCCTCCCAGTTCAGATGCAGTGCCAGATTTTGATGGAACAACGCCGCGGTGCCATTGAGGCCGATGCTGTTGAGCGAATCCCAGTTGATGTAGTCCACGTCGAATTCCATGTTCCATTTCTTCGTCGGGCGGAAGGAAATGCCGCCGGAAACGATCGTCGGCAGGATGGCGTTGGCGGTGGTTGGCGCGGAAATTCCCGCACCGGTGCCGGTGCCGAAAAGATAGACGGAGTTGCCGCCGTAGTTCACGCGGGTCTCACTGCGGTAATCGAGGCCGAGCGACCATTTCGGTGTCGGTTGCCATAAGATTCCCGCCGTGCCGCCATAAGCCTCGCCTTCGCCCTTGAAAGTGAACTGGTCTGCGTCCGTGAAAAGCCCGCGGCGGATCTTCAGCCGCGAGTAATTGAACGTCGGCCCGGCAGAAATGGAAAGTGTCGGTGTGATTTGCCACGCGACGACCGGACTGAGCGTGAGATACGTCATGCGCGACTCGATGGCGAGCGTGCGCAGGCTTCCATTGCCCGGCCATTCCGTGCCCAGGCCGAACGGGGAATAAAATCCAAGGCCGAAACTCAAAGGCAGGTTCGTCGGGGAATAGGTGGCGAAAAATTGGGGCACTTCCGTGACTTGAAAGTCCGTGTCCTGCCTCGGCCCGACGGCCGGCGAGTAACGCCCGTTGATGCCGAGGTAATTGATGTCCTCGAGCTCAAAATCGAAACCGGACAGTTGCGAGATGCCGGCGGGGTTGTAATAGATCGCGGAAGGATTGTCGGCGGTCGCGGCGAAGGCGTTGCCGCGCGCGATGGCCTCGGGGTCCTGGTTCGGCAGCAGCACACCGATGGCCTGCGCCGCCTGCGGCAGCATCAGGGCGGCGGACAGCAAGGCGACGGTGTAGAAAAAACCAAGGTTGATGGAATTTTTTTTCATGGTCTATATGGTTGTGTTTCAGGACAACTGCTGTATCGGCACGGGACAAAAATTCTTTAGCGCATTTTCAAAAATGTAACAGCCGGCCGGCAAGATACCGTGAAATCAGCGGTTTTTTTGATTTTTGGCTCATTTCGGCCCAGTCACCCGCCAAAACTCCAAAATCCCCGCTCCGAACCGGCTGTACAATTTTCAAACGCTGTAGCAATTTTTTTGCCGTCCCCCATTGCGTCTTCAAACGGTCAACTTTTGATTTCGCCCCGTGGAAAAAGCGGTTTCGTTGTGGGCGTACCATCAAACTTCAGCCAGCGATGATTTTCATAATCGTACAACTGGCACACGTTCAAATTCGTCCAAAATTTGAAGACGCCGCCGTCTTGCCGCGTGACATCGCTGGTGAACTTCTGTTCCAGATTACTCTGGCACTCGGGCAGGTTGTAAAGTGGAATCTTCGGGTCGGCGTGGTGCGCGGTATGCTCGAGGATGTTGTGGAACAGGATCTCGATCGGTCGCGGCAGCGTGACATGCACCGTGCCGAGCACCTGGCCGTTGTAGTAATTCCAATCCTCGCGCGACTTGAACCACGCCACGTTCGGATGCGTATGGTGCTGCACGGTGACATAGGCGGAAATCCAGTTCCAAAAAAGGAACGGCACGATCAACAGGCAAACCACGTCGCCTGCGCGATGCAGCGGCGACGACGCGCGGTCGAGCCACAGCACCAATGCAAATTCGGCCACGCAAAAGACGGTCACCAGCGCCAGATCGAAGAAATACCAAGGTTTTGAAAGTTTTTTCCACTCAGCCGGCTTCGGCAGGATCAAATGGTTCCACCAGATGTCGTTCATGTAAAAAAAACCGCACCCAAAAATCGTCCGGTAAAAACGTTCCGCCAGCCGCCGCCACAATGGCAGCGCGTCGTATTCAGCCTTCGAAAACGGCGGATAGACATAGTCCATCCCCTTCAAATTCGTCCAGCCATGGTGAAGCTGGTTGTGGCCGAGTTCCCACGTCGAATAGGGATGAAGCGAGGGCAGGAAGCAGATGCGCGCAACCGTTGCGTTCAGCCAGCCGAACGGCGTCAGGCTGTCATGGCACGCGTCGTGGCCGATGACAAACAGAATCGAATACGCCAGCCCGATGAGCAGGCCGAAGATAAATTTCACCGGCCAATGCAAGGACTGCAGCCCATACCAGCAAAACAGCAGATAAAATGAAAAAGTGAGCAGAAAAAGGCCGAAACCCTTTACGGACGAGCGCAGCCGGCTGCGTTCGGGGAACGTAGCGCGGATATCGCCGATGCTCGGGGTCTTCATACTCAACAACTTTGGAATAAAACCTGCGAACGAGGGCAAGTCAACAATGCAGTTCAAGTTTCCGCCGGCGTAAAATGCTTTTCGCTTTGGCGTGGAAAATGTTATTGGTGACGTGCCATGAGCAACACACCCAGCCGCCCGACGACCGCCGCCGCGCCGGAACTGGCCGGCAGCGAGGTCACGTTTTCCACCGCCGAAGGGATGCAGCGCGGACGCGTGCTGCGTGTGGGCCGGCACGTCGCGGTCTTCGAGCTTTTTAATCCGTTCTTTCTTCCAAAGATTTCCGATGCGCTTGACGCGTGTAAAATCATTTTACAGGGCGAAACGGTTTATACCGGACGCGCCGTCGTCCGCAACATCGTCAGCGACGGTCTGACGCTAACGTGTGAAATCGCTCTGGACGAATCTGTCTGGCAACCCTCTGGCGCGGCAAACGCGGCCAATGCACTCGCCGGTTATGCGGACCTCCTGCGTGAGTGGCAAAAGATGCAACTGGTCGGACACGATTACAAGATTGCCGTCGCCGACCAACAAACGTATTTGGGCGACCTGAAACTTTGGCTGGAAAAAATCGAGCTGCAAATCCAGGCTGCTCCCGCCGCCGAACGCGCGGGGCTTCAAAATGAAATCGAACAAACTTTGCGCCCGCAGGTCATCGCCGCGCTCCACAATTTGTTTGAGACATTTGAAACCGTTTCCGACCGCATCGCACCCGACCATGAGACAGCGCATCACGCGTATTGCCGGCGGCAGTTGCACTCGTTCTGGCTATCCTCGCCGTTCATGCGCCGCACCTTTCTCAAGCCGCTCGGCTACGCCGGCGACTATGAGATGATGAACATGATCGTGCGCAATGGCATGGAAGGTGATTCGCTGTTCGCGCGGTTGATCAATTCATACCTGCTCGACCAACCGCCGTGCCGTGCCGTGCGGAACCGCGTAGGATTTTTAAACAATAAAATTGTGGCCGAAACCGCGCGCGTCGCGCGGGAAGGCCGGCGCGCAAAAATTATTTCCATTGCCTGCGGCCCGGCGTGGGAATCAACGAATTTCATTGCCGAGCATCCGCTGTCAGAACAGGCGGAAATCCATTTTCTCGATTTCAACGAGGAGACTTTGCGCCAGACTGAAAACAAGGTCGCTGAACTCAAGCGCAAACACCAGCGTAAGACACCGGTTAAATTCATCAAGAATTCCGTGCAGAGTCTCCTGCGCGCGCACGACCGCCATCGCGCGTTGGCGGAGTATGATTTGATTTATTGTTCGGGACTCTACGATTATTTAAGCGACGCGGTGTGCAAGGCGTTAAACTCGCACTTTTACGACCAGCTCAAACCGGACGGTCTGCTCGTAGTCGGAAATTTTGCGACCAATACGCCGGGGCAAAATTTGATGGAGCATCTCATGGAATGGTTTTTGATCTACCGTAGCGGTGCGCAGCTCGCGGCGCTCGGGCCGGAGCAGGCGTCGCCGGACGACTGCGCGGTGCGTGCGGAGGCGACCGGCGCAAACATTTTTCTGGAGGCACGCAAACCCAGGTGAGCGACGCCAAATTCCAGAGCGCCTACGAGGAACAGAACCGGCTCGATTTCATCGCCGCCGCCACGCTGGGGACGGTCATTTGTGTGCCGCTGAATCTGTCGTGCACGCTGATGGATTTTTTTGTTTATCCAGGGCAGTTGAAATTATTTTTCACCCTGCGTTGCATCAGTGCCGCCATCACCGTGCTGGGCTGGTTCTGGCTGCATACAAAGATCGGACGCGCGCATCCGCGTTATGCCGTGATGTGGTTTTTGAGCCCGCTTGTCATGATTTTGCTGATGACCTGGCTTGCGGACGATGAAAAGACCGGATTCGCGCCCTATGCGCCATATTACGCCGGACTGAACATTATAATGCTTGGCATGGGCCTGCTCACACCGTGGGCCTACGGGCAAAATTTTCTGACCGCCGCCTTTGTGATGGCGATGTATCTCGTCATCTCGCTCATCAAAAAGCACGCCGCGCCGCCGGAAGCAGTCATCAACAACCTGACTTTTCTTTTTTGCACCGCCGTGCTCGTCGTGGCCGGCAGCGTGGCAAATTCGCGGCAGCGCCTGCGGGAATTCACCCTGCGCTTCCAGCTCGACCAGAACAAACGCGAACTGGAAACCACGAACCAGAAGCTCATCGAACTCGACAAGCTCAAAAGCCGTTTCTTTGCCAACGTCAGCCACGAACTCCGCACGCCGCTGACATTGATGATCAGCCCGCTCGAGTCCTTGATTCAAAAATCCGGCCAGTCCTTTGATGCCGCCTCGCACGAACTGCTGCAAACCATGCACGCCAATGGCATGCGCCTGTTGAAGCTCATCAATGACCTGCTCGAACTCATCCGGCTGGAGGCCGGCCGCCTGGAGATCAAGGCCGAACCGTTGCCGGTGGCCGACTTTGTCAACGGCCTCGCCAGCGCCGTCCGCCAGATGGCGAAGCAAAAGAACATAGCGCTCGATACGCACACCGATCCGGAGGTTGGCATCATTCTTGCCGACCGGGACAAGCTGGAAAAAATTGTGCTCAACCTGGTGTTCAATGCGCTCAAGTTCACCCCCGCCGACGGGCGGGTCTGGTTCCGCGCCGAAAAGCGTGACCATGATTTTCTGCTCATCGTCGGCGACACCGGCAAGGGGATTGACGAAAAAAGCCAGCCCTTCGTCTTCGACCGCTTCTGGCAGGAGGACGGCTCGGCCAACCGGAAATTTCAGGGCGTCGGCATCGGCCTCGCGCTGGTGAAGGAACTAACCGAAGTGATGGGCGGCACCGTGGGCGTGCAAAGCCAGCTTGGAAAGGGTGCGACGTTCACCGTGAAACTGCCGTTCAAACCCGCGCCGGCGAGCGCGGAAATCCCGGCCGCCCCGGCCGAGGCGCCGGCCACCCAGTCGGACGAATGGCTCGCCAATTTGTACCGCCGGGCGGAACTTTTTCCGACCGCCGCGACGCCACGCACGACCGTCACCGGAACCACCACGTTTACCCGGCGCACGCAGCGGCCGATTGTGCTGGTCGCAGACGACGAACCGGATATGCGGCAATTCCTGGTATCGCAATTGATGGACGATTACGAGGTTGTCGAGGCGGCGGACGGACTACAAGCGGCGGAGAAAGCCCAGGAAATTTTGCCGGATGTGATCCTCCTCGACTTGATGATGCCGCACAAGGACGGGCTGCAGGTCTGCCGCGAACTGCGCGAATATGCCCCGACGTCCGCCATCCCGATCATCCTGTTGACGGCCCGCGCGGACGAGGAGGTGAAATTTGACGCGCTGCAAAAAGGCGCCAATGATTTCCTGGCCAAGCCGTTTTCCTCGATCGAGCTCCAGGCCCGCATCAAAAACCTGATCGAATCGCACCATTTCCAGCGCCGGCTGACAAAACAAAACCAGGCGTTGAACGACGCGATCGAGCAGATCAAGGAGACCGAGATGCAACTGGTGCAGTCGGAAAAGCTTTCTTCGCTCGGCCGTATGAGCGCGGGCATCATCCATGAGATCAACAACCCGCTGAATTTTTCCATGACCGGCCTTTTCGCGCTGCGCAACCAGGCAAAAAAACTGCCGGATACCGAACGCGCATTGCAGGAATCCATTTTGAACGACATCGAGGAAGGCTTGAAGCGCGTGCGCAACATCGTATCCGATCTGCGGCAGTTCACGCATCCCGGCGGGGGCACGGGCGAACCGGTCGAGGCGGCGGAAGCCGTCGAAGCCGCGATCCGTTTCCTGGCCGGCGAATGGAAGGACGTGGTGCAAATCCATCAGCATGTTCCCGCGACGCAAAATCTCTGGGCCAATCACAACAAATTGATCCACGTGCTGGTGAACCTGATGCAAAACGCGATCGACGCGTTGCGGGAGAAAACATTTGCCGAGGGTGAAACGCCGCAGATCTGGATTGAAGGCAAAAGGGAATCCAACCGGAGCCTCATCATCCTGCGGGACAACGGCCCGGGCATCGATCCGAAGATCGTGAACAAGATTTTCGATCCGTTTTTCACGACGAAGGATGTGGGCAAGGGGATGGGTTTGGGCTTGAGTATCTGCTACCGAATCGTGCAGGGTTATGGCGGGAAAATTTCCGTGAAGAGCGAGCCCGGGAAATTCTGCCAGTTCACGCTGGATTTCCCCGCCGACGCCGAGGCCGCGGAAGATCTGGAGTTCGAGACGCATGGAGAACCAATACGACTATAAAAAATTCGCGGTGCTGTACGTGGACGACGAAGTCCAGTCGCTGAAATATTTCACACTGGCCTTCGGCGAACACTTCCGCATTTTCACGGCGGCCAACGCACAGGACGGCCTGAAAATATTCGAGGAACATGCCGACGAGATCGGCATCCTGATGACCGACCAGCGGATGCCCGGCGAAAAAGGCGTGTGGCTCCTCGAAAAAGCCCGCGCCCTGCGGCCCAACATCAAGCGGATGCTCGTGACGGCCTTCACGGACCTGGACGCCGCCATTGCCGCCGTGAACAGCGGCGCGATCTACAAATACGTTTCCAAGCCCTGGGATCCGCAACAGCTTGAGCTGACGCTGAAACAAGGGCTGCAATTCTTCATGGTGGAAGCCGAGCGCGACCAGTTGCTGCGCGAAAAGATGTCCGTGTTGCGCAACATGATGATCGCGGACCGCATCGTGAGCCTGGGCCTGCTCGCCGCCGGCCTCAGCCATCACATCAAGAATTCGATGGTGGCGGTGAAAACCTTCCTGGATCTGGCGCCGGTCAAGATGGCGGAGGAAAAATCCGAAGCCAGCAGCATGCGCGACCCCGATTTCTGGCGCGATTACCATTCGAAAGTCCAGAGCCAGATCGAAAGAATCAACGGGCTGCTGGGCGACCTGCGTTCCGCCTCCGAAAGCAACAAAAACAGCGAGCCTTTTCCCGATGAAATCCAGTTGCGGGCCGCCATGGCGCTGCGGATTGAAAGCCAGCGCGAATGGATCGCCTCGCGCCGGATCATCGTGGAAAATGAAATCCCCGATTCCCTGCCCGCCATGCGGGTGGACCGGCCGAAATTTGACCGCATGCTCGACCTGTTGTTGAAGGACGAACTGGATATGCTGCCGGCCGGCAGCAAGATAACGCTGTCGGCCCAGGCGGCGGGCGCGGAGGTGGTTTTGACACTTACGGACAACGGGCCGGCGCTGCCGCCGGCGGCCTTGCAGGTGGTGCTCGACCCGTTCACCGTCACCGGCGGGGCACCATCGGAGTACGGCATCAACCTGATGGCGTGCTTTTTTATCGCCCACCACCACGGCGGCAAAATCGAGGCGCAAAGCAGCCCCGCCGGAAATATCATCACCGTGCGCCTGCCGTTCAAACCTGAACGCGCCGCGGTGACGCCCGGCGAGGAAATGGATTTTATGCGCCGCGCGTTGCTCAATGAAAATTTGTGGGACAAATTACTGTCGTCCGGTTGACAAACTTTAATTGACGACGATGCTTGCAAAGTAGAAAATAAAGCCGCGACGATGGAAAAGAAATTCAGCAAGGCTCCCACCAGATCATGAAAACGATCCTGGTGCTCTCGCCCCATCCTGATTTCGCCCAGGCTGTCAGCACCGCACTGGATGCGGAGCATTATCGCATCATCCACCGTACCAGCGTCGAGGACTGCGAGCCGTTGCTCGTGCATGGACTTGTGTCCACGTGCATCGTGGACGCCGATCTCATGGGCGTGGAAAGCGCGTGGGTCATCGAACGGCTCCGCCGGCGCGACGCGAAAACCCCCATCATTGCCTACACCGCGAACAACCAGTCCGACTGGGAAGAGGAGGCTTTTTTACGCGGAGTCACGCATATCCTGACCAAGCCCGTCCGCAACCGCCTGCTGAATTCAGTCATCGAACGCGCCACCGCCGCCAATCCGCCGGCGCGCTTCAAGTCCAATGTGCCGGCGGGCAACACCGCCGTTTTCCAGCGCGCCGTCAGCGATCCGCAGGCCGCCAGCCAGTTTGCCAACACGGCGCAAACGCTGGACGTGCTCCGCGATTTTTCTTCGATTCTCACGCATTCGCTCGACAGCGAGGCGATGCTCAAGCAATTCCTCCTGTTCCTGCGCGAAACGTTGAGCATCAACCGCGCGGCCATTTTTTTGAACCGCCCGGGTTCACCGTCCACCCAGACCGTCGCCCCCGAATTTTCCCGCCGTCTCCGCTCGGCCGCCGCCATCGGCCTGGCCTCCGGACTCCTGGAACATTTCGAACTGTCGCTCGATTCGGGCATCGGCGCGCAAATCTCGCGGCTGGGCAGGATTTTACGCCGCGACAGCGATGAAGCGCGCGCGGAAGCCGAAACGCAAAAGGAGTTTGAACTGCTTGGCGCCCAGGTGGCCGTGCCCATCCTGGATCGTGATGCCATCATCGGGGTGGCCATCTTCGACGGTCGCGTCACCGGCGAACCGTTGGTCAACGTGGAGCTGGAGCTGATTTTCCGCCTGCTCGAACAG
>Ga0210388_10003338_pt1 | contig 12582 bp, 10 predicted proteins | sample IncBWC19OmetaG_FD_155485 | JGI IMG/M metagenome (GOLD analysis project Ga0210388, IMG submission 155485) | Forest soil microbial communities from Barre Woods Harvard Forest LTER site, Petersham, Massachusetts, United States - Inc-BW-C-19-O ... | reverse complement strand
CTTTGCCTGGTCGGATGGCATCGACTTCTTCCCGTCCATCACCTGCTTGACCATTGGATTGTCAGGAAACTCCTCGGCGAGTTCGCGCGAACTCATGTGCAGCGTGCGGAAAGCGGCGATGCGCGACTCTGCGGCGGTGTCAGAAATTTTCTCGGGATGCAGCTGCAGATCGATCCAGTTGTCGACGCCCATCGCCATGACTTGCTGGATATCTCCGGGCCGCGGGCCGAAGGCGAGGCGATTGAGCACATGCACGGCGCGCTTCTGTTCGTTCGAACCAGAATCCGTTGGCTTGTATTTCTTTCGCGCGAGCACTTGCGGAACGGCGCAGACGAGGCTCAGACCCAGCAGAAACAATGCGACCTTGCGGAGGCTGGAGGTCATGGGCAGGGACCAACTGTCTTTAAGCGACTGTCTCAAGTATGAACCCAAACGGGGGGAAAAGTTGCTGGCGGAGCAGATTCCTCTGATCGTTGGAAGTGATTGTGTAGCAGGCAGTTGAGTGCGGGTGAAACTGTGGGATTGATCAGTAGCCGGGTTTGACGCTGCTTTCGGCGGTCAGATAGACCTTTCCCCGCGAAGTCTTGTGCTGCAGGCTGGCCGCCAGTTGATCGATGTCGTGGGCTGCGATGTTTACCGAGATACCGTCCAAAAGCGGGGCCCGGTTGCTACCGACTGCGTCGCGTCGCACCTGAATGAGTAGAGCCTGCACAACATTCGGGTCGAATTTCTGCGGCGCCATACGCACCAGGTCGCTCAGGGCGCTGCCCACCGAATAGGGCGCGCGATAGGGGCGGATGGTGGTCATGGCATCGAAGGAATCGGCTAAGCCGACGATGCGCACCGACATGGGCACGTCGTCCTGTGCCAGCTTGTCGGGATAGCCGGAACCGTCGCTGCGCTCGTGGTGCCAGCGCACGGCCTCAGGAATCTTCGGCCAGGGGAATTGCACGCTGCTGACAATCTGGTGGCCGACGGTAGTATGGTCCGCCATTTCGCGAAACTCTTCGGGATCGAGGGCGCTGGCTTTGCCGAACAGGCGGCGGTCGACGGCAACTTTTCCAATGTCGTGCAAGTATCCGGCGCTACGCAACGCCGCTACTTCGCTGGACTCCATGCCCATGGCCTCGCCGATCGCGGCCGCGTAGCGTCCGACTCGCAAAGAGTGGCCGTGAATGTTAACGTGCTTGACGTCGATGGCGGTGGCAAAAGCTTCGAGGGCGTTATCGTAGAAGCCGTGCAATGAAGCCATCAGGCGCAGATTCTCTGAAACGCGCTGCGCGATGGTTTGGGTCAGCGCATGATTTTGTACCGCCAGCGCAATGTAGCTGCAGAGAAGTTCGAGCGCGTCGAGTTCGCTGTCTTCATAAAGCGCGTCACCGGGGCGGCGGCCCAGAGCAACCACGCCGGCCAGGCGGCCTCCGGCTTTCAGCGGAGCGAGGCATTTGAACAGTTCGGGCGCGACGTTGCCGTTCGAACTAAGGAACACCGAGTAGGTTGACGAGTTCAGAACAATCGGACTGCGCGCCGCGGTCAGCGCGTGCACATGTTTTGGCAGGAGAGGAACGAAGGCGGGATCGGGCATCAGGGCGAATCCCTGCGAGGCCGCCGAAGTCAGCATGGCAGGCTTATCGTTGAACAGCAGCAACGCGCCTTCGCGCGCGCCCGCCGCTTCCATGATGGCAGACAGCATCAGCCGCGACGTATCCGAGAAGTCGCGCTCCGCCGTTAGCGCGGGCCCGAGCTCCGAGAGCGCCTCAACCGTATGCAACAGCCGCCGCAAATTGTTTGTCTGAATCGCCACCGACGAAGTGGGAGCCAGATCGCAGAGCAAAATGAGGGTACCATGCGGGAAATGCGCGTTGCGAGAGTCGCTTGTTGGTTACTTTGATGCGGTGACGAAAGTGAAAACAGGGTGACGGAGCTGATTCCACCCACGGGAGGGCCATGGACGCTGTACAGAACGGTTCTGTGCTGATCACGGGAGGCCGCGGATTCGTTGGCCGCGCTGTGGAAAATCTTTTACAGCGTATAGGTTATCGCGTGCTTTCTCTGGATGCTGCACCTGCGACAAATGACCGCCAGTCAGTTCGCGATGTTATGTGCGACATCAGCAACGCAGGCGAGCTGGGTCGCATTTTCGAGTCGGAGACGATTGGCGGAATCGTCCATTTGGCGGCGGTCCTGCCGACGGCGGCGCAGCGCGAACCGTTGCGCGCAACCCAGGTGAATGTCGAAGGCAGCGCTCACTTGCTGGAACTAGCGCGGCGGTTCGGTGTGCGCCGCATCGTCTTTGGAAGTTCGCTGAGCATTTACGGAACGTGCCGTGCGGATCGAATCGTGTCGGAGGCGGACCCGGCTGCACCGGAAGATCTCTACGGAACCGCCAAGTCTTATGTAGAAAGACTGGGAAACGCTTACCGCGATCGTCACGGTTTGGAATTTGTCAGCCTGAGGATCGGCCGCGTGGTCGGCCCGGGCGCGCACTCTTCCACCTCAGCGTGGCGAAGCCAGATTTTCGAATTTCCTGGTGCGAGTCATCCGGTCGAGATTTCGTTGCCGTATGTAGGAGACGAGAAACTCCTGCTGGTTCACGTCGACGATGTTGCCCGGATGCTGGTGGCTTTGCTACAAACCCCTCGACCGAAATACACGGTCTATAACGCGCCTTGCGACGCGGTCGTGGTGGCGGACCTAAAGCGTGAAGTGGAAGCGTTGAACGCGAACGTCGGGGTCAGGTTGGGGGAACAACTCGCGACGGGGAATCCGCGATTGCTGGACTTTGGCCGCTTCGAGAAAGAATTCGATTTCAAGATGGTGCCGATCTTTGAGCAGTTGAACAGAGCGGCGAGAGAGAGACATCCGCTCGGGGACGCTGGCGCTTCCGGCGGGTCCAGGGGTCCCTCGCTCCGCTCAGGATGACAGCGTGAGTTGGGTCGCCTCACGACGCGGCTAGAAATGCTCGCGGAGCTCTGCGAAGCGGCCGACGATTAACAACTTCTGTGACGGTGGGGCCGGATTGACTTCCTCGTGCTCTAGAATCCAGGTGTCGCCGTGCGGGACGAAGACGGCATGGAGGCCGGCAGCCAGCGCGGGATTGATGTCGGACTTCGGGCTGTTGCCGACCATCCAGGTCGCATCGTGCGCCAGTTCGTACTTGCTGACGAGGCGCTCGTACGCGGGCGGATTTTTCTCGGCCACGATCTCGACCGCGGAAAAGAATTCTTTCAGCCCGGAGCGTTCAACTTTCCCCGACTGCTCGGGAACCGCTCCCTTGGTCACCAGAATCAGGCGATGGCGCTGCGAAAGATGGCGCAGCGTTTCCGGCACTTCGGGTAGTAATTCAATGGCATGGTTCTCAATCGAATTGGCGAAGCTCTGAATCTGCGCATGCAATTCCGGTGTGACCGGATGCACGCTCAACCGTTCAAACGTCCGCACCAACGCGTGGGCGAAGCTGTGTAAGCCATAGCCATGTGTGACGATACATTCGCGCTCCACATCGTTGAGGACCTCGCGCACCTGCTCCGGCGAGAACTCGTGATGATTCAGAAATGATATGAACTTAGCGATCGCTCGTTCGAAGTAAACGTTGTTTTCCCAGAGCGTGTCGTCGGCGTCGATGAGGAGAGTTTGGGGAGGCACGGAGGGCTCTTCGCTTTTGGCGGTTAGCTTTGGGCTCACGTCCGCAAGTTCAAGCCGGACTTCTGAACCTGCTTGGAAAACCTTGCGAGGCGCTGATGGATCCCGACAAAACGAAACCTGAAAATCGGAAGCCAAGGGCTCGAGGGCTAAGGACCAAAATCCGTTTTACACCCAATCTACGCGCGCTTCCGGCCCGATGATGCCGGCTTTGTGGCCCATGTCGAGCAGGCGGCGGACGGCTTCGCGGCCGTCGGGACCGTAGTCGAGGGTGCGCTCGTTTACGTACATCCCGATGAACTTGTCGGCCGATTGCGTGTCGAGATCGCGGGCGAACTGCATGGCGTAGGACAACGCTTCCTCGCGGTGATCGAGCCCGTACTGAATGCTCTCGCGCAACGCGGCGGAAACAAGCGGCATGAGCTCCGGCCCCAGTGCGCGGCGAATCGCATTGCCGCCCAACGGCAGGGGTAATCCAGTCACTTTCTGCCACCACTTGCCGAGATCGACGATGCGATGTAAGCCCGACTTGTCGTAAGTCAACTGGCCTTCGTGAATAATCAGCCCTGCTTCATATTTGCCTTCGAGCACTTGCGGAATGATCTGGTCGAAGGGCACGACTTCGGTGTCAACTCCCGGCGCAAACAAATGCAAGGCCAGGTAAGCGGTGGTCAGCGTGCCGGGCACGGCGATCTTCTTGGTTTTGATTTCGCTCGGAGTAAACGGCCGCGGCGAAACGATCATGGGCCCGTAACCCTCGCCTACGCTGCCCCCGCAAGCCATCAGCGCGTATTTATCCTGCACGTATGGATAAGCATGAAACGAAATCGCGCTGACATCGTAGACGCCGTCGCGCGCCTTCTGGTTGAGAGTCTCGATATCGCAGAGGGTGTGGGTAAAGCGGAGGCCCGGGGTGCGGACTTTGTTGGTGGCCAGGCCGTAGAACATGAAAGCGTCGTCGGAATCCGGGCTGTGCGCCACGGTAATTTCGCGCACCTGTCCGGCAAGGTTGCTGCCTGGCGCTTTGGCGGTTTCAGAAACTGCTGTCATCTCTTTATGAACCCCAGTCTATAAATCCCAGAACAACCATTTCAGAAAACCAAGCGCACGAAATCTAGCGCTCAACTGCTCCGCGCCCAAAGCGCGAAGCAATCACCGCGGCGAACATCACCTTCATCACCTCTGCGGCGATGAACCAGTACAGGCCGAAGTATGCCGCCTTGGCCAGCGAGTGGGTGTACAGATAGAGGCCGGTCAATCCGCCGGCGAAAAGCAAAATCTCGGCCAGCAGTCCGGCCACGGCTGCGCGCGCGAACGACTTCGCACCGCGTTCAAAAATATATCCAGCCAGAAACGCAACGAACGGATAGGCGATCAGAAATCCGCCGGTTGGTCCCAGCAACTGCAGGATCCCGCCGGGTCCGGGACTGAATACCGGCAATCCCGCAGCGCCTTCGGCCAGGTAAAGCGCAAGGGCCGCGAATCCGCGCCGGCTACCCAGCAACAGTCCGACCAGCAGCACGCCAAGATTCTGCACCGTGAGCGGAACCGGCGTGAGCGGCATTAGAGGAATCGTAATGCGCGCGCACAATGCCACTACCAGGCTCGCTCCCACGACCAGCGCGACCTGCCGCGAAGCCTCAATCGCCCGCTCCTGCGGACTGCTCAGCGCCTGAATTGCCGACTTTGCCATAGCTGAATCTCCACGAAAACTCTAATGTTCGATGCGGTCCGTCTGGCGTTCGCGTTCCAGCGCGCTCAACGTTCCATCGTGCGGGGCATGCGCCTTCTGCAAATGCCTCCGCAAGCGCAGATACAGGGCGATGGCCACGCACACCACGACCAGAGTGCTAACGCCCAGGATCAGAAACCACCAGATCATCCGCACAGCCGATTAGGATAACAGATGAGGCAGGGTGAAATCGGTAGTTTCGCTTCAGCCTTCGTCGAAATGATGACGCCGCGTCCAGGCACGGATTTGTTCGACAAGCGCCCACAATGACGGTGAAAAAAATAAGGGCCTTATTTAATCTGTGCGCGCTTCTGGCGCATCGTCTCGACGCGCTTGATCATCATTTGCAGACGATCGCGTCCGACTTTTGTGTGCGTGACGACTTTTTCGATGCCGAGAAAAACGTTCGGATCATTCAACTTCTCGCGCAGTTCCTTCAGGAAAGGATAGATCTTGGCGAAGATAAGAAACATCTCGCCGCTGAAGGCGGGCTGCAAAAACAACTCCTCGTTCAGCACACCCTGCAGGACGAATGCCGCGGCCATGCCCCAGTAGCTCGGCACCTGGCGCAGCCACGCGTTTTCGGGCGAATTCATCGCCCAAAGAACTTTCAGATAGTCGTCCGCATTCTGGGGGAAAAATTCTCCGCCCCACCAGTTACGCGCCTTGCGCATCTCCGCCTCACGGCGCAGATCGTAGAGCTGCAAAAGCAATTGGGCATCGGCAGTGGTCGGCTTTTTGGACATGAAAACACCTCTGGAGGATTGAAGCATTGAGTAATGGACAATTTGGTAATTGAGTAATTGCGAATCCAGTGTGGGCTTCAACTTTCCCAATTACTAAATTACACAATTACTCAATCGATTACGCGGTGGTCGCAGCTGCTTCCGGCGCTGGCGCAGGCCGCTCGTAGTCGCACTCTTTGTTGGGGCAGGCGATCACCGGGCCGGCCTTCAGATTCTTTTCAACCAGGTATTCGCTGCCGCAACTCGGGCACTTCTCTGCGATCGGCTTGTGCGCCGAAGTGAATTTGCACTTCGGATAATTTCCGCAGCCGTAGAATGTGTTCCCTTTGCGGGCGCGCTTCTCGACGAGATCGCCGTCCTTGCACTCGGGGCACTTCACGCCAATGTAATTCTGCTTGACGTACTTGCACTCGGGATATCCGCTGCATGCCGTGAACTCGCCGAAACGCCCGTGGCGAATCATCATGTTTCGGTTACACTTCGGGCACAGCTCATCGAGCGGAATGTCGGGAACCTTCTTGCCCTGGTCGAGCCGCCGCGTGGTCTTGCAATCCGGATAGCCGGTGCACGCCATGAACTGTCCGAAACGCCCGCGCTTCAGCACCATCACGCGGCCACAGTTCTCGCAATATTCCTCCTGCGTGGTTTCCTGCACGTCGGCCGAATCAAGATCGGGCAGGTTGATCGGATTCTCTTTGGTGAACTTACAGGTCTTGGGATCGTCTTTTTCGTACGTACTGCAGGCGTAGAAAGATCCGTGTTTGCCCCACTTGATCACCAGCGGCGAGCCACAGAGTTCGCACTTCTCGTCTGTGGGCTTCTCCATCCGCTTGATGTTCTCCATATGCTTTTCGGCATATTTGAGATCTTTTTGGAATTTCTTGTAGAAGTCGGCGAGCGCGTCCTGCCACTTCTCTTTGCCTTCTTCGATTTCGTCGAGCTCTTCTTCGAGGCGTGCGGTGTATTGCAGATCGAAAATATCGCGGAAGTTTTCCACCAGCAGGTCGGTGACGACCAGGCCGATTTCCGTGGGCGTAAACTTGCCGCCGATTTTCTGTACGTACTGCCGCTCTTGAATCGTGGTCAGGATCGCCGCATAAGTCGACGGACGGCCAATGCCACGTTCTTCCAGCTCTTTCACCAGTGACGCTTCGTTGAAGCGCGGCGGAGGTTCGGTGAAATGTTGTTCCGGCTTCAGTTCTTTGAGCGTGAGTTTTTCTCCCGCTTCCAGCGCCGGCAGTTTGTGCTTCAGTTCCTCGTCCTCTTCGTCCTTACCATCCTTCGCTTCCTCGTAGACTCGGAGGAAGCCGTCGAATTTCAGCACCGATCCGGTCACACGGAACCAGTAGACGTCGGCTCCGTTCTTTGCGTCGATGTCCACGGTCGTCTGATCGAAGACTGCGGGATTGATCTGCGAAGCGACAAAGCGCTGCCAGATGAGCTTGTAGACCTTGAACTCATCTTCTTTTAAGTACTGCTTCATCTGGTCGGGATGGCGCATGGCAGAGGTCGGGCGGATCGCTTCGTGTGCGCCCTGCGCGTCCTTCTTTTCTTTGAACGTGTTGGGCTGTTCCGGCAAGTATTGCGGACCATATTCCTTGCCCACGTATTCCCGAACTTCAGTGATCGCCTCGGGCGCAACCCGAGTGGAATCAGTACGCATGTAGGTGACCAGGCCGACCGACCCTTCCTCGCCCAGTTCCACACCTTCATACAACCGCTGCGCGATCATCATCGTGCGCTTCACGCTGAAACGCAGCTTGCGCGAGGAATCCTGTTGGAGCTTGCTGGTGGTGAATGGCGGCGCGGCGTTACGGCGGCGTTCTTTCTTGTCAACCGAGCGGACAATCCAGTCAGCTTTTTCGAGAGCGGCGCGGATCTTTTCGGCGTCTTCGCCGTTCGTGACTTCAACTTTCTCTTCACCCTTACCCAGGAACCGAGCGTCGAAGGCAGGCGGCTTGCTAGCGGAAAGGTTGGCGTCGATGGTCCAGTATTCGACTTTTTGGAACGCCTTGATTTCGCGCTCGCGTTCCACAATCAGACGCAGCGCGACGGTCTGAACGCGTCCGGCGGAAAGACCGCGCCGGACTTTATCCCACAGCAGCGGAGATACCTGATATCCCACCAGCCGATCGAGCACGCGGCGGGCCTGCTGTGCGTCAACCAGATTCTGATCGATCGCCCGCGGATGTTCGAACGCCGCCTGCACCGCGCGCTTTGTAATTTCGTTGAAGGTAACGCGCTGAATGCGCGGAGGCGCTTCTTCCTCGCCCTTTTTCAGCTTTTTGACTTTCTTTGCCTTCTTGCCGTTCTTGCCATTCTCCTCGAGTTCGCTCGCGAGATGCGCGGCAATGGCTTCGCCTTCGCGGTCCGGGTCAGGCGCCAGGTAGATGAAATCCGCCGCGGCCGCCAACTTCTTCAGCTTGGCAACAATTTTCTCTTTGCCGGGGATGACAACGTAGTCTGTTTCGAAATCGTTGTCGGTGTCCACACCGAGCGTGCTCTTGGGCAGATCCTTCACGTGGCCCATCGAGGCCTCGACCGTGAAGCCCTTGCCAAGATATTTTTCAATCGTTTTCGCCTTGGTCGGCGATTCGACAATGACTAAACCTTTTGACAATGGATCCTCTGTTTCTATGGTTACCGAATTCGACGCTAGCACGAATGGGCGGAATGCGACAAGTTACTGGGAGAAAGCTGCCAGCGATCAGCCGTCAGCTCTCAGCCTTTGCATTAGCGATGACAGCATTCGTTTGGCCTCGATACCTTCCCGTGAGAGGCGTTCACAATCAGAAGATTTCAGCGACTCCAAATCTCTGAACCGATATTCCACTTCGCTTGCTGAGCCGGCGACCATCTGGAGGAAGCGTGCAAACTCAGCGTCACCATTCCGACACGACCCCCTCAGCGATATTGGACCCGATCGAAACCGATGCTCTCCGAATCTGACTCGTTAGTCCATACATCTCTTCCCGCGGAAAGGACTTGCTCGCCTGGCAGACATGGAGAGTCAACGAGTGGGCCTTCTCCCAAACTTTAAGATTCCTGAAATCCTGCACGCACCCTCCTTCACCACGATTCGAGCTAAAAGCTGATGACTGATAGCTGATAGCGCTCAGAAGCTTTTTACAAAATTCTTCCCCGGCATCTGTCTTACTTTGCCGGTCAGCTCCAGTTCGAACAGGGCGGCGAAGATTTCTGAGGACGAGAGTTCGTTCTCCAGCTTTTCCACGATTTCGTCGATGTGCGTGGTCTCGTCGGCTTTCAGCAGGCTCAGGATCCGTTTTTCGTGAGGAGGGAGTCCTTCATCCGGGAATAGAGATGCGGAAGAGGAGCCCTGGGATTCAGGCGAGGCGGGCGGAGTCAGCGCAAGTCGTACTTCCGCCGGGAGATCTTCCCACACATCTTCCCAGGTCGCGACCAGCTTGGCGCCCTGTTTAATCAGTGTGTTCGGCCCCCAGGAGTTCTTGTTGGTGACATTACCGGGCACGGCAAACACGTCGCGATTCTGTTCCAGGGCGCAACGCGCTGTGATGCGCGTGCCGGAATATTCCGCCGCTTCGACGACGAGTACTCCGACCGACATGCCGCTGATAATCCGGTTGCGAATGGGAAAGTTCTGCGGAAAGGCAGAAGTTCCGAGCGGAAACTCCGAGATCAGCGCTCCTCCCAACGCCAGAATCTGCTCCGCCAGCCGCGAATTTTCTTTGGGATAAATGACGTCGACGCCTGTGCCAAACACCGCGACCGTCTTGCCTTTGGCCGAGATCGCACCGCGATGGCTGGAAGTGTCGACGCCGCGCGCCATCCCACTAATAATGACCAGGCCTTGCGCGGCGAGGTCGCAGGCCAGCCGCTCGGCCATGCCGGAACCATAGGGCGTGGGATGACGTGTTCCGACCATGGCGATGCCGGGCTTGGTCAGCACCTCGAGATTACCGCGCACGCGCAGAATCAGCGGCGGATCGTAGATTTCCTTCAGCCGTGGCGGATACGAAGGATCGTCGACAGAGATCACTGTGGCATCCGCGGCGGCAGCACGCGCAATCTCCTCCCGCGCCAGTTCAGCCGACTTCCCCGTGGCCAGCGATTGGGCGGAAACGGCCTGAATTCCGGTGCTCTCAAGTTCAGTCAATGAAGCATGAAAGACGGCTTCGGGCGATCCGAAATGCTCGACGAGTTTGCGCGCCTTGGTCGGCCCCAGGCCCGGAGTCAGTGAAATGGCGAGCCACTCCAGCAGGTGCGTAGCGGAGGGCGATACCGCGGCAGTCGACAAAATAAGTTGCTCCGAGCGGACTGTACTGAGGCGGCTGCAGCAGAGTCAAGGTCATCCGTCACACTGACTTTGTTAAAATTGAGGAAATCATGCGACGGCTGCGTATTTCCGCTATTTCCTACCTTAATACCGCACCGCTCATGTGGGATTTTGAGCATGCCGGAACCCACCCTTTCGCCAAAAACGCGAAAGGATGGGGCACCTGCTTCGACATTTCCTATACCTTGCCTTCGGTCTGCGCCCGCGCGCTGGCCGACGGGACAGCTGATATTGGCATCATTCCGGCGGCGGCATATGCTGAAAGTCATGCTGCTGATGAGGCTGGTCTGCTGGTGCTGCCCGACGTCGCCATCGCTTCTCGGCGGGCGGTCCGTTCGATCCTGCTGGTCTGCCGAAAGCCGATCGAAGAAGTAGGCAGCGTTGCTCTGGATACATCTTCAATGACCTCGGTGGCGCTGACCAAGATTCTGTTCGAGAAGTGGCTGGGCGGTGGTAGGGCATTCACCGCGATGTCCCCCGACATCGACAAGATGCTGGCCGCGCACGACGCCGCCCTGCTGATTGGCGATCCGGCGTTGAAGATTGACCGCTCACGCTACCAGACGCTCGACCTGGCCGAGGAATGGATTCGGTACACCGGCAAGCCCTTCGTCTTCGCGTTCTGGGCGGTGCGAGCGGCTGCGCTGGGGGACGCTCCTCCGTCGCTGGACTTGCCTGCGATTTTTCAGAACTCGCGCGATCATGGGCTGACACCTTCCAGCCTCGATGAGATCGGCCGAGAGTGGGCGCCGCGCCTGGAGATGACCGAAGCCGACGTGCGCAGCTATCTCAGCGACAATATTTATTATCAGCTCGACGCTGGCTGCCTTGAGGGACTTGAGCTTTTCTACCGCTACGCCGCGGAAATCGGAGCTTTGCCGGCCGCGCCGAAACTGCAATTCGTGGAAACCGCAAAAGCAATTGCAGGATAAAGGTTCGCTTAAGGCCATTTCATTAAGCTTGCGTTGTAGCTTCGCCATGTGGTGTCTGTGAGCCTCTTTCAGCCCATCCCGAATGCCGGCGGCAGCGCCGGCGATACGACCCGGCCGCTGGCCGACCGCATGCGCCCGCGCACGCTCGATGAATATGTGGGCCAGGAGCACTTGATTGGTCCCGGCAAGCCGCTTCGCACCCAAGTCGACCGCGACGATACCGGCTCGCTGATTTTCTGGGGGCCACCAGGCACCGGAAAGACTACGCTGGCCAAGATCATCGCCGGCCTGACCAAGGCCGACTTCATCGAGTTCTCCGCTGTGCTGGCCGGGATCAAAGAAATCAAGCAGGTCATGGCCGAGGCCGAACGCGCTCGCCAGTACGGCACACGCACGATCGTCTTCATCGACGAGATTCACCGTTTCAATAAGGCGCAGCAGGATGCCTTTCTGCCACACGTGGAAAAAGGCAATATACGGCTGATCGGCGCCACGACGGAGAATCCGTCGTTTGAAATCAACTCGGCGTTGCTCTCCCGCTGCCGGGTTTATGTGCTGAAGCCGCTCACCGAAGATCAGATCGTACTGCTGCTGCGCCGCGCCCTCACCGACCGTGAACGTGGTCTGGGTGAAATGAACCTGGCGGCTTCGGACGACGTGCTGAAAAAAATTGCCAGCTACACCAGTGGCGACGCGCGCAGCGCTTACAACGTTTTGGAAGTGGCTGCGGGGCTGGCAAAACCCCCACTTCTCGCAAAGGACGCGAGAAATGGGGCACCCGCGGACGGAGATTCGAGAGAGATCACCGACGACATTGTTCGCGACGCGCTGCAGAAGAGGATTCTGCTCTACGATAAGTCGGGCGAGGAACACTACAACCTGATTTCCGCGCTGCACAAGTCAGTGCGAAACAGCGATCCCGATGCCGCGCTTTACTGGCTCGGCCGAATGCTCGAAGCTGGTGAAGATCCGCTCTACGTGGCGCGGCGGGTGGTGCGCATGGCGGTGGAAGACATCGGCTTGGCGGATCCGAATGCGCTTGCGCTCTGCATGGCCGCCCGCGATGCCGTCGACTTCATCGGCATGCCGGAGGGAAACCTCGCGCTGGCCCAAGCCGTTGTTTATCTTTCTGTGGCACCTAAGTCGAATGCGCTCTATACCGCTTATGGCGATGTTCTGCAGGATGTGGAGCAGACCGCGGCCGACGCCGTCCCG
>Ga0210388_10003334_pt1 | contig 12586 bp, 8 predicted proteins | sample IncBWC19OmetaG_FD_155485 | JGI IMG/M metagenome (GOLD analysis project Ga0210388, IMG submission 155485) | Forest soil microbial communities from Barre Woods Harvard Forest LTER site, Petersham, Massachusetts, United States - Inc-BW-C-19-O ... | reverse complement strand
CTCCCACGTCCTCACCGCCATGGGCCTCACACCCGCCCGCGCCCGAGCCAGCATTCGCTTCTCCTTCTCCCGCCTGACCACTCAAGAAGAAATAGACGAAGCCCTCAAAATCATCCCGGCCGCCGTAGCCCGCCTGCGCGAACTCTCCCCCGCGTGGCGTCGCCCCGAACCCCAAACCGTCTAAACCCAAAAAAAAATCTAAAAAAGTGGCATTTTCCGCCACCCAAAAAAACCACCATCTAAAACACCACATCCCACCATCAAAACACCACAACTTCACCACAAAAAACCATCCAAAAAACACGCAAAATTCTACAACCCCCTGTATTTACGCCCCTCCCACCACGCGTCACAAATACCAGGGAATATTCACCACCACAATCCGCTGATTCCCCTTCACCAGCAACAGCAGCTTCAGCAACTGCACCCGCTGATTATGCAGCGCGTTCTCCCACCAGTGCCGCACCACAAGCTCCGGCAGCAACACCGCCACCTTCCGCCCAGGATTCTTCTCCTCCAGCTCCAAAATGTAGTCCATCAAAGGGGTGATAACAAACCGGTAAGACGAAGGAATAATCACCAGCTCCGGCTCCTGCAATCCTTTCTCTTTGATCGGAGCCAACACCTGCTCATCCCAAATCTCATCCAGCCTTCCCTCTTCATCGGCCGAATGCACATGCACCACCTTGATCTCCTTCGACAGCAACAGCCCGAACCGCATCGCCTTCTCCGTAATCCGGTCCCACCGAGCCATCGGAATCACCACAATCGGCTCCCGCAGATTCACCAGATTTAACGGAGCCATGTCCGCCATCTCCCGCTTCACACGCGAATAATGCCGCTTAACCAGCACCATGAGCCCGATTAGCGTTGGCACCAGCAACGCCGTCACCCAAGCCCCCGCTCTGAACTTCGCCACCAGCACCACAATTGTCGTAATGCCAGTCGCAACAGCGCCAACGCCGTTCACAAACGCATGCCACAGCCGCCCCGTATGCTTCTCCATCCGCAGCCAATGCACCACCATCCCCGACTGCGACAACGTAAACGCGAGAAACGCCCCAATGGCATACAGCGGAATCAGCCTGTCCGTCACGCCGCCAAACAAAATCAGAATCACCGCCGTAAATCCCGTCAGCGCATAGACCCCGTGCGAAAAAAGCAGCCGCCGCCCGCGAAGGATAAACACATGCGGCAGATAGTCATGCATCGCAATCGCCCTCGTCAGCCGCGGAAAATCCGCAAAAGCCGTATTCGCGCTCAATGCCAGCGCCAGCAGCACGCTGCCCATTGTCAGGTAGTAAAACCACCCGCGTCCAAACACCACCGTCACGAGCAGGCTCAACAAACTCTGATAACCCTTAGCGTCAGGATCCATCGGCATCACCTGGTACGTCTTCGCCAGGTACGCAATCCCAAACAGCAGCACCATCAGTATCCCGATAATGATCGTCAGCGTTCGCTGCGCCCGCTTCACCCTCGGCTCGCCAAACGCCATCACGCCATTCGACACCGCCTCAACGCCAGTCATCGCCGCGCAGCCGCTCGCAAACGCCTTCAGCAGCATCCACGTTCCCAGCGCCCCCACGGTCGCCGGCAGCGGCGCAGGAACTGGGGTCACAGGCATCGGATGCCCACCGGCGTGCACTGTCTTCCACATCCCTACCGCGATCAGCGTCAGCAGCGTACCCACAAACAAAAACGTCGGCAGAATGAACGCCGTTCCCGTATCCTTCACGCCCCGCAGATTCACAATCGCCAGAATCGCCAGAATCACCAGGCATATCAACAGCGTATGCGGTTGCAGACTTGGCACCGCCGAAGTCAACGCCGTCACGCCTGCCGAAATCCCCACCGCAGCCGTCAGAATGTAGTCAATCATCAGCGCAGCGGCCGCCAGCAGCCCCGGCGACTCCCCCAGGTTCTCCGTTGCGACCGTATAGCTTCCGCCACCGCCAGGATATGCCGCAATCGTTTGCCGGTAACTGAAGTACACAATCGTCAGCAGCACAAGGATCGCCGCGATGATCTTCCATCCGTACTCAACACCGCCAACCCCCAGCGGGATAAGCAGCGTCATCGCCGCTTCCGGCCCGTACGCTGCACTCGTCAGCCCATCCAGGCCAAAGATCGGTATTCCAGCTGCGACGCCGATATGCTCGGCGCGTTCTTCACTTGTAGCTAAAGGTCTTCCAATAATCGAATCGGTGAGAGACATGCAATTAGAATCCTACCGTCTCTCCCCCACAAACTCCATTACTATCCTCTTCACCGACGGGTCTTTGCCTACAGATACCACGGAATGTTGATCACCACTATCTGCTGCCTCCCTTTTACCAACAGCAGCAGCTTCAACAACTGCACCCGCTGGTTATGCAGCGCATTCTCCCACCAGTGCCGCACCACCAGCTCAGGCAGCAGCACTGCCACCTTCCGTCCCGGATTCGCCTTCTCTAATTCGAGGGCGTAGTCCACCAATGGCGCAACGATGAACCGGTAATTCGACGGTATCGTCACCAACTCAGGCACTTTGAAACCCTCCTTCCGCAGCGGAGCCAACACCTTGCTCTCCCACTCCTCCTCCAGCCCCGCCGGCTCATCGTCCGAGTGCACATGCACCACCTTGATCTCTTTCGACAGCAACAGCCCGAACCGCATCGCCTTCTCCGCAATCTTGTTCCACCCCGCCATCGGAATCACCACAATCGGCTCCTGCAGATTCTCAAGATTCAGCGGCAACGACTCGGCCATCTCCTTCTTTACTCGCGAATAGTGGCGCTTCACTCCCGCCATCGCCGCGATCAGCACCGGAATCAGCAGTGCCGTCACCCAGGCTCCCGCCATGAACTTCGCCACCAGCACCACCAGCAGCGTAATGCCGGTCGCCAAGGCGCCCAGCCCGTTTACAAACATATGCCAGCCACGCAGCTTGTGCTCTGGCCCCAACCTGTACCAGTGCACCACCATCCCCGCCTGCGATAACGTGAACGCCAGAAACGCTCCAATCGCAAAAAGAGGGATCAAGTTGTCCGTCACACCACCGAACAAAATCAGCAGCGCCGCCGTCAGCCCCGTCAGCGCATAAACCCCATGGGAGTACAACAGCCTTCGCCCGCGAAGCAGAAAGACGTGCGGCAGATAGTCATTCAGCGCGATCATGCGCGTCAGCCGCGGAAAGTCCGCAAATGCCGTATTCGCACTCAACGCCAGCGCCGCCAGCACCGACGCCATCGTCAGCTGATAAAACCATCCCCGACCAAAGACCGCCTCCACCAGCATGCTCAGCATGCTCTGGTAGCCCGCCGCGCCCGGATCGGTCGCCGTGATCCCATACGCCTTCGACAGATACGCAATCCCCAGCAGCAGCACAATCAAAATCGCGATGATCACTGTCAGCGTGCGTTGCGCATGCTTCACCTTCGGCTCGCTAAACGCCATCACTCCGTTCGAAACAGCCTCGACGCCCGTCATCGCAGTACATCCGCTCGCAAACACCTTTGCCAGCAGCCACCAGGTCATCATCTGCATCGTCGCCGGCAATGCAACCGGCGGAGCCACGACCGGCGCCGGACTCCCGTTGCTGAGTGCCGCGCGCCATATCCCCACCGCCACCATGATCGCGAGGGTTCCGATAAACAGCACGGTCGGGAGCATGAAGACCGCGCCCGTGTCCCTCACGCCGCGCATATTCACAATCGCCAGCACCACCAGAATGATCAGGCATAGAGCCAGCGTATGCGGCTGCAGACTCGGCACCGCAGAGATCAGCGCCCCAACACCTGCCGAAATCCCCACCGCCGCCGTCAGCACGTAGTCAATCATCAGTGCTGCAGCCGCCAGCAACCCCATGCGATGGCCCAGGTTTTCGCTCGCCACCGTATAAGAGCCGCCGCCGTTCGGATACGCATCAATCGTCTGTCGATAGCTGAAATAAACAATCACCAGCAGTGCCACAATCGCCACGATTATCGGAAGAATGTAATTTCGTCCAGCCAATCCCAGCGGAATCAGCAGCGTCATCGCCGCTTCGGGCCCATAGGCCGCGCTCGTCAGCGCATCCAGCCCAAAGACCGGAATTCCCGCAGCCACGCCGATATGTTCGGCTCGCTCTTCGCTCGTAGCCAGAGGTTTGCCAAACAAATAGTCGCTGATCGACATAGAGGTGCCCAGCCTAGCCCCCTCCGCATAAAGAATCCGTAGCGATAAACTGGTTCTATGGAAAATATCTACGACATCCCCGTCCATCGCATCACCGGAGAAGGCGCCTCGCTCGCCGATCACCGCGGCAAAGTCCTCCTCGTCGTCAACGTAGCCTCGCAATGCGGCCTCACCAAGCAGTACGACGCCCTCCAAGAGCTCTACTCACGCTTCAAAGACTCCGGCTTTGTCATCTGCGGCTTCCCCGCCAACGACTTCGGCTCGCAGGAACCCGGCTCCAACGAAGAGATCCAGACCTTCTGCACCACCAGCTTCTCCGTCGACTTCCCCATGTTCTCCAAGATCGCCGTCACTGGGCCCAACACCCACCCCCTGTACCAAACCCTCGTCGCAGCCCAGCCCAAAGCCACCGGTCCCACCCGCGAAACCTTCCGCGAACGCCTCAACGGCTTCCTCAAAGACAAGCACAACTCCACCACCAACCCCGAACCCGGCATCCTCTGGAACTTCGAAAAGTTCCTCATCGACCGCAACGGCAAAGTAGTCGCCCGCTTCTCCCCCGAAGTCGTCCCCGATGACCCAGCCGTCATCCAGGCCATCGAATCGGCCCTCAACTCCTAGCAATGCAGGATTGAGGATAATCGTCGAACTTTAGAAAGAAGTGTCATCCTGAGCGAAGCGCAGCGGAGTCGAAGAGCCTGTCCTGAGCGTTGCCGAAGGAACCTGCGGTTTCTCTCCTCACTCAAAACCAAAACAGAAAAGGACGCAACGTCTTAGGAAGGACTGCGTCCCCTTTTCTCTTCGCCATCGTCTATCCTTTAGGTATCCAAAAGCCTCAACCATCCGAGAGGAAGTCCTCGCTCATGACCCGTTGCAACACCCTCCTTCCCATCGCTCTTCTTCTCACAGCCCCCGCCCTTCTGCAAGCCCAGAAAGCTCCCATCCAGATCGCAGCGGACCTCTCCGACGCACCCCGCAAACTCTACCACGCCGAGATCGACATCCCCGTCACTCCCGGCCCCGTCTCCCTCACCACTCCCAAGTGGATCCCCGGCAACCATCGCCCCACCGGCCCCGTCGACGACGTCACCGGCGTCGTCTTCACCGCCCACGGCAAGGTCCTTCCCTGGCGCCGCGACGAAGAAGACCTCTACCAGTTCCACGTCACCGTCCCCGCCGGAGTAACCACCCTACACGCACACCTCGACTGCATCGTCACCGCACGCATCAGCCAGAAGCTCGCCGTCCTCGAGTGGGAAAAGCTCCTTCTCTATCCCGCCAACACTCCCGTCAAAGAGATCCCCATCCAGCCGAGCGTCAAGGTCCCTGAAGGCTGGGGCATCGGCACCGCGCTCACCCCAACCGACGGCTACGATCCTCAGCATCCCAAAGGCGGCACCACCCACTACGCCGCAACCAACGTCGAGCAGCTCGAAGACTCTCCCGTCATCACCGGCCAGTACTTCCACGAGTTCGCCCTCGCCCCCGAAGTCACCCCCAAGCACTATATCGACGTAGTAGCCGACGCCCCCGAAGACTCCCAGCTCCGCCCCGCACTCCTCGTCGAACTCTCGAACCTCGTCCGCGAGACCGGAGCCGCCTACGACTCACGCCATTACAACGTCTACCACTTCCTCCTCACGCTCTCCGACGTAGCCGGCGGCGAAGGCCTCGAGCACGGCCAGTCCTCCGACAACGGCGTAGGCGAAAAAGGTTTCTCCGACGACAACCACCAGCTCGCCGAATCCGATCTCCTCTCTCACGAGTTCACCCACTCCTGGAACGGCAAATACCGCCGCCCCTACAACCTCTACCAGGACACCTTCGCCAAAATGCAGGAAGGCTCGCTCCTCTGGGTCTACGAAGGCATGACCCAATACCTCGGCAACGTCCTCGCCGCCCGCTCTGGCCTCAAGTCCCAAGACCAATACCGCGACATGCTCGCCATGTCCGCGGCCGCGCTCGACTACCGCCCCGGCCGCGACTGGCGCAGCACCGAAGACACCGCCATCGCCGCCAGCATCCTCCGTGGCGGCAATCCTGCATGGTCCAACTGGAAGCGCGGACAGGACTACTATCAGGAGGGTGAGCTCTTCTGGCTCGACGCCGACACCACCATCCGCAAACTCACCGACAACAAAAAATCCCTCACCGACTTCCTCCACATCTTCCTCGCCAAAGGCGGCAACACCGGCCCGCTCATCGTCACCTACAACCGCGACGAGCTCATCGCAGACCTCAACCAGGTCGTCAAGAACGACTGGGCCACCTTCATCCGCGACCGCGTCGACGCCATCAATCCCCACGCCGATCTCGCCGGCATCGAACAAGGCGGCTACAAGCTCGTCTTCACCGACAAGCCCACCAAATCCGCCCGCACCATGGCCTCTGCTGGAGGTCCACGTCGCGGCGGCATCGACGTCTGGTACTCCATCGGCATCCGCGTCACCGGCGAAGGCAACATCACCGACGTCCGCTGGAACGGCCCCGCTGACAAAGCCCAGCTCTTCCCCGGACAGAAGATCATCGCCGTTAACGGCAACATCTTCTCCGGCGACGCCCTCAAGTCAGCCATCAGAGACGCCAAGGGCAAAACCGAACCCATCCACTTCGTCCTCCAGTCCGACACCTTCGTCACCAACGCCGACATCGACTACCACGAAGGCGAACGCTTCCCCTCTCTCGTCCGCGTAGACGGCACCCCCGACTACCTCGACGACATCACCAAACCCCTCACCCCACCGGAGAAAGCCCCCGCCGAGAAAAAAGACTCCTCCAATTAAAACCATCCACAGAGAAAGAAGGGACGCGCCTCACTGGAAGCGCGTCCCTTCTTTCTTGAATTAGCAAAACCCCGCCCCCAAAAACCGGATAATCTGTCTCACACGGGAGACGCCCAGAGTCCATGCTCACTTTCACGCAGAACATCGTCATCTTCTTCTCCACCACGATCTGCTCCATGTTCTTCGTGGCCCTCCTCAACCGTCTCTGGCCCCGTGAAAAGCGCATCGCTCACAACGACCTCATCGGCTGGCAGCTCGGGATCCTCGGCACCACCTACGCCGTCATCCTCGGCTTCATGCTCTACACCGTCTGGACCAACTTCGGCGACGCCAACCTCAACACCGACCTCGAATCCAACTCCCTTCGCAACGTCTACCGCCTCGCCGCAGGCCTCCCGCCCCAGCAGCGCGCTGAACTCGAACAGGAGTGCCACGAATACGTCGACGCCGTCATCAACAGCGACTTTCCCGCCATGGCCCAGAGCCAGATCCCCGAAGAGAGCCACATCATCAATCGCGCCATGTGGAAGACCCTCATGTCCGTTAAAGCCGCCACCCCCTCCGAGCTCGTCGCAGAAGATCACGCCATCTCCGAGCTAAGCTCCCTCACCGAACATCGCCGCACCCGGCTCTTCCAAAGCACCTATCGCCTCCCCCACATCTTCTGGTGGGTCCTCCTCGTCGGCGGCCTCGTCACCATCGCCTCGGCCTCCCTTTTCGGTTCCGCCAACCCTGCCCTCCACGCCATCCAGGTATTCTTCTTCACCATCTTCATCACGCTCATCCTCCTCGCCATCGCCGACGTCAACCTCCCCTTCCGCGGATGGGTCCACGTCAGCAACTACGCTTTCATCCGCGCCAAGCAGACTATGAGCGACTAACTCGGCATATCCCTTGATAACATCCGAGATATGATCCGCCCGCTAAGCCGCCTCACCCTCCTGACGCTCCTCTGCACCGCGACCGCCCTGGCACAACCCGCTCCCGCCCAATGGCCCACCCATGACGGCGCCTACGACATCGCCAACTTCCACTTCAAAGACGGCGAGACCATCCCCAAACTCCACCTCCACTACCTCACCCTCGGCACTCCCCACCGCGACGCCGCGGGCCACACCGACAACGCCATCCTCCTCCTCCACGGCACCGGAGGCAGCGCCCACTCCCTTCTCAATCCCGTCTTCTCCAGCGTCCTCTTCGGCCCCGGCCAACCCTTCGACATCACGAAATTCTTCCTCATCCTCCCCGACGACATCGGCCACGGCGAATCCTCAAAACCCTCCGACGGCCTCCGTATGCACTTCCCTCAGTACGACTACGACGATATGGTCGCCAGCCAGTACACCATGCTCACCGAAGGCCTCCACGTCGATCATCTCCGTCTCATCCTCGGCACCTCCATGGGCTGCATGCAATCCTTCGTCTGGGGAGAAACCTACCCGCAGTTCGCCGACGCCCTCGCTCCCTTCGCCTGCCTCCCCGTCGAGCTCGCCGGCCGCAACCGCATGTGGCGCCACATGGCCATCGAAGACATCAAGCACGATCCCGCCTGGCAAAACGGCGACTACACCACCGAGCCGGCCGAAGGCCTCCGCGGCGCAATGGATCTCCTCATCGTCGCCGGTGGCGCGCCTCTCCAACTCCAGAAAAACTACCCTACCCGCGCCCAGATCGAAGCCTACGCCGACAAAACCATCGCCGACGACATCGCACACACCGACGCCAACAACTACATCTACTACGTCAACGCCTCGCGCAACTACAACCCCGCACCCAGACTCTCCACCATCACCGCCCCCGTTCTCTGGATCAACTCCGCCGACGACTTCATCAACCCGCCCGAGCTAGGCATCGCAGAAAAGCTAGTCACCCAGATGCCGCACGCCAAATTCATCCTCATCCCCATCTCCGACGCCACCCGAGGCCACGGCACCCACACCCAGGCCGCCGTCTGGAAGCAATACCTCGTCGACTTCCTGGGCCAAACCGAAAGAAAATAACGAAAACGCTTAAGACTCCGTCAAAGCACAAGGGCCAGTCAGTCACGCGAAATCTGTAGGTTTGACGATTTACGAACTGCCATTCGGTTTGTGTGGAGGCTTATCGTGCGCCATGCTTCGTTGGTTCTGCTTCTGTGTGCGGCTTCCGCACCCATATCAGCGCAGGAAAATGTCTTCAGTCAAAAATTGGCACTCTCTCCGCCTGCAACGCATGGCCTTTTCAACGCAGCAAAAGGCACCAAGCCGACCAGTACCGTCCACCCCATTCCATTGACCCTCAGTTTTGACCACTATGTGCATGAAATCCCACTTAGCAAAACTTCGGACCACTATGTGGAGGAAATCCCGGTCGTCCTCCGCGATCAAGTTGGCGCAACCAGTGTGATCAGTGAGAAGGCGCGCCCTGCAAATCCGAATAGATACCTCCGCCCCTCAAACTAAGCACCTACCCAAGACGCACAGTTGCACAACCAACTGTCAATCGCCCTAACGCCCGCTTCCCCTGTAGTTTTGCGCGTAGACGTCTCTAGGCAGTCCTTCTCTCTTCGCCTTACCCGAGAGCGCAAACGCATCCTGCTTACTCATCGGCCCACCCAGCGCCACCAGAAACGGAGCCCGCCCAGTCGGCGTGAACACCGTAGGGCTCAAATCCGGATGGCTCCCCGCAATCTCCGCGGCCTTCTGCCGAGCCTGCGCTTCATAGTTATACGTAAACGCGATCACACGCCACCTGCCAGTACCCGAAGTACTCGAGGCTGTAGTTGCAGAATCAATCTCAGCAGCCGGAGGCACACTCGATGCAGCCTTAGGCGCCTTCTCCGTCGCCGTCGTATCCTGCGGCATAACTGGAACCTTCGCCGAATCCGCTTCAGCCGGCGCCCCAGACCGCCCATGCATGAAATACCAGCCCAGCAAAACAAGGAAGACAATCCCCACAAGATAAGCAGCTCCCCGAGCCCCAATCCCTCGCCGCCGCTCCTCAACCGTAGTTCGAATCCGCCGCGATACAGAAGGCGCTGGCCCAGGCATCGCATCTACCTTCTTATCAACCCGAGCCTCCGCCGCAGAAGGCGTCATCGGCGCGGCAGCAGCCGCTCGAACAGGCGGCGTCACAGTCGCAGCCTTCCCCTCAAGCGCCGCATCAATCTGCGACAAGCCCCACTCTCCGCTCATTCCCTTCCGCACAATCTGCTCAAACGGCGCAGGCAACGCACCCCCCGAAGTCCTTCCCTGCGTTAGCGCCTCCTGCAGCACCACCGCGAAATCGCGCACATCTTTCCGCTTCAACGCGCGCCCATCTTCTCCTTCAGGAGTCTCACGGATGCAGTCGCTGCGCAACTTCACCATCTCCCCCACCGCCAGCACATTCGCCGCCTCCACATGCTCATGCACAAACCCGTTCGCATGCAGCGCCCCAATCGCTCCCAGCAGACTCGTCGCCAGTTCCCGCGCCTCCTCGTCCGTCAGCCGCCGCTCCCGCACAATCTCGGCAAGATTCGCATCCACCGGCTCTATCACCGCATACACCAGCGACGTCTCATCCACGACCTGATGGCCAAAGCTCTTCAACTTCACCAGATTCGGATGATTCAGCGCAGCCATCGCGCGCCACCGTGTCAAAATCACGTCCCCGTCAAAATGCGACTCAATCAGCCGTATCACCGTCGGCGACCCCGTCCCGTTCGACGTAGAAAAAAACGCACTCCTGCCCTCAGGCCTTATCAGCTTTGTAAGCGGGTAAACCCCACCAATCGTTCGCCCTTCATACTCTGTCCAAAGATCCATGGTGCACTTCCTTCCTGGGAATTGATCACCAAGGAAGAAAAGCCACAAAGGGCGAAGCAAAACAGTCGATCCGAAAAGCGCACCGGCGAAACGGGCGCACCATCCACCAGTTACCTATTATCGTCTATCGCGGGTCGCACCTCAACGCCGCGCAACCTAATGGAACCAAACTAACTTCCCACCGGCTCAACCAGATACTGCTCCAGCTTCCCGTCCGGCATCTCATACACGGTCACGCGCACCTTCCTCGTCGGAAACGCCACGTCGAACACCCGGAACGTCATCCCGCCCCGCTTCTCCTCAGCCGTCTGCTTGAAGCTCGTCGGAACCCCCAACGGCTTCAAACTCATCGCAAAATCGCTAACCGCCTCGGGCGTAAAGTAATCGCTGCAAAGCGTCGTCAGCTGCGACCTATCCAGCTTCCCATCCTGCAACCCCGTAAAAATCTCCAGCGCCCGCTTCTCCGCCGCAGCATCCCTCGCCGACGCAGTCACCCCGCCCCCCCTCAGCATCAGCGGAATAATCTTCCGTGCCAACGCACCCGCCGCACTCGAAGCCATCTCATTCGTCAGCACCGTCACCGCCGCCTTGTCGTCCACATAGACAACATTCTGCGCCACAAACCCGGACACCTCCCCACTGTGCGCCACATACTTGTGCCCATCGCGCACGCCGACCTGCACACCCAACCCATAACCCGTTCCCTTGCCATTCTTCAGCTTCACTTCCGTATACATCTCGTCATACGAAGCCTGCGACAGCAACGTCCTGTCCATCAAACTGATGTTCCAAAGCGCCAGATCACTAGCCGGCATCGCCAGCTCTCCCGCCGCAAACATCCACCCCTGCCCCTCCTGCGGAGCCGGCCGCAGCGGCCCCAGCGCATGTTGGTAATACCCCGTAGGGTCGTTCGCCGGCAGTCGACTCGCATCCGAATTGAATACTCCCGTCATCTTCAGTGGCTTGAAAACTCTCTCCTGCAACTGCTCAATCAGCGGCTTCCCACCCACAATCTCCGCAATCCGCCCCGCAACCACATAATTCGTATTCGAGTACTGCCACTCCGTCCCCGGCTCAAAGTCCAGAGCCTTCTTCGCCCACACATCCAAAATCCCCTGCGGATTCGTCGACTTCATCATCGTCGTCATCACATAATCCTCGGGCCAGAAATCCTGATACCCCGAAGTCATCGACAACACCTGCCGAATCGTCACCTCATTCGCCCGCGTCAGCTCCGGCAGATACTTCCCCACCGGATCATCCAGCTTCAACTTCCCATCCTGCTGCAGCAGCAGAATCACCGCCGCCGTAAACTGCTTGCTGATCGACCCAACCGAATACTGCATCCCGGCCTCAGCCGGCATCGGCGGATCCAGCCGCGCCAACCCATAAGCCTTCACATAAGCAACCTTGCCACCCTCCACCACCGCCACCGAAGCGCTAGGCACCCCAGTCGTCTTCAAAACATCCGCAGCCGCCGCATCAATCCCACTCGCCACCGTCAGCGCCACCGTATTCTGCGCAACTCCCGCCACACCGGCAGCAAACAGACACACCAATCCCAAAACACCCGCCACTCGCACTTGCAAATCTCTCATGCCCGCAAGACTACCAGCCAACCAACCACCAAGTCAGCCTCTAACCCCGCGCCCAAATCCATCAGCTCTTATCAGCCTTTCATCCCTCTTATCACTGTTACGCCTTATCCGCGCTCCTCCGCGAAAATCCGCGGTCGATTTCTCGAAAGCCCACGAATTTGCTACCCTTGCGCCCATGCAATTAAGACACGTTCCGCTCGCACTCGCGCTAACCTGGTCCATCGCTTTAGCCCAGTCCTTCACCCCCACCCCCCCCCAGAAA
>Ga0210388_10003331_pt1 | contig 12588 bp, 10 predicted proteins | sample IncBWC19OmetaG_FD_155485 | JGI IMG/M metagenome (GOLD analysis project Ga0210388, IMG submission 155485) | Forest soil microbial communities from Barre Woods Harvard Forest LTER site, Petersham, Massachusetts, United States - Inc-BW-C-19-O ... | reverse complement strand
CCGACCACCCGCAAGCTGCCCGTTCCCAAAGCGCCTTCGCTCGAACAGAGCCTCACCCCGGAGCAACTGGTTGACCGGATGAATCAGCGCTGGGGGGCGATCAATACGCTGTTTGCCAAGGTGGAGATTCGCGCCAGCAAAGTGGAACTCAACAGAGCCATGGCCACCGACTACCCCAGCGTGGAGGGAGTGATCCTGATGCGCAAGCCGGATAGCCTGCGCGTGGTGGGGCTCACCTTCGGCGTGAAGGTTTTTGACATGGCCAGCACCGGCGAGTGTTTCATGTTGTCCATCCCCCACTATGACGAAGTCATGAAGGGCTGCGGTCCCGCCAAGACCAAGTCGGCCAACACCTGGGAGAACCTGCGGCCCAACTTCTTTTTCGACGCCATGCTGGTGCGCGGGCTGGATCCGGACGATCTCTACTCCGTGGTGAGCGATTCGGAGACGGTTGAAGATGCGGCGCGCAAGCACCTGTTCACGGTTCCCGAATACGTTCTCAGCATCAGCCGCCGCAAGCCCGGAACTCAGCAATTGCAACCGGTGCGCGTGGTGACGTTCAAGCGCGATACCTTGCTGCCCTATCAGCAGGATCTATACGACAGCCAAGGCAATCTGGAAACTCAGGTCACCTACGGAACGTATCAGGACTTCGAGGGCAGTAAATATCCGTCCACGGTCACCATCAAGCGTCCGCTCGAGGAAGTCACGATCGTCCTCACCGTCGAAAGCGTGAAAGAGAATCAGCCTCTTGCCGATGACCAGTTCGTGGTGCAAATCCCCGAGGGCTCCAAGATTAAAAACGTGGAATAGCGGTTCGCGGCCTAACTCGTTCAGCGCGGCGGCCGCGCGGTCATCTGTGCTAAAAAGGGGTGGTTGCGTTTCCGGCGTCCCGTCTGGAAAGGACACACCATGGACCGCAGAACATTCCTCGGCGCTGCTTCCGCCACGTTCCTCGCAGACACCCTGCTACCTACCGAATCCCTGGCCGCCGGCCTGAGCGTGGTCAAGCCAATGGACCTGGGCCTCATCGTCAGCCCGTTTGGCGCTCCAGAGGCCACCTTCAAGCGCGTTCGCGATATCGGCTTCAACAACTGCTTTCTTTCGCTCGACGGCTACATCAACGGCTTCACGCGGCAGATCGCGGACCAGTTTGGCGATCTGCTCGCGAGGTATTCACTCGTTGCTACGACAGTCGAAGTGGTCGGCCCTCCGCCGTTGGAGTGGAACTTCACGCGCGGACCTTCGACTATCGGCCTGGTTCCTCCAAAAACACGCGCCGCCCGCATCGATGCTCTGCGGCAAGCCTCCGACTTCGCCAAACTCCTTGGCATCCCCCAGGTGCAAACTCATTGCGGCTTCATCCCCGAGGATCCCGCCGATCCGCTCTACCCCGGAGCCGTCGAAGCCATCCGCGCCGTCACTCAGCACTGCCAGTCCAACGGCCAATACTTCCTCATGGAAACCGGCCAGGAGACGCCCACCACCATGTCGCGGATGATTCGCGACGTAGCCTTGCCCAGTCTCGCCGTCGGCCTGGACACCGCCAATCTCATCCTCTACGGCAAAGCCAATCCGGTCGACGCAGTAGACATTCTCGGCACGCACGTCCGCAGCATCCACGCCAAAGACGGCCGCTGGCCCACCGACCCCAGTAACCTCGGCGAAGAGGTCCTCATCGGCCAGGGGCTGGTCGATTTCAAGCAGGTTTTCACCAAGCTGCATCGCCTGGGCTACACCGGCGCCGTCACCATCGAGCGCGAAACGAGCGGCCCGCAGCAGATCGAAGACGTCCGCCAGGAAAAGATCTATCTCGAAAAGATCCTCCGCGATGTCCTCGCCTGAAATCCGACTGCAGTCGCAAGGAAGTGAGAAGCCATGGATCGTCGCCAACTCATCCAGACCGGAGCCGCAGCCGCTTCCGGCATGATCCTGCTCAAGCCAGCCACTGCCTTCGGCTACGCCGCCAACTCCGCCATCCGCCACGGCCTGCTCGGCTGCGGCAACCGCGGAACCTCCGTCGCGGAATCGTTCACAAAAAACACTTCGGCACAAGTTGTGGCAATCGCCGATCTGTTTCCCGACAACCTCGCCGCCGGCCGCAGCCACTTCGATAGGCTCAACGCCGGCCTTGGTCGCGCCCCCATCGGCGCGAAACTGCTATTCCGTGGACCGCATGCCTTCGAGCAGTTGGCAGCTTCGCCGGATGTGGATTTGATCCAGATCTCCACCCCGCCTTTCTTTCACGTCCAGCATCTCCAAGCAGCAGTCGCCGCCGGCAAGCACGTCTACTGCGAAAAGCCGGTCGGCATCGACATCCACCAGGCAAAACAGGCTCTCGAAATCGGCAAGCGCGTCAAGCCCACACAAAGCGTCGATGTCGGATTCCAATGCCGCAACGCGCCGCCGTTAGCCGCCATCGCTGAGCGGATTCATAACGGCGCGCTGGGCAAAATCGCACTGGTCGCGGGCATCTACTACGCTCCAGCATCGACGGAAAAGAACCGCCCCGGCGCCTCCAGGTCCGATACGGGTGCCGACGAGTATCGCCTGCGCAACTGGCTGTGGGATCGCGCCCTCTCCGGCGACATCCTGGTCGAGCAGAACATCCACATCATCGACCTCTGCAACTGGCTGCTCGGCGCGCACCCGCTCAAGGCGGCCGCCACAGGAGGCCGCAACATTCTGACCCACTTCGGCGACTGCTGGGACAACTACCAGGTCGATTTCACCTATCCCGGCGATGTTCACTTCTCATTCTCATCAACGCAGTTCGGCTCCGACGGCGTCTTCGATGCCGGCCTGCGCGTCTTCGGCGCCAATGGCTCAGCCACCGTCCCCTACTCCGGCCCGGTGCAGATTACAGGCAAGGAAGCCTGGGCCTGGCAGGATCCGGCATCAAACACAGCCGGGTCCGCGACCGGGACCAGCAAGTTCGCCGCCAACGGCGCATTCAGCGACAACCTGGCCTTTGCAGATCGCGACAAGGAGCGCGCATTTATTGAAAGCATCACCTCCGGCAACTGCCACAACCAGATTGCCGCCGGCGTTGAGACCGCAATGAGCTGCATGCTGGGCCGCATGGCCGGCCTCACGCGCCGCGAAGTCACGTGGGACGACCTGCTGGCGCACGGCGAAACCTACCAGCTCGGCTTCAGCCTGGAGCAGTTTGCCTAGGGAGCAGTTCGCCTAGCCAACACAGGATGACCCGCGCGAAAACAACCCCACGGCGAGGGGTTTTGAGCTGTGCTAACATCCGGCCAAGCGCTTGCACTACATTTCCAAGGGAGACTGCATGGAAACCAACCTTCGCCCTATGAGCCTGGGCGAGATACTGGACCGCACAGCCCAGCTCTACCGCACCAACTTCCTGCTCTTTGCGGGCATCGCCGCCGTCTACGCCGGAATTGTGCTGCTCCTTAACGTGGCCCAGATTGGCATTACCGTGACCCTGCAGCACATGCATCTGGGCGCGCAGGTGCCATGGGTCGCAATTGCGTACGCAATCGTCATCCTCCCCTTGGTCTTCATTTTCTCTTGCGCATCCATAGCTGCCAACAACCGAGCCGTGGCATGGGTCTACCTCGGCAAGCCGGCAACCATTGTTGGCGCTTATCGCAGCATCCTCCCTCGCCTGGGCCGCTACCTGTGGATGATGACCATCATGGCCTTCTTCATCTACGGGCCGTTTGTACTGGTCATGGGAGGCTATATCGTCGTCCTTGTTGCCTATGGCGGCGCCCGTGGATTGTTCTCGCCGGGCGCCGCAAACACCAACCCCGGCGCCTTCGGCGTGGTCGGTGCGTTCACCTGTCTCTTCTTTATCGTCGCTCTGGGATGGCTTGTCTATGCCGTCTTCATGATCCTGCGGTACTCGCTCGCCATCCCCGCTTCCGTAGTCGAAGACATTAAGGCGCGCCCGGCGATTCGCCGCAGCATCGACCTCAGTAAAGGATCCCGCGGGCGCATCTTCCTCCTCATCCTGTTGATCGTTGCCATCGAGATAGGGCTCCTAATCGTCAGCCAGGCTTTCTTCTTCATTGCAATGATGGCCGCGATCAAGAGCCACGGAGAAGTGCCTGTATGGATCCAAATTTCACAGCAGATCGTCGGCTTCCTGACCAACACCTTTATCGGCCCCATGTACGCCACCGGAATCACGCTCTTCTACTACGACCAGCGCATCCGCAAGGAGGGCTTCGACATTGAGTGGATGATGGAAGCCGCAGGCATGTCCGCAGCGCCACTCACCGTCGAAACTCCGCCTGCCATTGCGCCTGCCCAGGCCAGCCTCCGCGCCATGCAGCAGGAGACGGAAGGCCCCGCCACGCCTGTCGAGACTCTTGATCCCGGCCCACCCGCGGAACCAGATCCCGATCCTCCTCACGAATACCCTCATGGATGAGACCTTCCACCCGTCGACTCTAGGCGAGATTCTCGACCGGACCGCCCAGCTCTACCGCGCGCGCTTCCTCGCGTTCCTCGGAATCGCCTTCATTCCCGCCGCCGCGCTGCTGGTGCCAATCGTCGCGGTGTCCCTGTGTTTCGCATGGACGGGAACGCATTCCGGAAACTACGCCGCCGTTTTGGGTGGGGTACTGGGAATGCTCGCGGTAGGGCTTATCGCATTGCCCATCTTCGTCGGCGTCTCCGCGCTGGCCTCGGGAGCCATGAGCCATGCCGCTTCCCGCGTCATTCTCGGCCAGGCCACCACCATCCGCGACGCCTACAAGGCTGTATGGCCGCGCGGCTGGCGTTGCGTCGGCATCTACCTCATTGAGATTCTTGCCGTATGGGTGGCGCCCTATGCATCCTGGTTTGCTCTCCTGATGTTCTCCACGGCACTTACAGCGCTGGCGGGAATCGCCGGCATCGGTGGCGGTGGATTCTTTGCCTTCATCAGTTTCCTCATCGTCATCGGCCTGGTCTCTTACGGCGTCTGGATGTCCATCCGCCTTTCGCTCGCATTTCCCGCATGCGTCATCGAACAGATCGATGCCTGGGCTGCACTCAAGCGCAGCTCTTCGCTCGTCGACGGAACCAAGCGCCGCATCCTGTTGCTTTATCTGTTGGGAATGGCACTGTCCACAATCCTGTCCATCGCCATCATAGTGCCCTTGATCATCGTCCTGACGCTTCTGCCCGCCTTCAGGAGCCCGGAGCACGCCCAGGCATTGGGAACCGCTGCGCTGTTCATCGTCTGCGGCGCTCGCTTCGCCGTCCGCGCGATCACCCGCCCCGTATACGGCATCGCCCTCATGCTCTTTTACTACGACCAGCGCATCCGCCAGGAGGCCTTCGACATCGAGTGGATGATGCTCAAGGCCGGCTTGACCGTCCCGTCGCCGCAGCCCGAGCCCTGGCTGCCGCCCGCCTTGGTGATGGGAAATCCGCCGCCGGAGAATGCGCCGGCCCCATCCCCGAAACTCCCCGCCGCGCTCTTTGTAGAGTCCGCGACCGAACCAATCAGCGTCGGCCTGCCATCTCATCCCAATGCTCCCGCGAACTAAGTTGAAGCCGGCAGCTTCGTGATTTATGCACGGCCTGCCGTATTTGCACTATGATTCTCCGCAATCAACTTATCCAGCGCGGCCACGAGCTATGTAGCGCCGCTGCAACCACGCAACCAGCCGCACCAGCTTTCGGAGAATCCGTATGAGCGAAATGAACCCTCCGCTTCCGCCCTATCCACCGGTGCCGGGAATGCCCCTCTTCGGCCGAATGGCGCCCATGACATTTGGCCAGATTCTCGACCGCATCTTCCGGCTGACCCGCGCCAACATCTGGCCATTTCTCGCTATCGGCATCTTCCCCATCTTCGTCGTAATTGCCTTCGAAGCCGTGATCTTCGGCGGCCTGTTTCTTGCCGGCGCTTTTCATCGTCCTCCCGCCATTCAAGATCCGACGGCCGCCCTCTGGATCGTGGTTCCAGCGTTCCTGCTTTTCATTCCCATCATGTTTGTGGTTTACGGGCTCTACTACGGCGCATCGGCCTATGCTGCCGTACAGGCCGACCACGGCATGAAAGTCACTGCGGGCGAAGCCTTTCGCCACGCCTGGAGCCGGCTCGGCCGCTACATCTGGCTTTACCTGCTGCGCGCGCTGATCATCGCCATCCCGATCTTCGTCTGTGTGCTCGTCATTGTGTTGGGAGCACTGCTGCTGGGGTTCATTCCGAAGAATGGCGGCGATCCAGACCCCGCCGCCCTGTTCTTCCTCATTCCGCTCGGAGTTATTTTCTATATCGGCGCATTTGTCTACGCCATTCTCATGAGCCTGCGCTATGCGATTGCCTTTCCTGCATGCGTGCATGAGAACATCACCGCCGGGCAGGCACTCAAGCGCAGCGGCAAGCTCACGAACGGCGCCAAGGGCCGCATCTTTCTCGTGGCGCTGGTCATATACGCCATAGGCTACGCGGCCATGATGATTGTCTACGCCGTGGGCATGTTCTTCTTTGCCATCGGCGCCCTGGTGGTCGGAGGACACCTTCAATCAAACCTGCCCTTGACCATCACGCTGGCGGCCATCGCCGGCATCGTCATTCTCGCCCTGATATTCCTCTGGTCCGCGCTGCTGATGGCCGCGTACTCCATCGCATTTGCAGTAATCTATCGCGACCAGTGCCTGCGCAAGGACGGCCTGTTGCCAGCGCCCGCGCAATGAATGCCGCAGCCAAATTCAGTTCGCCCCGCAAAGGAGGGCCGAGATGACGGAGCCATTGCGCCCCATGAACCTGGGTGGAATCCTCGACCGCGGCGTGCAGATTTACCGCGCGCAGCCGCTGCTGTTCCTGGGACTCGCCGCAATTCCTGGACTTGCGCAGCTTGCTTTCACGCTTGCCTCCGTCCATCCCAGGCCGGTTCTTGTGCCCAGCCCTTCGCATACGCTTCTCGTCGTGGCGGGCCGACTCGCTTCGTTCGCATTTTGGGTGGCCCAGTTTTTCTTTCAGGCAATCGTCACCGCAGCACTTTGCCTTGCGGCATCCAGGGTCAACCTGGGAGAGGCAATCATTATTCGGCGGGCCTTCAACGCCTACGTTTCCAGGGCGTGGCGGCTGATTGGAATCAATTTCCTGGTGGGAATCTTTGCCGGATGGCCGCTCATCATTGCCGTATTCATCGCTTTCGCGATGGGCGGAGCCGGGTTCTCGATTTTCTGGCAGGCGCCCGTCTGGATTCTCGGTTTCATTCCGTGTATTGCGCTGTATACCCGTTACGCGCTTGCTTTCCCCGCTACCGCCATGGAAGGTTCACCCGCCCTGGCTTCGATTCAGCGCAGTGTTCGCCTGGGCGAAGGCGGCCCTTGGAGAATCTGCGCCGGATTGCTCGTGCCTATACTGCCTGCCCTCATTCTAAATTTCGGGTCGTCCGGCCTGCTTGAAATTCTCAAAGGCAGATTTCCGCTTCTCGCCGACAGCCCCTTCGTCGTTGCTGGTATTAACGGAATGGTCGGGCTTGTCGCAACCCTGGTCTTCTCACCATACAACGCAATCGTGCTAACACTCCTCTACTACGATCAGCGCATCCGCCGCGAGGGCTTCGACGTGGAGCGAATGATGCACACTGCCGGACTCGACGCGCCCGCACCGCCGCCCGCTGCCAGCCCCTGGACTCAATTGGGTGAGGAATGGAAGGGAGACGCGTGAACAGGAACGCGCTATTTGAGTCCAATCGGGAACACGCATGACGCCGACCCTGCGCCCCATGAGCCTGGGCGAAATCCTCGACCGGACATTCCAGATTTACCGGTCGCGGTTTCTGCTGTTCGTTACCGTCGGCGCATTGCCCGCACTGGCGATGCGGTCGATTTACCTTGCGGATGGCGCCTGGATCCACGTACGCGGCCTTGTCCATCCGGCAAGAAGCTCCATCGTGCTATGGAATTTGGTTGTCAGCCTTGGGTTCTATCACATCTCTTTCTTTTTGGGGCTGCTGATCCAACCTGCGTACGTTAAGCTCGCGTCGAGCTCGGTTTTCAGTGAGAGGTGCTCGATCGCTTCGTCGCTTCGATTCGCCGCGGCGCGTTGGTCGACGTATTTGTGGGCGGCCTTTCTTAAGCTGCTGGGTGCGATGATCGGCTCGGAGCTTCTGGTGGGTGGTCTCACAATCGGCGCCCTGTTTCCTCTGAATGCCGCCGGCGAAATGGATGGCACCGGAAGTCTGGCTATCGGGCTGACCGTGGCGGTGGCGGTCGTGTCCTGTTTTTGTCTTTTTCTTTGGCTTTCCGCCTGTTTTGCATTCGCAATCCCGAGTGCGGCCTTTGAGGGACTAACTGCATTCAAGGCGATGCGTCGCAGCTGGACCCTCACCCGAGGCTGTCGCGGACGAATCGCATTCACCTGGCTAATGGTCTTTGCGATATCGTGGATTGTGGGCGGTGGAATTCAGCTTCTACTTCGGTGGATTGCTTACCTCGTCAGCAATGCCGCTCACCACGCGGTAGTTGTGCGCGGGGCGTACCCTCCAGTTTCATACACCATCGCGACGGCATTTACCGCCATCCTCGGCCCCATCTTCCCCATCGCCCTAACCCTCTTCTACTATGATCAGCGCATACGCCGTGAAGGCTATGACATCGAACAAATGATGGAAGCTGCCGGACTCAACCCGACCGAAACTCAGCTCGTCGCCGAAGAACCCCTTGCGCCTTCCGCGGCGCAAGGGGACCACGCATGAGCCGACGCGCCGCTTGCGCATGTCTCGCCCTGGCCGCCTGCCTGGCGCTTCCGCAGGCTCGCGCGCAGCTTTCATCTACTCCGTCCGCTTTGCCCACCAGCAAACCCAACCAGGCTTCGCTGGACGACTATCGCGCCCACCTGCATTCGCTCAGCACCATTGTTGAGGCTTGCGCCAAGGGCCGCGACACGAAGTCCTGCGACCCCGCCGACGTGGGCGCTGACGATGAGGTTCCTGTCTCTCCCGCTCCAGATGCCGAGCGCCGCCTGGTGCGCTTTGGCTGGCTGCGCGTGCTGCTTGCGAAGGCCCGCGACAAAGACGCTCCGCCGCCCAAGCCGCAGGCTGCAACGGATACCTCGCAGTCGTGGGAGAACGTGCGCCCCATTCCTCCCAGTACGACGCAGCTCCTGAAAGATGCGCAAACCCGCCTGACCGGTGATCTGAAGCAGGCTGACGCCGCCGCCGCGCCGCTTCCTGACCACAGCCAGGAACGTGCGGTGATGAAGCAGGTTCTGGCCGGCCGCGACTTTCGCAATCTGGAAACCACCACCCCCAAAGACTCAACTATGGAGAAGGTGGGCAATTGGTTCAACCGTGTGATTGACCGCCTCACGAGGGCCAGCGCCCGTGCACCCTGGCTGGGCATGTTGCTGGAAGGCGGATTTTTCCTTGCCGTCGGTGTGGGTCTGGTGTGGCTGCTTCTGCAACTGGAGCGCCGCTGGCGTGTTCGCCTGGTCCCGGAAGATCGCGGCCCGGCGCCGGGCGCGGCATCCGCCATACATTGGCAGTTGTGGCTTGAAGACGCCCGCCGCGCCGCGGCCGCAGGCCAGTGGCGCGAAGCTATTCACTTCCTCTATTGGGCCGCCATCTCACGCCTGGAATCGAAGCGCCTGTGGCCGGCCGACCGCGCCCGCACTCCCCGCGAATACCTGGCCCTGGTTGCCCCGGAAGACCCACGTCAGCCTGGGCTTGCCAGCCTGACCGGCAGCTTTGAGCGCGTTTGGTACGGCGGCCGCGATGCTGCGGAAAGCGACTACCAACGCGCAGAGCAGATCGCGACCGCTCTCATCTCGGGCGCTGCGGCCTCCGCTCAGGGAACCGGGGGAGGCGCGCCGCAATGAAGTTTCTCTCCTCGCTCGACTCCAAAGATCGCAAGCTCCTTTTCTGGTGCCTGGGCATCGCTGTCCTCCTTGCCGTGGCCATCGGATTCCTGCTCCCCGGCTCCAGCAGCGACAACCCGCTGCCTTCTTCCTATCTCGCCAGCCAGCATGGCGCGCGGGCTGCCTATGAAACGCTGTTGCGGTCAAATTATTCCATCGAGCGCTGGGAGCGTCCCCTCAGCGAACTGGCAGCCGACGCGGGACCCGGCACGGTGGTCATCTTCGCAGAGCCATTCTCGCAGGAGCCGGGCGACCTCAAGGCCGTCCGCCAGATTGTGGAGAAAGGCGGCCGCGTGCTGGCCTCGGGCTACATGGGCGGATCTCTCCTACCACGCGATGCCAGCTCCACTCCCAACGCATTTCAGTACGCCGCATGCAAGCTGGAGCCCGAGGGGCTCGATCCGCTGGCCGGCACCGGCGAGGTCTGGATGGTCCCCGAAGCCACATGGCAGGTGGGCGATCCCGCATTCCGAGTGGACTACACCTGCGCTGGCCAGCCCGCCGTGGTGGAGTACGACTGGGGCAAGGGGCATGTGGTGTGGTGGGCCAGTTCCACACCGCTGGAAAACGCCTCCCTGGCCCGCGCCAACGATCTCGACCTGCTGCTCAATTCCGTCGGCCCCCGTGAGGGCCACCACTTCTATTGGGACGAATCGTTGCACGGCGAGGTCCGTTCCACCCTCAGCTACGCCGCGGGGACCGCCTGGAATATGCTCTGGTTCGGCCTTCTTACCCTCGTCCTGCTTGTGGTATTGAGCTTCAGCCGCCGCGCCGGTCCGGTTCGCGAGCTTCCTCCCATCGTCCGGGCCACGCCCATCGAGTTTCTCGATGCTCTGGGCTCGCTCTATCGCAATGCCGGCGCATCGTCCACCGCCGTGGCCGTCGCCCTGGAGCGTTTCCGGCGTCATGCCTTGCGCTTGAGCGGCCTGCGCGGCAAGCAGATGCCCGTGGCCGATCTGGCGGTAATCCTGCGCCGCCGCTTCCCCGGAACCGACCCAGCCCTTGAAGCCGATCTGGCAGCCTGCGAAGAAGCTGCCAGGAGCACCACCATCACGCCGCGCGAGGCTCTCAAGATCATCCAGAAGTTCCACGGCCACGAAGAAAGATTGCGCGCCGCTGCAAAACCGGGCGCTTCGTTGCAAAATCAGAGAGACACTCATCCCGATAAGCAGGAAAGGGCTTCATGAGCGAGGAAACAATTCAGGACCCAAATCAGAGCGCAATGGAAGATGCGTCCGCGCCGGCATCGCCGGAAACAACCCTGCGCGCCACCAATCAACTCATCGCCCACGCCCGCCACGAACTGGGCCGCGTGATTGCCGGCCAAGCTGGAGCCATTGAAGAGGTTCTGATTGCCATCCTGTGCCAGGGCCATGCGCTGCTTGAGGGCGTGCCCGGAATTGCCAAAACGCTCATCGTCAAGTCGCTCGGCAAGCTGCTCGGCCTCGGTTTCCAGCGCGTGCAGGCCACGCCCGACCTTATGCCGGCCGACATTCTCGGCACCTCCATCCTGCGTCCCGGATCTGACACTTTCACCTTCCACGCCGGCCCCGTCTTCACCGACCTGCTGCTTGTCGACGAGATCAACCGCATGCCGCCCCGCACCCAGGCCGCGCTGCTCGAATGCATGGAGGAGCGCCAGGTCACCAGCGACGGCATCCGCCGCCCGCTGCCCGCCTGGTTCACCGTCTTCGCTACGCAGAACCCCGTCGACTTCGAAGGCACTTACCCGTTGCCCGAAGCCCAGCTCGACCGTTTCCTGCTGAAGATTCGCGTCTCCTACCCCTCCGAGCAGGAAGAGCTGCAGATTCTTGAACGCCACCATGCCAATTCCGGCGTCGGCCTGCTGGAAGAGGCTAATCTCGAGCCCATCCCCGCCGATCTTCTCGCCCGCGCCCGCGCCGAGGTCCGATCGATCCGCATCGAGCCGGAGCTTTACACCTACATTCTCGCGCTCACCCGCCGCACCCGTGAATGGCCCACGCTCCTGCTCGGCGCCAGCCCCCGTGCCGCCCTCAGCCTGATGCTTGTAGCCCAGGCCACAGCCGCCTTCGATGGCCGCGACTACCTCGTCCCCGACGACGTCAAGCGCGCCGTCCAACCTGTCCTCCGCCACCGTGTCATGCTCAAGCCGGAAGCCGAATTGGAAGGATTCGACGCGGACCGTGTCCTCGCCGACGTCATCGCCGGTGTGCCCGTGCCGCGAAAATGATCTCCCCCTCCCTCCATCCCGCCCCTGTCCGCGCCGCATTTGAGCCGCGCCGCCGCTGGCCTTTCGGCTTTACACCGCGCAGCATTACCCTGCTCCTGATTGGCTTCGTGGGCCTGGTTCCCGGCTTCTGGGACTACCGTCTGGCCTATTCAATGCTCGCCTGGGATTCCCTGGTGCTTTTGTTTTCTATTTTGGACGGCCTGCGCCTGCCCGCGGCCCGCGAGTTGACGGCCGTCCGCACCTGGTCCAACGCGCCCGCGCTCGACTCCGATACCGAGATCGAACTCACCATCGAAAACAACAGCCACCTCATTGTCGATTGCCGGCTCGTGGATGACCTGCCTCCCGCTCTGGTCTCACTGCCGGCCACGCATCGCCTCACCGCTTTTCCTCGCGTGCCTGCCAGCCTGCGTTACAAGATCCAGCCCCAGGAGCGGGGCGATTGGCAGACCGGCTGGCTCTATCTCCGCTATCGCTCCGGCCTCGGCCTGGCGGAGCGCTGGGCGCGCGCGCCGCTCACACAGACCGTCCGCGTTTA
>Ga0210388_10003329_pt1 | contig 12589 bp, 7 predicted proteins | sample IncBWC19OmetaG_FD_155485 | JGI IMG/M metagenome (GOLD analysis project Ga0210388, IMG submission 155485) | Forest soil microbial communities from Barre Woods Harvard Forest LTER site, Petersham, Massachusetts, United States - Inc-BW-C-19-O ... | reverse complement strand
ACTTCGATACCGGCGAGGGGCCCGCTCCCGAAGTGATCGCATCCGAGCGCGAACCCAATGGGCTTACCCACTACGGTCGCGTGCTCGAATACTTCCGAAAGAACCGCGTTGCGGATTATGACGTGAGCCACTACTACGACGCGAAGGCGCATCGGCTGACGCCGTTGTTCTATAAAGGCGATCGCTCAATGCGCGAGTCGGGCTTCGATCCGTCAGGGCGATTCGGGCCGTTCAGTGTGGATATTATCCATTACAATCCGGTCTGTCTTAACTCCCTGCTGTACCTGATGGAGAGCGAGACCAGTGAACTGCTGTACGACATCCCGGGCAGGGCGGCGGACGCGGCAGTCTGGCGGAAGCGGGCGCACGATCGCGCCGCTCTGATCAACGCGCTGACGTGGAGCGAGCATGACGGGTTGTACGAGGATTATCACTTCACCCGGCGGCGGACTCGCCGATATCCTTTTCTGACCACGTTCTACCCTTTGTGGGCCGGGATTGCGAGTGCGGCGCAGGCGGCTCGCGTGGCCGCCAACCTGCCGCTGTTCGAGCGCGCCGGCGGTCTGCAAACGAGCACGACGGAAAGCGGTGATCAGTGGGACGCTCCGTTTGCGTGGGCGCCGCTTGAACTGATCGCGGTCGAGGGATTGCGGCGTTATGGCTATGGCGCCGAAGCAGACCGCGTGTCGGACGAATTTCTTGGCATGGTGGCAGAGGAGTACCGCAAGAGCGGCATGATTGTAGAGAAATATGACGTGGTGCGCCGCAGCATTGAGTTGAATCGCGAAATCCGTTTCGGCTACCACTCGAACGAAGCGGGCTTTGGCTGGACGAACGCCGTTTTCACCAACCTTCTGGACGCCTTGCCTGCAGAACAACGCAGTCGGATATTGGCGATGTAGGGCCGGAGCCTGTCAGAAGAGCAGCTTCAGTGCAAGCTGAAGTTGCCGCGCCGACGTGGTTCCATCCGGCTGCGTCAGCGTGCTCAAGGACTGCCCGAACGTACCCGGCGAAGCCAGCGTGTTGCTGGCGGTACCGAGCGGGGCGAACTGAATCCGGTTGAACACGTTGTAAGCTTCGGCGCGGAATTGCGCGTTGAAGCGTTCGGTGAACCGGATATTCTTGAGCAGCGTTACATCGGTGTCGTAATAGGTCGGACCCGTGAATGTGTTCCTTCCCAGGTTGCCCGGTCTGCCAAACGGCTGAAGGGCAAAAGCGGTGATCGGAGGTCCGATTTGATTTATCGGGGAGCCAGCGGGGATCGCGGGATTACCAACCAGGTCGGGGCGGTTGGTCAGGCCAGTGTATTGCGAATCTCTGGAACTATAGAGATCGAACGGAGAACCGCTTTGAAAAGTCGATATACCGGCCAATTCCCAGCCTCCCAGAATACGCCCGGCAAAACCATTGCTGAAAAGACGGTGGCCGGGCCCGGCCGGAAGCTGGTAGACGTAGGTGGTGACGAGCCGGTGTCGCAGGTCATAGTCGGAGCTTCCGCGTTCTTCGTGAAGGTCGAAGGAATCCCGCGCGATGTTGCGGTTTCCGCCGGGGGCAACCAGCGGATCGGCGGCATCGTCGATGGCGTGCGACCAGGTGTAAGCCGCCTGAAAATCCAGTCCGCCACCGAATCTCTTGTGAAACGTGGTTTGCAGTCCGTTATAGGTGGCGTTCCCGATCGATTTAACAATGACCGGTTCATCAAAGGCCAGATTTCCCGTGACTTGGGGTAATCCGATCAAAGGCCCGAACCGCAAGGCTGCACCGGATACCGTTATCGGCAGGGTGCCATTTGCCTGGGCTGCGGCCACGAGCGCGGGAATCGGGGGATTTCCGTCGACAGAGCGGAACAGCCGGTGGCTTCCCGAACCTACGTAGTTCACCTCCATGGTCATCCCGTGTCCCAGGTCCTGCTGGATTCCTGTGTTCCAGCTCTGTGTATAGGGCGTCCTGAGATTCTTGTCGAGGGTGGAAACCGAGATCAGGGATTGGTCGGGAACGGACGCCGAAGGGGCTGGCTGAGTGGATGGCGCCGGAAGTGAGCTCAGTGTAACCGGGTTTCCTATGCCGTTGGCGAAATTCAGATTGGGGAGATTCTCCACGCCCGCGATGAACGGAGGATTGCCTTTCAGGTTGGTGAACAGGTTTCCGAAAAGCCGGTCGTGAAAGATTCCGTAGCCCATCCGGAATGAGGTTTTGCCTTTGCCGAAGGGGTCCCAGGCAAGTCCCGCGCGCGGCTCGATATCGTAAGGATCGTTGCTGTAAAGCTGGCGTCCGGTGCCGGGCCCGACCGTCTGAAAAGTGATCGGCGGAGTATCGGAAAGCTGCTGGTACAGCAGATTGGACAGATTGCCGCTGCGTTCGAAGGGCACGCCATTGAACTCATAGCGCACGCCGAGGTTGAGGGTCAGATTACTGCGCACCTTCCAGGCATCCTGCAGGAAGACGCCGTATTCATGCTGGACGAACTCTTTGGCGTCCGACGGAGTGCGCGTTCCGGCCGAGTTGAAGAATTGCGTTTGGGTTTGAATACCGGGCACTCCCAGCAAAGCCGCGGCCAGGGTCTGGAGAGTTTCGTCGTTGGCGCAGGCGCCGGAACAATTCACGATCGGGATGCCGAAATTCCCGAAAGCCGTGAAGTCGACCAGTGGTCTGGCTCCAAAATCATCGTAACCGTTGTCGTAGATATAACGGAATTCGGCGCCCACTTTGATCGCATGCCTGCCCTTGATCCAGGAGAGGTTGTCGGCAATGTGCCACGTTCCGGCGCGCCGGAACTGACCGTTACTGTCACCCAGGGCGATGCAGCCCATGTTGCCGATTGTGGACACGCCCGTGGACAAAGCGAACGAATAGTCGGTGCCGGATCCGAAGGGATCTAGTGGGCCCCCGTTGGCGTCAATCTTGCTGTTGCCATTGCAGGTGAACAGATCGTCCGTCCTGTTGAGGCCGAAACGGAGTTCATTCACCAGATTGGGGCGAAACGCCGCGATAAAGTTGAGCGAACCATTGTGGCTCTGCTGGCTGGTGGCGACGCCGCCAATGCCTGGAACGATTTCGTCCAGCGAATTCCCGTTGGTGAAGCCATTGTAGATGTAGCGCGCGGACACCGTGTATTTGTCGGTGAAGCGGTGGTCCAGCCGGAAAGTCAGATTGGCGCTGTTCTGCGGATCGGCGGTCGGGAAGAAATAGATGCCGCGTATGGAATCGACCGACGGGCCGTTCGGATTGGGATAGAGCGCCAGGATCTTCTGCATGGTGGGATCGAGAGGCAGGCCGAGCACATTGTTTGCGGACCCCGGGGTTGCCAGGTTGATCAGCTGACCATCGTAGGTGAAAATACCGGTTTTGAACTGCGCGGTGGGCACCACGGTTTCGTTGGTTAACGTCGTCCGGAAACGATCCCATTCGGAGTTGACAAAAAAGAACGTTTTGTCTTTTTTGATCGGGCCGCCGAATGAACCTCCGAATTGATTTCGCACGAAGGGATTCTGCGGGTCCGGCTTCGGGTTGAAGTAATCGCGCGCAGCCAGATCGTTGATGCGGTTGAATTCATACAGGTCGCCATGAAACTTGTTGGTCCCGCTGCGGGTAACGACATCGATGATCGCGCCGCTGTTGCGTCCAAATTCCGGCAGAAAGTTATTCGTGATCACGCGAAACTCCTGTGTGGAGTCGGGATTGATGGTGCTGATGCCGCCCGGGATTCCCGGGACTGCGGCGTCGTTATTATCGGTGCCGTCCACCAGGAAGTTATTGTTTCTTTCCCTCTGCCCGTTGATGGAGAATCCTCCGAGGGCGCTTTGTACTTGTTGCGACCCGGGGGACAACAGCACGAGTTGGTAAGGATCGCGTGTAATGAGGGGAAGGTCCAGAATCCGTCTGCTCTCGATCACGGTGCTGAGCTGCGCGTCTTCGAGATTGATCGGAGCCACCGAGGTGCCGGTGACGTCGACGGTTTGCGAGATGGCGCCGACATCAAGCTTTCCATTTAAGGTCAGATTCTGGGCGACGGTCAATTCGACATCCTGGAAGTGCAGCGCCGTGAAGCCCTGCTTCTCCATGGTTATGTCGTAGTTTCCGACAGTCAGATTGGGGATCAGGTAGGTCCCGCTGCTGTCAGTGAGCGCCGTGCGCACGCTGGCGGTTGCCTGATTCTTAGCGGTTACTTTCGCTGCTGGCACACCGGCGCCGCTGGAATCGGACACTGTGCCCGCGACGGTTGCGGTCTGCGCATAGGCGGTTATGGCGGCAGTCACTCCCGTCAACAACACGACCGCTGCCCTGTGTATCGTTAGTCGCAGATCCATTTCACCCCCAAAGGCTTGACTTAGTGAGAACCTAACCTATCCGGAATATAGCTGGGAAATGGATTCGATGCACTGCAAATTTGTCTGATAACTTACACAATCGTGTGAGGTGCCAGGTCTTGATGGTGATGCAAGGCAGGTTTTGCGGCCCCCACTGCACCCTCAGCCTTTAACGCTCCAGGCTCAACGTATAAGTCTTATCCCAAAGCGGACGATTGCCAATAGCGCTTCCTGAGATTACGATCTCGACACGGCGATTCTGTTCGCGCTCCGCCGCAGTTGCATTGGATCCGAGAGGATGGCTGGCTCCCATGCCCCGGATCGTTACCAGTCCGCCGTCGAGCCCGGCGCGCACCAGTTCGGCTCTGACTTCTTCGGCGCGCTGGGTTGCGATCGATTCGCGCTCTCTGCCTGGGAGGTCGGTATATCCATCCACTTCGATCATCAATCCCGACAGGCGCGCCAACGACGGCACAATCCGCGCGAGGATCGGCGCAATGGAGCCATTGGGGACTTCGCCTCTGAAGTCCGAGTCGGGGACCTGGACGACGACGCCACGGGGCGCATCTATTACTTCCAGTGCTCCGTTGACCGATGCCCTGAGCTGCCCTATCAGTGCTGCTCGCGCAGCGGCTCGCTCTTGATTCCGATCAGGCTCGACCCGTACTTGAGGCGCGGGAGATTCGACCCGCGGTTCTGGTTCCGGTTGTGGCGGAGGAGGCGGGGGTGCGGCCGAGAGAGCGGCGACCCGGTCTCGTTCGTTTTCGAGCGCCGCGCGATCGGCATCAGCCTGGGCCAAAGCTGCCAAAGCTACCCGCGCTTTCGCTTCGGCCTCTTCGCGCAGCTTGTGTTCCTGGGCCGCGCGGTTCTGAGCCTGAGCGATTTCCGCATCCTGCTTCCGCTTGATCGCAAGCTCGCGCGCATCCTCGGCGGTTTGCGCTGCCGTGCGCGCCGCCGTTACCACCAGCGTTCTGCCAGCGCGATTCGTTTCCAGTTGCCTCGCGTTCGCCAGTTCCTGCTCGGCTTTATCGAGAACATCCGGAGCGTATTGCGACGCGCCCTGCGACTGCGCGATCTGCACGGCATTCTGGGCCTGGTAGATCTCGACAATCTGTTCGTACTTGTCCATCGAGACCTTGGGGCCGCTATTCAGCGCGGTGAGGTCGGCGGGAACATTGTACGTATAGGTGCCGCGGGGCAGCAGTTCGAAGCGGGCGTGTATCGGTTCGGTGCTTCCGATCGTATCGGGACGCACCCGGTTCTCCGCTATCACAACATCGCTCGGAAGCCTGACCGAAGAATAAGGCTCCGCCGTCACGATGAGCCCGAATGTCTGCAGGTCGGTTGTTACATGCAGGTGGGCATTATCAGAGGCGCCAGCCATCACCTCGCCCAGGTTCTTCACATGCCCCTCGGGTGTGATGGCCCAGAGGACGTACGTCAGGTACTCGGGGCCAAAGCGTGCGGGCGATTCCAGATGTTCGAACCTGGCGTCGATCTCCGTTCGACCCGATTTCGATTCGACCCAGGCATCACCCTTTGCCCGCGGCAGCAGCACGGTACCCTGGAAATCGATTTGGGTCGGGCCGCCACGGTACTGATAATTGACGGCGCTGATTGTGCGATCGACCACCGTCACGTGATAGACGGGTACTGTCTCATCGTGCGGGGGCGGAGTTTGAGACCAGCCCGCACAAGTAAGTAAAAGGACAGATAGTGTAGTTATAGAAGTTTGCAAGCGCATTTTTTACCTCTAACTCTTCTTACAAGTGCAGGCGAATGGCCAAGGCCGGGTACTATGTGAGCAGCGTGCAGCTTGCCGTCAATCCTCCCGTCTTACCGATGCTGTCAAAGAGAGTCGGGGATCTCCCCGACGCTGGCGATTATATCTTCGAACCGAAGTGGGATGGCTTCCGCACGCTGATCTTCCGGGATAACGAGGAAATCCTGATTCAGAGCCGCGACGCAAAGCCGCTCAACCGCTACTTTCCCGAACTACTCGACCCGCTCCGCGCGCAGCTACCAGTTCAATGCGTGCTCGATGGGGAAATCGTAATCGCAACCAACGGAGGACTCGATTTCGACTCCCTCCAGTTGCGACTGCACCCGGCGGCCTCGCGCGCGAAATTGCTCTCCGAACAAATCCCGGCCTCCGTTGTCTTCTTCGATCTGCTCTGCGAGGGCGGCAACGATGTTCGCGCCGAGCCTTTCGCGCAACGGCGCAAACGGCTCGAATCGATCCTCGAGGAAGCTACCCCGCCGCTCCATTTGACCCCTGCCACTTTCGACCGGAAAGTTGCCGCGGACTGGTTCTCCCGATTCGAAGGAGCCGGTCTCGACGGCGTGATGGCGAAGCCCATCGCACTTGCCTACGAATCCGACAAGCGCGTGATGCTGAAGGTCAAGCATGAGCGCGAATGCGATTGCGTGGTGGCCGGTTTCCGCTGGCATAAGAAGGGCGATGGGTCGGCCGTGGGCTCATTGCTCCTCGGATTGTTCGACGCCGCCGGCATGCTGCAGCACGTCGGCGTCTGCGCGAGTTTCACTCAGAAGCGGCGTGAGGAGTTGGCCGGGTTTCTCGCCCCATACCGCGAAAACGCGCTCACGAATCATCCCTGGGGGCGTTGGACTACTTCGGGACGAATGCCGGGAGGGCAAAGCCGCTGGAGCCAGGGCAAGGATTTATCGTGGGAGCCTCTGCGTCCGGAACTGGTCGCCGAAGTGACCTACGAACATATGCAGGGGATGCGCTTCCGGCACATGTCACATTTCCGCAGGTGGCGCATGGACAAAAGCCCGCACGATTGCACGTATGCACAGCTGGAAGTGGTTCCTGCGCAGGAACTGATGGATATTTTCGCGAACGCGCGCTGAGTTACGCGCGCCGTTTCCGCCATTCGCGGGTGGGATCGTCATCCGGATCGGGCGTGCCCTGGGGCGGCCGGAGATTTTCCGCCACATGCCGAAGATTGACGCGGATCCGGGTCCATGTGGAAGATCGTCCGCGCATCGAATCAACCAGCACATCATCGATGGCAAGCAGGCTTGCGGCCTCGGGGTATTTCATTTTCCAGCGTTCGAGGCCGCTGAGGGCAGCTTCTTTGCTGGGCGAGTTCGCGATCACGATCAACGGCATTTTTGATCGTTTGGCGCGTGACGGCGCCACGCGCGCAGCCTCGCCTTCCGTCTTGCGGAAATGCGGAGGCCAGGGTGCGTCGCCGAGCCCCTCGCGCTCATCTTTCGCCGCCAGTTCGAGGAGCTTTTCGAGGGAACCCGGCTTCTCATTCATGGCCGCGTGAGGATCGCCGATCTCCGCGAAACGCCCGGGGACAGTGAGCACAGTGAAGTCGGCCGGGTCACAGTCGGGAACCTCGCGCCAGTCAAGCGGCGTGGAGACCCGCGCATCCGGCAGTGGACGAACGGAATACGCCGAGCAGGTGGTCCGGTCTTTGGCGTTCTGGTTGTAATCGAGGAAGACGCCGTGACGCTCCTCCTTCCACCACTTTGAACTGGCCAGAGCCGGAACGCGCCGCTCGATGGCACGTGACAGGGCGACGGCTGCGCGGCGAACCTCGGTGAACGTCCACCGCGGGTGGATGCGGACGTTTACGTGCATGCCGCGCGACCCGCTTGTCTTGGGCCATCCGCGCAGGCCCATATCTTCGAGGAAAGCCTTCACCTCCAGTGCGACGGCGCGGACATCGGCCCAGGCCACGCCGGGGCCGGGATCGAGGTCGACCCGCAGTTCATTCGGATGGTCGAGGTCCGAAGAAATCACGGGGTGCGGATGAAGCTCGATGCAGCCGAGGTTGACGCTCCAGATCAGCCCCGCGGTGTCGTCGACAACAACTTCTTCCGCAACGCGGCCGGAAGGGAACGAGAGCGACACGGTGCGCAGCCAGTCCGGCCGATCGGATGGGGCGCGCTTCTGATAGAAGACATCCCCTTCCGCGCCATTTACGAATCGCTTCAGAACGATGGGCCTGTCCCGGATGCCGTCGAGCGCTCCTTGGGCAACGGACAAGTAGTACCTGACGATGTCCAGCTTCGTGAGTTTGGTCTGTCTGGTGAAGTAAGGCTTGGAGGGATGGGTGATGCGGACCTGACGGCCCTCAATCGATAACTGTTCGGCGGGTTCCTCTTTCGGCATGGCCTACAACGACAGGCTACAACGGGCGCGGGGCTGGTTATCCTGTGTGGTTATCCTGTGTGGCTATCCTGTGTGGTTATCCTGTGTAGCTATCCTGATTCTTGCAACCCCGCCTGCCAGCCCGGGTCAGCCTGGCACTCCTGCTGCTTAGCGGGATCGCGGCCCTCTGGCTCCTCCATGGCTGGTTAAGAGCGCCCTACATCACAAACGACGGCTATCAGTATCTTGACGCCGCCGCCAATCTCGTATCATCCGGATGCCTCTGCACAAACGTAGTCCATTTTGATGAACAGGCGGCTGCCAAGCGGATGCCCGTTCCGCTCACCCATTTCCCGCCCGCCTATCCTCTGCTCATCGCAGGTCTGATCCGGTTGGGGCTGACTCCGGAAACATCCGGGTATCTGATCTCGGCGATCGGATTTCTCATTGGCATCTGGCTGTTATGGGACATTGCCACCGTCCTCGGAGGCAGCCCGTTAACCACCTTCGCGTTTGGTGCGCTCTGGATCGTGCACTACGGCGCCCTGTTCTACGCATCGGCGATCCTCAGCGAATCTGCCTTCACGGCCGTCATCCTGGCGCTCATCGCGATCGTCGTCCGCGACCTCAGAGCTGAAGGAAAGCACCCGCCTCTGCTCGTGGGACTCGGCGCATTGGCAGGCGTGGCCTTCGCCCTACGAACCGCCGGCCTGTTCCTGATTCTTCCCACGCTTCTTTATGTCTCCTGGCGGTGGTGGCGAAACCGGGAGACGTTCCCCTGGGCGTTGGCCTCCGTTTGCGCCATGTGCCTGTTCGTGGTGCCGGTCGAGATCCTGAAGCTCGTCTATGCAGGCGCCTGGCTCGGAGGCTACGAAGCTGCCAGCGCAAATCCTCCGGCACTCATAATGTCCCTGACGATTGAGGCGTTCTATCGCATTTTTCTCTCCGAATATCGTAACGGTTCACGCCAAGCCGAGGCGCAGGTATTTCTGGCTTTGATCGTGGCTGCATGCCTGCTGGGATTCCTGGGATGGCGCCGGGGGATCTGGGCCGGTTCCGGAAAACTCCTCCCCCGCGGACTGGCCGCGATCGGAATTTTTACCATCCCGTATGTCATCGGTATCTTCGCGGCGAGCATGCGCACGAACGCGGTGGATCTCCTCCGTTATTACCTGCCGGCTTATCCGCCCCTGCTGGCGGGTCTTGCCGCGCTGGTCTCCAGTATTCGAATCACCGCGCTGCGTCTGGGCCTGACGGGCATGGCGCTGTTGATCGTGGCCCTGCACGTTCCGGCGTTCCGGCAACCCCAAATTCCCCTGCACATTGCCATGGACGTGCCCTTCCGCGAGGAAGCCGCTCCGGGGCAAACGGTGCAACAGTGGCTCCTCGATCACGTTCCTCCAGGTGCGGCCATTCTGGCGGAAGAAGGTCAGGCCATGCACTATGTGTTGCAACGCCCCGTGGTTTCGATCATCGAGCCGAGCCAATCCCACCGCGGGATCGACGAGTTCGATTTCCTCTCTCTGATGATCCGGTTCAAGGCCCGGTACATCGTGCTGTTTCCGGGCGAGCATACGCTCCAGAATTCCATCCCCTTCCTGCACGGGCTTGGTTACGGCCAGCGGCCCGATTGGCTCACGTTGCGTGTACGCACACCCCGCGTTGTGATTTACGAATGCGGCGCCTGCGTAAAGTAGGAGTGACAATTTATGGATGCGATAGAGGTGTCGATTGAGGTGTCGGTAGTCATCCCCTGCCTGAACGAAGTGAACTCCATCGGCACCTGTGTGGAAAAGGCCTTGCAGGCATTTCGGACCGGCGGATGGAACGGCGAAGTGGTTGTCGGAGACAACGGATCGACGGATGGTTCGCAGGAGATTGCCTGGTCCCTGGGAGCGCGGGTCGTTTCCGCTCCGCGGCGCGGATACGGACATGCCCTGCGCGCCGCAATCCTCGCGTCGCGTGGCCGGTTTGTCGTTATGGGCGATGCCGACGACAGCTACGATTTCAACGAAGTACCGGCCTTCGTCGCCAAGTGGCGTGAAGGATACGAAGTGGTGATGGGGAACAGGTTTCGGGGCGCCATCAAGCCGGGGGCGATGCCCTGGCTTCACCGGTACATCGGCAATCCGGCTCTCACGGCGCTGATGAACCTGTTCTTCCGAACCGGCATCGGCGACAGCCAGTGCGGCATGCGCGGGTTTTCGCGCGAGGTCTTCGACCGGCTGGATCTGCGCTGCACAGGCATGGAATTCGCCTCCGAATTCGTCATCAAAGCGGCGCAGGCAGGGTCGCGAATGTCGGAAGTGCCGGTCACGCTGTGGCCGGACAAGCGCGGCCGCCCGCCGCATCTGCGCAGCTTCCGCGACGGATGGCGTCATCTGTGTTTCATGCTGCTCTACGCGCCGAACTGGTTGTTCCTTCTGCCCGGCGCGTCGCTTATGGCGGCAGGTCTGACCCTTGTGTTCTGGCTGCTGCCGGGGCCACGAACGGTTGCGCCTGGCATGGTTCTCGACGTCCACACGATGGTCTTCGGCGACATCTTTACTCTAATGGGCGCCAACATCCTCTGCGTGGGGTTCTTCGCGAAAGCGTTCAGCTACTCCGAACGCTTCGACCGCAATGCGATATCGCTCAAGCGCATCCTGCGCCGCGTTCAGCTCGAGCACGGCCTTTTTCTCGGAGTCGTGCTGTTCCTGGGCGGGTTCACCGGAAGCGCCGCGGTGGCGTGGCGATGGGCGTCCGCCGGCTTCGGTGCGCTCAGTGAATTGCGCGCCGCGCTCTTCTGGTCGATGTGGATGTTTCTGGGCGTTCAGGTAGTGTTTGCGTCATTTTTTCTCAGCATGCTGGGCATCGGCCGCGACACCTATATCGGCGATTCCGACCCTCCAAGTGTGGTGTAATGCGTGTGGTGTAATGCATGAACGAACCTCAATATTTATTGCTGTTAATACAGCTCGTCCGAAAGGAACCACGGGGCTTCGCGAACCGTCAGCCCGTGTGAAGGAAAGCAGAATGCTCACAATCGCAGGCAAGACCCTCAAAACAATTTCGGCAGTTCCCTTAGTCTTTGCGGCGCTGATGTCGGCGAGCGCGTTCGCCCAGGCGCCGCCGTATTTCGCGCCGCAGGACCTCGATCGCCTGGTCCAGCGAGTAGCACTTTACCCGGATCCGCTGCTCGCCCAGGTGATGGCCGCGGCAACTTTCTCGAATCAGATTCCGGACGCCGCGCGCTGGGCCGATGAGCACCACTATATTACCGGCGATGCGCTCGCGGGCGCCATCACCGCGGACCAACTGCCCTGGGATCCCAGCGTGCAGGCGCTTCTGCCGTTCCCCAACATTCTCGACATGATGGCCCGTGACCCGTCATGGACCCAGCAACTGGGTGATGCCTTCCTCTCGTCGCAGCAGGCCGTGATGGATGCCGTGCAGCGCGAGCGCCGGTTGTCTTACGACTACGGCTATCTCAGAACGAATCCGCAGATAGTGGTTTCGAACGGGCCCTACATTGGCATCGGGCTGGTCAATCCTTACTATTACGTGGTCCCGTACTATGATCCGTTGATTGTGTTCTATCCGCCGCGCCCGGGATTCTTCATCGGAGGAGCGATCGGGTTTAATTTCGGTATCACGCTTGGCGTCGGTTTTGCGCCATGGGGCTGGGGCTACAACCGCTTCGACTGGGGCGCTCGCGCGGTATTCATCAACAACGCGCCCTGGGGCCGCACCTGGGTCAATCGCGCTACATACGTCCACCCGTATGTAGCGGCAGTTCGTCCCGCGGCAGCATTCCGGCCTGCCGCTGTCGCGAGGCCGGGTGAAAGACCCGCCGCAGCGGTCCGCGCCCCCGAAGCGCATCAATTGGAGCCGCGCAGTGCGCCCGAGCGCCAGGCGTGGCAGAACGGACAGGCTCGCCAGGAAACGCACAGCGCTCCTCGCGCGCAGGAACGCAAGCGCTAAAGGCCACGAAGGGTTTAGTATCCATCGCCGGGTCTAAGCCCACCGGCTTTGAGCCGGTCAGCTTCCAGCAGGTAGTACCTTTGGTCTTGCGTGTGGGGCGGGCCCCCCCGGCCTGCGGCCGACGCCCCCGTCGGCTCCTCGGGAGCTGTCGAATGTGGAAGAGCCGGACCGGGGGTCCGATGCGGATCAG
>Ga0210388_10003328_pt1 | contig 12589 bp, 12 predicted proteins | sample IncBWC19OmetaG_FD_155485 | JGI IMG/M metagenome (GOLD analysis project Ga0210388, IMG submission 155485) | Forest soil microbial communities from Barre Woods Harvard Forest LTER site, Petersham, Massachusetts, United States - Inc-BW-C-19-O ... | reverse complement strand
CCTCGCTCACCGGTGGGGACGCGAACGGACGACAAGGTTGATCCGCTTTACATTGAGAATATAAATCAGTCTCTTTTTGGCGGGTGCCTACGCACGCTCGAATGAACTCTGGTTCCTCCCAGGGGATGTCGTGATAGCTCGATTGAATGAATGGACTGGCCGGATTCCTTAGCCACTCGTAAGGAAAGAGTGTAATCGTGTCTCTATCAGTGATCGTGGGGGCCTCGTGGACGACGTTCCGGGTGACAGCTCCATACAAAGCAGCGGGGAGGTCGCGACCTGATCCAAGGGCGAGATGTCCAACTTGTGTCGCTCGTGGATTTATTTCGATGAGGTGGGCCTTCCCGGTGTCTGTCTCAAGCATGAAATCAAGCCCATGGATGCCTGAAAGGCCAAGTCGACGGGCGATCTTTTCGGCAGCAGTCGACATATCAGCGTTCTCGATCAGCCGTAGAACAGTGGCTGGTCCCGTCGCGTAATGTTTGTTGAGCACTTCACAATGCACACCGGCCAACACCGTGCCCTCCCAGCAAGCGATCGTGCTCGTTGCCTCACGTCCTTCGACGAACGCTTGTGCGCTGATGACCGGTCGATTACGAAGCATGGAGGGCCACACCGATCTCGCGTCTCTGTCGACGAAGGCCCGTTTCGCTGCCCGTGCCAAGGAAGGAGGGGCTTGGAGCGCGTGAAAAGCATTCTCTGCTTCTTGAGGTGTGCGAGCGATTCTTACGCCGTCACCACCGGATGTTCCGTCCGATTTCAGCACCACAGGGAAGCCCATCCTTGCGGTCCACGCCATCAGGTCGGCGGTGTTGGAGATAACCTGGGTTCTCGGTCCTCGGATTCCTTCTTCCTCTGCTACCTTCATGAACGAAGTTCGTTCACAAACGATCTCGAAATTCTTAGGAGCTCCTAGTGATCGTTCGATGAGCGCACAAACCGCCGGTCGTTCCCTACCGCGGCTCTCCGCTCGATCGTACAGTTCATGCAGATGCCGTAGCGCGAGTTCGTCACAAGGAACGATGATATCCGGACTTGTAGCGGTGACCGCAGATGCGAAGGATCTAAGCGGCGCGATGCCATGATATCCGTGAGGTTGGCGAACGACGCTCGTGACGACAATTGGGTGACGCGATGGACAAACAGCGTCGACATGGAAACCCGCGTGGGCGAGAGAAATTGCCAGTCGCGCCGCAGTAAACCAGCGACAAGTCGTGGCAATCAGGACACTCGGTTTCATGTTCGGACAGGTCCTTTCAAGCCGATGAGATTAAAACGACCGATGTTGCATAGAAAGAGCGTATCGCACTGTGTTGCCCGATGAATAAGGGGCATTTGGGGCACCGCCCTAATGAAATCCAGCTTACGAAAGATGGGCAATAGAAACTTTTTCCGCATCTGAGGAGCTAACGCTTACCTTTGATTCGCTCGATAGCGCCTCGCGACTAGACGATTTCGCGAGGTGCCTTTAGAGCCTTCGCGCGGTGAATCGTGCTCTGTTTCGCTTGATCCAGCTTCGAGCCGCCGTATTCCTTCCGCCAGCGGTAGGTATATGGACTTTAGGTCACTAAGAATTGGAACCGCTGGGTTTATCTTCAATGGCGTCGATAGCCTTTTGGCAAGAAAAGGGAAGGCGATTCAAGTTCTGAATTCTCGCTACGCACCAGGGAGCGCTTGCAGTGCGAGTTTGACCTTTATCGTTTATGCGACCCTGGTGCAGAATGGTGGGGGCCATGAAAACAATCACTATTAACATCGTTGCCGAATTGTTGTTGATGTTTTCCGCAATCCCTACCATAGGTGGCTTCACGGCAAGATTAGGGACCTATGGAGGGTTCCCTCCCACGTCGGTGATGCGTGAGCTATCGCTGATTCCGGGACCCAAAATGATCGGAATGCTTCTGGCTCAAGCCTCTAACGGGCGCTCTCACAATGACGAAATCATCAATGGGATCGGGTATTCCGCGCGATATCCGGGGGCCACACTCGATGTTCGTGTCAATGCCTGCATCATCGACGCCGAGAAGTTAGCGAACGGGAATACGAGCGGCGTCTGCGATTCATCGGGTGAAGGCGGAGCGCAGACCATCGCGGCCCAGATCAACGTCGGAGATGCGAAGAGCGACGTGGTGACGTGGATTCTGCCTTCTTACTGCCTGTGGGGAATTACAATCAAAGACGGAACTTCCTCTGCCATTTATCAATATTCGTTGTCTAGGATCATGGGAGCGCAGCCTCCCCTTCGCTGCGAACTTCTGCCGAACACAGCTGGGCTTTACACCGTGTATCGGACGAACGGCGCAAGCAACGGAGCCTACTACACGGCATCGGATTTCTTCATCTACAACTACAAGTATCATATGTCCAGCGGTTACGCGATGATGATTACTGGCGGAGACGATGGTAGCAGTTGGCAGAACATTTATGTTGGTGACTACAACAGCTCCGATACCGCGTCTGTCTACGTTACGGGTGTTTGCTGTGGCGCTTCAATTAACCATTTAATAGCGGGATCAAACGGATCAGGTCCTGTAGTCTTATCCATTGCCGCGAACGTAAACGGGCTAGACCTCCACGATATTTCGCTGACCGATCCGAAGCCTGCCACCAATGTGATGACGATTGGCAGGAACGACACGCTTAGTTTTACTGGAGTGCTTTATATAGAAGGTCCTCATGCCGACAGGAGCACTACGCACATCACCATAGCCGATGCGACGGCGGTTCACTTCGATCTGATCGAGGACAAGGCGGAAGTTGCCCACAATGCGGCCCATATTATCGACTTGACCGGAGCTTTCAAGACCGTGCTTACCATTAGCAGTTTCTCCGCTTCGCAGGACGGGAACTGGATCGAGCCGATCGCGCTGGTTTCCGACAGCACGCCGAATTGTTCTTCTTCGCCTTGCATCACATCAACCGACAGTAGAGGCGACTATAGTACCTATGCTTCGACTTTAAGCTCTGCGCAGAACTTCTTTGCGTGGAATGGCCAAGAGGGAACGAACTTCACCTTCGATGAAACGAGCGCGGCGCCGGTCGGAGTCACTGGGAAAGACGTTTGCAAAGGCGTCTCGACCACGCACACGATCAATTGCAGCTTCAATGATGGGACTGCTACCACTTTACTCACAGGTTCCGCAGTCGTCGGCCTGCCCGCCGCGCAGAACATTACCGCCGTAACCGTTAATGCCAATTCAACCTCTGCCCAATTGTTGCAAGAGATCGCTCTTTCTTCCGGCGTCCTGAACAACTTGAATCAGACGTTTCTGTATGACGGCACGGGGATTTACAGAGAGGCAACGGGTCAGACGCCTACGCTGACCTTCGCTGTTTATCTTTGCACAACTTCCCGTTGCGGGAGTTCTGGCACGCTGCTTCTCAGCGCAACGACGGGGGCCACAGCATCCGCATCCGGCGATCCATGGCGTATCAGCGGTTCCATCGTAACAGCGGCTGTCGGCACAAGCGGACAATTGTGGGCCAGCGGGAACGTGATCGTGGGCCTCGGAGCACGATCGGCGGTTTCTCAGGCCGTCTATCAGTACCCGCCTGCGCTCTCCTCGACGATAAACCTCACTGGCTCTGTATACCTCGATACTACGGTGACGACTTCAACGGGCAGCGCCAGAAATTCGATCACACAGAATATGTCGATTCTCACTCCGCAATCCAATCCCGTGCTCTCAGGATCAACTGCCAGCGTCACGGCTTATACAGTAGCAAACGGAGCCTCGAACACGGGCCTGACCGCGAACAAATTCAGCTGATCGCCTTCACGCTCCCTTATCAGTTGACCTTCAGCAAGATTGTTTACAGCGTTGGGGCAGCGGACGACACCTCAGATCTCTACGACATCGGAGTTTATGAAGGAAGTCCAGGGGGGACCGGCACGCTTATCTGCGATTCTGGCCCTGTACCCGGAACGACATTTGCGCCGACTGCCAACACTCTGGAGACAGTCAGCTGTGAGCAGTCAACGCCGATAACGATTCCTGCGGGGCGGTACTATGAAGCAATCACGGCGGCAACAGCCAAGGCAAGTTTGAGTGCCAGCACCACGTTGCAAGCGGCTCACACGGCCACAATCACAACCTCCGGCGGGGCATTGCCTGGTCGTATAACGCTACCTTCCGATTCGTGGGTAAACGCGACCCAGTACGGAATGGCGCTCCATAACTGATAAGAAAAACTGCTCGATCTGCCGCTTCTGCTGCCGTTCGCGGCTCTTGCTAACGCGGTTCCCACAAAGGCCCAATGAACTGTTCAAACACCGGACTCAACATCGAAAGCACCGCGGTCGCCGCAGGCCCGAAAGGGGTCAAAGTGTTTTGTGAGGGAAACATATCCCAATTCCCGACCCTGGATACCAATGCCCTAGCGATTGTTCGGCGAAGAAAAGAAACTCTCTGCCCGATTCCCGAGCGAAGACGTACAATGACTTCGAATAATGGGAATTATCCCCGAGGACGATTGCATCGGGAGTCAAATTCTCCTCGATCGTGCGGTATTCTGCCAGTTCATAATCGGCTGAGTGGTCACTATCGTTGATGAACAGATCAATCGGCTGCGAAATGTTACGGAGAGACTCAATGGAATCACCGTACAGGATCTTACCGGTTTCCGCCCACTTGCCCGCTAACAAGAAACCGGCTTCTGGATTGATGTCGGTTCCATAGTAAAAGCCCTCATGGCCCTCGGCCTTATTTCGCAGAAGGGCGGAGCAGAGCAGCACCGAGCCAAGGCCCTTGTCAATTCCCGTCTCGATCACTAGCTTCGGTTTCATCGCTCGAACAAACGCATACCAACCCAGCCGACGGCCGAAGCGGGCGATCGGATCGGAAATAGTACGACGCCCCGATGCCCGTGTGCGCGAGGCTATGTGGGCAAGCAAATCTCGGTCGTTGTGTGGCTCGAAGAGAAAACTGTCGACTTGAGCCGCAGCACAGCCGGTAACGATACTTATCGTATTTGCCAGATACAAGAGGTTTAGCTCAGTCAAGTCATAAGTAAGATTGGTAATTTCCCGAGACGCCGCAAGCCAGCGCGGCACCTGCAACAGTTTAGGGAAATAGAAACGAGCAGGTATTGTGGCGCGGTAGCCGGCGAGGGCCATTCGTGAGATCGGGTTGTCGGCTAACAAGGCGCTTCGTATCGCTTTCGCGAGCGGCATACTTGGACTCCAAAGGCCGAAGGAAAACGGCCCAGAATCAACCTATTAGCGCGCGGACTTTGGCGCGCACGTCGGCCAATTCGGCGGGAGTTATGGCCCCTTTTTGCTTGGCCCGTCTTTTCTGGCGATCGAGACTCTTCACCTGATCCGCCAGCACCGCGCTAGGACTGTCACCGGCAACGACCACCTCGAACGGATAGTTCTTGATCTGCGTTGTCATGGGACAGCAAACCATTAGGCGCGAGGAGCGTGGCGCCGTCCACGCAGGCGGTTGCGATGCCCCTGCTTGCGAGGGGCGACACGCCGGCGACGACAATCCAGGTGGTGCTAGTTGTTTTCTCATCACTGGTCGGACCGCGGTTTGACGAGTTCGGCGCCCGCGGATTGGTAAGGCTTGAAATTGTGACCGACGAGTCCGCCGAGCATGCCGGCGCCGAGAACGATGTTGCGCAGGGAGCGGGCGAGGGCGGCCGTTCCGCGAAACGACGAAATGGGCATGGAGAGCGTGCCCTGCAAAATCCGACCGCAGGCTTTCAAAAGACGAATGAAGCGCGTGGGAATGGTGCGATCCAGAGAGAGTTCACACAGTACCCAGGCATTGCCGCATTGATACGCGCGCCGAAGGACCCAGCGAAGGTTTCCGCGCGAGCGGGAAACGGCCTCGTGAACAACCGCGCGACTGGACGACACCATAGTGGATCCGGACTGGCGGACGCGCAGGAAGAAGTGCGTGTCTTCGCCGCCCGTCAGCGCGAATCGTTCGTCGAAGACGTTGAGTTTTCCAAACAGAGCCCCGCGGACCATCACATTTCCGGCGTAGCATTGATCGAGACTCTCGCCGGAATCGCGAATGGCGCGATTGAAAAACAGGCCCTCTCTTACCCATCGGGGAACGTCGGCGTGAAAATCAGGAATCACAGGTCCGCAGACGACATCAGCCGCGAACTGGGACTGAGTGGCGAGCAGCTCGTCGAGCCACGCGTAGCAGGGGTACTCGTCGTCGTCGATAAAGGCGACGAAATCGACATCTCCCGCTTCAACAATCGCGCGGTTGCGGGCCTGTGCGATGCCGCGGCGCGACTCGACGACATATTTCAGCGGCCAGGGAAGCGTAGCGGCGTTGCAGATTTCTTCGGCGGAACTTGCGGCATCATTGTCGATGACAACCACGGTGATCTCCGGCGCGGGAGCTCTGAGAAATGTGAGATGCGATACGCCTACCAGCAGTTTAGCTAACTGCTCGCGGCGTCGAAACGTGGCAATGCAGATGGCCACACGCAAGCGTGGTTGGGTAGGGGGAATGGACGGCGCGATGTGTGCGACCGATTGCATTCAGACGTATTCCGGCGACCGGGAAATCGGGATGCCGGGTTCCGACTCCGAATCTGGCTCGAGAACCTCGGCCATCGGATTGCTTGACTCACCTATCGTTCCGAAGTCGACGCCCGTGCCGATCTTGAGCGCGCACGATGCCAGGCTGCGGATAGCTGTGATGCTGAGAATTCGCCCCAGCAGGAGCGGTTGCTCCGAAAACAACAGGTGGCTGGCCAGTATGAGACCGAAGAAACTCGCTCCCGCGACTCCTGCCGTACGCCGCAGCACGACGGTCGGAAGTGCGGCCCAAATCGCCGACATAGCCGCGAGCGCCAGCAGACCAAACAGCGCTGAAGCGGGAAAGCCTGTGCGAACCGTCTCCCCGAAATGGAGCAAGCCGATGGTGCTGACCGATGCGTAGAAACAAACGAGGATCGACTCGATGAGCAGGTCTCCGTGTTTCAGGTCGCCGCCCGTGGAGAAGAAACGCAGGAATCCACCTGATAACACGAGCACCGCCGCGCCGAGCGCCGTGTAGTCGATCAACCGCCGTGTGAGCATGGACCGTGACATGTTATCTCAGTTGAATTTGGCCCGCCATCGCGTCCCGCACGATGGTTTGGGGACGCCGCGCGAGAATGTAGAGGGCCGTGCCGGCTGTGCAGACCATCAGCGCATCGGACCCGATGCTCGACCAAGCAGCTCCGCGCCAGGAATATGCTGGGATCAGCCAGAAATTGATGAGCACGTTAAAGATTGCGATCGAGGCTTGAATTCCGGCACGCAGGCCTTGGTGTCCGGCGCCGGTCAACGAGTCGGACAGGAAATAGTGCACAGCGCGAAGTATCGGCAAAGGCGCCAGCCAGCGAATGGCCTCGGCTGTGCGTGCGTAATCGGCACCCAAGATTTGGGGAACCACACCGGCTGAGATCAGCAGGACAGCGCACACGAAAGTCGAATATCCGAGAGCACGGACCAGAAGCGGCCTCGCGTAGCGAAAGCTGGCCGAGACGCCGCCCGTGCCGGCGCGAAAGAAATTGGGATACGCCGAATAGAGCAGCGCCGAAACGGGAACGAGGCTGGCGTCGATCACGCGATACGCGGCGCCGTAGATTCCGGTGGCATCGAGCGTGCCGAGACGCGCAAGCATGGTTTTGTCGATGTCGTTGTAAACGGTCTGCGCACTGAGGCAGGTCGAAAAGAAAAATCCTTCTCGCATCTCGCTGCGCGACCGGGGCGGGCCGAGACACGGGCGGCCCAACCGTGTCCAGACTAGCACGATCGCCATGCTCGCCACGACCGCGGTGCTGGCGAAATAGAGATAACCCCATTCAAGCGTTGAGGGATGCGAGTGAACGCTGATGAGAACAAACGCACCAACCAGACGGCCCGTACTGATCAACACGTTGATCGTGGCCGTCCAATTTAGGCGTTCAAAGGCCAGGAAGGCCTGCCCGCAGATCGTGATCACGTTCAGGCCGAAAAGATCCGCGCCCGCCACCAGCAGGACAAGAGCGAAAGGGATCGTCTGCGGGAGCACGAAACGCGATGCGAGCAGCACGACGGCCAACAGTACGGAGCTCGTTACGGCCGTAGTGGCGAGAGCCCGGCCCCAGTACGCGGGGAAAAGTGCCTTATCGCGAGCTACATTTTTTATCAGCAGGTTGCCGCTACCGAGCGACCCGAACGGGAATACGACTCCGACCAGCGCGACCACGCCGATGAATGCTCCGTAATTCGTCGCGCCCAGCGAACGAGCGATTTCGACGAAGTACAGCGCCTGGATGACCAGCCGCAGACCCTGGCCGATCAGCATCCAGACTGTATTGCGCACGAGCGGGCGACTGAAGAGCGACTTTCGCATTGGCAATCTACTCGGTACCGGAGCCATTAACCACATCGGAAATCGTACGCACCCAAACTTTCAAGTCGAGCTATGTATTGTAGACCGATTTCGAGCTTGCCGTCGGTACGACGCGTGACGACCGCGGAATCGAAATCGTTTTGGAGGCGCTGTACACCTGGGCTCGGTGGCGAGCGCGGGCGCTCAGCAAACGAGCCACACTAGCGCGCACGGAAATTGACGAAGCCGTACTCCTCGCCGCTCGGCGAAACGGCGAAGATACGGTAACCCGCAGCATTTAGATTACGGATGGCCTGTTTTGTTCTGGACGGCCCGATCTGCTTCCAACGGTGGTGGAACTCGACGAGCAACTGTTTGACGAGGATTCCCGAGGCAATTAGATCTTCGATCACGGCGTACTCGGCGCCTTCAATGTCCATCTTGAGCAGGTCGATGCGGGCGTGTCGCAGTTCGGAGAGGAATGTTTGTATTCGCTTGACTGGTAGTTCGCATGACGGACCGGTGCTCGCCCTGGGCACCATGGTGTGTGAAACGTGTGCGGGATTCACTGGAGGCAGGAAACTGCAAGTCCCGTCATAACCCGCGATTCCGCAGGGATGGAAATGGAAATTCGCTGGAAGTTGCTGGCTGGCGACCCAAGCGACGGAACGAGGCGTGGGGTCGAAGGCGTGGATCGTGGCATGGAAACGGCGGATCAATTCCAGATCAAAGGAGACGTCTTCCCCGACTCCAAAGGAATAGACGAGCGGCTGGTCGAGAAGAGCTTCGGGGCAAACGGGCCAGGAAGTGCCGGCGTTTCCCAAGTAGACCACGCTGCAATCGTATTGCTTACGAAAATAGACATCCCTCCCAATAAGGATTCGAGCTGTGCGCTTTGCGGTCTTGAACGGAGTTTGGAGAAGTTTCATCTCGTGGGCACCGAGGCCGACCCGACAGGTTCACCCGTCTGTATCGATCCGCCCAATTTGACGGTACGGGCAGGCGCCTGCAACCGTCCGATGGACTGACATAACGTAACAGGTTTGAGTGACAGAGTGGGCTCCTCCCGTGACCAACACTTTTGGAAACGTCCGGTCAGCCCGCCTACGATCCAGAGCGCAGAACGTGGATGAAACGTTTGGCCCAGTAAGCCAATTGACGGGATCTCCGCGGCGCAGCCTGCGCCATGCCGTAACAATGAAACCGCCACGGCGCATCCAACGACGCTTTCTTCCTTAGGAAGGGGTTTCCCTCGCTTCCAACCTTTGAAGTCTCGATGTCCTTTTGCCAGCTTGGGAGGTACGCCAAACGTCATGATGTATGCGATACGCGGCATCGTCGAAACGTTGGGACCGAAACAATGCAACGTGCCTGCATGATGATTCGTGCAGCCACCTACAGGAAGAGGGCAGGTGACAACTGCGGAGGGATCAATAGAATCCGTGCACTGCAAAGCTTGGGAGGCTGGGTCATCATTCACAGAACGGTGTTCAAGGACGGGACGTTGGTGCGAGCCAGGGACCAATTGCATGCACGCGGTTTGCAAATTGATATCTTCCAAAGCTAGTCAAATCGTTAACTGTTCATATCTAAAACGTGGGTCGCGAAATACTTCGTCTTGGTGCCAGGGCGTGGCCGCTCCTATTTTAGGTTTTTTTGAATCGAGAGATCGAGAAAGAACCGGGCTTCGTCGCCAAGGATCTGCTTGGCAATAGAGAAGGCTTCATGAAAACACTGGGTCGTATGTAACTGCGGCGCATAGTTGACCGGGTTCAGAATCTGCAGGGAAGTTTCGTCGGCCAAGTATCCGTCTCCCGCTATGAGGTCACCGAAAGCTCTTTCCCGTTCGCCCGCACGCTCCTCAAATAAACTAGCAATTATGGACCTAATCACCTGAGCCTCTTCCGGAGTGGCGAGCCTGTCCAAACGCAGGTAGCCGTTTTTTGCGGTAGAACTGAACCTCACTCGTTGTTAGTCGCGGCGTGTGGAGGAACCCACTCAAACGGTAAGAACGAATCTATGCACCCGATACTTTATTCATTGTTTCTTTGTCGCGACAAGGAGAATCGGCTCGGCACCTACCGATACCTTGTTCGCGCCAATCGGGTTCACGGCGCCATTGTCAAGGGTGCGATACATCGTGAATGCCGGGCTCGTTGCTACAGTACTTGCCGCATTCGCTTTCCAAACAATCTCCGCTGGGTCGCCATTCGAAAGAGTGAGCGTGCAATGCCAAGTGGCATCCGACGTTTGATGGCAGGGCGACGGCGGACGTACCGAACCCACTAACCAGTTTTCGAGGGTGCCGTAGGCAATACCAGCTGCATTGATGCCGGCCGAGGTGTTCCACAATTGTCCCCACTGCGGACTACCATCCCAAGAATACCAATAGCAGCGAGCAATATTCTTTGACCACAACAGAATGTAGAGCTGCGCAAGGGACGCTGCCTGCTGCGCGGGCGTCACCCCCACGAGGCCGAAGCCTGCCTCTGTGCTCCATAAGGGTTGATTGGCGATCCCGTAGCGGGCCGTTAACGCCCGAATGTTGTCCACCATAGCGGGCAGCTGGTCGAGGCTCTTCACATAGGGATGGAAAGCGACGATATCCTGAGAGGCGGCACCCCCAGCGGCGTAATAAGCTTGTAGCCAGCTAACGAGATTCATTCCGTGGGGGCTCGGGCCAAGCACGAGAGCGTTCGGATCAAGATTGTGGATGATGTCGTATGCATCCCGCGCCATGGTCACGAGTTGCGCATCCGTGCCCGTCCACGTACACCGGTTGACACAATCTGGTTCGTTCCAGATCTCATAGAACTTGATGTGCGCGGTCGGCGATGCGAGCGAGTGCTGAACGAGAGCGGTTACAAAGGTCTTCCAGATGTGGTCGCTGGAATCTACATCAGACGGAGGCGCGGCACAACCGACTCCATATCCGCACGGTTCGCTTGGTCTGAGAGAAGCCCAGGTGGGAGTTCTCCCGAAGACGTACAGAACATCGGTGTGGCTCGCCGCTGCGGCCGCGAGCCACTTATCCAAATTAATCCAGTTATACCTAGTCGGTGTTTCGATTTCCTGCCAGGAAACACCGTTATCCCAAAGACGAATGCCTCCGAAAGGGACCGAGGGCCACGTTGCAGAAGGGATGAAGTGATTCCAATCCATAGAAAAGAACGTTCCCGGAAGCGACGCGGAAGAATCGGCGGTCGAACGGGAAGGATTGACAGCAGTCTGGCCGCCGCCCGTGTCAGTCGCTGGCACGACAAATGAGGCGTTTGCGTCAAAAGAGCCAGCGTAGCTCTTCCCTTCTGATGAATCCGCGTCCTTGTTCCACCCGAAGCCGTAGGGCCGGGTTTCACCGCCGACATCGTGTTTGGGGGCATACTGCAGGTTGGCGGATGACATGTTCGCCAGGAGACCGACCGAGTAGATGTTGGTGGCGGCGCTGCTTGCAAGAAAGAGAAAAACAACCATGGCAAGAACGAGGAATGCTAAGAATACGCGGTGCGAAGTTAAATAAACGCGCCGCATCCTCTTACCGAGAGTGCCTACAAACTCGTCCATGAGAGGTGGTGATCGAAGCCGACCGGTCCCGGCCTGTAAAAGCTCAGAGTGAACTTCCCACCGTATCTGGCGCTGCTTTTGGGGCTTGGGGTCTTTCCAAGCGGCCGGCCCGGAGGCGGTGCGCAAGAGAATCTGATTTGCGGCATCACTACCTAGACGGGGCTGACGACGGCGCCACGTTCTGCGTTTCGGCATGCCCACTTTAACGCTAACCAGAAACCAAGGAGCAAGAGGCCATCGCACATGATGCTGGTCCATGCGGCGCCACGCCAACTCCACCGCGCGATGAAATAGATATTGAGCAAGATATTTAGGCCTCCGACTCCGACTTGGACACTCGTTCGAATGGCTTGATACCCCGCACCCGAAAGCGCATCGCCGAGGAACAGGTGTACACATCTCAGCAGAGGAATAACAGCCAGCCAGCGCGTCGCTTCCACCGACGAACGGAAACTGTTTCCGAGCACGTGCGGTAAAATAGGTGCTCCAATGAACAGGCAGAGAAAGATAGCAAGCCCAAAAAGAGTCGCACGCTTCACCAATTTCCAGGCATACTCCTCGGTAGCCTTGGGCCCATGATGGCCACGGCGAAAAAATTCAGGGTACGCGGCGGATGTCATGCCTCTTACCGGCGCCATACTGACATCGATCAGGCGATATGCTGCACTGTAAATACCCGTCGAGGCGAAATCGGAAAG
>Ga0210388_10003325_pt1 | contig 12594 bp, 8 predicted proteins | sample IncBWC19OmetaG_FD_155485 | JGI IMG/M metagenome (GOLD analysis project Ga0210388, IMG submission 155485) | Forest soil microbial communities from Barre Woods Harvard Forest LTER site, Petersham, Massachusetts, United States - Inc-BW-C-19-O ... | reverse complement strand
CGGCCGCGAGTCCAAGGACGGTGTCGATCACCACCGCGATGGGGTCGCGTTGCTCGTCGATCACCGTGGGTTCGGGTGCGGCCGGCGCGACGACGGTGAGCGCGCGGACGATCGCGCCGTCGATGGCCAGACGGACGCGACGCGCCTCCTCGACGTCGATGCGGACGGCGCGCTCGGTGCGCGACAGCTCGAGGTACCGGTCGAGGAGGTGACCGAGGAGGTACGTCGTGACGGCGTTGCGAAGCGGCCAGACGGCGGCGAACGGGCCGAAGCTCGTCAGGGCGCGCACGGCCAGCCGCGCTCCGAGGAAGCGGAGGGCCTGGGCCACCACCCCGCGCGGCCCGTCGGGCCCGGACGGTTCGGAGAGGAGGTCACGCGCCTCGGGCGTGAGCGAGAGGCCATGGCGAGCCGCCACGTCATGCACGAGCGCCCCTCGGACGCGACGAGCAAAGGCGTCGGGGAGCCACGGGATGGGGACGCTCGCCAGCGACGCGCCGAAGGCCGCGTACACGCCGAGCCGGCCGCGGTCGACGGGACCGGATCGCACGGCGGTGGGAAGGGCGTCGGCGCTGCTTTGACGGAAGAGCTGAGCCATCGGTCGCCGGAGTCTAGTACGCCCTGGAAGGCCTAGGCGAAAGTCCGGGCGAGCGGACGGAGCTCGAGCACGACGGCGTTCGACGACGCCGCGATGCGGAGCAGGTCGAGCGCGCGGAGGCCCCCGAGATCGATCGTCACGCCGTCGCGCCGCGGATCGTCGCCCGGCACGAGCAGTCGAGCTCCTTGCGCCTCCGCGGCCGAGACGAACGCCCGCGCGTCTCCGCCCAGCCTGAGGACGAAGGCGCTTTCGCCGGCTGCGATCTCGGCGGGCGCGCCCTGCGCGGCAACACGGGAACCGTCGACCACGATCGCCTCGTCCGCGGCCAGCGCGATGGGCGAGTCGAGGGCCACGCGCGGCGCGAACACGACGGTCCGCCGGTCGGGCAGCGCCCGGACGACGATGCGTGCGAACGAGCGCGCGGCGTCCGAAGGAAGGGCGGCGATCGGGTCTTCGATGAGCAGGACCGGCGCGCCGGTCGCGAGCGCCGCCGCAATCACGGCGCCGCGGCGCGCCGCGGGAGCCGCGCCTCCCAGCTTCGTCTTCGAGAGCGACGTGAGCTTCATTCGCTCGATCGACTCGTCGCCGAGCGCGCGGGCCGTCCCTGCTGGGTGGCCCGCGAGCCGTGCGCTCCACACGACGTACTCGCGAACGGTCCAGCTCGAAGGGAGCGGCGGATCGAGCGGCGCCCCGGCGACCACGCCCGCCCGGATGGCCTCGAGGGGGGATCGATCGGCCACGCGGAGCTCCCCGCGAGCGATCGCGCGCGCACCCGCCGCCGCCTCGAAGAGCGCGCGAGCGGCGCCGAGGACGAGAACGCGGTCGCCTGACGTCGCGAGCGAGAGCCCATCGACGGTGGAGGTGCCACCGACGTCCACACGCAGCGACGACGATGCGAGGAGAGGTTGCACCGGGTGATGATAGACGAATAACGTGAAAGCTTGGCACGTGGCTCGCACTGAGGTGCGGCGTGCGACGCTGTCTCCAGGCGATCTGTATGGAGTGAGGAGGGAATCCTGACTATGCGCCTTCGCTTGCGTGCCGCCTCCGGGCTCGCGTCCCCCACGAGAGGGGGGTGGCGGCCCCGGATCCAGGGCCTTGCCCCGCTCCTCGCCCTCGCGCTCGCCTCTGCCTGCTCGAACGGCAGCGGCGATCAAGTCACGCGCCCCGTCTCGGTAGGGATGACCAGCAACGTCGCTCCCTACTACGCGGACGGCCAGATCACGCTCTACCAGGTGCAGGCGCCCGTGGCCCTCCCCGTGCGCAAGCCCACCGACGCCGAGCGCGCCGCTCTCGGCGCGGCGCCGAAGGGGACTCCGTACACTCACGCGCCCTTCTTGACGGTCCAGGACGAGAGCGTCGAGGTGCACTACGTCCTGTCGAACATCGACACCGTGTCGCATAGCGTGTGGCTGCTCATCGATCCCTGGAACGAGTTCGTGCGGTGGAAGCCGGGGGTCACCGTCGTCAGCGACGAGGAGACCGTCCCCAACAACGGGTACGACAAGGAGTACGTGCTCGGCCCGATGTCACGCCTCGAGGGCACCATCACCTCGGACGACATGCAGGAGATCGCGACGAAGCTCGCCGCAGTCGAGAACTTCCTCGCCAGTCCTCAGGGCATGCAGACGAGCAGCACGATGATGGACAACAGCCTCGACCCGACGCAGGTCTGCAACAACATCTTCGACTACCAGAACCGATCGAACTCGACCCCGCCCGATCTCTATTACACGCCGTGGATCCCACCGGTCGTCGCCGGGTTGACGGGATTCGACCTCGGCATCCGGATGGAGGCCGACGAGGACGACTCCGTCGTGGTGGAGGGCGACGACGGCGGCGCCGGCCCGGCGGGCAACATCGCGGTCGAGATCACGATGGACGTCCAGGACCTCAACGGCAACCGATTCGTGCCGCAAGACACGACCGACCCGGAGATCGGGATGCCGCCGAAGACGCTCTCTCCGCCCTCCGCTCGCTTCTGAGCGGTCACACGGCTCGCGCGCGCGCGATGCCGGCGTAGACGCGCGCGCTCTCCCGCGCGCGTCGCTCCTGGGTCTCGTAGTCGACCTCGAAGAGCCCGAAGCGCGGCGCGTAGCCCTCGGCCCACTCGAAGTTGTCCGTCAGCGACCAGTGGAAGTAGCCGCGCACGTCGACGCCGTCGGCGATGGCCCGACCGAGCTCCGTCAGGTGATCGACCAGGAAGGCCGCGCGCTTGCTGTCCGCGGCGTCCGCGATCCCGTTCTCGGTGACGTACACGGGCACCCCGCTCCGGCGAGCCCACGAACGCACCAGGCGGCCGAGCCCCGCCGGGTAGATCTCCCAGCCCAGATCGCTCAGGGCCGCGCCGGGAGGCACGCGACGCCAGCAGAAGAGCTCTGCCGGCCGGTTCGCGGCGAAGCGGACGACGTCGCGCGAGTAGTAGTTGATGCCGAAGAAATCCTGCGTGCCGCGCGCATCGGCCACCCGGAAGCCCCGCGGGCGGGCGAGCGCGAGGAGCCCGTCGAGCGGGCCGTACATCCGGCCTTCGCAGGTCGCCATCGCGAAGGCCTCGTTGAAGACGCGCGCGAAGGTGCGGGCGGCGGCCCGGTCGAGGGGCGAGCCGGGGCGATCGGGTTCGGCCACGCGGAGATGATGGGCGACGCCGACCTTCGCCGCGTCGCCCTGCGCTTCCTTGAGGGCGCGGTAGGTGGCGACGTGAGCCTCGAGGAGGCGATGGTGAGCCTTCACGGCAGAGAGAGGGCTCCTCGCTCCGGGCGCCCAATCGCCGAGCAAGTAGGCCTGCGCCGCGAGGACGTTCGGTTCGTTGATGGTGATCCAGCGCGCGCAGAGATCGCCGAGCGCCGCCACGGCGACGCGCGCGAACTCGGCGAGCCGCTCGGGGAAGCCATCGGCCAGGAGTCCGCCGCGCTGGGCCAGCCACGCCGGCAGCGTGAAGTGGTGGAGCGTGATCATGGGCTCGATGCCGGCATCGCGCAGCGCTCCGACCATCTCGCGATAGCGGTCGAGGGCCGCGCGATCGATCTCCCCCGGACGGGGCTCGATGCGCGCCCACTCGATCGACATGCGATGCGCGCCGAGCCCGAGGGACCGCTGCAGCGCGACGTCCCCTTCCCAGCGGCGCCAGGCGTCGCACGCGACGTCCGGCCGGTCGCCGCCCTTGATCCGGCCCGGCTGGCGCGCGAACTCGAACCAGTCGCTGGTCGTGCAGCCCCCCTCGATCTGCGTCGCAGAGGTGGCGGTACCGAAGAGAAAGGAGGTGGGAAAAGAAGGCACGCGGCGCCGCCGAGCCTACTTCAGCCGCCGGTCACTTGCCGGCGGCCGGAGCTCACTCCAGGCTTCCGAGCTTGCGCTCACTCCAAGCTTCCGAGCTTACGCTCGAGCGCCTCGAGGTGCGCGCGGACTTCCGGATCGCTCGTCCGCAGGGCTTCGACCTTGCGAACGGCGCTGATCACGGTCGTGTGATCGCGGTTGCCGAACGCGCGCCCGAGCTCGGGGAAGCTGCACTTGAGACGCTGCTTGCACAGGTACATGGCCACGTGGCGCGCGAAGGCGATGCTCTTGTGGCGGTCCTTCGAGAGCAGGTCGATCGAGCGAAGCTTGAAGTGGTGGCAGACGGCGCGCTGGATGTCCTCGACGCTCGCCTCGTTCGGCCGCGCCGTACTCGTCGCCGCCATCTCGGCGCGCGTGAAGTCCATCCCGATCGGCTTGCCGAGAAGGGAGGCCTTGGCCGCGAGCCGGATCAGCGTGCCTTCGAGCTCGCGGACGTTGCTGCGCACGCTCTGGGCGATGTAGAGGCACACCTCGTCGGCGAGATCGATGTGCTCGAGCTGCGCCTTCTTCCGCACGATCGCGACGCGCGTCTCGAGCTCCGGCGCCTGGATGTCGGCCACGAGGCCCCACTGGAAGCGCGACACGAGCCGCTCCTCCATCTTGTCGAGCTGCTGAGGGTACTTGTCGCTGGTGACGACGATCTGCTTGCCGCCCTGGTGGAGGGCGTTGAACGCGTGAAAGAACTCCTCCTGCGTCTGCGTCTTCCCGGCCAGGAAGTGGATGTCGTCGACGAGCAGCAGATCGCACTTCTCGCGATAGCGCGCCCGGAACTCGTGCATGCGCTGGTCGGTGAGGGCCTGCACGAACTCGTTCACGAAGCGCTCGGCGCTGATGTAGACGATGCGCGTGTCGGGCCGTTCTTCGCGCACGCGATAGGCGATCGCGTGAACCAGGTGGGTCTTGCCGAGCCCCGTCCCACCGCAGATGAAGAGCGGGTTGTGACGGCGGCCTCCGACGCCCGCGGCGGCCATCGAGGCCGCATGGGCGAGCTGGTTTGAGGGGCCGACGACGAAGTTCGCGAACGTGTACTTCGCGTTGAGTCCCTCGATCGGCGGCGGCACAGCGAACACTCGCCCGGCAGGCTCGTCCTCGCGAAGCACCCGGCGTACGCCCGTCGTCTGGGCGTCGGAGTCTGCCCGGACGGGGGCCGGGTCCGCCTGGGGACGGACCGAAATGGCACGAGGCCTCACGGGAGCGAACGACGAGGGGCGCTCCGCCACCGGCCGCTCGAGAGCGACGTCGATGATCCAGCGGACCTGGACGCTGAGCCCGGTGTGGGCCCGGAGCCATTCGCTGATGGTCGGCAGGAAGTAGTCCTCGACCCACTGACGCACGAACTCGTCCCGCGCACGAAGGCCGAGCACGCCATCCGTGAAGCTGTCGAACTGCACGCCCGAAAACCACTGGTCGAAGCTGGCCGGTGACCGGTCGCGGGTGAACGCAACGGCCTGAGCCCAAGCGCGCTCCCCTTCGTCGGACATGACGGCTCCTCGTAAGACCGGCGACGCCGCGGGCGCGTCACTTTGCTCATGGCTCTGCATCCCTGCTTGCACCGTTTCCCCTCGAGGGCGATTCGACATTGACCACCACGAGCCCACATGTGCATCCAAGGCCACAAGTTCTCCACAGGCTGGGGAGAACCCCTTGCCCGCTGGCCCCACACCCCGGGTACCAACACCGCGCAACACCGACGAAATGTGCCAATGAGAGACCATCGGTCTCCCACCGCGCTAGCTACCCGGGGGAACCGTTGCCGCGAGAGGGCCAGCTGAACCAGCCCGCTCATTATCACTGTGCCGCTCTTCCGAACCCCTCACGTCGAGGCGCCCGACTCGTGTCCCGACCCCTATCCCTTGCTCTCTCCGTGTCCACCGGCGATCGGGGGACCGCTTCCAACTCAGACCAAGACGAACTCGAACGACGACGGCACCTTCATCCCTACACCGCACCACGACCACATGAGTTCGGCGGCGCCGTCCCGTCACGCCCGACGCGAACGCGAGTTGAGCTATCACTCCCGCTTGGTACGCGTCCATGGCCTTCGTTTTCAAAGCGACAAGGCGATGATATTGCTCCGGTTTTTTTCTTGTAATCCACCCGCGTATCCCCCTTCGCGGGAACGTCACCAGGCAGAAGAAACGGGTCAGCGCACCGAAGTGGGCGGGATGGCTTTCGAATCCGTCCGCGGCCGTCTCATCGGCCTCTCCACCGCAGGGCGTTTTGGCTGAATTCGCTTGTCAAGAGTGGACGACGCCGCGTCTTTTCCGAAACAGACTCGTGAATGGGTGCGCTACGCACACGTCGCCATGCGGCACGGAAAACTCGTCTCTGACGCGCCCCCGCTGTTAAGGTCCCGGCGGTGCGCCCCTTTGCAGCTGCCGTATCCGCGCGCGGGGTCTCGACCACCGCGGCGGCGGTCCTGCTGGGGATGGTGCTTGCGGGCCCGGCCCACGCCGACCCGATGTCGACCTCGCCCGAGCAGGCTTACGACCAGGGCGAAGTTCCGAACCCACGCGCCCTGGGGATGGGGGGGGCCCTCAACGCCCTGGGGGTGTCGACGACCGCCCTCTCGCTGAACCCGGCGAACATGGCCCTGGCGCGCGTCTATCACCTCGAGGCGCTGGCGGCGTACTCCCCCGAGGCCAAGCGGCAGACGTACGGCCTGGCCGTGGTCGACTCCGTCCTCAATAGCTCCCATGTCGCCGGCGGGCTCGAAGGCACCTGGTCCGAGTTCGATCCGAGCGGCATCCACAGGACGTGGACCGACCTCAGGGGCGGCGTGGCTGTCCCGCTCGGGCAGTACCTCTCGCTCGGCGCGACGATTCGCTGGCTGCGCGTCAATCAGGACCTCGGGGTCGGCCCCTTCGGGACCAGCTACGCATCGGACGGCGGGAACGGCCCCCTGTTCAACGGCGTGACCTTCGACGCCGGCGCGACGGTCAGCGTGCTCGACGGCCTCCGCATCGCGGTCGTCGGCCACAACCTCACGAACCCGGGCACCGCGCTCGCGCCCATCGTCGGCGCGGCGGGCGTGGGCTACTTCACCCCGACCTTCGCGATCGAGGGCGACGGTTCGCTCGACTTCACCACGTGGGGCAAGGCGCGAGGCCGACTCATGGCCGGCGGCGAACTCTTCCTCGCCGATCGCTACGCGCTGCGCGCCGGCTGGCGCTACGACGCCGGCACCAAGATCAACTCGCCGTCGCTGGGCTTTGGATACATCGACCCGAACTGGAGCATCGAGCTCGGCATCCGGCGAGACATCATCTCGGAGCACGCCGAAACGCTGGGGTCGCTGTCGCTCCGCTACTTCTACGACGCGGCCGGCGCCAGCCCGCCCGAGCAGAACCAGCAGCTACTTCAGTAGGCGACGACCCCGACGCCGACGGCGCGAAGCCATCCGCGATGGCGAGTCCTACAACGACGCGAGGTAGAGGCCTGCGAGATCGTCCCGCGTGACGGGCGTCGGGTTGCTGCGGTGGCAGGCGTCCTCGACGGCCTTGTCCGCCAGCTTGGGTACGTCGGCTTCGACCACGCTTTCGGCGCGCAGGCCCCCGGGGAGCCCCACGCGCTTGCGGAGCGCGCGGACGGCCTCGCCGCAGGTCTTGGCGGCCGGATCGAGGATGGCGCGGACGCGGTCGAGACGCGCGTGCGCACCGCTCTCGTTGAAGTCGATCACCGCGGGAAGGCAGAGCGCGTTGGCGAGCCCATGATGCATGCCCTTCTCGCTCGAGAGCGGATGCGCGAGGGAATGGCACGCGCCCAGCCCTTTCTGGAACGCCACCGCGCCCATCATGGCCGCCTTCATCATGCCGCCGCGCGCCGCGAGGTCCTCGCCGCGCTCGACCGCGCGCGCGAGGTTCGCCGCGCAGAGCTCGAGGCCGCCGAGCGCGATGGCGTCGGCCATCGGATGGTCGCCAAGCGAGCAGAACGCCTCGAGGCAATGCGTCAGGGCGTCGAAGCCCGTGGCCGCGGTCACGCGCGCGGGCATCGAGAGCGTGAGCTCGGGATCGAGCAGCGCCACCTTGGCGAGCAGATGAGGGCTGAAGATGACCGTCTTACGTCCCGTCGCGGCGAGCGTCACGACCCCCGAGCGGCCGACCTCGCTGCCGGTGCCCGCCGTCGTGGGGATCGTGAGGATGGGAGGCACGTTCGGGCCGATGAACTGCCCGCCGTCGACGGCGTCGTCGTACTCGACGAGGGGCCGCTCGTGCGTGACCTTGAGCGCGATGAGCTTCCCCGCGTCGAGCGGCGAGCCGCCCCCCAGCGCGACGATGCACTCGGCGCCGTGCGCGCGGTAGGCGGCGACGCCGGCGAAGATGTTCTCTTCGACCGGGTTCGGATCGACCTTGTCGAAGACCGCCGCGGCGACGCCGGCGGCCTCGAGCAGACCGCGGACGCGCTCGGCGATCCCCACCTTCACGACGCCGGCGTCGCACACCAGGAGGGCGCGCCTGGCGCCCAGTCGTTTGGCGTGGTCACCGACCTTCGCCACCGCTCCGACACCGAACACGATCGTCGTCGGAAAGGACCAGTTCACGAGCGATTCGCCCATGGCGGCCAGGCGTAGCACAGCGCCGGGCCACGGCCCATCGCGCGTCGCTGGTACCCCGGCAAGGGGGCGGAGCCCCCGGGAGCTAGACGCTCTCGAAGTAGCGCTCCAGTTCCCACTCGGTGACGGCGCGCTCGTACTGGCGGCACTCCCAGTCGCGCGTCACGAGGTAATGATCGACGAACCCCTCGCCCAGGAGCCGGCGCGCGTGAGGGCTGCCGTCGAGCAGGACGATCGCGTCCCGCAGCGTACGGGGAAGCGGCGCGAGATCCGCGCGCGACGACGCGTCGCCTTCGACGGGCGGCGGCGGCTCGCTGCCCTGCTCGATCCCCCAGAGCCCGGCGGCGAGCGTCGTCGCCATGGCGATGTACGGGTTGATGTCCGCGGCTGCTTGCCGGTTCTCGAAGCGAGTGGACTTCGCGCTCCCGGGGATCGCGCGGATGGCGCATGTCCGGTTCTCGAAGCCCCAGCTCGCGTTGAGCGGCGCCCACACCCCCGGCACGTAGCGTTTGTAGCTGTTGATGGTCGGGGAGATGAGCGCCGTGAGCTCCGGCATGAGCGCGACCTGGCCGCCGAGGTAGTGCCGCGCCTGCGCGCTCAGCTTGTTGGGCGCGCCGGGCTCGAAGAAGACGTTGGCCCCGTCCTTCCAGAGGGACTGGTGAATGTGCCCGCTCGACCCCGGGAGGGCCTGGTTCCACTTGGCCATGAACGTCACGGAGTACCCGAGGCGCGAAGCCACCTGCTTCATCCCCGTCTTGAAGAGGGCCGCCTTGTCCGCCGCGCGCAGCGCCTCGTCGTACTGGATGGCCGCTTCGTAGACGCCCGGACCGGTCTCCGTGTGGAGACCCTCGATCGGGATGCCGAATCGCTCCATGTCGTCGAGGATGGCGTGGCAGAGGTCCGCGTTCTGACCCTCGCGGACCCACGAGTAGCCGAACATGCCCGGCGAGAGGGGCTCGAGCTTGCGGAAGCCCTTCTCGTGGAGCGAGGCGGGGGTCTCCTTGAAGACGAAGAACTCGAACTCGGCGGCGAGGACGGCCTCGTAGCCGAGCGCACGTGCGCGGGCGATGACGCCCTTGAGCAGGCCGCGCGGGCACGCCGGGTGGGGCGTGCCGTCCTTCTGCACGAAGTCGAGGAGGAACGCGGCGGTGTCCGGCTCCCAGGGCAAGACACGAAACGTCGTCGGATCGATGCGGGCGTGGGTGTCCGGATAGCCCGTGTGCCACCCGGTGACGCGGCAGTTGTCGTAGAGAACGTCGGCCGCGTCCCAGCCGAAGATGACGTCGCAGAAGCCGAGCGAATCCTCGAGGGCTCCCCAGAATTTCTCCAGAGCCACGTACTTGCCGCGCAAGATGCCGTCGACGTCGTAGCCGCCGACCTTCACGCGACGGATGCCATGCTTCGCGAAGGCTTCTCTCAGTTGTTTCGCGTCCATGTTGGACGCGAGCCTACCAGGGTCGGGCCCTTCCCGGATGGGAGCTCGAGGGAGGCCCACTCGAGCGGCGCTCCCTCGACCGGGACTACGGCGCGAGGCGAACGTACGCGTCGACCATCTGCTCGAAGGCGGCGTCGAAGAAGAGGCGCGCGTCGGCGATCGACTCGGGGGGATCGTCGGGCCCGGGAGTGGAGAAGTCGCGCTGCTCCGCGTGAAACTGCGCCCCGATGATCGGCCAGCCGCCGCCGCTGGAGCGGAAGGCCTCGGGCACCGTGTCGCACGACCCGGGCCCGCTCGGGTTCGGAAAGACGCCGTCGCGGGGGCCGGCGGCGACGACGTCCTTGGCGCAGAACGCGCTCGTGGCGAGGACTTCGAAGCGGGTCAGGAGCCCGCCGGGGAGGAAAGCGTCGGGCCGTATCGCGTCGGCGTGCGACTCCGGCAAGTCCTCCGTCGTGGACCGGTGGAGAGGTCCCGAGAGGTCCACGAAGAGGGGGTCATTCGGGAGAAACTGGATCTTCGCGCGCGGCGGGTGCGGGTCGGTCGGCCACGCGCGCTCGACGTCGATCGGCGGCGCGAACCCGCGGATGGGCCGGCCGCTGGTGCGGCGCAGCACCTGGTCGATGAGGCGCCGATCGTCTTCGGGGGACCCCGCGTCGGCGTGTCGGGCCTCGAGCAGGCCGAGGATCTGCGCCCCGCCGCAGAAGCCGATGAAGGGCGCGACGCGACGGCGAACCGCAGCCCCCAGCTGGCCCATGCCGCCGAGACGCGCGTCGCGCAGCGGATCCCAGTGCCAGCGCCTCGGGTGCGCGGGGTCGGGCCCGGTCTCGGGCGCGTAGTCCCAGTCGTTCGATCCGCTCAGCACGGTGATGGGCGGAGGGCTGCTCTGCGCGAGGATCTGCGAGTCGAGGAGCGGGTCGTCGCCTTCGATGAGCTCGAGGCCTTCGCCCGCCTCGTCGCTCGGAGGCGCGTCGAGCGCTTCGCCGTGCGGCCCCAGAGAGCGCGCGTAGCGGTCGTCGCTGCGGAGCACGGGCAAGAGCGGGGCGAAGCGACCCTGCAGGAACTTCGCGTGGTACGCGTCGTTGGTGATCTCGCCGCCGGGCGTCGTCCGCGATTCGGCCGACGGGTTGGCGTTGACGCTCATGATCCACGGCGTCGCGAGGATCGGGCGATCGTCGTCGGCGCGATACGCGGCGATCTCGCGCACCACCGGGACGGCGCCCGGTTCGGGAAGGCCGCTGGACCCCGTGGCGCCGGTCATCACCAGCCGGACGGCGCGCACGGTCCGCGACTCCGTGAACGTCACGAGGCGGCGGCGGAGAGGCAAGATCGATCCGTCCGGCCGGAGCGGCTCGCTGGCCACGGCGACGAAGCGGCGGCCGTCCTCGCTCAACTCGAGCGTGTAGTGAACCGGCGCCCAGGCGACGGCGTAGCTGCGGCCTCCCCCGGCGCGCGCAACGGTCGTGGCGTCGAAGCCCAGCACCAGGCGCACGCGATCGATGGGCTGGGGCTCCTGGAGATCGACCCGCAGCGACCAGCGTGACTTGCCCTCGGCGCCCGCCCAGCGATGGCCGTAGGTCCCGTCGATGCTGTCCGCGGCCGGCATCCCCGGATAAGAACCGTCGTCGCTCGCGACCGCCGACCGCAGCACGTCGCGCGCGCTCTCGATCGCCTGCACCTCGCGGAGCACGGGGGGCCCCGCGTTGGTTCGGTCGACCACGAGGCGCAGACCGCACGCGTCGGCGTCGACGAACCACGAGCGCCGGCTCGGCCGCGCGGCGACGTCACCGGACGTGGAGGGCGATTCGCTGGCACCCTCGAGCGGCGTCCACGCCTCGTCGCTCGTCTCGGACAGGGCGCGGCATTTCGCCTGACCGGGGCCGGCCGGCCTCACCTCCCAGCGAAAGTCCGTCGGCACCCCGCTCGTCGCCGAGGTCCCGAAGCGAGCACGCACCAGCCCGAGATGCACGGGCTTGGCGAACGCCGCCGCCCACTTCCATTGCGTCTCGCCGGCCCGTCCGGTCCACACCGTGTCGTCGCGCCCGTCGACCGCCAGGCGCGCTTGCTCCCCCGTCGGATCGGCCGCTCGCACGGCGAGCAGATCGGGCGCGTGCAGAGCGTCGAGCACCGACGTTCGCTGGCGCACGATGGCGAGCGCGCCGGCGGCGGCGGGACGTACGCCCGCGAACGTGACGCCGAACGTGACTGGAAGAGTGACCGCGACGAGCGCGAGGGACGCGCGCGCGAGCACGGCTCTCGGCGCACGCGCCGGCCGGAGGCCACTCGATTCCGTGAGCACGCTGGAGGACACGGCCGATCAATCTGCCATCTTCGGGGGCCTTCTGTGAAATCGAAGGCGTCCGGACTGTGGGGGCACGACCCTCATCTAGCCGAGCCCGGCCAGGTGGTGGACGTCCGCGATGCCGACGAGCAGCGGGCCCTCGGCGCCGAACTCGAAGGTCGTGACCGAGGTGGTCGGGCAGGCCACGTGGGTGCGGAAGCGCCGGAGCGGGACTCCGAGCAGAGCGCACGCGATGACCCGGATGGTGGCCTTGTGGCTGACGAGCAGGACGTGGCCGCTCTTGTGCCGATCTCGCACCCGGGTGATGACCGGAAGCGCCCGCGCGGCGATGTCGTAGGCCGTCTCGCCGCCCGGGTGCGCCGCGAGCGAAGGGTCGGCGT
>Ga0210388_10003323_pt1 | contig 12603 bp, 12 predicted proteins | sample IncBWC19OmetaG_FD_155485 | JGI IMG/M metagenome (GOLD analysis project Ga0210388, IMG submission 155485) | Forest soil microbial communities from Barre Woods Harvard Forest LTER site, Petersham, Massachusetts, United States - Inc-BW-C-19-O ... | reverse complement strand
GGGCAAGGCAGCGCGGCCTGCGGCTGCCGACGATAAGGCGACGCTTGGCGTGCAAGAATTCAACCGGCTGGTGTATGCCTCGAAAGAACTGTATCCAGTGTTAATTCCGCTGCGCGACGGCGTCACGGTTTGCCGCAAACAGTAAGACGGCGAGGAAGCTATGAGCGGAAGAAATTTCGCAGCATGAAAGCAAGGTTGGCAGGACGCTCGGCAAGCCGCCGCATGAAGTACGGGAACCAGTCGTTGCCGTAGGGAATGTAAACGCGCAGACGAAAGCCGTCTTTCACAAGCATGCGCTGCAAATCAGTTCGCACACCGTAGAGCATCTGAAACTCGAAATCATCCTTGGAAATTTGCTGGGCCGCTGCCCAGCGAATCGTTTCTGCAATCATGCGCGGATCGTGTGTGGCAATCCCGTGGTAAAAACCGCTGGGCAAGAGAATCTTCATCAAGCGGATATAGTTGAAATCCGTGTCGCTTTTTCGGGGATAGGCTACATCCGGCGGCTCCTTATAGGCGCCCTTGCAGAGCCGGATGCGGCAGCCGCAGGAAAGCAAAGCCTGGACGTCTGTTTCGCTTCGATAAAGGTAAGCCTGTATGACCGTCCCAATGGCGGGATTGCGTAGGCGCACGTTTTTTACGACGTCGATCGTTCTTTGCGTGTAGGCCGATCCTTCCATATCGACGCGGAGAAAATTGTCATACCGCGCGGCCAACTCCACGATGGAGACAACCAGGCCCTGGCAGAAATCAACATTGAGGTCTAGTCCGAGCTGAGTCAGCTTGCAGGACACATTGGCGTGGAGATTTTCCTTGTGGATGCGTTCGAAAACTTCCAGGTAGGCATCGCGCGCACGTTGCGCGTCGGAAGTGGAGGCGCAGTTTTCGCCGAGATAATCGAGGCTGACGAGCATTCCGGCATTGTTGCAGGCGCGGGCCGCTTCAATGGCTTCGTCGAGCGTTTCTCCGGCGACGAAACGGCGCGCCATACGGCGCGTGGTGCCGTTGGAGGTAACCCATTTGGCGAAGCGGGGACTCTCGGAGAGTTTAAGAAGCGTCGCGCGGAGCATGCAATATGATTATGCCCGTGTAAATCTGCGGGAACTAGTCCGTGTGCCCTTCCAGGAACTTTTCCGCATCGAGGGCGGCCATGCAGCCGGAGCCTGCGGCAGTGACAGCCTGTCGGTAGCGATGATCCTGAACATCTCCAGCAATGAATACGCCGGGGATGGATGTCAGGGTGCCGTGTTTGGGGATGAGATAACCGTTGGAGTCCATCTCCAGCTTGCCCTTGAAAACGGTCGAGTTGGGATCGTGGCCGATGGCCACGAATATGCCGTCAACGGCGATTTCGCGTGTTTCTTTCGTCTGCAAGTTGCGAAGGCGAGCACCTTCGACGTGCCCTTTCGGAGAGAGAATCTCTTCGACAACGAAAGGACTGACGAATTCGACTTTAGGATTTGCCCGGGCGCGGTCAATCATAATTTTAGAGGCGCGAAATTCGTTGCGCCGGTGGACTAGGTAGACCTTACTGGCGTAGCGGGTGAGGAAATTGGCTTCTTCCATTGCGGAATCGCCGCCGCCAACTACGCCAATGGCCTTTTCGCGGAAAAAGTAACCGTCGCAGGTCGCACAAGTCGAAAGGCCGCGGCCTATGAGTTCCTTCTCGCCCGGCAGGCCAAGCAAGCGTGCGGTGGCGCCGGCGGCAACGATGAGCGCCTTCGCCTCATAGGAGTCTTTGCCGGCCGTGATCTTGAACGGCCGCTTCGTGAGGTCAACCTCGTTTACCGCTCCTGCTTTGAATTCAGCGCCGAATCTCTGCGCCTGTTTGCGCATATTTTCGATAAGCTCTGGCCCCATGATGCCGTCGGGAAACCCGGGGTAGTTCTCAACATGCGTGGTGAGAGCGAGCTGGCCGCCCTGCTCGTGGCCATCAATCACCAACGGCTTCAGATTGGCGCGTGCGGCGTAAATCGCAGCGGTGAGGCCGGCGCAGCCACTGCCGATAATCACGACGTTGTGCATTCCTATTGTCTCCGTACGATTAGATTCGGCAGGTTGCCCGTTCGATTCATCCGTGTACTAGAACTCAAGGCTCGTTATTGTAGCATCCCCGCAGTTGCGAACTGATGCGCCAAGCGTCCAAATTGGAGAGGCATTTTTAGGTCGCCGCGTTGACCCTCGGTAAACACCACGTCTATAGTCAAAGGCATCGTCGAGTGGAAGAGCAAAGTAGCCCGAGGGGAGAATCAGATGGACCCACGTTATCCCATAGGAAAATTCGCGATGCCCGCGCAGGTGACGCCCCTAAGACGGCAAGAGGCCATCGACGAGATCGCTTCAACGCCCGCCAAAATGCGCGCCGCGGTGAAAGGCCTCGATGACGCGCAGCTGGACACCCCGTATCGCGAGGGCGGATGGACGCTGCGCCAGGTGGTCCACCACGTTCCGGACAGTCACGTGAATGCGCTTGTCAGATTGAAACTCGCTCTCACAGAGGACAAGCCGACAATCAAGCCATACAACGAAGCAGCTTGGGCCGAGCTGGCGGATTCGAAAGCAGCGCCGATAGAAAGTTCGCAGCTGCTTCTCGATTCCGTGCACGCTCGATGGGACCGACTGTGGCGCTCCTTGAAGCCGGAACATTTTGCACGTCTTCTGGTGCATCCGGAAAATGGAGAACGCAACGTCGACTGGCTGCTATTTCTCTATGAGTGGCACGGTAAACACCACACGGCTCACATCACCGAACTGCGAAAACAAAAAGGCTGGTGACGCGCGCGAGTGGCGCGGGTTGCGGCGCCTCGTGTAGGATGAATTGGTACACGAGGAGAACGCATGAGCCGACCATCAGGGATGTACGCGATTTTCGAAACATCGCAGGGAAACATTGTAGTGAAGCTGCTCGAAAAGGAAGCTCCGAACACCGTAGCGAATTTCGTCGGACTGGCAGAAGGCACGAAGGAATTCACCGACGAAAGCACCGGCAAAAAACTAAAGAAGAACTTTTACGACGGGCTTGTTTTTCACCGCGTGATTCCGCAGTTCATGATTCAAGGCGGCTGCCCGCAAGGAACCGGACGCGGCGGCCCCGGGTACAAATTCGCCGACGAATTTCATCCTTCCTTAAATCATTCCAAAGCCGGCAAGCTTTCCATGGCCAACGCTGGGCCGGGCACGAACGGCAGCCAATTTTTTCTCACCGTGGCAGCAACACCATGGCTCGACAACAAACACTCCATCTTCGGAGAAGTGGTCGAGGGTCAAGACGTGGCGAACAAGATTTCCAATTTGCCGCGCGATTCGAATGACCGGCCAAAGACTCCCGTGGTGCTGCAGAAAGTGCGCATTGAGCGCATCCCCTAATCACGCTGAATGACGATGCTGACACCTCAGCGCGTTCTGCGGCTAACGATTGAAGTGATTTTCCTGCTGCTGGGCGTGCTTGTCGTTTGGCTGGCGCTGACAGGCCGAATACTTGTCGAGCGCCAAAGACCATCCTGGCTCATTCTCAGCGGCGCGCTGATTCTTTGGGGACTGCGAGCCCTCTTTGGACCCAACAAATCGTGGGCACGCTGGGAGAATTGGACTCGCGGGCTTTCGTTGATTCTCCTCGGCGTGGTAATGCTGGCGATTTCGCGAGTCCCGTTCTTGTGGGTTGGCCCTCTCCTGGCTACCGCAGGCGTATTGATGAGCTTGCGCGGAATCATAGGTGCTGCGCTCGTCTTCCGTCCGCGATGAATTTCTGTAGCCGCTTTCCCGTCTCGATATTCTCCATGCTTCGGCTATAATCCGCACATCGAACGGCCCTCTCTGCTTCTGCATTCGCGCAGAGGCGATCGTTTGGCCCACGCCACAGAAAAAAAGGAGATGTACATGCTAAAGGAATTCAAAGAATTTGCCATGCGTGGCAACGTGCTGGACATGGCCGTCGGCATCATTATCGGGGCGGCCTTTGGAAAGATTGTGGCATCCTTCGTCGAAGACGTCATGATGCCGCCGTTAGGGCGTTTGGTGGGGCGCGTCGATTTCTCGAGTTTGTTCGTCAGCTTGGACGGCAAGCATTTTGATTCCCTTGCCCTCGCTAAGACGGCTGGAGACCCGACGCTGAACTACGGTCTGTTCTTGAACACCATCATCAACTTTCTGATTGTTGCGTTCGCCGTGTTTCTTCTCGTCCGAATGGTGAATCGCTGGACCACCAAGCCGCCTGCTCCGGCAGCGCCCACAACGAAAGATTGCCCGCAGTGTGCCATGAGCATTCCGGTCCAGGCCAAGCGCTGCGGCCACTGCACGACGCAGCTCGCTTAAAGATAAACTCCCGTTTTGAAAAAAATTGCGCGTGGGTCACTGCTCACCTCAAGAGGACGGTGATTTCTTCGATTGATTTCCTTCGAGGTGATCGCGCAGCCGTTTGACGACTGCGTCTTCCTCGCCTTCTTCAATCTCTTTTTTTACTTCCTCGAGAGCGAAGTGCACGACATCGTGATGGTGCAGCTCTTGAGGCGCCAGCACATCGCTAAAGCGCAGCCACAAACTATGCAGAAGGTTGACTTCGTTGGCAGTCAGGTTCGGAGCATGCGGCCCAAGCACCTTGTAGATCTTGTCGCCGTTGGGCAAATGAATTTCGAGGTTGAATTGCGGTTTAATGTCGCCGAGTTTTTCCCACGCGTCGCCAATCTGCCGGGCCTGCTCTTCGGTATTGTCCTTCGCCGAGCGGCCAATCACAATCGTGCTGGACTGCAGCGAAGCTCCCGCCCGCAGGATACCTTCCCAGAGGTCGTTAGACGCAACCACAGCAAGCCGAATGGATTTCCCACGTTTTTCCGCCATCGAAAGCGCTTGCGAGAACAAATGCTGCTCAATGCTGCCGAAGAGCTGATCGGCGTCCAATTCGTTTTCGCCGGAAGCCGATCGCTGCAGCAAGCGTACGTGTAAGACGACGACATCGCGGCGGCCGGGCTTGATACGATCGAGCACGTTGCCCAGGTGGTAGAGATTAAAATGATTGCTTACCGGCACCAAAATGTTGCCGGCACGGGCGCCCACAGCCTCGGGCGTCAGCTCGGATTCCCGCTCAAGATTGAACTGATCCATTTCCATGTGAGCCGCGCCGCCTCGGTGTGCGCGGCGCTCGGAGATGGTGAAAACGATAAAGAGCAAAATCGAGAAGGTGCCCCCTGCCATGGTGGCTACAGGCTTGGTAAAAAGATTGACGACGGCGATGATGAATAGTGTCAGCGTGATCAAGCTGAGCCCAACCGGAATTTGCACGCCGCGAATATAAAAATTAAAGGGCACCTGGAACTCGCGCACCCCTGGTCGGGTGTAGCGAAGGACGAGCACGGCCAGGCCGTTCATCGTGAAACTCCAGATAACTCCGAAAGCGTAAAGGTTCGCGAGGAAAGTAACATCACCGCGACTGATAAAAATCGTAATGATTTGCAGCAGAACGACGATATTAATGATGCGGTAGCTCGTGCCGAACCGCGGATGCGGCTGCCGGAACCACGCGCTCAGAACGCCATCCTCGGAAACGCGGTTTAGCACGCCATTCGATCCAACGATCGCGGTATTGACCGCCCCAGCCAGGATCAGCGTGCCCACAACAACGACGAAAGCGTGAAAGACCAAGCGTGCGATGAGCGGGCCGTGCAGGCTCATCGCGAGGCCCCCGATAAGATTTTCCAGGTAGTTCTGCCGGACGCCGTCGGGAATGATCATCACCGCAAAGAAGGAAACCAGCGACGTGAAAACCAGGCTGTAGATGAAAATGACCATGCCTGCCTTTTTCAGGTTCGGCAGTTTGGGGCTTTCGATTTCGCGGTAAACCTGCGCCAGCGATTCCTCTCCGCTCATCGCCAGTACGGAGTGTCCCAACGCGATAAAGATCGCGATAATTCCGAACATGTGCGGCAGCGGGCTACCCGCAAGCCAGCCGAGCGCGCTGGCGTTCAATCGCAGATTGCGCGGGTGCGGCCAAGGTGGCAGCGGCGAATGCCTCAAGATCGCGGTGTAAATGCACCATCCGATGAGGAGAACCACCATGACGGTCACCAGCTTCATGATGATCAGAGCTTTATCGCTGGACTCCGGAATTCCCTTGGTGTTTTCCCACCAGAAATAAACCGTGACGAGAATGGCAAAACCCGCCGCGATGAAGCTCACCTCGTTCGGCGTGAGCGCATTGCCCAAGTGCGAATACTGTAGTAGCTCGCTAATCAGCCCAGCCAGATATTGTCCGGCCGCAACGCCGCTTATCGGACCCGTCAGGATGTAATCAAACATCAGCGCGGAAACGCTGAATTTTGCAAGCGTTCCGCCAAGCGACTGTTTCACCGCGCGGTACACGCCCCCGCGCACGAACATACTGCAGCTCTCGACGTACACCGCGCGCACCGCATACGAAAACAGCATGATGGCCAGGATGAACCACGGCGCGGTCTTGCCGATGTAGCCTTCCGCTTCACCGCCTGCGTAGTACGCCGAAGAGGCCAGATCGTTTAAAACAATGGCGGCTGCTCGCCAGAAGGAAATAAATGTGAGTAGAGCGGTAGTCGCAACAATGACGCGCGGAACGCCGTTCCCTCGGCTGCCTGCGGCAGCAGGGATCTTGGATGAGCTGCTCATGTACGGGTGATCTCGACCAGCGGACTAAAATGCTCGCACTTTTCCAGCGCGAAGTCTAGCCGAACGCCCCTTTTTGTTAACGCTGAAACGATTTAGGAGGCAGAAGTGCGCAACGCCCTTGCACATTCGGCACAGGGGCAGATGGCGCGCAGATGTTCGTAACTATAGATGCCGGTGGCATGGCCATCCGTAAAGCTGATTTGCACGGCATAGTTGCCGACGACCGTGGCCGCTTGCGCGCTGGTCTTGGGCTTGAACATCGGCAGCGCTGGAAAGGAGTTGCTCACCGGCGCCGCGGCGGCGAAAGCTTCTTTTTTGCCGCGCTCATCGTTACAGGTGGCGCAGGGACACTCTTCGCGCAGGTAAGCGAAATCGTAGTGGCTAGCGTGGCCATCGGCCCAGGCGATGTCGACTCCTGCGCCAGTTTTGACGTGCACCTTTACGGTAGTCGGCTTTCTTCGCGGATCGATTGGAATAGGCATGCGTAAGGACAAGCTCAGCTTTTCGGTTTTCCGTTACAGCAATCGCCCGGAGGAATAGGATTGCCGTGCGGGCAAGTCTTCGGATGGCCGAGAAACGTGCAAATGCGCTGATCGAGTTCGGGGCTGATGATGTGCTCGAACCTGCAGGCTTGCGTGTGCGCCTCAGTGTCGTCGACGGCGAAAGTGTCTTTGAAGAGGCGTTCCGCCAGCCGATGCCGGCGCACGACGCCACGCGCACGTTGGCTGCCCACTGGCGTAAGTTGCGCCTCGCCGTCCTGCATTTCGACCAGGTGCCGCTCGCTCATCCGGTTCAAAGTTCTTGACGCTGATTCATCGGGAAGAACAGGAAGTTCGCCAGCAGGTCCCGTTGCTTGCAGCGCCTTGACATTGGCCGGTTTGCCCTCTTCGCAGCAAATCCAGATTTGTTCGAGAAAGTGATCGAATCGAATTTCGTCATCGGGCGAGGCCGGAGTGCAACAATCGACCGTGTCTGCAAGCGGACAAGCGAGAGGATGACCGGGACCGTGCTGCGCAGTGTCGAAGTGGAGACGGCCGTGGGCGAGTTCAATGCGGCGGTCGGCTTGACGCGCGATGTCCGGGTCGTGCGTGACCATCAAAATCGTGTGGCCCGCGTGGTGCAACTCACGAAAAATTTTCAGAACGATCTCTTCGTTCGCTTCATCGAGATTGCCGGTGGGCTCGTCGGCTAGGATGATCTTCGGCTGGTTAATCAGCGCCCGAGCGATGGCTACGCGTTGCTGTTCGCCGCCAGAAAGTTGCGCCGGCAGGTGAGTCATGCGTTCGCCCATGCCGACGCGGCGTAAAGCTTCTTCGGCCTGCTTCTCATCCGTCACGCTGTGAAAATATTGCGCGAGCATGACATTTTCAACCGCGTTCAAATATGGCACGAGATGAAATTGCTGAAAAACGAAGCCGACTTTTTCGGCGCGGTAGCGGACCATTTCGTTTTCGCTGAGCTTCGAGAGGTCGACACCATCGACGACAACGCGACCAGAGTTGAGCTTGTCGAGCCCACCAAGAATGTTGATGAGCGTGGTCTTCCCCGAACCGGACGGCCCCATCAGCGCAACCCATTCGGCGGCTCCCACGTTGAAACTAAGATCATCGATAGCGCGCAGCGCGCCATATTTCTTGACGAGGTTCTCAATGGCGACCTGCGGCGCCGCGGCCGGCGCTTTTATTTCCGGCAGAATCTGAACAGGCGTGCTCACGCTTCACCTCGAAAAACGGAAGCCGGACGCACGCTCGCCAGCCGCCGCAGCGGATACGCGCTGAGAATCGCAACAATGGTGGTAAGTGCCACGGATACAGGATACACAATCAACCGCGGCTGCGCTGCCACACCAAACACCTGCTTGCCCAACCAAATCGAAAGAAAAATCCCCACCGCCGCACCAATCACGCCACCCACCAAACCAAGCAGCGCCGCCTCCATCATGAAAAGTCGCAAAACGCGTCGCGTCGCGCCGCCAATCGCCTTCATTAAGCCAACGTCATTCTTCCGCTCCATCGCCACATTCGTCATCGCCGCCATGACGCATAGACCGGTGAGCAGAAGAACTATCACCACGGTCGCCGTCAGTAATCCGGTAATGCGGTTGTAAATCTTTGCTTCGCCCTCGGTGAATTGCCGGATAGGGCGAACTTGCGCCTCCGGTATTTGCTGCCGCAACGCGGCGATGTACGCATCGACTTGCTTCGGTGTGCCCGGCACACTCAATTGAACAAGACTGATCTTGTCTGGCAAGTTTGAATGCTTCTGCGCGTCCCAAAGGGGCAAGAATAGCTGGTTGTCTTCGGGTCCTCCGCTGAAAAACTGAGTGATATCCGTGCACGGGAACAGAGTGCCACCGGGCGTTCCGTTACTAAGTGGGTTTGGACCTGGCGCAACATACTCCAGCTCTTTAGATGATATTCGATCGGAAACCCTTGCCCCTACCACACAGGGATGGCCTGAGCTCACGAGTTGTACGGTTTCCTTCCATTTCCAGCCGGAGCCGAATTGCTTCAGTTGGGGCAGATCGGTACCAACGATCACAACCGGAAAATGAGATACCGTGTTCGCCCTTTTCATATATACGGCGCCGGTGAAATATAGAGACGGACTGACAACAACATGTCCGCCTGCGGACTCAAGAGGAATGCGTTCTATGACCGTCGCCGGAAGTGTGTTACTTCCAGTGGAAGTTTGCGCGGCGTCAGGAGGAGTGACGAGCACGTTGGGGCCAAAGGCGCGGAATTCAGTAGTGATGCGGCGCGTAGCGTCAACTTGAAGATTGAGGAGCGCGGCGGTAACGGCGGCGCCGGCTCCCAGAGCGAGCAAAATGACGAACAGGCGGCTGCGATTGGCACCGAGCAGACGACGAATGATGCGCCAGTACATCTGCCGATTCTGCGTGCCATAGGCCGGCATCATTCGCCTCGCAGAATGGGCGCTGGCTCATAACGCGAAGCTCGACGCAGAGGTATGGCGCTGCCGAGAAGCGTAACCCCAGCGGCCAGCGCAAGAACCGCAACCAAAACCAGCAGCGACGGCTCAGGAGCAACGCCAAAGATTTTTAGTCCAACGAGACGCGCAAGAATAATTCCAAGCGAATAGCCGATGCCACCGCCGACAAACGCCAGCAGAAGCTGCTCCGCGGCCAGAAGAAAGCCTACCGTGCCGGAGCCCGCCCCCAAAGCCTTCATCAACCCAATTTCCGTGCGCCGCTCGATCACGGAAGCCGCCGAAGAAGCCCCGACAGCCAGCGCCGCGGCAAGTAACGCGGCAAGCGTCACCATCCAAAGCAACGCACGAACCCGCGTGAGAATAGTGCCCTCGCCCTCGGCCACGCGCCGTATCACCCGCACATCCGTCCCTGGCAGCACCTGCTTAATCGAATACGCAATCGAAGAAACGTAAGGGCTGCATGACCATCGCTCGAATTCATCAGCTTTCATCGTTTCAGGATCGCGCCGCGCAAAATCATCTTCCGGCTTGGTCAACGCACTCACATAAAGCTTGCGGTAGACGCCTGGAAGCCTCGAGATTTCCTGCGCTTCCTCCAAGGACGTTACAATCGTCTCGTCTTCAGATTCCCCGGTGCTAAGGATTCCTGTCACGGTCAGACTTGGAACCCGCTGCACCATCTTTGACGGATCTTCAACGTAGGGGCTAACTTTGTCTCCCGTTTTAAGCCCAAGGCGCTTTGCCGCCTTCACTCCAACAACACATTCCTTTTGCCCTTCGACAAACCACCGCCCATCCACTCCCCACCACGGGTTCGTTCGATCAATACCGGTCAAAAACGTGCCACCATCCGGCAGAACAACTCGATGAGAGATCCAAGTTCCAACGAGCGAAGCCTCCTTCTCAGGGGGACGAGTAAGCTGCCAAGGACCGTCTTTTGTGTCCGCGATATGAACCGGAAACCGAAGCTCCGGGGAGAACGCAATTATGTTGTTGTGCCAATAAACCGTTTTTATTTTCGCAAGGTCGGCTTCGGGAAGATACGCGCCTGCGTTTACGGGTCGATAGTCCACGCCGCCAATCTCCAGCGGCAACGAATCGGCCTGTGGCGTAACCACTAAATTCGCGCCGAGGCTGCGAAACTCGCTGGCCAATCGGTCGCCCACATCCAGCGAAACACTCAACGCGGCCGTCACCACAGCCATGCCCAGTGACAACGCCGCGGCCGTCAGCACCTTGCGGCGCGGACGGCGCGTAAACGAATCGGCAACAAGTCGCAAAAACATAAAATCTGTAGGGGCACGATTCCTTGGCCTGAGCTTCGAAGGTATCGTGCCCGCGTACGAAATCTCTAAGATCGCGCGCTCAGGCAAATATCAATGCCCTACTGCGGAATCTCCTTCGTCGCTTGCACAAGCGAAGAAACATCCATCACCAGATCAGCCCCATCCAAACGCGACGGCACACCAATCGGATTGCAGCCGCCCGCCTCGCCTACAGTCGGCACATAAATTGCCGACCCGCAGTGCCGGCAAACGACGTTCTGTCCATCCTGGCGATAACCCTCCGCGCCGCAAATGCGGCAAGCATCCAGCGCGGTCCCATAACCGTTCGGCTTCTTAATGATCATGAAGCGCAGCGACTGCCCGCCAGCGCTGATAGTAAACAGATGCATTTTGCCGTCCTGCACTTCACTCACAGGAATGCGCACCGCGTTACCCACCGCAGAGATTGCCCGTGCCGAAGGCGGCGCGGCATTCACACGTGTATAAACAAAATCCCCGGTCAGCAACAGAATCACCGAGAGGCACCCCGTCGCGGCCGCGATCATCCATCGCCGTTGACGCCGATTCTGCGCCTCGACCAGCCGTTTCTCCGCTTCACCGGCCGTCTCTTTCGCAGCCCTCGCATGCGACGCAGATTGCCACTCACGCAAGACAAGTAGCGCAGCAGCGCCAAAAATCAGCACAAAGAAAAACAATTCATTCCGCACGACCGGCCCGATCACGGCCATCTCCGCTTTGCTGGACGGCAGCCACTGCGCCTCGCTCAATTCATGCAATCCGGTCAGCGCAAGCTGAAAAGCAACCATAATCAGGATGATGCTGGTAACGCTAAAAAATCTTTGCAACGGGACCCGCAGAGTCCCGTTGAAAAAGAACACGCCCACCGCTACAGCTGCTCCAATCCCCAACGCCGTACCAATCCAGGTCTGCAGCCCCTCGCTCGACAGCTCCACCGCGCGCAAAATGATCGCGAGTTCCGCTCCCTCGCGCAAAACCATCAGAAACACAAAAAAGAAAATCCCCCAACTCGCCGCCGCTCCCGCCCGCCCTACGTAACTCTCAATCTTCTGCTCGATTTCTTTTTTTAAGTGGCGCGCAACGCGATTCATCCATACGATCATCGTAATAACGAACACTGCGGCGACGAGGTACATAACCCCCTCGAACCCGTCTTCGCTGATACGCCAGCGCTCCAATACAATCGCCACGGCCAAGCTCAGCGCGGCGGCAGCGGCGACGCCATACCAAACAAAACGTGCCAGTTGGGAGCGGCCCGTACGCGAGAGATAAACGAGGATTATGCCTACGACGAGAGAAGCCTCGACACCTTCACGGAGAGCGATGAGAAAAGCAGGAAGCAAAGAATCCCCAGTTGTTATTCATTTGCAACTACACTCTAAGTCTACGCTTTGTATGAATTTACGTCAACCGGACCAATCTAGTCCGATTTCTCTAGTATAGACAAGGTAGAATAGGTAGCTCAATAAAACTAATCATGATTTCCGCCTACAGCCGCCAAGCCCTCTCTCTCCTTCTGGCTATTCTTCTTTCTGGAGCACCAGCTTTAGCTCAGGCACAATCGTCTCCCGCGCAAAGCCAGTCTCCTCCACCGCAGACCGTTCCCAATGAGTCACAGCTCGATATGGCTCCGCACCCCAATCCAAAAATCGCCAAGAAAATCACTGAGCTTGGTGACAAGGCGCTCGCCGACGGTCATTTTGATGAAGCACTGAAC
>Ga0210388_10003318_pt1 | contig 12612 bp, 5 predicted proteins | sample IncBWC19OmetaG_FD_155485 | JGI IMG/M metagenome (GOLD analysis project Ga0210388, IMG submission 155485) | Forest soil microbial communities from Barre Woods Harvard Forest LTER site, Petersham, Massachusetts, United States - Inc-BW-C-19-O ... | reverse complement strand
GCAGACCGCGGAGAGGTGGCCGAGCGGTTGATGGCTCCGGTCTTGAAAACCGGCATACCTGAAAGGGTATCGGGGGTTCGAATCCCTCCCTCTCCGCCATTGCATGGAGCAGACGCTCGCTGGTCGCTCGCACTGAAGTCTTGCTCCATGATCTTTTGTCCGAGGTCCTTCGGCTACGCTCAGGATTTCGCCTGCGTGCTCTCGCTTCGCTGACGCCGGCAAAGCGGCTCAAGTTCGAATCCCTCCCTCTCCGCCAGTGAGTCAATAAAATCAATAACTTAGAGAGAGAGGTCGACGCATACCCGCGTTTCCGGGCAAAGTCGCGAGTATTATGCGCGAAAAGTGACCGGAGAACATTTTCCATCTGAGCCTTGAGGCCGGAAAACCGATCGCTTCTCCATCCGGGAATTCAGCAGTCCCCTTTCATACCTGTCCAACATATAACCAGGGGCGCCTGAATTCAGCCACGACCACTCAACTTTAGCGCGGCACGGCATTCTCGGATTATTGAGCAACAGGTTCCATTGGTGTCGACTTCCTTCCAAGGAGAGCGGTGCCGGCCGAGCGTTGGCGGAGGGATCCGCGCTTGGGTGTTTTCGAAACGATTCAATAATGTCCGACGCTGACATTAACGTGCCCGCGGAGAGCCCGGAGCATTCTTGCTCAATTTGGCTTTCACGTTCATCTGAAGGGATTTAGTGCACGGTTGAAGATCTCCATGCCAAAAGGAGTGGCTTGTGCTCCCAACAACAACCACGCCATTGGAATTGCCCTTTAGTTCATTTGCCCCATGCGCGCTCAGACACGCCTCGCATCAGGCATTGATGTGAAATACCCGCCATTTTTCCCATATTTTTGAGCGATTTGGTGAATGTTAAGAACGAATTGGCGGTGGTCGCCGACGTGCCGAATTCGAAGAGGAAGTTCGTTCAGATACACGACGAAGAACCCTAAATTCTCCCTTATGATCACATTCCTCGCGGCATCAAGCACTCGAGAGATCTCTATCAAAACTAAGGACAAAGCGCGCGACGACTCAAGTGGTTATTTTTCTTCTTGACAAGATGATTCACGAAGCGTACCAATGTTGATGATCAATTTCGGAACGTTCCGATCTTGACCTGTTTGACTTCAATCGGGATTAGTTTGGGGACGGACATCGGTTTCGAAATTTGCTTTCTCATTCCGATCGCCATTTATGGGAAATCGGAAGTCGGCTGGCCACTGCGATGCGGCAATGGTCGAAATCAGAATGCGACTGTCACGGGGTCGAGCCTCACGATTAAGAAAGGCGGCACTAATGTGTCGCGCTAGGCAAGTGGCCGTAAGGGGCCGATTTTAGTCAGTTGGTCACAAGAGGAAGTCCGCCCGCGGCTTTTAGGGCTCGTGGTAGGCCGAGCAGAGGCAAGATTCAACACGATTTAATCACAGATCGGAGATAACGCTATGAATAACGATTCGCCATGCCGAGCAGCGAAGGTCTTGATGCAGAGATCAAACCATATCCCGGATACAACACCCGTCATGCGACGCATTTCGCGCGCTTTAATTGTCTGGCTCGTGATCGTACTTGTCCCTGCGTGCGGTATCGTGCTTCGGGCACAAACGGCCACAGGAACCATTTCTGGGAGCGTTCACGATTCGGCGTCAGCCCTGGTGGTGGACGCAAAGATCATTTTGGTCGAAGCAGCGACCGGCGAATCCAGGACTACGAGCAGCAATGCCCAGGGTTTCTATACTTTCTCGTTTGTTCCGCCTGGTACTTACAGCCTGACGGTAGACAAGATTGGCTTTAAGAAGTTCACGCAGCAAAGTATCGACGTCACGGTCGGTCTCGGCATCGCCATTGACCCGATTCTCACGGTGGGTCAAGCCTCGGAGACAGTCACAATCACGAGCGAGGAGTCAACCCTTGAGACCATGACCTCTTCGCTTGGCCAGGTTATCGAAAACAGGTCGATTGACAATCTGCCTACGAACGGCCGAAATAGCTACGAATTTGCGACGCTAGTACCAGGTGTGAATGCCTCTCAAGGCTTCTCGCAGACCGCCTACGACCAATACAGTGACCAGTTCGTTTCGATAAATGGTTCGCGACCGAATCAAAACTCATTTCTCCTTGATGGCGGAGTCAACACTGAACCGGCATTCAATGGGCCGGGATTCTACCCAAGCGTCGACCTCGTGGATCAATACAAGGTGCAGACGAATAACTTTAGTGCGGAATTCTCAAATTCCGGTGGCGGAGTGGTAAATGTCATCACGAAGGCGGGCAATAATCAATTCCACGGAAGTGGATATGAGTTCTATCGTTCCGCGGGACTCGGTGCAAACAACTTCTTCTCGAATGCCGCGAATCAGCCGCGCGCACCCTTCAGGTTCCAACAGTTCGGCGGAACCCTCGGAGGGCCTGTCAAGAGAAAAAGCAACTTCTTTTTCTTCTCCTATGAGGGGCTTCGCTGGCAGCAGGGATTGACGACAGTTGCAACGGTTCCCACATTACTTCAACGTGCCGGAGACTTTTCTCAAACATACAACTCTAGCGGAGCGCTGATTCCAATTTACGACCCGTTCTCAACCGTGGCGGATCCGTCGAATCCTTCCGGATGGAGTAGAACCCAGTTTCCCGGAAATGTGATTCCACCAGGGGAATTCAGCAAAGTGGCTAGCAACATGCTCCCATACATCCCCCTCCCCAACACACCGGGTACCGGTGTAACAAACGTCAACAATTTTACTTCGACCACTAGCTACCCAATCATTAAGAATGATTTCTCACTCAGGATCGATCAAGTCCTTCCCAAAGGCCAACTTCTGTTTGGTCGCTACTCAATATCCGACACAAGTTTGAACAGGCCGGGTGTTTATGGATCAAGCCCCGATCTAATCATTAGTTCTCCTACTGCCGGCCGAGACGGATATCGCCTCCAACAGTCGACTATCCAGTACTCCAACCCGCTTCGGCAAGATCTAGTGTTGGAATTGAGCTCCAGCTTTATTCGGATGGGTGTTAGCCGGCTCCCTCCCTCATACGCTTCAAGTCCTAGTGCAGTCGGCCTCCCTTTCAACTCCAGCAATTTCTTAGGTGTTCCTTGTCCTTTTCCAAGTGTGGGTATCTCAGGGGAGGGTCCCACTTACTCAATTGGGAATTTTGGTGGCTCCACTCTCATTGCGTATAGCGGGGGTTTCCTTCGTGATGCAGAAGAGGTCATTCATGAGGCTGCAAATCTGACATACGTGAAAGGGACACAGACTCTTAAATTCGGCGGTGATTTTGGGGATTCACAAGTAGCTACAGGAAAATTTGTCAGAACAATTCCTGTCTTTTCATTTGGCACGAACTTCACCCAAGGCCCCGATCCAATCGCCGACACAAAGACTGGAGTTGGGTTTGCGTCCTTTATGCTGGGCGCGGGATCCGGGAGTATTACCGGGCCTGGTGAAGACGCAATTCTTCATTTCCGGTACGCCGGCGTGTATTTTCAAGACGACTGGCAGGTGATTCCGCGACTGACCCTAAACCTAGGAGCTCGTTATGACCTCAATGAGCCGTGGTTTGAACGCTACAATCGCGTCACTTCTTGGAATGCAACCGCAGCTTCCCCGTTACAAGTGTCAGGCTTTCGTCCGATTGTTGGCGGTCTGCAGTTTCCAGGTGTCAACGGCGCATCAACGTATCAGTTCAATCCAGATCACACGAATTTCTCTCCACGATTCGGCTTCTCGTATTCCGCCACGACGAGTACTCAAGTCAGAGGAGGGTTCGGACTAATCTTTGCTCCAATGAACGGAGGCGGGTTCAACTCGAACGCTGTACCAACCACAGGCTTTTCGGCGGCATCTACGTGGGTGTCGACCCTCAATAACGCCACCCTCATCAGTACTTTTGACAATCCCTTTCCAAACGGTTTTCTTCTCCCAGTTGGGAGCTCTCAGGGGCTGGCAACTTTTCTTGGGACAAGCGTGAACGCCATGAGTTTGCGCAGGCCGACATCTTACGCTGAACAGTGGAATCTCGATATCCAACAGCGCTTGCTGGGAAGTCTCCTAATTGATGTGGCCTATGCAGGTAGTCGCGGTCTACATCTTCAAGCCGACTTTGATGCTGACCAATTGCCTGATTCTGACCTGGCGATGGGCGCGCAGCTAAATCAGACTGTACCGAATCCGTTTTATGGCAATCCCCTGGTTAGCACTGGCGCTCTCAGTAAGGCTACGGTTGCGCAAAGTCAACTGCTTCTGCCTTATCCCCAGTTCACTGGTGTGACTCTGAACGACGGTACGACGTTCGGTAAGTCCTTCTACAATGCGCTCGAACTCAACGTGAAGAAGCAGGTATCCAAAGGGTTTTCAGTCACGGGCGCTTATACCTGGTCAAAGTTGATGGACAACCTTCCGCCATCGACCACCGGTTTTCCAGGCGGAACTTACGCCTCCGGCGCACTGCAGGACTATTACAACCTTCGCGCAGAGTGGGCCCCTGCAGCGTTTGACGCAACGCAATACCTCGCGATAAATGGAATTTGGAATCTGCCCTTGGGAAGAGACAGGGAATTTCTCAACAGTGGGGGCATCGTCAATTTATTGGTCGGGGGCTGGCAACTTATGGGGATCGGGAGCGCAGAAACGGGTCCTCCCCAACAAATTACGACGGCAACGAACACCCTCTTTAACAATGGAGGAGCCCAGCGAGCTAATTGGAATGGATCCAACCCCAAAATGCCAGGCTCGGCCGCGAGTAAGAGGAATGAGTATTTCAATGTGAGCGACTTCTCCGCTCCTGCAGCATTCACTTATGGGAACACAGCGCGGACACTGGGTTATCTGCGAGCGCCAGGAGTGGAGGACATCGATTTGTCAGGTATCAAGAATACACAAATAGGTGAGAAGCTTACTTTCCAGCTGAGAGCAGAGGCTTTCAATCTCTTCAACCACGTACAGTTCTCCCCGCCGAACACAGTACTTGCGAGTGGAGCAACTGGCGTCATTTCCAGCCAGTTTAATGTACCTCGTCAGATACAACTCGCTGGCAAGTTCATTTGGTGATCGGTTTCCTTCCAGGTCTAGTGGTACGTCTAGCCCGGATTATCCGTGAAGCCTGAGTATGCAAAAGCCTCTTGTGCTATAAACATGTTGGAAAAAATGTTTAAGGCACAAGGGGCTTTCACTAGACCGTGTCTACTACGACAGAGCGCCCATTCTTTCTCGAGAGTATTGCCAAGCCGGAATTATCGGAAGTCGATCGATGGCAAGCTGGATCCAACGGTAATGCTGCGCTGCTGGAGGCAGCCGACACCGGCTCCGGATTGAGCGACACCGTGTCGTGGATTCTTGCGTGATTCTTGGCAGCTAGTTGAGAGAGGCGAACTGCGGCCACATTGGATATCCGGACAAGTCGGGCTCTTCGGCAGGATTCTACCGGGAAATGAGAGTGCGATGACCTCGGTGGAGATTCTGCAGCCAACTGTCGGCGATGCACTGATTGACATAAGAGCTGGAGAAGTCGTTGGTATCGACGAGTGTACGATTAGGATTTCGTCGCACCTTTCATCATCCAGGGATCGAACGATTCTCGCCCGATTTCACGGCATATAGGCTGCCGAACATTATTTCGTTAGCAGGAACGACAGCTCCGAGGAGAGGGTTTCAGGCTTTCTACTAATCAGAAATGGATTAATGATTCCGGCGCTAGGTGTAACGCCATAACTTTTGCCAAGATGCTTTACGATTTCGGTCGCCAATGCGAGTGGAATTCTGAGCCCAGCCAAATCGTCACGCCCTTACCTTATCGTTGGGAGGCCCAGCAATTGTTGGACTAAGAGCGAATTCTGAGCTCCGACATTGATAGGCGATCAATGAGTCACTTCGGTACCCAAAGTCCGCAGGGCGAGCTCAATTTTGTATTTATCCTTGAATAAGCCTTGAAGCGGCCTTCGCCGCACGATCAGATGGACAGTTTAGCAGGAGCTTTCGTGCCAGCCGTAATTTTCCATTCAAACGTCTTTGTCTCGACCCCAACGGTGAGGATCAGCTTTTCAAGCTGCAACGCGCCTTCAATCACCTCAACGCTTACCGATTCATTGTCGAGCGATATTGTGCCAAAGCCAGAAGTCGTGGAAAAGAAACTCTTGAATGGTCGAATGTTCAGCCGGGGACCAAACCAGAGCGTGCGATCGACGGCGGAATAGCGAAATCCCGAAAGAGCGCCAAACAGCGAATAGCTCGCCATGGCGCGAGCGTACCAATTGCCGCATTCGTACTCGTTCCAGGGATTGCGAGTCCGGCCGTCGTAGCGACTACGCAAGGCTTTGACAATAGTCAAGCCTTCATTGACAAGGCCCTCCTGGATAAGATGGGATGCAACCTGGTATTCAATCCCCGTCCACACTTCGTCGGAATAGACAAAAGGCAAAGTCGGTTTGTCGCCGCGAGGCCAACTGCAGAGGAGAAGTCCTGGCTCCCGCCCCAGGGCATAACCTGGCCGCTGCGCATTGGCATGCCCACTTAAATCGGTCTTGAAGTTGTGCTTGAAGATAGCTTGTAGCGTTGAATGCACATTCTTGCGGGCAAGCGGCGTTTCAATTCCGTAGGTCCGAGCCATCCATGCGCCGATAACACCGTCGGAAAGGCAACCACTGCCATACTGATATCTTGGGCCTTCGCGCTTCAACAGTTGCTGCATCTCGCTGCTTTTGTCATCGACGTTTGCCACGGAATTGGCGAAGGAGTTATCTCGCAAGCCTTGATACTGAATCTTCTGCTGGTAGTACTCGCCGTTGAATAACTCCTCGTCCATGAATTGGGCGCACCGCTTCGCGAGGTCAGCGTAGAATGCAGCGTCGGATTGCTCGCCGACAGCCTCCCCCATCTTGGCCATGGCTGATAGCGCGCCAAGATAGATGCTGGTGCACATGCCGTCCGCACCCCAGAACCAGATATCGTAGGTATTGTGGTGGGGCTCAACCAAGCCTCCGCGACGATCCGGATCCCAGGCGCCGATGCAGTAATCGAGGCTACGTTTCACGAGCGGATACATTTTCCTAAGCCAGCCGGAATCGCCGGAGATCTGCCAATCGCGATAGACCTTCATGATCCCGCCCAACTGCCCATCGGCAGCGGCGGGACCGCCATGATCCACCGGGCCATCGGGAATCGCTCCACGGAAAGTCACGTGGCCGTGTTCATCCATGGAACGACCCAGCTCCAGCTCGCGCAAAGTCCGTTCCAGTTGCGGGTAAAGATGAGGAAAGGCCTGGGCATAGTTCCAGACGTGGGTGCAGGAGCCATGACAGGAGCCGTTATCCGGGAAACAGCCTTCCCATCCCCATATGTTGCCGTTCTCCTCGCGCAGGACTGTGGGCGCTTTGAGGATAGCGAGATTTGCTGAGATGGCATCGAGCACATAGGGCGGTATTGTCGAAGAGAATATAGCCTCTTTGAACTTCACCGTACGCGTACGCAAAGAGACGTACTCCCTCTCTACGTAAAGAGCGACCTCTCGCGCGTCCTTCCAGACAGACGCATAGTAGGGGCGCCAAAGTGGCGGCAGTCCTTCAGCGATTGAGCGGCAGCCTATGCTGCCTTGCACATCGACCGTCTGTTTACCTCCGGCCTGAAGGTAACAGTTGGGAAAGTGCCATGTAATGACAATGGGATAAGTCCGGGATTCACCCGGCGCCAGCCGCCCCTCTAGCAGAATGGAGGCTCCATTCCGGCCGGCGGTGTCCACGCTGTTGGAGCCCTCATTGGCAGTAAATTTTCCCGCGGAAACCTCGCGCCACAGCGCTGTCAAAGCGTCGAAACGCCACTGGCTGCGCAGCCACATTCCTTTGATGCGCGGCTGATCGCCAATTACGGTGAGACAAGCGCTGCCAAAAGCTTCCGCATTGGGATCTTCTGAGTTGTGCAGGAAGATTCCCTTGCTAGGGATCACGGTATTGATCGATCCTGCCTGGTCTGGTTTGCATCCCGGAGCCAAATGCGAGAGGTGATATGAAAACTCATACTCAACCGGCTTTGGGGACTTATTCCTCAGAGTGTATTCGAGAATGGCGCACGGTATCCCCGAGTTCTTATCGTCGAGCGGGATGAACGGATTCCAGCCGGTCAGTTCTACTTCGAGCGGCACAGACGAGTCGCTAAGCTGGACTTCTCCGAATGGATATTCTCCTTTGAATATGCACTCTGTAAAGCGAGGAAATCCCTCGAATCCGGCGCGGCACAACCCCACTCCCTGAAGGCCCTGATCGAAGATTTTGGAAACCGGGAACGGTCCCTCAACGAGCCTGGTAACGCCGGAATCCCCCTTGATATGCAAAACAGCAAAGGCAGCCTCAGGAGAGTTGCAGGTGTAGACAACGGGCAAAGCGGTAGTTTCCGGACGCTCGCGAATGGAAAAGTCCTGCAATCCTCCATGACCGTTCAGGCAGATCGCGCCGGCTCCGATTCCCCCCAGCGGCATTGCCACCTGAGTGGCTTTGTCGCCGCTAAAGGTGCGTTGCGGAGCGTTCTCGAATAAGACTTCTGAAGCGTAAGGAGTCGATTCCTGCTCCGCAACGACCGATGCTTCCATCCCGGGTGCGTCGATCTCTGCATTCACTGTCGACGTGACCGCGGCTAGCGCCGCGGAGGATCCGGCAACCAGAAACTCCCTGCGAGTTGGTTTTTTGAAGAAAGACATAAACCCTCCTAAACATGATCGTCAGACAAGTACCGGCCCGCGCCCTGTCATACGCGAAGAGCATTTACATAGATCGCGGAGCGGCGATTCGCCGCTCAAAAAACCCGTAGAGGGAAACGACCACATATCCCGTGAGCGGAACGACATATCCAAGGGCGAGACTCCCAGTCCTTCTGGCAATCAGCCCGAGAATCGGCGGAAAGACCGCCCCGCCGGCGATGGCCATGACCAAAAACGATCCCGCCAGCTTGGTGTTCGGGCCGAGGCCCTTTAAACCCAACGCGAAGATGGTTGGAAACATGAGAGATAGAAAGAAACTGCTGACCACAATGGCGTAGGCACCTTGTAATCCTGGCCGGGCAATCGCCAGCGAGAGCAGGACAATATTGACCGCTCCGTAAATTCCCAACAGCCTACTTGGGGAAACATATCTCATCAGCTGTGTGCTGAAAAAGCGTCCCATTGCCAACGCCACCAAAGTCGCTGTCAAGTATCCAGCCGCAGTTCGTTCACTTACAGCTGTGTACTGCTTCATATAGGGAATCAGACTGCTCCAGGTCGCAACCTGAGCCCCAACATTACAGAAATTCGCGATAACCGCAAACCATAAATGGGGATAGTGGAGCAGCGCCCTGAAGGTTCCACGATCTCCAGTTTCATCCTCGTGTTCACTCATGATGGAAGGAAACTTCATCCGGGAGAGAAGAAGTGCAAAAAGCAGGACAACCGAACCTAGAACGATGTAAGTTGGCACTACGCGCATCAACTCAGTGTGCAGGTACTTCGCATAGGCGCCGGTTTGCTTCATGGCGGCAACTTGAGCCGGGTTTAGCTCGACTCCCGAAAAAATAAATCGGGCACCGATAATCACGCCGACGATCGTACCCGGAGGGTTGAAGGATTGGGCGAAGTTCAACCGCCTCTCCGAGGTCGCTGCGGGACCGAACTGGGCCATGAAGGGATTCGCGGCCGTCTCCAGGACAGAGGCGCCGCAGCCTACCGTGAATAGGGCGACGAGGAACGGCGCATACGTTCCACTGACGGCAGCAGGCCAGAACATCGCCATCCCCGAACCGAACAATGCAAGTCCGAGTATCATCCCCGCCTTGTAGCCCCAGCGCCGCATGATCAGCGCGGCCGGAATCGCCATGCAGAGGTAGCCAAGAAAATTGGCGGTCTGCACTAACTGCGCGCTGAATTGCGATAATTCGAGGGATTTCCTAAACTGTTGAACCAGAATGTCCGTCAGGTTGTTCGACATTCCCCACAGGAAGAACAGTACCGTCACGAGAGCGAAGAGTGTAAGTTGCCCGCGGGGAAAAACCGCGCTATGCCCGGTGTTCCGCGGCGACGCAATTGCATTTGGTGGAGCTGAAACCTGCATACAGAGATACCCGTGGCGCGGCCGATGTATCGTCAATCACATCATTCCGCTGACTTTCATCTGTTGACGAACTCAGGGCGGGTCCGCCCACACTACTTCGGCTGTGCAGCCCCGACCGAGGAAACAAGCGGCAATATGACCCGATCCAACTCGTCGTCTGTGAGCTCTTTCACTTCCACGTTGCGGAAGAGCGCCCAGTGCTCGACCTGCTCTACCGTCTGCCCGGGGAGAACCTTCGTGAGCGGTCCGACAGTTTCAACTTCAAGGAACTCATTGTTGGTAAATGTCTCGAAAGAACACCCAAAATCAGGATATGTTTTGGAGCCATCCGCCTGGGTACGCTTGACGAAGGCCTCGCCATTCAAAACGTAGGCGGCCCATGTGTCGCGGTTGAACATTCCGATCTTCTGGGCTTCCGCGTTATTGGAATCCTGGTGCAGGATCAAATATTTTCTCGTAAATGTCCACCGGGGGTCGGCAAGATTGGTGTAGGCCCACATCACCAGAGGATTGGTAGCTTCAAGATTGGCCGGATGATGTCCGCGTGGCGGAAATCCACTCACAACGAATCCGCCTGGGGCCATCATTGTCAGAGCCCAGGGAGCGAACTCGAGCGGGAACAGCGAGCGATTCACAATCCGGTGCTCAACCGTGACGTGGGTTCCCGTTGGCGCCATGTCAATTCCCAGTTCCTTCTGTAAATTGGTGAGCGGCTCCACAGGCTCGCGCGCGATCAGACCTGTGGGCGTAACCGCGATCTCCACTGGAACATTATCCGGGGCCCATGTCGCGATAGGGTCCTCCGGAGCCTTCCAGACCCGGTCACCGCCACGCAATTGGAACTCTCCTTCGCCGCTTTTTCCCAGTTGATCGGCGAACTCCTTGAACAGATTCTGCCCTCCGATGAAGCCGTATCGAATAATGCGCGGTCCCACGTCGGCAGTTACGATCAGCTCGACTTCGCCATTGGAAACGCGGTAGCAATTCTTCCATCCCTTGTATTCGGTCTTTTCAACATTGACTGCAGCCATCGAGTTCCCCGTGAAAATCCCCGCGAAAAGAAGTAAAGAAATGGTTCTAAACATTTCGACTCCCCTTTCGAAATCGAGTCCGACCTCATCCACGAGTCGGAAGGCTGACGCCGTCATCTCTGTTCCAATTAATCTGGCCAAGGCAATTTGGGAGATGTCGCATGCGGTTTGGCCTGATGCCAAAAGGCAACAGAAGCGGCATCCTTTGCAACTGGAGCCTGCGCATAATCGATCTGGTAGTACAGGGTCATGAGTTTGGCATCCTTAATTCAATTAATGGACGACCCGAGCAAAAACATAAACCCCTCGTTCACTTGCGGAATGAGGGAGCCAAGAATACTCGCCGCCGGGAGCGTCGGCAGGCCTGAATCCCCTTCGCGTCAAGTGCGATTGAAGATCGCCGGCAGAACATTCTCTGATCATAACGATTCGAAACAGCGAAGTTTCAACCTAACTTTTCCTCATGTTCGGTGGTAGTTGTCCGATAAAGCAATGATTCTAAGAGACAAAATTACACAAACCTTGAGCATCAATCGCTTATACTCTGGAAAGTTGTCGTTTGTCAAGAATTGCGTTACGATTCGAATAATTGAGATTGGGAAGAAGCTGATTATTGGGACCAGGATGCCTTTCGTGCATACTGAATTTAGACCAATAAACGATGTGACTAGAACGAGGAAGGTCATCATCCATGCCTGAACGCAAGAAATACACGATGCGCGATGTGGCACGTCTCGCGGGCGTTTCGACCTCCACTGTTTCGGCGGTCATCAATGAGAATGTCGTGGTAAGTCCCGATCGCAAGAAACGTGTTCTAAATGCGATGGTGGCTTTGGACTACCATCCCGATGAAGTTGCCCGTAGCCTGAAAACAGGAAAGACGAACGTCATAGGGGTTGTAATTCCGGATATTACAAATTCGTTCTACCCTGAAGTAATCCGCGGAGTAGAGGAAGCGGCGGAGCAGGCCGGATATGGCGTCCTGCTGTGCGACTCAAACGAGGATCCACAAAACGAAGCCAAGCATCTAGCGACGCTTTCTGCGCGAAGAGTTGACGGTGTGTTGCTCGCGTGCTGCGCGAACTCGACCGGATTTGACGCTATGATTCGTCGTCGTTTTCCCATCGTCTTTGTCGACCGGATCCCGCTAGGCACCACCGGGAATTCAGTTTCGTCGGACAATGTCGAGGCGGGACACGCATCAGGAAAGCATCTTATCGCGCTTGGACACGAGCGCATTGCCATGCTGATCGGGAATCTTGAGATGTCCCCGCATCGGGATCGGCTCGAAGGCTTCAGAAAGGCGATGCAAGAGTCAAATCTTCCGATCAGGGAAGAGTATTTAGCTGGCGGTGGAGTGCAAATCGAGGATGGAAAGGCAGCAGGCCGTCGGTTGCTCAGTCTCTCGCATCCTCCCACGGCCATCGTAGCGAGCAACAACAAGCTTTTAATGGGACTTTGGGAGAGCATTGACGAGCACAAAATCAAGGTTCCTTCAGAGTTGAGTGTCGTCGGTT
>Ga0210388_10003316_pt1 | contig 12616 bp, 15 predicted proteins | sample IncBWC19OmetaG_FD_155485 | JGI IMG/M metagenome (GOLD analysis project Ga0210388, IMG submission 155485) | Forest soil microbial communities from Barre Woods Harvard Forest LTER site, Petersham, Massachusetts, United States - Inc-BW-C-19-O ... | reverse complement strand
GGGACGCGTACGGCCGTTAACGGTCATTATCGGTAGCTTCCATGCGAATGACGCCCCATCGCCCGGCGGGTGCCCCCGGCAGATTCGCGAATGGACACTCAAGACGCTCACGGGTTGAAGTGAGTCCACCTTAGTGGATTCCTTAGCAGGGTGCGCGTGTCAGAGCCACCCTCGTCAAACCCTGCGCTCGAAGCGGGACTTCCCTTCTGTAGACGATTCTGAGCCGATCCCCTGCGGGATCACAGCGAGCAGCTTGGCTACCGCTCGCGCTTCCTCCAACGTTCGCCGCAAGAACTCCAACACGGCATCACTGCCGTGCCCGCGGTCGAGCTTGACTATCTGTTGTCCGGCCAAACGGACGGCTTCGCGAAGTTCTTGATGGGAGCGCCGGAGACCATCCGTGCAGGAAGGTCGTAGCGAGCCAGAGGACTTCTCCGTCGCTGTCCAGCTTACGGTTATTGCGGCGCTAGCTGAAACGTCCTGCTCTTCGACAGACTGCGGACCCTTAGTCACTTCCCGCATTGCCGGGACCACGGCGTCGCGAAGAGCCTGCCTGATTTCGACCCCCGATGTCCGGTGCTTTACCAGGTAACCGGCGGCTCTCAAATTCTTAGCCTGATCTCGTGAAACTGCACTGTCGTCGGAGGTGAGTATAACCACAGGGGGGAGCGCCTTTCCAATCACGTTTGCAATAGCAAGATGGGTGTTGTACCCGCCCAATTCCTTCATCCCGAGATCAAGTAGGACGACATCGATTCCTGGTTTGGCGAGCCGGCTGATCGCTTTCAGAATATTGTCTTGCCATTTAACCTGGAACGGGCTGTCCCTGCTCTCTGTGACCAGCGCGTGGATCAACTGGGCATATGCAGGGTCATCTTCCACATGGAGCACTTGAATGGGGAGTGAACCAAGGGTCTGGGAGGTATGATGGCTCAATTCGGGAGGCGCTATCTCTTCGAAGATAGGGTGCGAGAAAGTTGTGTCCACTGAAATCACATCGGCCGACAAGCAAAAATCCTGAGCCTAAGTCTTAGACCCGATTCCGAAGGCATGGACTTCACGGCGCCGTCTTTTGTCGGCGCTCCTGACGATTCTTATGTTAAGGAGAGGCCAAAAACCGCTTCCCCTCAGAATCAACAACTTAGGGTGGGCCAAATTAAATGGCCGAAATGGGCCAAGTGTTCTTGCCAAAGCAGAAGCTGAACTAGCCGAAGAGAACAGAAGGCCTGGCGTTGGGACGGTGCGGAGTCGCCGAGGAGCGGGAGATGAGGCGCGAGTACTTGGCGACAGGTGACTCGTGCTTAGGGCGAGCCCGCCGAACGCGACCGGCCGGAGAGCGAATCCCAAGGATGTGGCGGATGCTGAACAGAACCGAGAAAGAGCCAATGATCCCATGCAAGCCAAGTTAGTGAGAAACGAAACCAACCCGGAGTCCACCGAGATCCTGGCCGAAGCCGTGGTGCGAATAGGAGAAGCGTTCTATGAACTGAAGCGCAAGGGGTTGAATGAACGCGCCATCGTGGTGCTGGTGGCCGATGCGAGCGGGGTGAACAAGAGCACCGTGACGCGCGTGTTGAGTTGCCTGGATCAGTTGCGCGGGTATTACTGCGGCTCGTGATGCGTGATGTGCTATCAACCAACCCTCACCAGCGTCGGCCGGTTTTGAGGATGGGTCAAGTGCACAATGGATCGGATTTGGTGCTTCCACGCTGAAGTCGTGGCTGCAACCCGTTTATGTTCCTGCATAGTTACCTTGTAAAGAGGATGTGTGCAACATGCTCGAAGCCCGTCATTCGAAGCACTGCTCAGGCCAGCAGACATCGACCAACTGCGCGGGCGGGCGTCAAGATCCTCGATCTGATTGGAACCCTCTAGCGGAGAGAGGTTTATTGCCATATCCTCGTATCGATAACTACTGAAAGGACCCAGCGACGAGCATGGCGCAAAACCAACGAGTACCTCCTAACGCCGGCCTGATTCTGGCGGCGAAATACGTTCGGATGTCCACCGAACATCAGCAATACTCAATCGACAACCAAAGCGACGCGATCAGCCGTTACGCGCGCGAGCACAACATGGAGATCGTTCGAACCTATACCGATTCTGGAAAGAGCGGCCTCACGATTCAACACCGGCCAGGCTTGCGACAGCTCATTGCGGACGTGGAAGGTGGTTCTCCCGGTTACGCGGCGATCCTCGTTTACGACGTGAGCCGATGGGGCCGATTCCAAGATGTGGACGAAAGCGCCTACTACGAGTATCAGTGCCGCCGTGCCAAGGTTGCCTTGCATTACTGTGCCGAGGCTTTCTCGAACGATGGTAGTGCATTGGCGGCGTTAGTAAAGACGCTGAAGCGGACCATGGCCGCCGAATACAGCCGCGAGCTTTCCGCGAAAGTGTTCGCCGGACAATCGAGGTTGACCGAGTTGGGTTTTCGGCAGGGCGGCACTGCGGGATACGGGCTACGCCGTCTGCTGGTCGATCATGGTCGCAAGCCAAAGCTGGTTCTTCATCGTGGAGAGGAGAAAAGCATCGCCACTGATAGAGTAGTCCTGACACCTGGACCTCCGGAAGAAATCGAAATCGTCAAAGAGGTATTTCATCTTTACGGAGAACAAGGCTGTGGGCCGAAGGAGATCGCCGAAATGCTCAATAGGCGGGGCGCTCATGGCGAAGGGGGGAGGCCGTGGACGCGGCACATCATCCGTCGCATGGTCACAAATCCCAAGTACATCGGGGCCAACGTGACGAACCGCCAATCGGCAAAATTGCGGGGCCGGCACGTGCGGAACCCGCCTGAAATGTGGGTTCGTAAGGACAACGCTTTTGAGGCTATCGTTGATACTGAGTTATTTAAGAAAGCAGAGGAGGCGGCGGCAACACGATCACAGTTTCTGACTGACGAGCAATTATTAGAACATCTTGGGCAGCTACTTCGAAAGCACGGCAAAATATCCGAGCGGCTCATAAGGGCAAGTCTCGGTATGCCGAGCACCCACGTCTATACTGCGCGATTTGGTGGGCTGGCGGAAGCTTACAAACGAGTAGGATTTCAACCGCGCCGCAACCTTGCCTACGTCGATCGAGATCGAGCGCTGACCCCGATCCGTCGAGAATTTATCGCGCGTGTCGTTGGTGCGCTCAAGAGCTTCGGCGCTTCGGTCGAACAGGACACACGGGGCCAATACTTGACTGTTAACGAGAACTTGAACATGCGGGTTTGCATAACCCGTTGCCGGGCGTTCAAACGATTCGACAGTTGGCGGTTGCAACTTTGTTCTCCATGGACGCCGGACGTTTCGATCTTTGCACGTCTTGCCCCTGGCAATGAATCAATTCTCGACTACTTTTGTGTTCCGGCAAGCAAAGAACTTCGCACGCAGATCACTGTTTCGCCGCAAACTCCTCCGCCTCGCGATGTTCAACGATTTAGCGACCTCGGCTTTCTTCAAGACTTCGCAACGTGGGGCCAACGTGGACGCAAGCCACCAACTTTATGCGAACATCTCAAAACGTACCGACCGATCAGACGTCGGTGACATCGAAGCCGTGAGCGTTTCTCACACTGCAATCAGCTTTGGCAGAGCAAAGTGTCTGACTAATTCACCTCGATCATGTACTCCCAATTTCAAGTAAGCGTTCCGTGTGTGGCAGTCTGCCGTGTGGATACTGATGCCTAACACGAGGGCGACTTCTTTCGGGCGCAAACCTCTCACTAGAAGCTTACAGATCTCCGATTCACGAGATGAGAGAGAAGCCTTGGGGAGACGGTAGGCGTGCCTGCCCTCCGCCTTTGGTGGCTGAGTTCGTATCGGAAAAACTGTGGCATCCGCATCAAGCATGGGTCACGGCCGGTGCTGGCTACACCAGCGGACAGCCAACTCCGATATCGGATGGTGAGCGCATTTCACGAGAAGTTCAACACCGGGCCGATCAGCGGTTGACACGGCGTCCCGCGCTCACACGCGGAGCGCCTTTCAAAACCCAGTACACATCAGTCAAGTCGCGGACATTAGACTAGACCGTGAGACTTTGCCCTTCCTTCCGGCACTACTCTAGTGGGCTCCCTGGCGATCGTGAGAACGCGAGCCTGCCGACTCATCAACTGCGTCCCGTAACGTGAGCAAGTTTGAACGGTTTTGCAAACCGATGATTTCCCTCAATGCGACCGGCTCACCTCTCTGCGCCCGTACGCCCGTGGTTTTGATCTCATACCGCTCATAGCGCACGGCGAACTCGTCCGCGCCGCACCTGACCACGGTCCCCAAAATGCAGAGCTGCAACCCCATGGTGTCGTCGAGCAGGACTGGCCAGTCCACAATGACCTCGATCCCGGCCCCGAGCTTGGGCGCAGCGCAAGCGATGGTTATTGCCACTCCATTACTGCTTATGTTGCGCGCGCGGCTTGCGAAGAAGTTGCCATAGCCGGTGCTCCATTTCAATGAAAGGTCCATCGCGAAACGTTGCCGATTACGGCGGTCCACAGAAAACGGTAGAGGCGGATTGCACGATGTCATGTGGCACCTCCAGGCCGATCATCGAGTCCTATTGGAAAAACCGCCGCGACCGATAAAGAGCACTGCTGGGAGGCGCTCCGCGTGTGAGCGCGGGACGCCGTGTCAACGAGTGTCCCCGTTGCGGGCGCGCTCCCGGCATTAGACAAGCAAGCCCCCGTGTCCGAGGCAGGCGACTTCCCAGCCCGAAACATGGTAGCGGGCAAGCATCGCCGGCAGCAGCAGGTCCACGACGTTCGGTTTGGCGGAGCGGAAGCAGCCTGGCGCTGACATGATGGGAACATCGTCGTTGTAGCCCAGCAAGAGGAGATTGCCAGGTTCCACGGGCGCCATGAAACGCTCGATCCGGCATCCGGCTTGACCCATGGCGCGGCCGACAACATCTTCCGGACCCGCAGGCGCGGTGGTCGAGGCGATCAGGAGAGCCGATGGTCTGGCACGGAGCAGGTGTCGGAGTGCATCTGCTACCGCGCCTTCCTCTTCCATACAGGAGCATACGAAACTGGGGCTGGTTCCGAAGCGATCCAACCGCTGCCGTATGATGTGCTCGAACAACTGCTTGGCGCGTTCGCCGTTAGCTGGATCAGTGTACAGAACGGCTAAGTCCGGGGTTCGGATCGGCCGAGCCTGCAATATCGGTCCTCGTTCTTTGAGGATGGATATGAGCGCTTCGAGTTCACCCGTGGCAACCGCGAACGGAGTACTCTTGACGGTAGCCACGCGCTGACCGGAGCGCGCGTAAGAGAAATTGAGAGAAGTGGCGATGCTCACGCTGGCGGTGCAGTTGATTTGTTTCAGCAGCTCATCGTCCACCAGAACGCAACACGGCTCGGTGGTGAACAGGTTCGCTCTTCCTCCGGCGGCGAGACGGATTTCGAGCGCACCACAACCGATTTCGTTCCCGACCTGCATGACAGCGTCGTCCTCACCGACTTCGCCTTCTTCCAACTCAGTTACCCAGACCTCGTCCATGCCTGCCGTTTCGAGCATACGAGCATCTTCTTCGCGCATGAGGTGGCCCTTGCTAAGCAATTTCTTGCCCGTACGAAATATCGTGCAGCAAAGGATTCTTCCGGTAGATTCTTTGACGTCGATAGTCTGCGCCTTCATAGGCCGATGACCTCCCTATTAAAAGTGAAGTCCTGGCCTTGCCTGGCGCTAAGGTCCACAAAATCACAACCGCCGAAGGTTCCACCGTCCGGCGCACGCCGACCGAAATCCTGCGAGAGCGTGACTAAGTATGTGAGTCTAAGGCGAGCGGCGCTATAGAGCGGAATGGGAAATTCGTGTAGAACCTTTGAAGTTTCTTTGTCGTGATTTGCCCTACATGACTCGACTCGTCAACGGCACGGTCCTTTGTTTAATCGATCAGGCGGTTATGCAATGCGTAACGGATGATACCGGCGTTCGTCGCAATATTCATCTTTTCCAAAACGCGGGCCCGATAGGTACTTACGGTAGTTGTACTCAGCCCGAGCTCTCCGGAAATCTGTCCGACGCTCATTCCGGTGCCGATCATCCGGAAAATCTCGAATTCGCGGACGGAAAGAGCTTCGTGAGGAGGACGTTCGCTGTCTCCACGCAAATTGACGGCGAGCTCTTCGGCCAACGCGGGGGTTACATAACGGCCTCCGCCAAGCACCTTATGGATGGCCTTGATTAGCTCATCGGCGGTGCTTCTCTTCATTACGTAACCCGCTGCGCCCGCCTTGAGCACCCGCATGCCGTACTCGGCTTCCGGGTGCATGCTCAAGACCAGCACGGGAACCTTCGGTTTCACCCGGACCAGATCATCGAGCACATCAAGACCGCTCCGCCCCGCCATGGTGATGTCCAATATCACGAGGTCCCAATGTCGGCTATGAACCTCAATAAGGACCTGGTGAGCATTCTCGGCTTCGCCACAGGTTACGTTTTTCAGGGCCCGCTCCAAGATTTGTCTGAGTCCCGTGCGGAGGATGGCGTGATCGTCGGCGATGAGAACCCTGCTCACGACCTTTAGTCTCCCAGCTAATATAAGTGAAGTAGAAGCCTTACGCTATCGTGGTTCCTTCCGCCTGGGAACTGCGAAGACGACATTCGCGAGCAAAAAAGCCCTTTTCTTCGATGCCGCTGTCCTCATGACCGCCCGATCCAAGCTACCGAGACGGTCCGGCCAACATCGGCAGGCTGATCCGACGCAGCAGAACAGTCGAATCAGCGAAATCACCTCGGTCGCAGCTGTGATCACGTTCGTGCCGGAAAAGCGCGAGTCTGCCCTTCTCGGCCGCTTCCCAGGCCAGTCGGCATAAACCTCGGAGCAGATCGACTTCGTATTCGGACCCCAAGCTCACAAGTTCTGGCATCTTGCTCACAAAATCGGCGTAAATACGTGTCGTCTCCCGGTAATCTACGGCCAAACGGATTCTTTCTTTGCAGACCACGGTGAATTATATTACCACAGAGCGCAAAAGGGGGTATAGACCCGCAAAAGGGGGTAGGGCGGCTTGGTGACCGGAGGAAAAGTGGTTCGTAGGGCTTTCGAGCGGCGCGTAACGATTCTAGGCTCGCGAGGCTTCTTCGGCATGTGCGAGAACGCTAGCCCGCCGCTCCCCATGATGTGAGCAATTTTGAACAGTTTTGAGCACGGTATATCGGCATAATATGTTAGTTGTATTATTAGGTCACGGCCCACCGACCTTGCCACTGCGTCGGCCATCGGCCCGGGAACTGGAAACATATCTCTCCTGAAGGAAAGGAGAGTGGAAATATGTCCAGTGTGTCAGCCTCCTCGGGCGTTCCTGAGCACACGTCGCTCAAACAAATCGAGGTCCTCGTGGTGCAGAGCAACCCTGCCGACACGTTTCTCACCCTGGCGGCATTTGAGTCCGCTGGATTGACAGGCGGGTTGCGTTGCGTGTCAGAGGGACAAGAGGCCCTTTCATACATACTGCGGAAAGAACCGTTCGCTAACGCGCCCGTTCCAAACCTGATTTTCCTGGATCTCTCGGAACCGAGAGTTTCGGGATTAGAAGTCTTAAGGGTCATCAAATCGACTCCGGCGCTCATGCATATCCCAATTGTCGTTGCCGCAGGTTCGGAGGACCCGGACTTCGTGAGGTCCGTGTATGCGCTGAACGGCAATTGCTTCATTCGAAAACCGGGCGAGCTAGCGGAGTTCGTCCGTTTCATTGAAACGTGCTACCACTTTTGGGGCAGCGTCGTTACGCTGGCTACTGTCGAGAAGGTGCACCGAAAACCGAAAAAGGGTATGGAAGTACCCGGCCCGAATTCTTAATAAAAGGCGGAGCGCCCATCTGCTGCCACGCGAGTGTACGGGCTCCTCGCGTACGAAAGCAAGGCAAGCGCCACGAGGAACCCTTGGCTTTTTCTTGGTTACTCCGCCGCCGCTTTCGCTCTCACGGCCGTGCGCTTCCCGGTCACTCGCATTGACTTGGCTTACGCACCAGGTAACGTTTCGTAGCGGGACGCAAAGCGCTGCGCCCCCCAATACTTCAAACTGAAACAGAAAAGAGATACTGCGCCGGCCGACGGATGGTGTGATAGCCAATCGGGTCCTATATTTTTGTTAGGCCTACAGCGGAGATTCTTTTAGGGTTAGTCGCCACATCTTATGTGGACACCTGAGAGTAATTTCCAGCGGTCCGGGCGCCGGATGTCCTCTCCGAGGGCCAGCTATTTACTACTCAAACTAACAAAACTTCCTGGGGCGGCTCGTCGATTCACCGCAACTGAGCCGTCCCCTGATCGGAATTATATATGATCCTCGTTCACGCCATCCGCTTTATACGGAAGATGCGCGGCGGGTCCCAGGCGCATTTGCTTCAGTGTGACAACGGGGACTTCTACGTCGTAAAGTTCAGCAACAACCCTCAGCACCGGCGCATTTTGATTAACGAATGGGTGGCATCTGTTTTCCTGAACTATCTGCAACTCTCGGTGCCACCAGCCGAGATGGTCAACCTCTCCGTCGAGTTTCTCGCAGCCAATCCCGAGATCTACATACAGCTCGCCTCGCAACGTCTCGCCGTGGAACCCGGCTGTCATTTCGGGTCTCGCTACCCCGGCGATCCGGGCAAGGTAATAGTCTACGACTTCCTGCCCGACCCCCTGCTGGACAACGTTGTGAATGTGCTTGAATTCGCCGGCGCGGTGGCCTTCGACAAGTGGATGGGAAACGCCGACGCCCGACAGTCCATTTTCGTTCGTGCGGGGCCGCGGCAGTCGCCTCCGTCGTCTGCCGGGCGTCCGTCACGGGCCGGATTTGTCGCACACATGGTGGACCACGGCCACATCTTCAACGGGCCGCACTGGAGCTTTCCGGATTCCCCGCTCCAAGGCCTGTACTTCCGGCCCAATGTGTATCGAAACATCCGGTCGCTGGATGACTTTCAGCCGTGGCTCGACCGGGTAGTCCGCTTCCCCGAAGCCATTGTCAGTGAAGCGCATAATCAAATCCCACCGGAATGGTTGGTCGGAGACGAAGCCGCACTCGATGTCTTGCTGGCGAAGCTGATGTCGCGGCGCAGACGAGTGCCGGACCTAATCGCTGATTCGGTGGGCGGTCGCGTAAATCTGTTTCCGGATTGGAGTGGGCCGGGTGCAGTCTACCGGCCATCACAGCCTCTCTGGCCTGCGCCACATTCCTTCCTCGATCCGGCGCGTGACACGACGCGCGGCTCGTTTTAGGCCACAGGGGCTAACGCGGAGTTGCCGATACCTCACGCCAGTTCTTGTTCGGCAAAAAAAACGAGATATGGGAGTAGCTACGCGAGGGCCGGGCGGCGAGAAAGTCGGCCATCGGTCGGGTCTTGCCCTCGGGTATTCCCTGGCTTCAGATTGGTGGCCTGGGCTAAGCGGTGACCTGAGAATCCTCGCGGCGTGATCACACTACACCCGTGTGGCGAAACACCGCTTAACGAGACCTCTGGTTGCGTTCGAAGCACGCATGACGCGTGCTTTCACAATACCGGCAGGGTCGGTCATTGAAAAAGATGCCTTCACCCCGGCCGTGGGCGTGACCGCAATATCTTGGGCCGGCGGCAGCGTTATCGTCGGAGTCTTGGACCTTTTGGAGCGCATCGAACTTCTGGCTTAGCTTGGCGGGTGTTGGGTCGGCCTGTCGTGGCGGATTTTTCAACCCGGAACTATGCGGAGTCGAGCGGAGGTGACCACCCGGCTCCGGACGGCGCCAACGAAATACGCTTGCGACAGATCCCCTTAGGCCGGCGCTATCTCCGGCGATGATCCGTCGCGTACCAGTCCCAGTCGCTTCGAGCGGCACGGTCGAACCTGTCTCGGTCTTCTCGTTTCCGATTGTCCCTGCGAGTTTTGATCCCGCCGAACAAGCCCAAGATGCCCATGAGTCCAAGCAGGGCTGACGCGGCTAGCACTATCGTTGCAGCTTCCATGAGCTACAGGTGTGGGGCTGGCGTTGGAATTCTCAACTGAGTCCACTTGCAAGTGAGATTTTCTCGTGCTGCGGCGAACTACGAGGGGGGCCGGTCCGGTGCCAATGTAATAGTTGCCGCAAGGCGACGTTTGAGTACGAAGCATGTCAGCCGCAGCTTTAGCCTCCCCGCAGATTCCGCTTTCGGTTCGCGAGGCGGAGGTGTGCCTCCTTCTCGTCGATGGGTTGGCACTCAAAGCGATTGCGCTCCGGCTAGGCATCAGCATCCACACGGCGGACTGCCATAGGATGAGCATTCATCGGAAATTGCGGGTTCACAGCCGGGATGAACTTGTCCAACGCCTCTCGCGGCGGTAACGCTGCTGCGGGCGGCGCCCGGTGGTAGCGCTTTGACCCGTCCTCATATCCGGCAAAGCGCGCAACCAAGGAGATCATACTCGAAGCTCGCTATGAAAGACCCCGGCCAACGTTGGCAGGTTGACCGGGACTCAGGAAGAAACACGACACACGCCGGCGCGGTGTCGTAGCAGAAACGGACACACCGCTATTGTCCCTCTCGCCGAACTCAAATCACGAGATTTGTGAGGACGTTTTTCGCGAAAGTTCTGCGGTCGGCGATTGTATAGGGCGCGCCATGTCTCTCTAATGACATGAGTTGCCCTGGCATTCGCTTGTGCCGGTTGTTTTTTGAAAATAAAGGTGTGAGGATTGTGAACGCCGTCTTGCATGACGCTCGCTTCCGCAATTTCTCCGTGAGAATCCGCACCCAAGCATCTGCACTATTCCGGCATGGAAACACCGACATCTCTCCTCCTAGGTTTTGGTTTGGTTGCGATAGCGTACGGATTCATCTTCTGGGGCTTGTACCATGCACACAACCGCTCCCGACAGTCCGAAACTGGCCACGACCGCGCCGCGCGGAGGGAACGGCAATGGTACTGGAATAAAGATCGCTACAAAGATATTGAGAAGATTCCATTCGAAGACCCACTCAGCTAGAGTAACGTCCCGATGGGCTGCCATCTCTGTGTTGCACAACATTCCGAATGGCATCCCGAAATGATGCCGCCTGCGTAATCCTCCTTGAGCGCGGGCGGCATTCCTAATGGCGCATCCGGTATGGTGCCGTGGGCGATCCATGGACGGCCTCAGAGATTTGGGGGTTCATGAAATCCGGATGCGCTCCTCCTTCCAAGCGCCCGCGGAAGACTTAACGCTTCGATACTGTGCGGCTCTCTGCTTTTTGTTCCGTTCACTTTTTTTCGAACTAGTTCGCAGGTATTCCGGCAACGATTCGTTGCCGTGGCGAGGAATCCGGAAGGCAGTTTTGCGCGCACGAGTTCAGGCGGTAGCCCAAATGTTCACGCTGCCTCCTGGTCGCGCTGTGGTTTCCGTGGGTATGGGGACGGCTCTAACCTGCACTACACCCTGCTCCATACCCGAAAGAGCCAATTGCCAGTGTTGATAGCGTTCCGAGTTATGCGAGATCCGGCGCAGCGGCACCGCTCCGGAAGCGAAGATCACCGGAGTCAAGGCTCTTGTTTTACCTCTCTCGCCGTTCGTGCACCCGCCGGTTATATTCGTGGCGAGAGAAGAAATACGCAAGGGCAAATTGTCTATAGCGCCGGCGTAATCACCCGCCCGGCGGCAATTGTAGGCCGAAGACCCGCGAGATTGTCGAGACGGAGACGCGCACGCAACCGTGCTCACGTGGGCGAAGCCCGCACAGTAGATTATGCTAAAATCGCCCGAGAAAAAGGAGCTTTTCAACGTGCAAGATCCGAATATAATAAAACTTGTGAAGAGCGCTCAGGACGCTCTTTCTGCGGCCAACAAGCACATCGCTCAGGTTAATCCCGGTCCACCACTCGGAGAGGTCAGGCTCGCACTAAATGAGTTTTCTATAGCCATCGACAACATCATCGAGACCCTTGGCCAATTAAACAATTAAGTCGTAGGCACGACGGAGTCACGGAGCGGAGAGGCGAGAAGAAAGCTGAATCTCACGCGCTGCTGCGGTAGCAGCGCAATAGGCTAGGGCAGGTTTGCTGCCGGTTCCACCGAAAACGTTTAGTCCCGCGTAAGAAGCTCCATCTGGTTGCGTCAGGGCATCAACGCCCCACCGGGCAGCTCATGACCGGGCCACGAACGGGCAAAGGAGCTTTTTTGAAGACCATTTTAATGTGAACTGTGATAAACTCGACGCCTATTGTGGAGGTGGTTTTTAATGCGGTTTTTCAAACTCTCAGTTCACGAATCGGCTAAAGAGAGCAGGTTGATCCTGCCGTTGCTCCTCTTAGGGGCTTTACCCGCGTTTGGGCAGGCGCAGGAGATTCACACCCCTGGCGTTGGGTGAGCAGAAATACTGGGCAGTTTGCTCAGTCCGCCGGCAACAATTTCCATAGGGGCTGAGAGCTTAGTTGTAGATACCGGTCCCGCCAACGAGATCCTTTATTTACGACGCGAGCTTCAAGGTATCGCAACGGCCGGCGTAGTTGTCTATGCTCCTCTCCGAACCAAGCAGGGCATGGTCATGGTGCGAATGGAAACCCAAGCCGATAGAAACCCGGTAACCGAAGAGGTCGTCGCTACGACCAATATTTCGGAAACTGATTTCAAAAAACTCTTAACATCTGCCCAGAAACCTTCGGCGAAAGCCTACCGCGACGAGCTTCGAGATAGATTCGTGCCA
>Ga0210388_10003315_pt1 | contig 12622 bp, 9 predicted proteins | sample IncBWC19OmetaG_FD_155485 | JGI IMG/M metagenome (GOLD analysis project Ga0210388, IMG submission 155485) | Forest soil microbial communities from Barre Woods Harvard Forest LTER site, Petersham, Massachusetts, United States - Inc-BW-C-19-O ... | reverse complement strand
TTCTTGACGCGGTTGACGGCATTCTTGCGGTGAGGCTGCGGGATGGGGGGAATAGGAGCACGGCCATCAAGCCGGCCGAAGAGCATCGGAGATCGCAAGCGCTTCAAGTGAACGACCGTCGCGTGATGTGCTCAGCGATCCAACGGGCCTCCATTGCGATGTCGCGCAACATGCCTGTCGGGGAGACGAAGAAGCCGCAGAAATACAGCCCGGCATCGCCCATGACTCTGCTTTCGCCGTGGGTTCTCGCTTTGACGAAGAGATCGTTGGGCCGCTGCAGGAAGCGCTCGATTCCCGGGCGAAACCCCGTTGCGAGCACGATTGCATCGAAGCGGGATGAAGATCCGTCCTCGAAGGTGACATGAGCTTCATCCATCGAGCGAATACCGCCCCGGATCTCGATCTGTCCTGCGCGGACCAAACCTATTGTGCCGATATCGATGAGCGGAACCCGCGACATTCTCTTGATCTGGGTGATAGGTCCCGAGGTTGCCTTGCGGAAGCCCAGCTTCGACAGGTCGCCGATTGTCAGGCGCAAAAGGGGTGCAGCCAACGCGTCGGCGACACGCGCCGGCAGTCTGCTCAAGGCGATCGAGATCGTCACTATGGACAGATGGAGGATCTCACGCGGTATGACATTCACCGTGTCGCGCACTGACATTGTGACATGCGCACCGTGTTCCTGAAGATCCATGGCGATCTCACCACCGCTGTTGCCGAACCCGATCACGAGAACACGCTGACCGCAAAACGGTTTGCCGTTGCGGTACTTGCTACTATGCAGGATGCGGCCGAGGAAGCACTCCTGGCCAGGCCATGTGGGCACGTGGGGGATTGAGTTGTATCCCGTGGCTACGACCACTTTGTTGGAGCGATAGACATGGTCCTTTGTTGTTGTGATCCATCCTTTGTCACAAGCCGTCACGCTGTGCACTTCCTCACCAAATTGCGGGACGAGACCGAAATGGTTCGCATACCTATCGAGGTAGGTGATCGTCTGGTCGCGCGACGGGTAACGCGGTGTCTCTGCGGGAAAGTCGAGGTACGGCAGGGCGGAGTGATGCTTGACTGTGTGCAAATGCAGGCGGTCATAGTGGAGCCGCCAGCTCGAACCGACCTTGGTTGCCCGCTCCACGATAACGAACGACGCGCCACGTTTCTTCAGGCAGGCCGCCACCGCGAGGCCAGCGGGCCCGGCACCTATGATCAGGGTTTCCGGTTGGCATTCCACGGCGTGATGATCCGCCATTTCGGCCTGCCAGAAAAGCCGGTTTTCGCGCATTGGGGCAATTGACGAAAGCCGCGAGCGCGCCGCGGTTTTAGAACGCGCGTTTCAGCGTGGTGAATCCGACGTCGGATTTGCGTGGGGTTCTGCACGCGATGCTCTACATGTGCCGTGAGGATTCCTAACATAGCTCGAGTGCCCGCCGAGAGCATTGTGTCCACGTGAAAACTGCGTGAAAATAACAATACGCTCACGGCGATCGGATCAAACACGGCGAGGTATGACTATGACGGTACTCAAGCGCGACACGCACTACCACACTTACTCCGACTATCTTACCTGGTCCCGCGATTATGGCGACGAGCTGGTCGATGGCACCGCCTATGTCAGAGAGCCGCCATCCCCCACACGATCGCATCAAGATATTGTGCTTGAACTCGGTCGCCAGGCAGCCACTGCACTCAAAGGCAAACCCTGCCGGGTATACGTCGCTCCGTTTGATGTGCGCTTACCCAAGTCCGACGAAGAGGATGACAAGGTCGATACTGTAGTTCAGCCCGACGTTCTCATCGTCTCCGACCTCAAGAAGCTCGATGAGCGCGGTATGCGTGGTGCGCCCGACTGGCTCGCAGAGGTCCTCTCGCCGAGTACGGCCAGCCACGATCGGACCGTTAAGCTTTCTGCTTACGAGCGCGCCGGTGTCCGCGAAGTATGGCTGATACATCCCACCGCTCTCACGCTGACGATCTACCGACTTGAAGCGGGACATTACGGGCGCCCGGCGATTCTCGAGCTGAAAGGACAAACAGAGCTCACTGCCGTCCCCGGCGTCATTATTGATTGGGACCCGGTGCTCGCCCTTATCTTATGACCCGGGTAGCGGCGGGGCATTCCAGTTAACGCAATTGCGCACGAAGATCCCGCTCCTGCCGCTGGGCCTGCTGATCCAGGGCAAGTAAGCCCGGCGGGTGACAGCAACTCGCTCCGTGCGTGAGTTGCTGTCCCTGCGCATTTTCCCGGGTATGACGCGAGAATTACAGTTTATTGAGGATCGCTGTCCCGTCCGGAGTGCCTAGTCCCGTACACGCGTTCCAGCCCGGACCTGCGTTGTAGCCTTGCACGGTATTCAGGATGGTGTTCGTCCCGTCCGTGACGTTGACGACCACACCGTTCGCGGCATTCGCGTATAGAAAGGGATTCAGAAAGCCTACGTTCTTTCCCTTCGCCTGGTTGAGTCTGGCAATCAGACCGGCCATGAGTGGCGCGACGGCGCTGGTGCCGCCCGACCTGACTTCGGAGGAATCCACTCGAACGCGGTAGTTCCTTGCGCTCATCGCGATATCCGGCACGCCCCGCCCGGGCTGCCCACCGTCCAGGGAGACCGGAACGCTAGCGGCGGACTGATAGTCGGGCACGGGGAATAGCTTGCTGATGCCGCCGCCACTGGCCCATCCGCCCCCTCCGTGCACAGTCGCATCGAACGGGGTGTTGTCATTCCATACCACGTCCTTACCGGAGTCGGGATCAATCTGGGTTCCACCACAACTCAGCACCAGATCGTCGCTCGAGGGATGATTCACGTGGATGGCATGATCCCAGTCCGTCGCGCTGAGATCGGCGGGGCCATGATCTCCCGAGGCGGCACAAACCGTGATGCCCAACGCGGCGGCCGCCGAGAAAATTTCGTGGCATGCAGTGAACCCCTGCGGGTCGCTGGCTATTTCAGGGCCGCCCCAGCTGATCGAGATCACGCCGGGCTTTCGTTCCGTGTCATGGACCGCGGTGCTGATGGCGTCGATGAAGCCCTGCTCAGTGCTCGGTGCGAAGTAGACGACGATATTAGCCTTCGGCACCACCGCGCCGGCGACTTGAATATCCAACATCACCTCGCCGTCGTCGGCGCGCGATGTCGTCGGGCTGTTGGTGGCGCCATCGACCGAAACCGCTGTAACCGCGGGCACCGGTAAGCCGAGCTCCTGGAAGTAGGCCTGTAGATCACTGTCTTGAAACCCGCCGCCGAACTCAATCAGCGCGATGGTCTGCCCGGTGCCGTCAAGGACGGTGTCTCCCTGTTTAGCGGGGAAGTTATAGCGAGACGCAAATTCCGTCGACGGTACGCCGTGGTCCGTGCTGTCGTCGGTGACCGCAGCACTCTTGAGATGCCATGGCTCTCTATGCTTGCGGCGTGTATCGAAACCGAAAACGCCGGTGATCAGGGCAGCCAACTCCTGGGGGACCAGTATCTCGCCGCGCCGGCCACGATAGCTGCCTGTGGTATGGCGGTACATTTGGATGTCCGCGTGGAACGCATTGAGTAGATCGCCCAGTCTGCCTTTGAGCACCAGGGAACGCGTCGCGGCGCTTTGGCGCACGACCTCCAGGTTATGCGCCTGGGCGAACTGCTCAATCGCTTCGAGATCGGCCGGTTCAGCGCCGTGCTGGTCGGCCAGATCCTGGTGAGTCAAGTATTGCCTCTGTGCGAGGGGTTGACGGGCCAGTTCGTAGGCCTTTGAAACTAACGTTTTGGGATCCCCGCGCGAGCGCAGGCGGACAGTAAGGCTCGATATCTCGTTCGGATCCACCGGGCCCGCCGGCTGTGAGCCGGGCAACAACGTCCGCTGACTTCCACCTACCGGCACGTACACCGTCATGACAATCCCCGTTGTGTGATTCCGACCGCTGGATCGTGCCCAGAAGGCACAGGCGTCGGCTATCGTAGTTCCCGCAACAAATACACTCGCCTGTATGTTACACGCAGCCCAGGGCGCTAGTATTGTGCGCACTCATTCTGTGACGCAATCGAACACCCACACTTCGACGCGACGGCCTCAATCAACCTGTTATACCCAGCGAGCCCAGGTAGCCGGCGATGCCTCGAGGCTCGGCAGTCGAACAGGCAACGTACCCGTCGGGTCTGATCAGCCAAAGACCGCCCGGGGAAACGGGGGCGCGGATGTCGGGATCCAGCACGCGGCTGAACTTAGCTACCAAGTCCGACGTTGCGGGGGTTGTGTCGGCCATTAGGGTGAATCGCGGCGCGTCTCCTGAGCCAACTGGCTTCTGGCCATCGATGGGTGCGAAGCGCTCGCCGGGTTTCGGGCCGCCCGGCGCGAGGGCGGGGCCGTTCAGGGGGCTGTGAGGATAACCGATGCTCACCTCGCTCATGTTGTTCGCGACTGCGTGTTGTACGGGTGTGAGACCGAGCAGGGCGTGACCCACAACATTGCGAACGTTCTGCAAGACAGGGTTGCGTAAAGTTCCTATTGCGGTCAGCCGGCCGGCATTTTTCAGCACGAGATCGCCGACCTCGCTGCGCTCAATGCTGTAGCTATCGAGGAGTTGCTCGGTTGCGCTGCCCCGGACGACCATGGCGAGTTTCCAGGCCAGGTTGAAAGCATCCTGCATGCCCGTGTTCATTCCCTGGCCGCCCGCGGGACTGTGTACGTGCGCGGCATCGCCCAGGAGGAAGGCTCGATTCCAGCGGTATTTGGCGACCTTGCGGCCGTTGATACGGAAACCGGCTAGCCAGATAGGGTCGTAGGCCCTCATACCGGACGGGCCGCGTTGATTCATGACAGATTGCACCTGCTCCAGCGAGGGCGCTGGTGGATGCTCGGCACCCGATGGGGGCTGGTCGGCGAGGATCCGGTAGCGTCCTGGCGAGATCGGAAAAATGACAAACGCACCCTCGTTGTGCCAGTAGACGGAGGCCTCGGAGTCCACGCTGGGGTAGCCGGTCATATGAACGTCCGCCAGTATCCAATCACTGGCCAGCGTCTCGCCCGCGAAGCCCGCGCCCACCGAGTGACGTACGAAGCTGTGCGCGCCATCGCATCCCGCGAGCCATTGCGTGGAAACTGTTTCCTGCGCACCGTCCGCCCGGCCTAAGACGGCGTCGACCGTGTTTTCAGCGAAAGATAGGGCAGTGACCTCGACACCGCGCTCGACCTTCACACCCAACTCACCCAACCGCTCTTCGAGCAAACGTTCTGTCGTGGATTGCGGCAGCATCAAAGCAAAAGGATAGGGGCTGTTTATCGACCCCATGTCCGCGCGACCGATGGTCTTCTCGCGCGAGATCATGTTGACCGCAGTCACTTTGAAGCCCGCGTCGATGAAGCGATTTGCCCCGGGCCCCGGATCGAGCAGTTCAAGGGTTCTCGACCAGACGACCAGGGCCTTGGATTTGTCGGTTCGCGCGGCCGCTTTGTCGACGATTCGTAGTGGCACGCCGTATCGGGCAAGCTCCATGGCGAGAGTGAGTCCGACGGGGCCGGCGCCAATGATCAATACCGGTTGAGTCATAAGCTACCTTTTGTATCAGGCCGGGTCGCCGACGCCGGTGACATACAGTACCGATTCGGTGATGCCGTCGATGCCTAAGTCCGTTTCGATCAGAGTGTCTTTCAAGGCCGCGGTACTGAATGGCGCCAGGCCCAGCCGGGTTGCCGTGAGGCAAAACGTCTGCCCGAGGTGGCCAGCCTCCAGCAGGACGACTCGGTAGGCACGCGGATGATGGTATTTCCACATGGTGCGCGCAAAGACGCCCGTCATGATGAAAAGTGCAGCCGAGTGGGCGACGTACGGCTGATCCGCGCAATAGGCGCGCGCCTTTTGCGGAGTCGCCGCGGAAGGGAGTTTTTCCAGTGCGTGGTCCCTGGCGTCATAGTGATAAAGCCCGGGATCGAGTCCGCTCACCCTGAGTGCCATCAAATACACTTCGATGGGGTTGCGTGCGCCACCGGACGGACTGGTCTTGAACGGCAGGCGTCCGAATACTTTCGACTCGAGGTAGCCTTGGACGCCCCAGGTCGTATGCAGCAGCTTCGCGATGTCACCGATAGGCACTTCGGCTGGTGAGAACGTTCGCTGTGTTCGGCGGGCGTGCAGCGTCTGGTAAAAGCTGTCCTGTTCCATTTCGTGCGCGGGGAGTGGGATCGATTCGACGCCCGCGATTTTCTTGAAGGTGGGCGGTGGCGGTGTGTCAGGTATCGTCTCCATCTTCTCCGCCAGGGTCCAGTCGCCGCCGACGTAGGGGGCGTCTTTGGTCAGAAAGTGGAATCCGCCTTCCGGCAACCAGGGCCGCCAGGAAGAGTCAGCCAACTCATCGCGGGCCGCTTCGGGCGAGTCACATTCGAGCAATAGCCGGGCCCGGATCAACTTCAACAGGGTCGCGCCGACGCTCGTCGGGGTGTAGGAGTTGAATTCGAGCATGGCGTCCCGGATCGTCCTTGGGGAGCAGAAGAATCGCAGCAATTCGAGCACAATCGGGTTCGCGGCAAACCTGCTCCGAGTCAGGTAATTGACGATCCGCAGGTTGCCGTTGGCCCAATAGGCGCAACTGGAGCGGGCGCTTCTCAACAGGATGGCACCGGGCTTGGCGCCGGCGGTCGTGCTACCCCCCGCGGCACTCACTTGCGGCGGGGACGGCGATCCGTTCCGGGGTCATCGTCCGGTTTGTTTTCGGGGTCGAACCAGAATCCGTGGATCGCCATGGCCTTGAGGCGCTCCCGCACCTTGTTGAGCCCGGCCTCCAGGGTGATCCGGTCGAGCGTGCCGGCTTCGAGTTCCAACAGAAGCTCCTGGATCTCGTCCTGGGCCCGTTGCAGTGTGGACTTGCGCGGCTTGGAAGCCATGGTGTATCCCCTCGAAAGAGCAAAGATGACCTATCGCTTCCTTACGGCAACTTCAGCTTGACTAACAGGGCCCGGAACCTCGGATCACCGTGCAGAGTGCGAAGTAACGGCTCTGTCTTGATTAATACTATCTTGGAATTGTGCGTTTGGACACAACGTCGTAACCAACCGAACGCAACCTCCGCCTCGCCGCGATAAGCGTGGATGAGTGCGATTTCGTAGGCATCGTTCGCCGCGAACTCCGTTTCGAGCGCTTGCAGCGCTGTGTCGGACTCGGTGCGTTGGCCGAGGGCGGTGTAAACCAACGCAAGGCCGGCCAGCCTGAGATCCTTCTCGGGCTCCTGTTTCATGGCGTCGAGCGCTTCGGGGAGTTGTCCCAGGAAAAGCCGCGCCAGGCCGACAGAGTTGTTGATGCCACCGAACTCCGGGTGCAGTTGCTGCAGCCTCTGGCGATATTGCAGGCATTCCGGCAGCCGATCAGCCGCGCACAGGGCAGCGCCGAGATAGTTCAAGGCGTTTGCGTCCAGCGGACTAACTTCGACCACGCGCTCATAGTGCTCGATCGCCGCCGCGAGGTGCCCGGCCACGAGTGCCATGTCGCCTAGCGCGCCGGGTAGCAGGTAGGAGTTGCCGGGATCGAGCGCCCGCATGCGTTCGTGATCGGCGTGCGCGGCCGCCCAATCCCACTGGATGGCCATCTCGAAACCGGCCCGCGTGTAATAAGCCCAGATGAGATTCGGGTCCAGCCGGATGGCTTGGTCGAGTGCACTAAGAATTTGCGCGTTGTCCGCGGGCGATGGCGTTCCCTTAGCTTCCTCCAGGTTGAAATAGGCGCTGGCGAGGCGTGCCCAGGCCAAGGCGTAGGTGGGCCGGGTTGCAATTGCCTTCTGGTAGAGTTGGATGGCTTGCTCGATGCTGGCCCGGGTCCCCCGTGCTTTGTAGTAGTTGCCTTCCAGGACCAGGTTGTAGGCTTCGACATCGGATTCCTGGACGACGGGCACATCAACGATGGCGAGCGTTGCGTTGAGCGCCTTGGCGACCCGGTCCGCGATTTCGTCCTGGACCTTGAAGATGTCGACCAGGTTGCGATCGTAGGTCTGAGACCACAATTGCGCCCCATCGGAGGCACGGATCAACTGGGTGGTGACGCGCACGTCCTGGCCGGCCTTGCGGACGCTGCCCTCCAGAAGGTGCGCGACGCCAAGTTTGCCGGCGATCGAGCGCGCATCCTCGTTTCGGCCCTTGAACTGGAAGGCGGAGGTACGCGCGATCACCTTCAGGCCCGCGCTGTGCGAGAGGTGATTGATCAACTCCTCCGACAGGCCGTCGGAGAAGTACTCCTGGTCCTTTTTCTCGCTCATGTCGACAAACGGCAGAACCGCAATCGACTTCTCCGGCAGCGGCCTCTCAGCGATGAGATGAACCGCGAACGCGGGAGACGTCGCCACAACCGGCACGGATCTAGGTGGTCGTATCAGTGCATAGGCCAGCGTCGCGGCGGCTAAGACGGTTGCCGCCGCGGCCGCCCACTCGCCGGGGTGCCGCCGCACCAGCTTACTGAGGCGATAGGTGAAGCGATCGGGCCGCGCCGTGACAGGCTGGCTATTCAAGTAGCGTTGCAGGTCAGCAGCGAGCGCTCCCGCGGTTGCATATCGATCGTATGGAGTCTTCGCCAACGCCTTCAGCGCGATGGCATCCAGGTCGCCGCGTAGTTGCCGTACGAGTTTGGCTTGGGTAACTGCCCGTGCGGCACCAGCTTCCGCGACGACGTTCATGCTGGGTCTTGTCACCGCGGCGGCGATGATTGTTTGCTCGAGCCGCACCGCTGAACCGCCTCCATTGATTCTGTAGGGAGGGCGGCCGGTCAGTAGTTCATACAACAATACTCCGAGTGAATACACGTCGCTGGACGGTTCGGCGCAGTCGCCCCGCGCCGACTCGGGACTCGCATACTCCGGCGTCAAAGCGCGGCCATAGACAGCGGTGAGCGGAGACTGCTCCACATCCTGCGCCAGCAGCTTGGCTATCCCGAAGTCCAGTAGCCGCACCTGGCCGGCCTCGTTCACCAGGATGTTCGACGGCTTGATGTCGCGGTGGATCACCTGGTGCGCGTGTGCGTATTGCAAGGCGTCCAGCACCTGCAGAACGAGCTTCAGACGCTCATGCAATCCGAGGCGGTGCGTGTCGCACCAGGTGGTCATTCTCTCGCCCCGTACATACTCCATTGCGAGGTATGGCAACCCGTTAGGATCGATCCCCGCATCATAGAAACGTGCGATCAAGGGATGCTCGAGGCTGGCAAGGATGTCGCGCTCACGGGTAAAGCGCTGTTCGAGCTCCACTCGCAGGTGTGTCAGTTTCGGTAGCTTCAGCGCCACTTCGCGTTTGAACGCGCCGTCGGCACGCCGGGCTAGCCACACTTCCGCCATCCCTCCCGTGCCGAGGGGACAAATCAACTCATAGGGGCCGACTCGTGCGCCGCGTTTCGGGTCGCTTGCGGCTGTGACATTGGGTTCACCCGTGGGGCCGCCGAGCTTCGGCAGCGTCACGAGTCCTATTGGACTCGAGGACTGGGACCGTCCGGTCAGCAGAGCTTTTCGGAGCGCGGCGGCAAGTTCCTGGTATTCGGGGGGCAGTCTTTCGAGCCAGAGGCCACGTCCGGCAGCGTCGAGCGGCAGCGCCTCATCGAGCAGGCGGCTCATCTGCGCAATCTGAATAATCGATAGCCCCATCGGTCTCTCGAGGCGAACGGTCGATAGCGCGCACCCCTGACGTCCACTGTCAGCGCACCAGCTCGGCCAGTATCAGCCGCGCCTTTTCCCAGTCCCGTCGTACCGTGCGTTCGCCAATGTTCAGCGTTTCTGCAATTTCCTGCTCGTTGTAACCTCCAAAGTAACGCATCTGCGCCACCTGGGCCAATCGCGGCTCCGCTCGTTCCAACACCTCCAGTGCCTCATGCACTTTGAGGATGGTCTCCTCGTCTTCGTCAACGCTGACCGCGAGTTGGGTCGACAGCGTCAACGGTTGGCAGTCGCCGCCGCGCTTCTGCGCGATCCGCTCGCGTGCGTTGTTGATGATCACCGAGCGCATCACTTGCGAGGCATACGCGAAGAACGCCCGCCGGTCCTCGGCGTGCAGTTCCCCGGCACTCACAAAGCGCAGGTAGGCCTCATGCACCAGGCAGGTTGTGTCGAGCAGCGTGTTGCGTCCGCCACCGCGCAGCCGGGATCGGGCGAGCCGCTGCAGCTCGGTGTAGGCAGCCGCAAACAGCGCATCACGCGCTTGCCGGTCGCCTGCCTGAAGTTCGCCCAAAAGCTTGGTGAGATGACTCATCGGGTCTCCCCGTCGGCAAAGATCATCGCCCCGTTCGCTCCCGCTCGCTATCCCCTGTTTAAGGGGAATGAGCGATGGCCGGGTTGGCTCACGGTCCGTGTCTACATGGGTGAGCCTCTTAATCAATCATCTGCGGAGACGACCATGAACACACTAACCCCTGCCACCCGCATACGCGGGCTTATCGCGACGGCCATCATTGGCGCGCTCGCCTCGAGCTTCGCCGTGGTCTGCACGGCTGGCGATAACACCGAAACTTTCAGCCAAGTTGTGAAGTACGGGGATCTCAACATATCCGACGCGCAGGGGGCGGCCACGCTCTACCGGCGCATCGCTGCGGCTGCCCGCACCGTTTGCGGGGCTGACGAGATTGACAGCCGGCGCCTCGGGTACAGAGCAAGCATCAACGCTTGCGTTCACCAGGCGATAGTGAACGCGGTGACCAAGGTCGGCCAGCCCGAGCTGGTCGCGGCATACAACGCGAAGAATCGGGAGCCTCTGCCGATCACTCTTGCGCAGGGCAAGACTCCTTGAGAAGGCTCGTCGGGCGGTGGGTAAGCTCCACCGCCCAGCGTCAAGCTGGCGTCGCGGGAGGTAGGTCAGCGGCCATTGACGTCGTCTATGGCCGCCATTGAAAAGAACGACAGTGCAGCTCGGGACGCGGGAATATATTCGCTCTTAGTCTTTCAAGGCGGGAGCCAGCGATGAGCAACGCGACTGAGGCGAAGTGCCCCTTCAATCACACATTCGGGGGCGGCACGGCGAACAAGGATTGGTGGCCCAAGCACTTACCACTGGACTTGCTGCATCAGCACTCGTCCAAGTCCGACCCGATGGGCGCGGACTTCGACTACGCTAAGGAGTTCAAGCGCCTCGACTTTGCTGGGCTGAAAAAGGACCTGGCGGCGCTCATGACGAACTCCCAGGACTGGTGGCCGGCGGACTTCGGGCACTACGGGCCCTTGTTCATCCGCATGGCGTGGCACAGCGCGGGCACGTATCGCACAGGCGACGGCCGAGGCGGTGGCGGCCGGGGACAGCAGCGTTTTGCCCCGCTCAATAGCTGGCCGGATAACGCGAATCTCGAGAAGGCGCGGCGGCTGCTCTGGCCGATCAAGCAGAAGTATGGTCGCGCCATTTCCTGGGCCGACCTCATGATCCTCACCGGCAATGTCGCCCTCGAGACGATGGGATTCAAGACCTTCGGTTTCGCCGGCGGCCGGCCTGACGTGTGGGAGCCTGATCATGACGTCTCGTGGGGCACCGAGAAGACGTGGCTCGGCGCCGACACGCGTTATTCCGGAGAGCGCGAGCTGGCCAATCCGCTGGGGGCCGTGCAGATGGGGCTCATCTATGTGAATCCGGAAGGCCCGAACGGCAACCCGGACCCCGTCGCTGCGGCACGCGACATCCGCGAGACCTTTGGGCGCATGGCAATGAATGACGAAGAGACGGTCGCGCTGATCGCCGGCGGCCATACCTTCGGCAAGACACATGGTGCGGGCCCCGCGTCGCACGTCGGTGCGGAGCCCGAAGGTGGCGAGATCGAGGCCCAGGGTCTCGGCTGGAAGAGCACGTACGGCACGGGCTGGGCCGGAGATGCCATTACCAGCGGCCTCGAAGTTACGTGGACCCCCAAGCCGACACAGTGGAGTAACGAGTTCTTCAAGAGCCTGTTTGGCTACGAGTGGGAGCTGACTAAGAGCCCAGCCGGCGCGCACCAGTGGAAGCCCAAGAACGGCGCTGGCGCGGGCACGGTGCCTGACGCGCACGACAAGTCGAAGCGCAACACGCCCGCCATGCTGACGACGGATCTTGCCCTTAGGTTCGACCCTGCGTACGAGAAGATCTCGCGTCGCTTCTTCCAACATCCGGAACAGTTCGCGGACGCCTTCGCCCGCGCCTGGTTCAAACTCACACATCGTGACATGGGTCCGCGTGCACGGTATCTCGGCCCGGAAGTGCCAAAGGAAGAGCTCATTTGGCAGGACCCGATTCCGGCGGTGAATCACCAGCTGATCTACGAACAGGACATTGCCTCCCTCAAGAGCAAGGTCCTGGCCTCGGGGCTGACGATCTCGCAGCTGGTCTCAACCGCATGGGCCGCGGCGTCCACGTTCCGTGGCTCTGACAAGCGCGGGGGAGCCAATGGCGCGCGTATTCGCCTGGCTCCGCAGAAGGACTGGGCGATCAATCAACCGACTCAACTTACAAAGGTGATCAACACGCTGGAAGGTATCCGCAGCGAGTTCAACAAGGCGCAAACCGGTGGCAAGCAGGTGTCTCTTGCGGACCTGATCGTTCTCGGCGGCTGCGCCGGTGTCGAGCAGGCGGCAAAGAATGCCGGTCAAAGTGTGAAGGTTCCATTCACACCCGGACGCATGGACGCCTCGCAGGAACAGACGGACGTGGAATCCTTTGCGGTGCT
>Ga0210388_10003314_pt1 | contig 12626 bp, 9 predicted proteins | sample IncBWC19OmetaG_FD_155485 | JGI IMG/M metagenome (GOLD analysis project Ga0210388, IMG submission 155485) | Forest soil microbial communities from Barre Woods Harvard Forest LTER site, Petersham, Massachusetts, United States - Inc-BW-C-19-O ... | reverse complement strand
GAAGTATCTCCCCGATCTTGCGACGGGCCAGCAGTTCGCGGCATATGCCCTGACCGAGCCCTCGTCGGGTTCCGATGCACTGGCCGCGAAGTCCAGGGCGGACCTCTCGAGCGACGGGACTCACTTCCTGCTGAACGGAACCAAGCAGTTCATCACCAACGCCGGCTTCGCCGACGTCTTCACGGTGTTCGCCCAGGTGGGCGGCAACAAGTTCTCGGCGTTCATCGTCGATCGGACCTCGCCCGGCCTGACGGTCGGTCCGGAGGAGCACAAGCTCGGCATCCGGGGCTCGTCCACGTGCGCGCTCTCGTTCGAGGACGTGAAGGTGCCGCGCGCGAATCTCCTGGGAGAGATCGGAAAGGGCCACCGGATCGCGTTCAACATCCTCAACGTGGGACGCATCAAGCTCGGTCTCGGGACGATCGGCGCCGCAAAGTGCGCGCTCGAGGTCTCCGCCCGGTACGCCAAGGAGCGGCACCAGTTCAACAAGCCCATTGGGGCGTTCGGGCTCGTCGCGTCGAAGCTCGCCGAGATGGCGATCGGTATCTTCGTCGGCGAGAGCATGGGATACAGGACGACGGGCCTCATCGACGATCGGTTCGCCGCCGGATCGGGAGAGGACGCTCACGTCGACGCCATCGAGGAGTTCGCCGTCGAGGCGTCGATCATCAAGGTCTACGGCTCCGAGGTGCTCGACTACTGCTCGGACGAGTGCGTCCAGATCCACGGTGGCTACGGCTTCATCGAGGAGTACCAGCCCGAACGGCTCCTGCGCGACTCGCGCATCAACCGCATCTTCGAGGGGACCAACGAGATCAACCGCCTGATCGTGCCGGCGACGATTCTCAAGCGCGCGCTGAAGGGCCAGGCCCCGCTCATCGAGCGAGCCGCGTTCGTCCGCTCGTCGCTCGCGAAAGGCGAGGTCCCTCCGGCGGGCGAAGGGGAGTTCGGCGTCGTGAGTCAGGTCGTCGAGTTCTGCAAGTGGATCGCGACGTACGTGCTGGCGGTCGCCGCCGAGACGTACCACGTGCACATCGCCGACGAGCAGGAGATCCTCGGCGAGCTCTCGGACATCATCAGTCACGTCTACGCCCTCGACAGCGCGCTCGCTCGAGTCCGGCTCATCACCGAGGGAAACGACGAGATGAACAAGGCCGTCGCACGCGACCTCCTCGCCGCGTTCGCCCCGCCGGCCTACAGCTTCTGCGTCCACACGGCGCGCCACATCCTGATGGACGTCTGCGATCCGGCGTCCTTGCCCGGGCACCTCGAGGCCATCGGGAAGCTTCGGATCGACTGGCCGAGCAAGGTGATCGCGGCCAAGCGCCGCATCGCCCGCGCCGTCCTCGAGGCCGACGGGTATCCGATCCGCCGGGGCGCCTGAGAGCCGCTCGCGACGTCGAATCGTCGCCGGGAGCGCACAAACGCGGCAACCGCAAGAACGGCCTCTCTGCGCGGAATTTTGCGCACTCACGAGTGTTCGGCAGCCGCTTCCCCTGCGTCTCCACGGGCGAAACGCATGGACCCCCTCGCACCGAGGTGCGAAGGTCGCCGCCTTCGCCTGGCCGGAAGGCCGCGGCGCCTCCTCGACAGAAAGGTGATTCGATGCGACTCGGCGCGCGCAGCGCTCCGGCCACGAAGGGATTCGTCTGGGCCGTGACGGTGACGGGGGTCCTCGCCGCGTGCTCCTCGAGCCAGAGCACCAAGCCGGGTGGGGCCGACGCGGGAGACGCGGCGGACGTCGCCAGCGCGATCACCGCGCTCGGCAAGGGCGACTGGTCGGGCGCCCTCGCCAGCTGCCTGTCCGCCGAGACCGCCAGTCCGGACGATTGCAACGCTCGCTATTGCGAACTCGTCGCGCGCGCGATGTTCGTCGTCGACGAGATCAACACGTTTCTCCTGCCGCGCTACCGGCGACCGCTCACTCCGATGCCGGGCGACTCCGAGAACCTGATGAAGACGAACATGCTCCTCGACGCGGCGATCGCCGCCGCCGAGACCGTCACCACGCGGCAGTGCGAGTTCGATCTGCCGAAGCTGCCCCTCGTCATGGGCGACGCCGCGGACCCGATCCTGAACGGCGAGATTCGCGGCCGCTGGACGACCCGGGACGCCCACATCATGGCCGCGCTCTTCGACAGCATCAGCTACGGCCTGCAGGCCGAGTTCAGCCCCCAGCCGGTGCCTTCGCCGCCGCCCGGCGACGCCGTGCCTGCGCTTCCGCCGCTGCTCGACTCGATGCGACACCACCTGCTCGCGCAGGACGCGCTCTTCGTCTCGGAGCCGGCGGATACGACCATCCCGAGGGGAGGCTGGCTGGATCGGAACAACAACGGGAAGGTCGACTCGGCGGACGAGCTGCTCATCGACATCTTCGCGCCCGGCACCGACAAGCGCCTCTTCGACTTCTCCGACGCGGAGCTGGTGACGGGCGAGGACCTCCCTCAAGGTCCCCTGACGCCCACGGCCGCTCTTCCGGCGGCAAAGTGCAAGTACCAGAAGTTTCACATCGACGACGTCGCCACCGGCTCGAACGTCACGGCGACGGACGGAATGACCTTCTCGCCGGACGGGACGAAGATCGCCATCCCGCTCCTGGTGAACGGGAAGACCGAAATCCACACGGCCAATCCGGATGGCACGGGCCTCGTCTGCCTGACGTGCGGTCAGCTCGGAAACAACGACGGGGTGCGCTGGCGGCCCGGCGCAGGGAAGGAGATCATCTTCATCTCCGACCGAGACCACGCCTATGCGACCGGCAACGCCGGCGGCGGCTTCGGCCAGGAGCTCTACGCGATGCACGCGGACGGCTCGCAGCCGACCCGGCTGACGACGAGCGACACGTGGGCCACGAACTACCACGTCAACTGGTCACCCGACGGGATGCACGTCGTCTGGGGTCGGACCGAGGCGCGGGCCTGGGACGTCATGATCGCGGACTTCGCGTCGGACGCATCGGGCATGCGCCTCGTCTCGACCAGGCGGCTCGTTCACGACACGACGTGGTGGGAGACCCACGGCTTCACCGCGGACAACAAGTACGTCATCACCACGAACACGCGCGCGGGCTTTCAGTCGACGGACCTCTACGCCATCGACGTTGCGACGGGCGCGCGCACGCGGTTGACGAGCAATACGGCCTGGGACGAGCACGCCCACCTCTCCCCGGACGGCCGCGAAATCGCCTGGATCACCAGCCGGTTCCACCCGGCGAGCGTGCTCCGACTCAACGACGGTTCGATCGCGCCGACGTACGATTTCCTCTGGATCATCCCCGGGATCTTCTTCGAATTCTTGCACCCGCCTGCCGGCTACACGACGGAGCTCACGCTCATGGATGCAGACGGGTCGAACGTCCACGCGCTGACGAGCGACCAGCAGGTCGTGGCCGACAGCCAGTGGAGCTTCGACGGCACGAAGATCATCTTTCGCCAGAGCGACTCCGGCGGGCAGACGACGCGCATCCGCGTCCTCACGTTCGACGACTGTCAGTGAAGCGCCGCGCGGCCTGCGGCGAGGTCAGGCGGGCCTGGCCAGGCGCGCGCGTCGCTGCTCGATGACGTCGCGCAGGGGCGGGAAGAGCTCCAGAGAGAGGGCGCGTTCCGGCGACCACCACGCGGCTTCGACCACCTCTCGATGGTCCACCTCGACGGTCGGGCGTGACGGCAGCTCGAGCGCGAAGATCTGGACGTGGTCTCGCTTGCCTTCCCAATCGTGAGTGCGATCGAGCACGAGCTCCAGTGTCTGTGCGTCGGCCGTGATGCCCACTTCTTCGTGGAGCTCGCGCACGGCGGCGTCGCGCGCGGTCTCGCCCCGCTGCAGATAGCCCCCCGGCAGGCCGTAGTAGGAGACGTACGAGTTTCGCACGAGGAGCACCTCGTCCCGGTTCCACAGCGCGATCAACGTTCCGTGCGTCGTCGGGCGGCGCACCTTCCAGTACGTCCGCATGGCTCGATAAGCGCACACGTAGGCCAGCTGGAAGCCTCGATCGACGAGGGTCGGCTCCGATCGCTTGCTCATGCCCACACGCTACTCCGTGACCGCCGGTCGAGGAAAGACAAGCCAGTCCGCAAGCTCGAGCGAAGCCCGCATCCCGCATGGGGAGCTCGAGGGGAGCCCTGCGGCTCCCCTCGAACATGGCTAGAGGGCGGGTTCGCCGCGCTCGCCGGTACGGATTCGCATCGCTTCGTCGACGGAAAGGACGAACACCTTGCCGTCGCCGATCTTTCCCGTCTTGGCGGCGCGCTCGATGGCGTCGAGCACAGGGTGAACCTGCTTCTCGGTCACCACCACCTCGATCCTGACCTTGGGCACGAAATCGACCTGATAGGCCGATCCGCGGAAGACCTCTGTCCTGCCGCCCGTGCGACCGAAGCCTTTGATCTCGGAAACCGACATTCCTTGAATGCCGACTTCGGACAATGCTTGCTTCACTTCGTCGAGCTTGTGCGGTTTTATCATCGCGACAACCATCTTCATGACGTATCCCTTTCCATTTCCCTGGGTTGCGCGGTGGCCTGCTTTTAGTGGCGCGATCCTGAGGAGTCAAGGCACGGTCCTCGGCGCCATGTGTGCGAATCGGCGATGTCACCCCCTGGGTATCTCGAGACATCCCTGAAACGGGCACGGAAGTAGACTTCTCTGCGGTGAACGCAATGACCGAAAGCGCGATCGTCCTCGCCGTGCCTTCGTGGATCGACGACGTCGCGGCGAGCTTCGAGGGCGCGCTCGGCACAGAAGATGGCCGAATGGCCCTCACGATCGCGCTCTCGCGGCACAACGTGGAGCGAGGCGGCGGCCCCTTCGGCGCCACCGTCTTCCTCGGATCGAGGCTCGTCGCTGCGGGCGTGAACCTCGTGCTCGACTCCGGGCTCACCATCGCGCATGCCGAGATCGTCGCGATGATGCGGGCGCAGCGCGCCCTCGCCGACTCGCGCGATCAGGCCGGTGGTCTCTACTCGCTCGTCGCGAGCACCGAGCCGTGCTGCCAGTGTTTCGGCGCGCTCGTCTGGTCGGGGATCCGGCACCTCACCTGCGGGGCGAACACCGCCGACGCCGAGGCGATCGGGTTCGACGAGGGGCCCAAGCCCGAAGCCTGGGTCCGGGCGCTCGAGGCGCGCGGGATCACGGTCACGCAGGGCGTCCAGCGGGAGGAGGCGCGCGCCGTCCTCGGCGAGTACGCCCGGCGAGGCGGCGTGATCTACGGGAGGCAGGCCACCCCGTAGTCGAGGTCACGGGACCCGCTATCGTCGCAGGACCATGCCGTCCCCTCCGCGCGACGAGGCGGAGCTCGTCGCCCGGGCTCGCACCCTCTCGGGGCTCGCGATCGACGCGCTCGCGAGCCACTGGGGCGTGCGCGTCGACGGCTCTCCCGTCTCCACCAAGGGCAAGGTCGGCGAGCTCCTCGAGCGCGCGCTCGGCGCGACCGGCGGCGCGGCCGCGACCCGGGACTTTCCGGGCATCGGCGTCGAGCTCAAGACGATCCCGCTCGACCCGCGAGGGACGCCGCGCGAGTCCACGTTCGTCTGCGCGGTATCTCTCCTCGAGGCCGAGCGCGCCGAGTGGGAGACGTCCTGGGTCCGGGCGAAGCTGGCGCGAGTCCTCTGGATCCCAGTCGGCATCGGCGCCGATGGCGCGAGGCGAATCGGCGACCCGTGCCTGTGGTCACCCTCCTCCGAGCAGGAGCGCGTGCTCCGAGACGACTTCGACGAGATCCTCGGGCGTATCGGCGCGACCGGCATCGAGGGACTCTCCGCGCGCGTGGGTCGGTGGATGCAGCTCCGTCCGAAGGCGGCGCACGGCCGCGTGCGCACGCGGGCTCCCGGCGCGGACGGCGGCCTCATCGAGACCGTGCCGCGGGGGTTCTACCTGCGAGCGCGCTTCACGGGGGCCATCCTGCGTGATCCACGGGCGCTCCCCCCTTGACGTGAGACACGCGCGTCGCATGAGTCGAGGTGTGGCCAACCACCGCAAGGCATCCGCCCGATCGCAGCCCCGCTCCCGAAAGAAGCCGCTCGCTGCTGCCAACGAGACCGGTACTTCGGCCCGCGCCGTGTGGACGGGCTCCATCGGCTTCGGGCTCGTTCAGATCCCGGTACGAGTGCAAGCGCGCGAACGGACGAATGACCTCGCGTTTCACCAGGTCGACCGGCGCGATCATGCCCCCATCGGGTACGAACGCGTGAACAAGGACACCGGCAAGCCGGTCGAGTGGAGCAACATCGCCAGGGCGTACGAGATCCAGAAGGGCCAGATGGTGATCGTGGACGACCAGGACTTCGAGAAGGCGAACGTCACGGCGAGCCACACGATCGAGATCCAGGACTTCGTCGACGCGTCGACCATCCCGGCCGCCTTCTTCGATCGCCCGTATCTCGTCCTGCCGGACAAGCGCGGGCAGAAGGCCTACGTCGTGCTTCGCGACGTCCTGCGCGAGAAGGCTCTGGCGGCGGTCGGGCTGGTGGTGCTCCGCACGAGGCAGCACCTGTGCGCGGTGACAGTGGAGGGCGACTTGCTCTCGCTCGAGCTCCTGCGCTTCGCGCACGAGCTTCGCCCGGCGCGAGAGGTCGCCCCTCGCGGCCTCGATGGGGGCGCCTCCAAGCCCAGCGCGAAGGAGCTCGCCCTCGCCGAGCAGCTCATCGAGCGAATGGTCGTCGACTGGGACCCGACCCGGTACAAGGACACCTACCGGGACGACCTCCTCGCTGCGATCCGGCGCAAGGCGGAGAAGGGCTCCCTCGAGCCACAGCACGTGCTCGCTGCCGAACCACGAGCCCGGCCCATCGACCTGGCCAGCCTCCTGGAGAAGAGCGTCGCGAACGCCAAGAAAAAGCGCGCGCGACGCGCGGCCTGAGAATCGACCAGATCGTCCGGGCGGGAGATCCGTCGGATGAGCCATGCGCCCAACCTTGCCGCTCGTTGCTCTCCTCGTCGGTCTCGGCTTTACCGGCCTCCAGTGCGCCTACGCCGACGTACCTCCCCCTCACACGGCCGACGGGCCGGTTCTCGACCACCCGCCCCCCGCAGCCACACCGCGGATCGAGCTCGTGGACGACGGGACGCAGGCGCTCCCCACGTTCGACCAGGGGGGCCGGCGCTACGTGCTCGGGCAGATGGGCCAGCGCTACCAGGTGCGCATCGTGAATCCCACGTCTTCGCGCATCGAGGCCGTCGTCTCCGTCGACGGGCTGGACGCGGTGGACGGCCATCCGGCGAACCTGAACAAGCGCGGCTACATCGTGCCCGCGTACGGCGAAGTGACGATCGACGGCTTTCGGACCTCGCTCGACACGGTCGCTGCCTTCCGCTTCTCGTCGGTGCGGGACTCCTACGCTGCGCGGACGCGGCACGCGCGGAACGTAGGCGTCGTCGGCGTTGCGTTCTTCGGCGAGCGGCCGCCGCCCGTCGTCCACTACGAGTCGCGTCCCCTGCACCGCGCGTCGCCCGCCGCGGACGACGCCGAGCAGGCCCCGCCTCCCCCGAGCCCGGCCGCCGCCCCGAGCAAGTCGGCAAGCGGCGCCGCGGAGGCCGCCCGACCCGGCCTGGGGACGCAGTTCGGAGAGACGCGGGAATCGCGCGTCGTGGAGACGAGCTTCGTCCGCGCGACCACGTCGCCGACGGCGCTTTCGGAGCTCCGCTACGATGACCGCGAAGGGCTCCTGTCGCGGGGGATCCAGCTCGACCCGCCCGCGCGCGACCCCCGGGACGCCGAGAACGAGCTGCGCGACACCGCCCAGGCGTTCCCCGGATCGCGCTTCGCTCAGCCGCCTCCGTGAGCGTTGGCGACTTCACGGCGGGAACGTCATCGGCGCGCACGGCCCGGGGACGCACGTCGAGACCACCACGCAAGGGTCCCTCTGCGTCTCGGCGGGCGTCGGGGCGACTCCACCGCAGTGGCCGTGGAAGCCCGTGTCGCAGCACGCGAGACCCGCAGCGCACTGGCCTTGACTGCACGCGGCGCCTCGGCCCTTGCCCGGTGGCTTCGGCCGACCGGCGTCGAGGCGAGCGACGGATGCCGCACTCGCCGCGGACGCGTCGTCCGTCGGCGACGTCGCGAGGGGCGCGGACGCGTCGCTCGCCAGCGACGTCGGAGGCTGCGGGGAGTCGCTCGCCGGCGGCCGCACGCCCAGCGCGCTCGGCGGAGGGGTCGCCCCTCCGCCGTCGACGCTCGCGCCCTCGCCTCCCGGCGCCGTCTCCGGACGTCCGCACGCGCAGAGGCACGCGCAGGCGAGCGCTCCCCGGAGGGCGCTCCACCTGCGCGCGTCGCGCGAAGCGCGCGACTTCGCCGCGCCTGCCGTCACGCGACTTCGAAGAGACCCGCAGCGCCCATGCCGCCGCCGATGCACATCGTGACCACGACGTACTTCACTCCGCGTCGCTTTCCCTCGATGAGCGCGTGACCGACCATGCGGGCACCGCTCATGCCGTAGGGGTGCCCGATCGCCACCGCTCCGCCGTTGACGTTGAGGCGCTCGTCGGGGATGTGCAGTCGGTCGCGACAGTAGATGACCTGGACGGCGAAGGCCTCGTTCAGTTCCCACAGACCGATGTCGTCCATCTTGAGTCCATGCCGCTCGAGGAGCTTCGGGACGGCGAACACCGGCCCGATACCCATCTCGTCGGGCTCGCACCCGGCGACGGCCATTCCCCGGTAGATGCCCAGCGGGACCAGGCCCCGCTGCTCGGCGACCTTGCGCTCCATGATGACGGCGGCGCTCGCGCCGTCGGAGAGCTGGCTGGCGTTGCCCGCCGTGATCGTCCCGTTCTCGCGGACGGGCTTGAGCTTGCGCAGCCCTTCCATGGTCGTGTCCGCGCGATTGCCTTCGTCCTTGCGGAGCGTGACCTCTTCGTAGGTGACGGCGCCGGTGTCCTTGTTCGTGATCGCCTTCTGGCACGTGACGGCGAGGATCTCCGCGTCGAACTTGCCCGTCTCCTGCGCCACCGCGGTGCGGCGCTGGCTCTCGAGGGAGTACACGTCCTGCGCCTCGCGCGAGACGTTGTAACGCTTGGCGACCACCTCGGCGGTGTCGAGCATCGCCATGTAGAGCGTCGGCTTGACCTTCATCACCGTGGGGTCCGCGGCGCGGAAGCCGTTGCGGTGCTCGTTCTGCACCAGGCTGATCGACTCGAGTCCGCCGCCCACGACGATCGGCATCCCGTCGTTGACGACCTGCTTGGCCGCCGTCGCGATGGCCATCAGGCCCGAGGCGCACTGGCGGTCCACGGACATGCCGCTGACCGTCACGGGGAGGCCCGCCGCGATCGCGCACGCGCGTCCGACGTTGTACCCCGTGGTGCCCTGCTGCATCGCCGCGCCCATCACGACGTCGTCGACCTCGCCGGGCTCGATCTTCGCGCGGCGTACGGCCTCGCGGATGGCCTGCCCGCCCATGGTCGGGGCGTCCAGGTTGTTGAAAGCCCCTCTGTACGCTTTGCCGATGGGCGTGCGTGCGGTCGAAACGATGACAGCTTCTCGCATGGCGGTCTCCTGGGGTCGTCTGGCCTCAATCATGCCTTGGCGGCGTCGAGCGAGGCGAACGTTTGGTTGTTTTTCGCCAGCTTCTCGAGGAGCGCCGAGGGCTTCCAGATAGTGCCGAAGCGCGCGGCAAAATCCTGCAGAGTTCCGTAGATCTTCGAGAGGCCGGCCGTGTCGGCATAGAACATGGGGCCGCCGCGGTGCGGCGGAAAGCCGTAGCCGTTGATCCAGACCGTGTCGATGTCGGACGCGCGCAAGGCGATGCCCTCGCCGAGGATCTTCGCGCCCTCGTTGATCATCGAGTAGAGGCACCGCTCGAGGATCTCCTCGTCGCCGATGACGCGGCGCTCGATCCCGAGCTCCTTGGAGACCGCCTGGATGATCGCCTCGACCTCCGGGTCCGGGATGGGCGTGCGGCTCCCCGCCTCGTACTTGTAGAAGCCCGCGCTCGTCTTCTGACCGAAGCGGCCCATCTCGGCGAGGCGGTCGGCGACCGCGCCGCTGTCGCGCTCGCCGGGCGGCGGCCTGGGCTGCTCCTTGCGGATTCGCCACCCGACGTCGATCCCGGCCAGGTCGCTGGTCGCGAACGGCCCCATCGCGAAGCCGAAGCGCGTGATGACGGCGTCGACCTGCGCGGGCAGGGCGCCCTCCTGGATGAGCAGCTGCGCCTCGCGGAAGTACGTGTGCAGCATGCGGTTGCCCACGAAGCCGGGGCACACGCCGACGAGGACGCCCACCTTCCCGATCTGCTTCGAGAGCTTCATGCTCGTGGCGACGACCGCCTTCGACGTCTGCTTGCCGCGGACGATCTCGAGCAGGCGCATCACGTTGGCCGGGCTGAAGAAGTGCAGACCGATGACCTGCTCCGGGCGCGTGGTCGATCGGGCGATCGCGTCGACGTCGAGCGTCGACGTGTTGGTGGCGAGGATCGCCTCCTTCTTGCAGACGCGATCGAGCTTGCCGAAGATCTCCTTCTTCAGGTTCATCTCCTCGAAGACGGCCTCGATGACGAGGTCGACGTCGCCGAGGCCGTTCCAGTCCGTCGATCCGGTGATCCGCGCCACGCGCGCGTCCATCTCGCCCTGGGCCAGCCTGCCCTTGCTCACCGTCGCGGCGTAGTTCTTCTTGATGATCCCGAGGCCCTTGTCGACGAGACCCTGCTCGCGGTCGACGAGCACGACGGAGATGCCCGCGTTCGCGAAGACCATCGCGATGCCGCCGCCCATGGTCCCGGCGCCGAGAACGGCGACGCGCGCCACGGGCAGGGTGGGGGTATCGGCGGGCACGTCCGGGATCTTCGCCGCCTGCCGCTCGGCGAAAAAGACGTGCCGCAGGGCGGCCGACTCGGTGGACCTGACGGCCTCCTCGAAGAGCTCGCGCTCGCGCTTCAGCCCCGCGTCGAACGCGAGCTCGACGGCCGCCCTTACCGCGTCGACGCAGCGCAGCGGGGCTCGCCCGCCGCGTGCCCTGGCCGCGGCATCCTTCGCCGCCTTCTCGAAGAGACCCGGGGCCAGCTTGGCCTTGTCGACGTTGGCGGTGAGATCGCGGACCCGAGGGAGCGGACGCGTCGCTGCGATGCCTTCGGCGAAGGCGATCGCGCTCGGCAGCAGATCGCCCTCCACGATCGCGTCGACCAGCCCGAGAGTCCTGGCCTCCGCGGCGCCCACGGGCTCGCCGCTCACGATCATCTCCAGCGCCTTGGGCACCCCGATGAGGCGAGGCAGGCGCTGCGTGCCGCCGGCGCCGGGCAGGATTCCGAGTTTGACCTCTGGCAGCCCGCACTTCGCGCTGCCCACGGCGACGCGGTAGTTGCAGCCGAGGGCGAGCTCGAGGCCCCCGCCGAGGGCCGTACCGTGCAGGGCGGCGACGATCGGCTTGGGGCTGGCGTCGTAACGCTCGATGACGTCGGTGAAAGAGGGAGCCTTCGGCGGCTTTCCGAACTCGGAGATGTCGGCGCCGGCCACGAACGTCCGACCCTTGCCGATGAGGACGATGGCCTGCACCGAGGTGTCGGCCAGTGCCTTCTCGAGGGCGTCGATCAGCCCCTGGCGCACCGCCTGGCCGAGGGCGTTGACGGGCGGGTTGTCGACGGAGACGACTCCGATGGGGCCGCGCTTCTCGAACTGGACGACGTCATTCATGGTCATGCTCGCTCGGTTGCGTCCTCAGGGTGTGGCTTCCCGTCAGCTACTCGCTGGAGCGACGGTCCGTCAACGGCCCAGGCCGACGGCTACGCCAACCTCGACCGGACTGCCCGTCTTGTGACGAGGGCTCGTACCCTCCAGCTTTGGTACACTCGAACGAATGGCCATCTTCGTTCGGGCGATGCCCTGTGCGATCGCCCTGCTGGCAATCGCGTGCAGCAGCAGCTCATCCTCCGCGCCCACGACGCCCGCGTCGACGACGCCGTCGTCGATATCCTCGAGTAGCCCCCTTTGCACGGGAACGGGGCGCTGCGTGGCCATCTCCGCCACGGCAACCGAGACGGACATCTCGGGAGCGTTCGCCCAGGTGAAGGACGGCGACACCATCGCGCTCGCCGCGGGTACCTATGAGTTCAACAACCAGCTCGCCCTCGGGACCGCGAACAACGTCACGATCGTGGGCGCGGGGGAGGGAAAGACGATTCTCGACTTCCACGGCCAGAAAGCCGGAGAGGACGGGCTCTTCGCCCAGTCCGTCAACGACCTGACCGTCCAGGACCTCACGATCCGGGACACCCCGGGCAACGGCACCAGGGTCCTCGACGTGACGGGACTCACGTTCCGCTCGGTCGAGGTCAAATGGACGTCGACCAACAACAAGACGCACGGAGCCTACGGTCTCTATCCCGTGCAGTCGAAGAACGTGCTCATCGAGAACTGTGCGATCAGCGGCGCCTCCGACTCCGGGATCTACATCGGCCAGTCGCAGGAGATCGTCGTTCGCAACAACGAGGCCTTCCAGAACGTCGCCGGCATCGAGATCGAGAACTCGTTCTTCGCGGACGTGTACAGCAACGACGCGCACGACAACACGGCCGGCATTCTCGTCTTCGATCTGCCTGGTCTGATGCAGGAGGGCGGCCACAACATTCGCGTCTACATGAACACCATCAAGTCGAACGACACGGAGAACTTCGCCGCGATGGGCGACATCGTCGGTCTTGTGC
>Ga0210388_10003313_pt1 | contig 12628 bp, 9 predicted proteins | sample IncBWC19OmetaG_FD_155485 | JGI IMG/M metagenome (GOLD analysis project Ga0210388, IMG submission 155485) | Forest soil microbial communities from Barre Woods Harvard Forest LTER site, Petersham, Massachusetts, United States - Inc-BW-C-19-O ... | reverse complement strand
GAAAATTCGCCATACGATTTTTCCTCTTCTCTCAATCTTGCATCAACTGCATCTTCTTTAGACCTAAACCTACCAATGTATCTGTTCTGTATTCTAACAAGATAAGTGCCTCTATCTGGATAAAAAGTTATTCCCTTTTCTCCGGTAGAGTTGTCCCAGCGTAATTTTGAATTTTGTCGATTTTGTTTAATGGTTGTCTTTCTAAGATTTTCTATCCTATTGTCGCTTTTTATACCGTTAATGTGGTCAACTTCTATTGGAGGCCAATAACCATGATGCATGGCCCACACAACTCTATGAACCAACATAAGACATCCAAAACATCTAACACACAAATATCCATCTGGTCTCATGCATCCAGCAGCAGTCCCAACTACCACCTTACTGGCCACTTTTTTCTGCCAAATAAGAGCGCCGCTAGTGGGATCGTAAGAAAAAATTTCTCTCAAAATTTCGATTGGTATGGACTGACTTTTCATTTGGGTTCCTCTCATGACATCTGATAAAAAATTTGGTATAACAGGGTTCTATGAAGGAATCAACAGGAATATACTCCTAAATGTCAGTTAAGCTAAGCTCTATTGACAATGAACTAATGGTCAAAATCTACAGCGCAAAAGCCAGAGGTGTTCAGGTCTTTACATTGAGTGCAATCAGTGCTAACTCTCTAGCCAGACTTATCAGTTCTGGATTTGCCCAAGATATCAACGGTTTTGCATATTTGACCGATAAAGGACTTAAGAAGGTAAAGAAATTATGAGATGCGCAGGATGCGACGGCACCGGGTGGAGGAAAATAGGGGACTTCTGGCCTTTTGGCGAGATGTATGATACCAGACCATGCCTAGAGTGCAATGGTAGTGGAGTTGGTTACTGCTGCGACGGACTGCCAACCCAATCGGAGGATCGATATGCTGGAGACAATCCTGTTTACTCTGTACCTAGTCCTTGCCGAGAAGCCAAGGATTGATGATTCTAACGCAGTGCAATATAGCTTGCAGGCGGAGGAATGTGATATAATGGCTAAGAACTTGAACGAGAACTATGAGTTGCTGTGGCCAGATAAGAACCACAGTATGCTATATGTGTGCAAAGAACAGGATGAGATAAATAATGTCAAATGACAAAGAGCTAGATGATGCTTACGCTTACTTTAGGTGGCTTACGGATAATCCAAAGCTTCCCAAAGAGGCTCTGTTAGCATGCTATGAGCTTAGTCAACATCAGACTGCATTATTTGTCACAACATTACCAGATTTTGATATTGTGCCGTCCAATCTTTTCAAAAGAATAATAGAATCACTAGAACATAAAAATTGGGCCGAGGTAATGGACCTAGTAGAAAAAGCCAAGTCGTGGCCCCTTATGGCCCAACAAAATGGATAGCCATGAATTTGACTTTTGAGTTACTTCTACCATGAGTATGACTGACACTGGAGGCTCTCCAAATTCTTGGATAGACAGTCAAGGAACTAGCGGCGGCACAGACATAGTAACTGCTTTGCAGGGAATGACTAGACTTTTGTCTTCATTGGTTAAGATATTCCAGGGTACTTACGTTACTGGAACTTTTACTATGGCTGCTGCGGCATCTACTACGGTATCTCAGCCTAGCGTAAAATCTGGAGCTACGATATTACTTACTCCAACAAACGCAAGTGCTGCAACACTTGTGGGTTCAGTGAAAGCGCCGTATATTAGTTCTATTGCAGCAGGCGTTTCTTTCGCGGTTTCTACCGCAAACTCAACTAATGCTGCAGGAACTGAGACATTTAGCTATTTTATAAAGAATCCTTAAGGTTTTGATTTAATGCCACTAATACACAGCAAAAGCAAGGACGCGTTCAAAACAAATGTAAGAACTCTAATGGGAGACATTGGAAAGTCTCCACATGTTAAAGATAGGCGCCAAGCCCTTGCAATCGCATATGAAACTCAGAGGCGCGGTAGAGCCTATGGGGGCGGAATTGCTGGATACGATGACGGCGGCACAGTAGTTCGCGGTCCACAAGGATTTGGTAAAAAATTCAGCGATGCTATGAATTCAGTCGGGCTTCCTGGATCAATGGAACCATCAGATATGGAAGCTTATCCTGTTGGGGTGGCTGCCATTGGTGAATCTCTCGCTGGAGGGCCAAGACCAAGCGATAGAGTTAGGCGCGGTTTTGATATGATACAACGCAGGACCGTCCCTAGAGGCTATGATGATGGCGGTGACGTTGCTCCTCTTGACTCAGGAGCTACAGATAGCGACATAGGTGGTGGCGCTGGCGCTGGAATAGCCCCCGCTGATGCTGCCCAGCATGCTAGAGAGGTCGCTGCGCAGCGCATGATACATGCCGTAAAGCCTCCAGAGGGCAGGCAAGAAAGTGCTTTCACTGATGCTCTTTTTGATGCTCTTATCCCTGGACGTGCTGCTATTAGAAATCTTGTGTCTGGAGATTACGGACAAGCAGCGCTTAATGCTGGCGCTGATCTTGTGCCTGCTGCAAGGCTCGTGCCTGCCCCAGTTAGGCGCTCGATTGCTGGTGCTGGAATCATGGGTGCTGGGGCACTTATGCCGGTTAATTCAGATGAAGCAAGGGCAGAAGACCTGACATGGATGACGCCAGAGCAGAAGGCTGCTTATGGGTCTATTCGAGGCAAGAATACGGCAGATACTAGACAACTCAGGTCTACATTCGTTCAGCAGCAACTAGCATTAGCACAGTCTAGGCAAGACAGGCTAAAGGAGCAAGAGCAGGCTGCCCAGCTAGCTAAAGAGCAGGGCGCCGCCACCGCAGCACTTGAGGAACGCAAACTTGCAGCCATGCGCGAGGATGAAGCTGCAAGGCGTGAGCAAGAGAGACAGAGCCGCTTGCAGGCTGAGCAAGACGCCTCCGCCGAGCAAGAGCGCAAATCAAAGCTGCCATTTAGGGAAAGACTACCAGGCACTGCCATGGCATTGCAGTCTGGAGCGCTAGCTGCTGCTGGAATTATACCTGGGGCATCTACTCTCGCTAGAAATTACAAAATTAGTCAGCTTTCCAATAAGCTAGAGAAGGCACTCTCTACAGGAGATAAGTCTGCAGCTACAATCGCGTCTAATCAGATAAGGGCATACCAAAACCCAAGCTTAGCTAGTAAAATTGGTAAGGGAATAGGCAGCGCCGAGGTGGCTCTTTTGCCGTTTGAGGGCGGGAGCGTAGTCCCAAATGCCTGGGATTATTACGCCCTCGGTAGCGACGAAAGCAATCCAAATTGGCAAAACGCTAGGCGTGAGATCGATCCAACTGTTCCAGATACTAATCTGTGGCGCAACCTAGGCATTGGTCTGGCGGAAGGGGCTCCCATAGCTGGCATAACTCATGGATTTACCAATAAGCTAACATCTCCAGAAGAGCGAGCTGCAGGGCTCATGCAGAGCTTTACTGAGAAAAAAAAGTGGCCTGCAGCATCACCCAAAGCATCATTGCCCAGCGTACCAGCACCAGCACCAGCGCCAATAGTGGCACCCAAGGAACCAGCTCAAAGGAAACCAAGGGCCAAGCCAAAAACAACAGCAACAAGCTGGACAGGAGGGCCAATCTCAGCAGCAAGAGCAGGGGGAGGTGGAATAAATGCAGTCGAGGAAGCATTTGGTGACCTCTTTCGCGGAAATCCACTAGGGCAACAGAACCAGCAGCAACAGAATCAGCAAAATGTGCTCGGCACCCTAATGCATACGTTCCAAGGTATGCCCGGAGGCCTGTCTGGCTTGATGGGCAATGTCCCTGGATTTCACCCTCAGGCATCACCAAGCAGCCCTACCCTTACATCAATGACTAACGGAATGTCAAGGCTTGCGCCTACACCTCAGGGTAGCGGAATCATGCCAAACAACGGAATGATGCCTGTACAGGGAGGCAACCCGGTAGCGGCTCGAAATCGCGCAGATGGTGGCTTTAATTTGGCGAAGGGGCTGCAAATTAAGCCTGCTGGGTGGCAGACACGCTCAGAGGCTAGAAATATGGTCCATAGTGGCCCGATATTGGGATCAACACCTGGAAGGGCTGACGCTAAGCCGATTCGCGTTCCTTCATCCAGCTATGTGATCCCTAGCGACGTTGTTAGCGCGAGAGGACAAGGCAACACAATCGCAGGTATCAAATCACTCGACAGACTTTTTCACCAAGGCCCCTACGCTACATCTTTGCCTCACTTGGGGCACGGCAGAGGCATACCTCGCGGACCAAAGTTACAACAAGTAGCGCATTCTGGCGGTGGAAAGGGTGGAGGAAATAATATAGGAGAACCTACCGAAGTCAATATTTCGGACGGTGAATACCTAGTACACCCACAAGCACTCATGGAGACGGTGCATCCAAATGTTAACGAAGCACATAGAATCATGGACCAATGGACACTAAATGAAAGAGCCGACCACATAAAAACGCTCCGGTCCCTTCCAGGCCCAGCAAATGACTGATATAATTCGACAAACGATGGTGCTGAAACACCATCGTTTGTCTAACCTACAGAACAGGAGAATTGTTCATAATGGCTAGTGAAGATAATAGACGATATTCCAAAGAAGAAGCAATAGCTTTAGGACATAAAGTTTATTGGGGCGGATCAATATGTAAAAAGGGTCACGACGCCCCTAGAAGGATAAATGGAAACGCATGCACTGAATGTCAGAGGATAAATCTTCAAATATGGAGAGATGAAAACAGGGATTATGTTATAGAAAGAGATAGAAAATACGCAGAGACTAGAGTGGATAGAAGAAGGTCTCTTGAAAGAGATAGATATGCTCTAAATCCAGAAAAATTTATAGAAAAGACGAGAAAATACTACTGGAAAAACCAAGAGTTATGCAGAGAAAAAGCTAAAGAATATCATCAAAAAAACTATTTGGATGAAAATGTTAGGCTTAAGGCTCAAAAGCGCGTTGATCAGTGGAGGATAGACAACCCAGAAAGATATAAGATAAATACTAAAGTTCAAAAAGATAAAAGACGCCGCACAGAGAAACAAGTAGAAGGCTCATTCACTGCCGAAGATATTGAAGAAATTTATAAACTGCAAAAAGGAAAGTGTGCATATTGCAAAATGAGCATCGAATCTGGCTACGAAGTTGACCATATAGTTCCTATATCTAAGGGCGGAACAAGTTACCGCAACAACTTACAGCTACTTTGCCCCAAGAAGACTGGAAACGGTTGTAACCAGAAAAAGGGCGCTAAGGACCCCATAGATTTTGCTAGAACTCTAGGACTCTTACTATGATCGACTATCCAAAACGTGTCCGCATAGCCGCTCCCGAAGACGAAGAAGAAGCTATGGAGTTGTGCCGACAACTTCATTCAGAGAACGGTATTTTTAGTTTCTCCGAAGAGAAGGTAAGGGCCACCTTAAGGCGATCACTTAATAGAGAAGGTGGAATATTAGGCCTAATTGGTAATCATGGTAGTATAGAAGCTATGATATATCTCATGTTTGGTCAGTTCTGGTACTCAGAAGACCAGCATTTAGAGGAACTTTATAGTTACGTCCGTCCAGAATATAGAAAGTCAAAGAACGCATCTGATCTTATACAGTTCGCTAAGTGGTGTGCAGAAACAAGTAATATGTATCTAGTTATAGGAGTTATGTCTGATCATAGGACCGCTGGTAAGGTGAGATTGTATCAGAGATCATTATCTGATCCAATTGGTGCATTCTTCTTGTATCCAAAGAAACAGCCACAGACCGACGACATTTAAGTGATTGAAAGTATTAAAGAAATTGGGCAGCAAGGGAAGCAACACCTCAACCACTACTAGTACACCTAATCCGCAAGCGGCATCTGCGTATAATCAAATCTTGCAGCGCTCCCAGCAGGTTGGGCAATTGCCATATACCCCTGTTACACAGGGCACGGCGCCTGTCAATGAGCAGCAATACGCGGGTATTGGTGGAATAAATCAGTATGCCAACGCAGCGCAGCCAGCCATTGCTCAGGGCGAATCCGACATTGCTGCAGCAACTAACCCTAACTATGTACTTGACACTACAGGACAATACTTAACCCCCTACCTTAACCAAGTTGTTGGTTCTACAGAAGCACAATTCCAGAATCAGAATGCTCAGCAGCAACAGGGCATAGTCGGTAACGCTATTGCTCAAGGAGCCTTGGGCGGCAACAGATCGGCCATTGCCCAGGCAGAGACGGCTAACCAGGAAAACCTTGCCCAAGCACCTGTTATCGCAGGCTTAGAGAACCAAGCATATACTAATGCCCTTGGTACGGCAGTCGGTCAGCAGCAGAACCTGGAAAATGCAGCCTATGGACTAGGCAATCTTGGCGTTAGCGGTCAACAGGCCGGCTTGACTGGTGCTGGTGCCCAGATACAGGCTGGAGGACTGGAGCAGCAGACGCAGCAGGCGGCTCTTAATGCATTATACACCCAACAGATGCAGCAGCAGACATTTCCATATCAGCAGGCCTCGTGGCTTGCAGGTATTGATACAGGTGTCGGTGGCCAGATGGGTGGCACATCAACAACTACGGGTCCTCCTCCTAGTATGCTATCTCAGCTTGGTGGGTTGGGCGCCGCAGGACTTGGATTATTTGGTTCTACAGGAGCCGTACAGGGCATAGGTAATATGGCGTCAGGCGCTGGTAGTTGGCTGTCAGCGTTACCTTTGTTGGCCGCCGCCGATGGGGGAGCTATTAAAGGATACGCAGATGGGGGAAGCCCGTATGATGTAACAACTGCTGGAGGAATATCACCACTGCCATATGGAGGGTCTAAAGGATATATACCAAATGTTCAAATAAACAGCAAGACAAATATCCCCAAGCCACCACAAATTAAGGATAATTCACAGCAGCAGGCGCAGAGCATTCAGAATCTGACTAAGGCAATTATGGGTACTGATGGGCAGCAGCCAACTGCTCAGCAAGATGAGGCGCAGGATGCTGCACAAGACGCTGAAGAGGGATTGCGCTATGGTGGTGGTATTTCGCGCGGCTATGCAGATGGAGGCATGCCAGAAAACCTGTACCCAGATATATATTCTAATTTTGGACTTAATCCTAATATTCCAAATCTTCCTGTGGGAAGTTCTGGTGTTGTGCCAGAGGGAGATTGGGCAGAAGGACCTAGCAGTGGAATCCTAGGCCCTAACGATAGAGTCTCGCCTAAGGGAGATAGAGAACATATTTCTGGAGACCCTGTAGACCTAGATAAGCCTGATATTCGGGGTCCTGCAGTTCCTGCTGATCAGCCACCTCCACCAGCACCTGCTCTGCCTCCTGCGCAAAATATTCCTTCGCCAGCAGATGGAGTAGGAGTTTATGCAAATAATCAGGGCATATCTCCTCAAAGAGACCTCATGTCGTACGCCGACGACCATGGCCAGCAGCAGCATAAGACAGCGGAAGAAAAACTAGCTGGCGGATTATTCTCTGGCATCGACCTATCATCAAACTCTAAACTATGGCCAGCACTAATGGCAGCAGGTTTTGGTGCCATGTCTTCTAGGTCTCCATTTGCTGGAGTAGCTATAGGCGAAGGTGGATTAGAGGGCGTAAAGACATATAACACGCTTGCACAGCAAGAGACGGCTACAAGGCTTAAGCAGTCTGAGATAGATCAGAAGGCAAAAGAGTTACAGCAGAGAGTGGATGCTTCCGAAAGGCCATATAACCAACTAACTGCATTTCAGAAAGAGCAACTTGCTCAAGGCAAGTTAGCGCCTGGGTGGAGGTCTACTCCAGGGGGAGGCCAAGAATTCATTCCTGGAGGCCCCGCCGACCCAGTACAGATAAAAGCAGCTGCAGACGCAAAAAGGAATACATCTGGTCTACTAGATGATGATACTGTGCATAATATGGCTGAAGCCATGCATCAGGGCGACCGATCTGTATTTATGAACATGGGCGCCGGAGCAACCAAGGCTGAGAATGTTGCTAGAGTATGGAATGAATACTCTAAGATGCTAAAAGACGAGGGCAAGAGCGGAACAGAGATTGCTGCAGCGCGCGCCGACTTCCAGGCCCAGACAGCAGCAGCCAGGGCTCTAGCTGTGCGTCAGGGTAACGTAAGCGCATCTGTTGCCGAAGCTCAGCAGACATTCCCACTTGCTTTGCAGCGCTCGGCGCAGGTTCCTCGTGGTCAGTGGGTTCCTATAAACAAAGTAATGCAGATGTGGAGAGAAGGGACATCAAGTCCTGAGCAAGCTAGATTTGCAGCGGCTAATCAAGCCGTTATCACCGCATATGGGCAGGCAATGAGCAGAACTGGTGTTAATACCGTACATGCCCAAACTGCCGCAGAACACCAGCTTTCTACGGTGACAAGTCCAGAGGCATATGAGGCAACAATACATCAGCTTGAGCAAGAAATGCACGCCGCTGAGGTTGCGCCCGAAACTGTTCGTCAATCTATTCTTAATCGCATCAGGCTACCTAACGGTTCGTTGCCGCCAACCTCATCTCAATCTTCCAATCCTCCTCCAAAAGTTGAGCCTGCTGTACGCTTCAGGCAGCTAATTGACGGAGGAATGTCAAGGTCCGACGCTCACGCCACAATGCAACGAGAGGGCTACTAATTGTGGAAGAATCATCAGAATTCGATCCTTCTGAATTTGAAGCATATAAGGCTAAGTCATCAGAATTTGATCCTAATGAATTTGAGGAATTTAAGAGATCAAAACCATCAGCACTAGAGGCTGGCGCTACGGGACTGTTGCAGGGGGCCACTGCAAATTGGTCCGACGAGATGATGGCTGCTTCTGCGGCTTCAGGTTTGCCTCAGGTTGTTCCAGGAACAACTCCTATTGGAGCAGCTAGGCTGGCTTGGGAACATCTTACTGGACAGCGCGGCCCAGCTACCGAAACATACGAATCCACCCTTAAGCAATTAAGAGAGCGCAACAAGCAACTTCAAAAAGAACATCGAGTTGCTTATGATACTGGAGAATTTGGCGGCGCGGTAACATCCATGCTGCTGGCTCCAGAGGCTCGTGCCGCCACTATCCCAGGAAGAATTGCAAGTGGAGTTGCGCAAGGGACCGGATATGGCGCGCTGGCTGGTGCAGGAGAGGGCGAGGGTCTTAAAGATACACTCAAGGAAGCTGGTACTGGGGCACTAACTGGTGCTGGTCTCGGCGCCGTTGGTGCTGGAGCATATGAAGCACTTGCTCCTGTAGCTCGACAAGTTGGGAATGTTATTAGGGGCGTAAGAAATCCAGACGAGGAGGCGGCTAGGCGCATAGCCACGCACATGACCGCTGATTGGCAGCGCGCAGGACCATCTTTAACTCCAGAAGAAATAGCTGCAGCAAATGCTGCTGGATTGCCCAGAGCAATAATTGATGCTGGAGACGAAAGCACGCGAGCGCTAGCTAGATCAGCAGCCAACTCCTCTCCAGAAGCCCGAGCAGCGCTGCAAGATATGGCTAGGGATAGATTTGAAACTCAGTCTCCTAGAGTTGCTGATTTTATTCGCTCGATAACGGGCGGCGCTAACGCTGGCGCTGACCTAGAAACATTGCAAACAGCAGCTAGGCAAGCAAATCGCCCAGCATATCAGGCGGCATATAAGGCTGGCTCAGGCGGAGTGTGGAACCCAGAAATTGAACGCCTTGTTGGAGCTAGTCCGTCTATACAGCAAGCCATGAAGAACGCAGTTCAGCGCGGTGCTGACAGGTCAGCGCTTGATGGTATGGGAGCATTCAACCCTAGCGTAACTTTTGAAAATGGTGTCTTGAAGTTTAGGCGCGGAAACGGAATTCCAACTTATCCAGACATCCAGTTTTGGGATTACACGCAGCGCGAACTAAGGGATATGGCTAGCGCGGCGCAGAGATCAGGAAGAAATGAAGAATATGGTGCACTCACTGGCTTAAGAAGAAATTTGCTTGGGCAACTTGATAATACTGTACCTGAATTTGCACAAGCTAGAGGCGGTGCTGCTAGATTTTTTGGCGCTGATAACGCCCTAGAAGCCGGAGAGAACTTTGTTAATTATAAGCCAAATGCTCGCAACGATATATCGATGCGACAGTCTTTGGGGAAAATGAGCCAAGCAGAGAGAGAGTTATTTGCTCGCGGATATGCATCTAAGCTTGCTGACAGTGTTGAGAGGGCTGGAGACAACAGGAATTTGCTTAACTCTGCCTTCCTCAACAATGGTCCAGCTAGGCAGCGCACGCTTGTAGCCCTCGGTCCACAGAGGGCTGCTCAGCTTGAGGCCCTGCTTAGGGCGGAAGCAGTTGTAGATCGCGCTCGCACAGCGCTTGGCAATAGCACTACAGCTAGGCAACTTATGGAAATGGGACTTGCTGGAGGCGCCACTGCTGGCGCTGAAAGCCTCTTGGAACAGAACTTCAACCCGCAACATCTCATCACTGCTGCGCTTATGGGAGGGGTATTGCACCGTGGCGCACAGGTGGTCGACCAAAGAGTAGCTAGGCGCGTGGGGGAGATGCTGGCCTCTAGCGATCCTACCGTATTGGCTAGAGGGGTCCAAGCTGCCGCTAGAAATCCGGCTCTGCTTAATGCACTTAGGTACGCTACCAGCGCCGGTGCTAGAGGTGCAACTGAGCTTATTAACCCTTCCGTCAACAGTACTTTCAAGCATGGTGGAGCAGTTAATACATCAAAAGCAAAAGGTTTGCAAGCAGGAATGACTGCCGCTCAATCTAGGAAGGCGAGTAACTACAGTTCTACTAGAGGTGTGCCAAGCCATCATTGCGGAATATGTGAATATTTCAGAGAGAAGAATTCCTGCTCTCTCGTCGGCGGATATATTGCCAAGATGGGTGGCTGTGACTGGTTTGCAAGACCTAGAAAATCGCGTGCTGACGGAGGCTCAGTAGTAGGTAACTCAAACTTTCAAGACGCAAATGAATCTCTTGGACTAAACAAACAAGAAGCCGATCTATATAAAAGGCACCTATCAAACTTGTGGGGCTCTGGAGGGGTAGATAACCCAGATGGCTCCAGATCATCTCTGTATCAAGCTGTGCAAGAGCACAATGGTAAATTCTATAACATTCCTACCGTATGGAACGGCAAGATAGAAACACAGACATATACACATCCGTATACCGGTCAGCAGATGGAGGTTCCAAATCAGACTGCTATTGATAATGTATCCAAGGAGGGGTGGGACAAATTCCCATCATACAATACTCCAGAAGAAGCAGATGCTCGCTACGACCAGATGCACGTTTTTATGGAGAAGGATACTCAGGATTATCTTACCCAAAATAGAGCAGAAGGTGGGAGAGTTAGTCGTGCTTCAGGTGGCGAGGTTGGTGGTATAAAAATTGATCGCAACCATGACGTGAAGTGGCTCACAGTAAAATCCCTTGACGGTAAAACGATTTACAAAGATCGCTCAGTAAAGCGCTTTATCCAAAACAATGGCAAACAACTAGACACCGATCTTCCACTTATCGCTCATGAAAACGCCGAATTTGATGAAATGAGAAAGCAGGTAGATGCCTTCAAAAAACAACACGGAAGAGAGCCAAATGATTCTGAGAGAAGGACCATCTATCTAAGTGCCCACAAAACCAAAGGAACAGTCGCAGAAGAAAAATGGCTCAGAGACAACGGTTTTTCGGCCCCCCAGTGGATGGCTTGGTGCAGAGGCGAGCTGGCGCGCATTGAAAAGAAGAAGACGCAGAAGGCGCCTACATCTAGCGATGTCAGCTTATTTCCACATGGCGGTGAGCAACTTGGAACCACACTCAGGGCAAGCGGAGGAAGAATTGCCGGATTCGCAGACGGTGGAGACACGGCTGAAGCACCAGACTTAAGCACCTTGCCAGACCCATTTGAGGCGGCGGCACGCCACACGCGCCTAGCTGTACAGCATCATGATCTGCCGACAACGGGCATTGGAACAGAAATACCTTCACTTGCCCAGCATTTTGCAGAACCAATACAAAGAATAGCTACAGCACCTAGAGATGCATTTACTGGGGCGCTACAAGTATCTGACCCTGAAACAGGAATGCCAACACCAGAGGCAATGTCAAGAGCTAACGAGTTTGCTGGAGCAGTCATGGGCACGTCTTTTCCATTCGCTGAAAAGGGCGCCCTTGGTGTTGCTGGAGGAAGATTAGAAAGAGGATTACATGAACCAATTACCACCAGAGCCACAGAGGAAGGACTACCAGGACCAGGAGAGTTACTTGGAGGCCAGAGACAGCTGGAGGCACCGCGTGTTGCCGCTGCTGAGGCTGGGCAAGCAGAGGAACCTCTCGAAGGCCTCCCAAGCAAAGTAAATGTTCCTGGGCATGGCAGCATAGACGTAGGTCCTTTTCCTACTGCTAGGCGTGTAGCACGCGAGTATATGGAAGAAGCTGGCCTGCCGTATGAGCCAGTAAAGACATATGCCAAGGTGGACGAGCCAAGAGCTAGGCGCATTGCTCAGGCCTTCGAAGATATGCCTCATGACTTTAATAATCCAGAGGCAAAAGCTTCATATGAGGCCATGGCAAACGAAACAATGGCCCAGTGGCAACACATCAAGAAATCTGGCCTGCAGGTAGAATTTATACCTCCAGGAATGCCTGATCCATATGCGGCGTCTCCTAGGCTAGCAACTGAAGATATCAAAAACAACAAGCATATGTGGGTATTCCCTACAGATTCTGGATATGGT
>Ga0210388_10003311_pt1 | contig 12630 bp, 14 predicted proteins | sample IncBWC19OmetaG_FD_155485 | JGI IMG/M metagenome (GOLD analysis project Ga0210388, IMG submission 155485) | Forest soil microbial communities from Barre Woods Harvard Forest LTER site, Petersham, Massachusetts, United States - Inc-BW-C-19-O ... | reverse complement strand
GCGCAGCTCTCCTCGACGGTGAAGGTCGACGATGCACAGCTCAAGGCCTACTACGAAGAACAGAAAGCCAAGACGCCGGAGAGTTTCGTGCAGGGCGAGCAACGGCGGGTGCGCCACATTTTGCTTTCGGTGAATGATCCGAAAGAGGATGCGGCGGTCAAGGCCAAAGCCGAGGGCATTTTGAAGCGCGCGCAGGCCGGCGAGGATTTCGCGAAATTGGCGAAGGAGTTTTCCCAGGATCCGGGCTCCGCGGCCCAAGGCGGGGATCTTGGCTGGGCGGAGCGTAAGGTCTACGTGGGACCGTTCGGCGATGCGGCGTTCAGCATGAAGGTCGATGAGATCCAAGGTCCGGTCAAGACTCAGTTCGGCTACCACATTCTGAAGCTCGATGGGATTCAGCCCGCGAAGGTGAAGAGCTTCGATGAGAGCAAGGCGGATCTGGAAGCCGAGTACAAGCGCAACGAGGCCGAGCGTCTGTTCAACAACGCCCAGGACCAGCTGGCGGATGCAGCGCTGCAAAATGCCACCGACCTGGACGTGGTGGCGCGCAAAGCGGGCTTGAAGGCGCAGGAAATCGAGAATTTCAGCCGCAAGGATGGCGGCGGCGCGCTGGGCAATGTGCCCGCGGTGACCGAGGCGGCGTTCAGCCAGGATGTATTGGATGGGCGCTTAAGTCCGATCGTTGAGGTGGAAAAGGGGCGTGGGGTGGTACTGCGCGCCACGGATCACAAATTGCCGCAGCAGAAGCCGCTCGAGGCGGTGCGCACCGAAGTGCTGGCCGCGTGGAAGAAGCAGCGCGGCGTCGAGCTTGCCGCGGCGGCAGCGGCTGATGCCGTCAAGCGTTTGAATGCGGGTGAATCCTGGGACGCCGTGCTCAAGAGTCTGGGCGCTACCGTTCAGGCCCCGAAATTCATCGCAAGATCCGAGGCCGACGTGCCGCTGGAGATTCGCACCGCAGCATTCAAAGCGCCCAAGCCGGCGCAAAAGCCGATCTACGAGAACGTGCGCCTACCCAATGGCGACGCCGCGCTATTCGCGTTCAGCGCTGTGCGCGAGGATCCCAACAGTGCCAGCCTCAAGGAAGACGATATGCGCCGTCAGTACGCGGCCCGCATCGCCTCGGGCGAGGCACAAAGCTATGCCGCCGCGGCGCGCGCCGATGCCACCGTGTCGCTAAACCCGCAGGCAATCGATTAGTTGACGGAGCTACTGCACCAATTTTCGGATTGGTATCTTGCCGATTTAAGCCGAGGCGGCTACTGGCTCATCGCAGGCCTGATGGCGCTGGAGAGCACCTTCGTGCCGATCCCGAGCGAGATGATCATTCCGCCGGCCGCCTACTTGGCGCATACCCAGGGAGGCATGTCGTGGCTTGGCATCGTCATCGCAGGTACCTTGGGATCGTGGGTTGGCGCCTCGCTGATGTACTGGGGCGCCCGCGCCCTCGGACGACCTCTCGTGATGCGCTATGGCCCCTATGTCGGGCTGTCGCACGCAAAGATTGAACTGGCGGAGCACTGGTCCGCCCGCTACGAATCGACAGGCGTATTCTTCTCGCGCCTGTTGCCTGTGATTCGCCACCTCATCGGCATTCCCGCCGGCATTCTGGCGCTGGACTTTCGCTGGTATGCCGTCGCCACCCTGGCCGGCTCATTGCTCTGGTGTTCGGTGCTTGCCTGGCTGGGCAAGTCCATCGGGCAGCACCCCGAGCTCCTGGCGGGCTCGCTGCACCGTTTCTTCGCCCTGGTTTTGGGTTTTGCGGTTGTCTTGGGCGCCCTGTACTACTTTTTTGTGCAGCGGGCGGCTAAGAACCGATAATTTCTCCCCGTTTGGATGGCTTAATTCGATTGATTTTTGTGTCTGTGATACATTATTGTATCACGTATGACCGCAAAGATAACCGTCCGCGATTTGCGCAACCATTTTCCAAAGGTTAGAAAACTGGTCGAGTCGGAAGGCGAGGTCCTTTTGACGGAGAAGGGCGAACCTCGGTATCGATTAACCGTCTATACACCCTTACAAGTTGAGATGCCGCCACCGATCGATTATTGGGCACGGCTGACTGCCTATCAGCCCGAAACGATTACCGAAGATGAGGCGCGTTTGCTGGACGAAGAAAATCGTGGCAACCGCTGAAGCGATTTATGCGGATCCCAGTGCGCTGCTCAAACTATACATAAAGGAACCGCAATCCCGAGCGGTTGCCGCGTGGCGCGCGAAGATCTCGGCTCCATTGCTTATAACCCATCACGGACGCCTGGAACTGATCAACGGAATTGGCTTGGCCGCGCACCGTGCCTTTATTACCGAGAAAATGCACGAAGCTGCGCTGGCAGCACTGGACAATGATTTCGAGCAAGGTCGCTACGCCCAAGCCGATCTTCTATGGCGGGCAACGCTGAAGCGAGCCATGGAAATCAGCCGCAAATTTACGCGCGTGCTGGGCTGCAGGTCACTCGACGTGCTTCACGTGGCCAGCGCACTGGAATTGGGTTTGCAAGTCTTTGTCACCTTTGACGTTCGCCAAAAACAGCTGGCACGAGCGGTGAACCTTAAGGTTTTGGACCTGGAGTAATTGGAATCGGATGGAGGACTTATGCGAAATCGTTCAAACGAGCCAAGATCAAGTGCCCGATCGCCCGAATCTCCGAATGACGCCGAAAGGGCGAAGCTTATTGACGAATTACGGCAGGACTTGGCTGCCATCGAAAGCTACGAGGCGCTGCACGGCTCCTTCCCCGACCTCGTCCGTAGGCACTATAAATCGGAAGACGACTCTGAATTGAGCGAGCCGCGCCTCGATTAAGTCGCCGCCTTCGCGGGGGGCGCGGTGACCGGCACGCCGCCCGGGTACTTGGCGAAGATCGCGGCAGTAGCCAGATCGATTTTCTGCACGGCGTTCGGGCCGGACAGGTCGTACACGTCCTGGCTGGCGCTGGCATGCCAGATGGGCTTGTGCGACTTGGCGTCGAAGATATCCACGGCGATGCGGGTTTCATTTTGCACCCAGGGACCGTCGTAGCCCCAGCCCCAGCCGTAACCCCAACCGTAGCCGCGCCTGCCTCCCCATCCCCAGCCGGCGCCGTAGTAGCCGCCGTAATAATCCGCAAATACCTGGCGCGACCCCATGGCATAGCCGACCACGCAATCGGCAGCGGCGCGATCGACCAGCTGCAGGCCCTTGGCCGTCAGGTTGCCCTGGATGGAAACGCGCAGCCGTTCGGCGTTGATGGGATTGGCGTAAGCGGCGGGCTGATCGCCATTGGCGATGTGTTCATTGGCGAAGGCGTAGGTATGGCAAATTCCGACGGACGTGTCCGGGGCTGAGTCCGTTCTTACCGCCACATAGGGGGCGCAGGCTGAGAGTCCTGCCAAAGCGCCGGCGACACTCAAGCGGCGAAGCGCAGCTTTATTTAACATAATGTTCTCCTCTGAGCCAATCGCCGACGCGGCCAAATGCCGACAATGAACGCAAAACGTTAGAACCCAAAGTCGGTTGACACGTTCCCTGATTTCACGGGCCGTCGCCATCTGGCGGAAAACTCATGCCCACGGTGTGGAAGCCGCCATCGACGTACAGCACCTCGCCGCTGATGCCGGCGGCCAAATCGGAACACAGGAACGCGGCTGCATTGCCGACATCGTCGATGGTGACATTGCGCTTGATGGGAGCAGTTGCCGCCACGTGACTCAGCATCTTGCGCAGTCCCGGAATACCGGCCGCGGACAGTGTCTTGATCGGGCCGGCGGAAATCGCGTTGACGCGAATGCCCTGCGGCCCGAGATCAGCAGCCAGAAAGCGCACATTGGCCTCCAGGCTTGCCTTGGCGAGGCCCATCACATTGTAGCTGGGGATGGAGCGCACGGCGCCCAGGTAGCTCAAGGCGACGATGGCGCCGGCGCGTCCTTGCATGAAGGGCAGCGAGGCTCTGCTAAGCGCGGTCAAGCTGTAGCTGGAGATGTCGTGGGCGACCTGGAAGGCCTCGCGCGAGGTGGCGGTGAGAAACTCACCGGTGAGAGCTTCCCGCGACGCGAACGCCACCGCGTGCACCAGAATATCGAATGTCGGCCAGCGCGCTTTCAAAAATTGAAAACCTTTTTCGATGTCTTGATCGCCGGCGACATCCATGACGAAAGTGATGTCCGATCCCAATTGTTTGGCCAGCGGCACGACGCGATCCGTCATGCGATCGATGTGCGAGAACGCCAGTTCGGCGCCTTCGCGGTGCATGGCCTGCGCGATGCCCCAGGCGATCGAGCGATCGGTGGCGAGGCCGACGATCAGTGCGCGTTTGCCGGTCAAGAAGCCCATTTATCTTTATCCTTGCTGTCGCCCCGCATCGACATACATGACCAGCCGCCGTCCGGCTTTGATCTGGTGGCGCTGGTTCAGGCCGTTCCAGCTCTTCAGCTGCGCAACCGACACCTGAAATTGCTTCGAGATGCTGTACACGGTATCGCCGCTGCGTACGGTATACAGGACTCGACGCCCGGATACCGCACCTTCGTCGCGATAGCGGCGCGCGCTGGCCTTGATCACCAGCCGCTGGCCTTTCACCAGCGTGTCCTGGGCATCGAGGTTATTCAAACGAGCCAGAGTGCTCACCGGCATTCCATGGCGGCGCGCGATGGAACTCAAGGTTTCACCCGCGCGTACCCGGTACACGATTTGACGCTGCTTGCGTCCGCTGCGATCGGTTTCCGGCCGGTCGACACGCAATGCGGCGAGCATCACCTTATCCGGCAATGGCCCGCTGATTTGCGGAATCTTCAAGGTTTCACCCGGCGTGACGGTATTGCCCTTCAATCCATTGACATGGGAAATCACGGCGGCCGACACGCCATATTGCTTTGCGATCGCGGCCAAGGTTTCTTTGCGCGCGACGTCGTGGCTCACATAGGGTACCCGCTCATTCGCGCTCAAGGTTCTCAGCGCGGCTTCGAAGGCGTCGGCATTGTCGATGGGCACCAGCATGCGATTCGGGCCATCCGGGTCGGTCGCCCAGCGGTTGAAGCCGGGATTGAGTGCGATCAATTCATCGTAGCTGGTGCCGGCCAATTGCGCAGCGACCTTCAGGTCGATTTGCGAATCGGTATCGATGACGGCGAAATACGGCTCATTGGGGATCACCGCGAATTCCAGGCCGTAGCGCTCCGGCTCTGCCATCAGGCGTTTCATTGCGAGCAGCTTCGGCACGTAGGCGCGGGTTTCGGCCGGCAGCCGCAAATGCCAGAAATCCGCCTTTTTGCCGTTGGCGATGTTGTAGTCGAGCTCTCGCTGCACGTTGTTCTCACCGACGTTGTACGCCGCAATCGCCAGCAGCCAGTCGCCGTTGAATTGATCGTGCAGCGCCTGCAGATAGTCGAGCGCCGCCCGCGTCGATTCGATCACGTCGCGCCGGCCGTCGTACCACCAGTCCTGCTTCAAGCCGAAGCGCACGCCGGTGCCCGGGATGAATTGCCACAGGCCCGCGGCGCGTCCCGAGGAATAAGCGAAGGGCTCGTAGGCGCTTTCCACCACGGGCAGCAGCGCAAACTCCAGCGGCATGCCGCGCGATTCCGCCTCAGTGACGATGTGGTACATGTAGCGCTGCGCGCGCTGAAATACCCGCTCCAGATATTCCGGATTGTGTTCGTACCAGGAAAGTTGGGTATCGATCGCCGGCTCTTGGACTTCGTCGAAGGCGAAGCCCGCGCGCATCCGATCGAACAAATCGTCGTAGTCCTCGCCGTTGTGATGCTGCCATTCGCGCGGCATGGCCAGTGTGGGTGGCGCGCCGGCGGCCGCGGCGGCATCGGCCCCCGCGATCGGCGCCTCCGCTTCCGCCGCCGCGGGTGCCGGCATTTCAACGCGCGGGCGTTCGGGCGCTGCAGGCTGATGCGCGCAGGCGCAGAGGCTCAAAATGAGGCAGCCAATCGAAAAATCTTGCGCGCGGATTGCCATGAGATATCCGCTTAGCGGAACTGATCCTTCCAGGCGCGCAATACGGCGAACACCTCTTCGGGCGTCTCGAGCTTCGTGCCGGCGCGCAGTTCCGCGGTGGCGCGAATGCCGGGTTTGTCGCAGCGCAGAAACGGATTCACGCGAATTTCCAAACTCAAGCTCGAGGGCAGGGTGGGACTGCCGGCCGCGCGAATTCTCGCCACGCTTTCCTGATATTCGAGTGCAGCGGCGTTGGTTGGCTCGACCGTCAAGGCAAAGCGCAAATTGGCGGCCGTGTATTCATGACCGCAATAGACTTGAGTTTCCGGCGGTAAATTCCGCAATCGATCCAGCGATGCATTCATCTGCTTAGGCGTACCCTCGAACATCCGGCCGCAGCCGGCACTGAACAGCGTGTCTCCGCAAAAAACTGCGCCGTGCCCCCAAAACGCGATGTGGCTTAAGGTATGCCCGGGGATTTGCAAAATCTCGAAGCTAAGTCCCAATCCCTCAAATTCGCAGCGCTCGCCATCCTCCACGGTGAGGCTGCGATTCGCGATGCGCGCGTCGTTGGGTCCCACCACCGGCACCTGGCGGTGGCGCAACAATTCGGGCACCCCGCCAATATGATCGGGATGATGGTGAGTCAGTAAAATGGCGGCTAAGCTTGTGCTCGAGCGCTTAAGATCAGCGATAACCGGTGCCGCATCGCCCGGGTCTACCGCGACCACCTGAGCAGGGTCGCGAGGCGACTCGATGAGCCAAATGTAATTGTCCGAAAATGCGCGCACCGGGCGCACGTTGAGGTGCGTAGCATGGAATGACATTTTGCGGCGTATTTAACCTGTAACATTGGAACTTCGCTAGTGTTTTTGCTCTAGGAGTCTTGGTTGGAACCGACGATGGACAACTCTACGGACCATTGGTTCGACGGCCCTTTGGGCACGCGGGTGCTGCGCGAAGAAGCGGCACTGGCGCCGCTGGCCCTCGACAATGTTTTCGGCTTCGAGCTGCTGCAAGTCGGCGCCTGGGGCCCCTCGCGGCACTTGCTGGATGGTGCCCGCACCCAACACACGACGCTGCTGGCGCCTGATCTCGGCCCCGGCGTCACGCTGTGTGCGCCCCTCGATACGCTGCCCTTCAGGTCCGATTCCATCGACGCGATCTTCTTGCCGCACACCCTGGAGCAGGTCGAGGACCCCTATGCGGTGCTGCGCGAAGCCGAGCGAGTGCTCACCGGAGAGGGCTGTCTCATGATTTGCGGCTTCAATCCCTTCAGTGGGTGGGGCGCGCGGCGCGTGTTTGCCCGGTACTTAGGAAGGCCCGCGTTTCCGCCGGGCACACAGCGCATGCTGTCGGAACGCCGGCTGCGCGACTGGGTGGCGCTCTTGGGTTTCGATGTCGACAGCGTCTACGGATACTTAGGTTTGCTGCCCCTCAAAGGGCGCGCGCCAAGGTTATCCGACGATGGCACGCCCATACTTGAGGCGCGGCCGCGTGCTGCGCTCACCGCGGGGGCTTATTTGCTGAAGGCGCGCAAACGCGTGCCGACCTTGACGCCGATTCGTCCGCGGCGGCGGGTGCGCCACCGGGTGCTGGTCGGCGCCGCGGAACCGACCTCCAAAGTTGGTCCATGACCGAGGTCGAGATATTCACCGACGGCGCGTGCCGCGGCAATCCCGGTCCAGGCGGATGGGCGGCGCTGCTGGTCGCCGGCGAGACGCGCAAGGAAGTCTCGGGATCCGCAGCGGACACCACCAATAATCGCATGGAGCTTACCGCCGCCATCGGTGGCTTGAAGGCGCTGAAGCGCCGTTGCGCGGTCAAGCTCTATACCGATTCGAAATACGTGCTGCAAGGCGTCACAGAATGGCTGCCCAATTGGAAAGCGCGCGGCTGGCGTACCGCGGCGCGCAAACCTGTCAAGAATCAGGACTTATGGGAAGAGCTGGACGCCGCGGCGGCGGCGCAAGATATCAAGTGGCATTGGGTGAAGGGACATTCGGGACATGAAGGCAATGAATACGTCGATCAGCTCGCCAATGCCGCCATCGATCGCATGCTGGCCGGGCAGTAGATTTTAATGCGCCAAATCGTACTCGATACGGAAACCACGGGCCTGGAAGTCGAACAGCAGCACCGGATCATTGAAATCGGCTGCGTGGAGCTCTTCAATCGGCGCATTACCGGCCGCTCCTTCCACCGCTATTTGAATCCGGAACGCGATATCGACTGGGGCGCCGAGCAGGTGCATGGGCTGAGGCAAGAGCAGTTGGCGAAGGAGCCGACCTTTTTGCAGGTTCACGCCGAGTTCCTGGAGTTCATCCGCGATGCGGAACTGATCATCCACAACGCTCCTTTCGATGTGGCCTTCTTGAATGCCGAGCTCGAGCGCATTGCCGCTGCGCAGCGGGTCACCGATCTCTGCCGTGTGCTCGACACCCTGGCGCTCGCCAGGCAAATGCACCCCGGCCAGCGCAACAGCTTGGATGCGCTGTGCAAACGCTACTCGGTCGACAATTCGCAGCGCGAGTATCACGGCGCGCTCTTGGATGCGCGCATTCTGGCTGAAGTGTACTTGGCGATGACGGGCGGCCAGGGCAGCCTCATTTTGAGCGCCGAATCGGATACCCTGCACAGCGGGGCGCGTGAGGCTCACCCCAATCGATTCTCGGAGCTGCCCTTCGTCGTGATCAACGCCAGCGAGGATGAAACGGCCGCGCACGAACACATCCTGGCGCTGCTCGACAAGGCCTCGGCCGGCAAGACGGTGTGGCGGAGATTGTGAAGCTGCTCGTGACCGGCGCCGCCGGCTTTATCGGTTTTCATACCTCGCGCTTGCTGCTCGAGCGCGGCGACGAAGTGGTGGGCCTCGACAACTTGAATGCCTACTACGACCCCGCATTGAAGGATGCGCGCCTGGAAATCCTCTTAGGTTATCCGGCATTCCGATTCGAAAAAATAGATGTGGCCGATCGCGAGGCGATGCAAGAAGTCTTCCAGCGCGAGAAATTTGAGCGCGTGGTGCATTTGGCCGCGCAGGCCGGCGTGCGCTATTCCCTGGAGAATCCACATGCCTATGTTCACAGCAATGTCACCGGGTTCCTGCAAGTCATCGAAGGCTGCCGCCGCAACGATGTCGAACACCTGGTGTACGCCTCCACCAGTTCGGTGTACGGAGCGAACACGCGGATGCCGTTCTCGGAAGGCCAAGGCGTCGATCATCCGCTCACCCTGTATGCGGCCACCAAGCGATCGAATGAATTGATGGCCCACAGCTACTCATCGTTGTACGGGCTGCCGACCACGGGCCTCCGATTCTTTACGGTGTACGGTCCCTGGGGCCGGCCCGACATGGCGCTGTTTCTCTTCACCAAGAACATTCTCGCCGGCCTTCCCATCGACGTATTCAACCAAGGCTTCCATCAGCGCGATTTCACTTACGTGGACGATATCGTCAAAGGTGTCGCCGCGGCGGTCGATCAGGTGGCGGCGCCGGATCCGGATTGGGATTCGGACCATCCGAATCCCGGCACCAGCAGCGCTCCCTTCAAAATTTACAACATCGGTAATCAAACGCCGGTGGCACTCAAGCGCTACATCGAGGTTCTGGAACAAGCCTTGGGAAAGACGGCAAAAAAGAATTTGATGCCGCTGCAGCAGGGCGATGTGCCCGACACCTGGGCCGATGTTGAAGCCTTGGCGCGAGATGTGGGATACCGCCCGGCGACCAATCTGGAAACGGGTGTGAAGCGTTTCGTCGAATGGTATCTTGCGTACTATCACGCGCCCTCCTCATGAGTAGAACATCATGAATCAATTGAACTCTTCTTTGCCGGCGTGGGGCACGCTAGCCGCGCACGCCAAGCAATTTGCCAAGGTGCAGCTGCGGGATCTGGCCGCCGCGGATCCCAGGCGTTGGCAGAATTTTCACGTCGAATACGGAAATTGGCTGCTCGATTTCTCGCGCCAGCGCATCACGCCGCAAACCCTGACGCTGCTGTTCGATTTGGCGCGAGAGATTGATCTGCCGGGGCGCATTGAAGCGATGTTTCGCGGCGATCCCATCAATACCACCGAGCACCGCGCGGTGCTGCATACGGCGCTGCGCTCGGATTTCGCCGGCCCGCCGGCCATCCAGGCAGAGGTAAAGGCCTCGCGTCAGAAGTTATCGAGCTTCGTCGCCGCGGTGCGCAGCGGTCGGCACGTCGGCGTCACGGGTAAAAACTTCAAGCACGTCGTGAACATCGGCATCGGCGGCTCTGATCTTGGACCCCTGTTGGTGTGCGATGCGCTGCGCGCCGAGTGGAGCGGCGATATCACGCCGCATTTCGTGTCCAACGTGGATCGCACTCAGCTGGACGATTTGATTCGCACCATAGATCCGGCGCAGACGCTGGTCATCGTCTGCTCCAAGACCTTCATCACGCAGGAGACACAGGCCAACGCCAACGCTGCAAGAGCCTGGATCGTCAGCGCGCTCGGCGAGAAGGCCCCCGGCCATCACTTCGTGGCGGTGTCCACCAACGCGGAGGCGATGGATCAGTTCGGCATCGCGGCCGACCATCGATTCACCATGTGGGATTGGGTGGGGGGGCGCTATTCGGTGTGGTCGGCCATCGGTCTCATCGCCGAGATCGTCATCGGCAGCGAACGGTTCGAAGAGTTCTTGAAGGGCGCCAGCGACATCGACAGGCACTTCACGACCACTCCCTACCAGAAGAACCTGCCGGTGCTCATGGGCTTGATTGCGGCGTGGAATCGAACCTTTTTGCATCTGCCGACGCTCGCGGTACTGCCGTATGATCAGCGGCTTGCACGGCTGCCCGCTTATTTGCAGCAGCTCGAGATGGAAAGCAACGGCAAGTCGGTGAGCTTGGACGGCGAGCATGTGGATTTCGCCACCGCGCCCATCGTCTGGGGCGAGCCGGGTTCGAATGCCCAGCATTCCTTCTTTCAAATGCTGCACCAGGGGACCTTGACGCAGGCGCTGGATTTCATCGCGCCGCTGCGCGGTTCCTGGGGCGGCACCGAGGGTCAGGATCTCGCGCTTAAGAACTGTTTCGCGCAGTCGCAGGCCTTTGCCTACGGGTACACGCTTGCGGAGGTCGAGGCGGACATGCGCAAGGCCGGCGCGCCTCCGGCGGAGATCACGCGCATCGGAATCCACCGGGTGCACGAGGGCAATCGTCCGAATTCGCTCCTCATGTATCCGCAGACCACCGCGCGGACCTTGGGCGGACTGCTCGCGCTGTATGAGCACAGCGTGTTCGTGCAGGGCAGCGTCTGGGGGGTGAATTCCTTCGATCAATTCGGCGTGGAATTGGGCAAGAAGCTGGCAGTCGGGATCGATATGTCGGGAGCCACCGCGCCTAAAGGCAATGGGGCGGAGGGACTCGCCGCCTTGATCAGCTACGTGGCGAAGCATCGGTAGGCGAGGGCGATCTTGGCAAACCTTCGCAAGGGGATCATTTTGGCAGGCGGCGCCGGTACGCGGCTGCATCCGATCACCACGTCGCTTTCCAAGCAGCTGCTGCCGGTGTACGACAAGCCGATGATTTACTACCCGCTGGCGACGCTCATGTTGGCGGGCATTCGCGAATACTTGATCATCACCACGCCGCGCGATCGGGCTTCGTTTCGCGATCTTTTGGGGACAGGTGCCCAATGGGGGCTGTCATTCGAGTACGTGATTCAGGAGGCGCCCAACGGTATCGCGCAAGCGCTGATTCTCGGCGAGAAGTTTCTCAACGGCGCGCCATCCGCGCTGATCCTCGGCGACAACATATTTTACGGCGCAAATTTGACGGCCTTGCTGCAATCGGCGGCGAAGCGCGAATCCGGCGCCACGGTTTTTGGCTACTATGTGCAGGATCCAGAGCGCTACGGCGTTGTGCAGTTCGACGCGCAGGGCAAAGTGATCGATCTATTGGAAAAGCCCAAATCGCCACCGTCAAATTATGCGGTGACCGGTATCTATTTTTATGACGGACGTGCTTCGGCATTGGCGAGAGGCTTGAAACCCTCGCCGCGCGGCGAGCTCGAGATCACCGATCTTAATCGCGCCTACTTGAAGCTCGGGGATCTGCATGTGGAGCGCTTGGGCCGGGGGACGGCGTGGCTGGATACCGGGACACACAATTCTTTGCTCGACGCCGGCGTGTTCGTGCGCATCATCGAAGAGCGGCAGGGTCTTAAGGTGGCCTGCGTGGAAGAGATCGCCTGGCGCTCCGGGTTCATCGACACGGAACATCTGGTGAAACTCGCCGCACCGTTGGCCAAAAACGGTTATGGCGAATACCTGCTGCGCCTGGTCAAGGAACACGGACAATCGTGATACGACGTTAAATGAAGTTTCAGAGTACTCCGATCAAGGATGCGGTGCTGATCGAGCCGCAGGTGTTCGGCGATGCGCGCGGCTTTTTTTTGGAAACCTGGCAGGTGGAAAAATTCGCCGCCGCCGGCATAACCGTCAAGTTCGTGCAGGATAATCACAGCCGCTCGAGCCAATGGACCCTGCGCGGCCTGCATTTTCAATGCGAACACCCTCAAGGCAAATTGGTGCGGGTGACGGCGGGCAGCGTGTTCGATGTCATCGTCGACTTGCGGCGCAGCTCTCCGAGTTTTGGGAATTGGTGGGGAGTGGAGTTGTCCGCGGATAACCATCGGATGCTGTGGGTGCCGCCGGGTCTGGCGCACGGAATATT
>Ga0210388_10003310_pt1 | contig 12634 bp, 12 predicted proteins | sample IncBWC19OmetaG_FD_155485 | JGI IMG/M metagenome (GOLD analysis project Ga0210388, IMG submission 155485) | Forest soil microbial communities from Barre Woods Harvard Forest LTER site, Petersham, Massachusetts, United States - Inc-BW-C-19-O ... | reverse complement strand
GGCCGTGTAGATGTCATCCGGGTGAACGTGGTCGTAAAACGACGTGCCCGCCAGCTCGTCGTCCGAGAATCCCAGAATACGCCCGTAAGCGGGGCTGTTGTAGAGCCGCCGCCCGTCCGGATCGACCACGGCGATCATGTCCATGGCATTCTCGCTGATCAGGCGGAACAGCTCCTCGCGCTCCACCAGTTGATGGCGGATGCGGTAAATCTGGAACTGCTGATAGATCGTGTAAAGATCGAACAGCAGCACCATGCCGACCAGACCGCGCATCGCCAGGCTCATGTGGAGACTGTCAAACTCGCCGCCGGCGTATTGGCGCAGCATCGGGAAGCTGAAGGAGATGATGCCGAGGGTGAGCAGGAGCGTGACCATAATAGCGGACGACCAGAGCACCCATTCCCGCCGCTCGATGCGACGCATGCCGATTTGAATGTTGCTGTGCGGTTTCATAGTGGTCCGGCCCCAGTATGTATGGGTACTCTATCGGCCCAATCTGGTGAGGGTAATGCTTGGTTTGCTGCGCAAAAGTACCTATCCCGTGCGGCGATGTCTGTACGCCATTGATATATAAGGCGTTAGTGGAATCTTGGAATCGGAAATCGAGCCAGGAAACGCATGGCGCGTGCGTAATCCGTAAACCCTTTTTCGTCGCTGCGGAACCGCGGCGAGTGCGATTCTCGGCGGCAGCGCACGAAGCGGATGGGGTGCTTCACGTGGAGCATTTCGTGAAACAGGACGTAAGCGACTACGTACGTGGGAACTCCTTGGTGGTCCAGCTGGCGATTCAGGACAATTTGATTCAGGGCCGGATCGAAGCAGCCGAGTTGGGATCGCCAAACGCGCCGGCTCCATCCCAGCCGCGGGCGCGGCAGCGCACTCTGAAAATACGCCCGGTTCAATTCGTCGAACAGCGGTTCGAGGTTGTGATGGGCACCGACGGGGCGATGCTCCATGCGGCGCGCGCGGCGGCGGCGATTGACCGCGATTTGCTGCCGAGTGGATCGCGCCGCGGAAAACAGTCGATAGATTTCCAGCAGATCGGCCGGCGGGCGGCGTCGATACAGGCGTCCCAAAAGAATCGCCGCAATGGCCTCCAAGGCGAGGTTCGGTGCGCGGCGCATCACGTCCGAGAGCCTCACGTAGGCGATGTCCTCGCGCAGCCGGATCGTGTGCGAGAGGTCCGCGTAGGGATGATATTCGACCACGAAATGCGGCGGGCGTCCCGCGCAACCCAGGCGCGTATAGATGCGTTGAAAAATCCGCTCGCCGCCGGGAACGATTCGATTGGGCCGGTGCGCCGCGCGGCGCGTTTCGATCACTGCTTTCGCCTCACCGGGGGAGCCTGCGATTCCTTTTCCGCCTCCGCCAGGTCGTCGAGCGCGTCTTTCGTGCCCGCGATCGCGTCTTCGAGTGTGTCGCGGTAGGTGTCGAGCTCGGGTCCGTCCTTCTCCCATTTCTCGAGCGTTTCCAGGAACGCCGTGTCTTTCGCGCGCATCAGCTTCAGCGCTTCATGGATGTCGGCGTGCTTTTCCTTCGCGAGTGCGATCTGGTCGGCCGCATCGTCGATGCAGCCGGCGTAGCCGTTCAGCAGGCCGTTCAGGATTTCGTCGCGGCGGCGCTCCTGCACGTTGCGATCCAGCTCGTATTGGAATTTGGTGAGGCGGTCTTCTGCGAACGCCAGGTAGAGCTTGATGCGTTCGGCCGGCTCGCGCGCGTCGCGGATTTTGTCGGCTTCGCCATCGCTCAGATAGTCTTTTTGCTGCGGAGCGGGCGCGGGATGTGCGGTCAGCGGCCGCGCGAGCGCCGTCGAGACAAGAGCAACTACGGCGATGAGTGCGAGTCGGTGTTTCATGGGGCAGTCGCTTAGCTTAATTTCGTCTCGGCAAAAAAACAAATCCGTTCAAACGAGTTCTCCCCCGTCACGCGCACGGGGCTCACCAAACGCAAATCCGTTTACTGCGGCGCGTCCGGATGATCCGGCTTTCCCGCTGGCACGCGCCCAAACAGATGCTCGATCAGATGCCGGTTGAGGTCGCCGAGTTCCTGGCGAAGGGCCACAAACGGCGCCTGGTCGTCGCTGGCCATGTTGACGATTTCCGCGTCGAGCCGCCGCAACGAATCGCGCAGCGAAAATTGCAGCTGCTTGTAGCCGCCTGGATGCTTTTGCGCATCCTGCCCCAACGCGTCGAGCGCCTTATCGCACGATTCCACCTCATCGCGATAGGTTTCGAGAATGGTGAGAGCCTCGGGCAATTTGCCCTGTATCACGGCGCTATCGATTTCGGCAAATTCGGCGTCGCCGAGCTGCGGCATCAGCTTGGCGCGGTTGACGGGGCTCGGCTCGTGCGTCAGCCGGCTGCGAAGGTCCGCGACGCGGTCTTGGCACACCCCTGGGCCCGAGATCGACGCGGCGGCCAGAACGATCGCCACAATGCGAACCTTCACGGGCATTGCTACCTCTTCTTGTTCTGCAATTCGCGGATCAGGACGCGTACGCGGGCTGTGGATACGAAATACATATCGCTGTTTTGATCTTTGTTCAACTGAAGAAATTTTTGATATGCCTCGATGGCTGGCTCGATCTGGCCCAGATTGTCCAAGCACGAGGCGCGAACGTACCAGCTCGCGAGCGGCAGATCTTCGCGTTTCGAGAGTGCGTCGAGCGCCGCCAGCGCCTGCGAGTAATTCTTGCTCCCGTATTCGGCATCGACCAGATAGGCGAGCACGTCATTGGCGCCCGGATTCGCGTTGTAGGCTGCCGCGAGCCAGCGCCTGGCGTTGGGATAATCCTTTGCTTGCAGGTAGGCTTCGCCGAGTCGCGCGGCGATGTCCGGATCGCGCGGGGCGAGCGCGGCGGCCTTGTTGAGGGCGACGACCGCGTCGGCGTAGCGCTTTTGTTTCCACAGAATATCCGAGCGGAGTTTCAAGGCGCGCAAATCCTCCGGGCCGGATTTCGCGGCACGGTCGAGTTCGGCCAGCGAATCGTCATATTTGCCCAGGTCGAAGAGCATTGAGGCGTGATCCACGCGCGCTTTCACATCGTTGGGATGCGACTCGAGGTAAACGGCCGCTTCGGCGGCCGCATCCGGGGATTTCTTTTCCGCCAGAAGCGTTTCCTCAAGTCCGCGATGGGCCTGGGTGATTTCAGCGGACGTGCCCTGCAGGGCGAGCGCAGCGCGATATTCGGCTTCCGCGTCGGCATTCTGATTCGAAGCGAGCAACGCGTGCGCCAGCGAAAGCCGGATCTTGATATCCGCGTCGTCGAGTTTCCGCGCCGCCTGGAGTTGTTCGATCGCGTCAGGAAGTTTTCGGGCGTTTTCGAGTGCCGTACCCAGCACCCATTTCGTGTGTGCATCACCCGGATCCAAATCAGCGGCTTTTTCAAGCGGATCGATCGCCGCAGCCGGATCGGTTGCCATCAGCACGACGCCAAGGTTCAGGTACGCCGCGGCCATTTTCGGATCGAGTTCGATGGCCCGCTGATACTCGGCCTTCGCGTCATCGGGACGCTTCAGCGCCGAATAGATGTAGCCGAGGTCGTAGTGAACAATGGCGTCGCCGGGCTTTTTCGCCAGATAATCCTGATAATTCTTCGCGGCGCCTTCGAAATCCTGCTTGTCGAGCGCGGCCTGAGCGGCATCAAGAAGGTCGTTGAGTTCCTTGGCTGCCGGATCAGACACCACGTGCTTGTGCGTTGGCGATTCGGATTGCGCGGAAGAGCGCGTGACCCCGCCGAGCAGCGCGCACAGCGCGCAAACTACTAGCGGAGTCGAGCGCCGTCTCATGCAGAGGAGCGAGTTTCGCCGGGCAGCCTCGGTTTGATGGCTGCGGCGTGGCTATCGTGCTCGTGGCCGTTTCCGTTGCGGCCGTTCATTACGCGCGCCAGATATTTGCCGGTGTGCGACTGAGAATTGCGCGCCACCTGTTCGGGCGTGCCGGCCGCGATCACCTGGCCGCCCGCGTCGCCGCCTTCGGGTCCGAGATCGATGATCCAATCGGCCGATTTGATCACGTCGAGGTTGTGTTCGATGATCAGCACAGATGCTCCGCCTTCCAGCAGCTTTCGAAACGAGGTGAGCAGCTTCTGAATATCGTCGAAGTGCAGGCCCGTGGTCGGTTCGTCAAAAATGTACAGGATTCCGGTGTTGGCCTGCCGTGTGAGATGCGCAGCAAGCTTCAGGCGTTGCGCCTCGCCGCCCGAAAGGGTCGTCCCGGATTGGCCCAGCCGCAAATACCCCAGCCCGACTTCGTCGAGTAGCGCGAGCCGCGCGGTCACCTTCGGATATGGCGCGAAAAACGCGAGAGCCTCGCGCACTGTCATCTGCAGCACGTCGTGGACATTCTTCCCGCGATGCAGCACCTCGAGCACGCTGCTCTTGTATCGGGTGCCGCGGCATTCTTCGCACACCAGCTCCACGTCCGCCAGGAAACGCATCTCGACCGTGACTGTGCCGTCTCCCTGGCACGCTTCGCATCGCCCGCCGGGAATATTGAACGAGAAATGCCCCGCGCCCAGCCCGCGCTTCTTTGCTTCCGGAGTGGCCGCGAATAGATCGCGGATCGCATCGAAGGCCTTCATGTACGTCGCCGGATTCGAGCGCGGCGTGCGCCCGATAGGGGATTGATCGACCATTTCGACGGCTTCAATCGCGGCGTCTCCGTCGATGCGGTCGCAGAACTCGCGCCAGTTACCGCCGGTGCGTTTCGCTTCCAAAGCTTTGAAAATCACGTCGTACACCAGCGTGGATTTTCCCGATCCCGAAACTCCGGTGACCGCGACCAATATGCCCAGCGGCACGGCCACATCGACGCCCTGCAGATTGTGGCTGTGCGCGCCGGTAATTTTCAGGAATTTGCCCTGTGGTTTGCGCCGGCGCGACGGCACCGCGATTTTCAGTTCTCCGCGCAAATACCGGCCGGTCAGCGATAGCGGGCTTTTCAGCAGCTCCTCGCGCGTTCCGGAGAAAATCAATTCGCCGCCATGCTCGCCCGCGCCGGGGCCGAGATCGAGAATCTTGTCCGCTGCGAGCATCGTGTCGGGATCGTGCTCGACCACCAGCAGCGTGTTCCCCAGGTCGCGCAGGCCTTTCAGGATCTCGATCAGCCGGTTCGTGTCGCGCGGATGCAATCCGATAGACGGCTCGTCGAGCACGTACAGGGCGCCCACCAGATGCGATCCCAGCGAAGTGGCCAGCTGAATCCGCTGCGCCTCGCCGCCGGAAAGAGTGGAAGTCAGCCGGTCAAGCGTCAGATAGTCGAGACCCACTTCGTCCAGAAAACGCAGTCGCTGCTGGATTTCCTCCAGCACTTTATCGGCGATCACAGTTTCGGCGGGGCTCAGCTGCAAGCCGGCGAAAAACGGCCGCGCCTCCTTGACCGTCATCTGGCAGACCTCGGTGATGGACCGGCCGGCAATCTTCACAGCCCGCGCCTCGGCGCGCAGCCGCGTGCCTTTGCAGTCGGGACAGAGCGCGTACCCGCGATAGCGGCTCAGAAACACGCGCACGTGTAATTTGTATTTCTTGCGCTCGAGCCAGGCGAAAAATCCCTTCACGCCCGGAAAATCTTCCTTGCGGTCGCCATCCAGAATCGCATTCCGCTGCGCCGTGGTCAGCTCGCGGAAGGGAACGTCGAACGGGATCCCTTTCGCGCGCGCGTAGCGCTTCATGTCCATCGCCAGCTGACGATAGCGCGGCTTGGTCCAAGGCTCAATTGCGCCGTCCGCCAGCGATTTGCTTTTGTCCGGCACCACACGGTCGAGGTCAAAGTCGATCGTATTGCCAAACCCCTGGCAGCGCGGGCACGCCCCGTAGGGATTGTTGAACGAAAAAAGCCGCGGCTCCGGTTCCTGATACACCGTGCCGCATTTCTTGCAGTCGAAGCGTTCGTTGAAGACCAGTCGCTCCGGAGGCGCCGTATCGGCTTCGTCCGCCACGAACTGCAGAATCGCCTCGCCGCGCCCCTCGCGGTAACAAATCTCGATCGAATCGACCAGCCGCGCGCGGATATCCGGAGAGAGCGCCAACCGGTCCACCAGCACGAACACCGTCTTCGCGAAATCGACGTCGAGCAAATCCTCCGGCGTCGCAAATTCGAAAACCCGGCCGCCCTGATACAGACGATTGAACCCGCGCTTGCGCAAACTCGTCAGCGCCAAGCGAATCACTTCCGGCGACGGTTTCGCGGCCTTCCGCGGACGAGCGGACGACTCCTTATGCGACCAGCCCGCCACCGATTCCGGCGCCAGCGTTAGCTCGTAGAGTACGTAAAACCGTTTGCCTTCGGGCAGGGCCAGCACGCGCGCCGCGATTTCGTCCAGCGTGTCCTTGCGAACTTCTTCGCCGCAGTTCACGCAGAACGTATGGCCCACACGCGCGTACAACAGCCTCAGGTAGTCGTAGATTTCCGTCGCCGTGCCAACGGTCGATCGCGGATTCCGCGTGGAATTTTTTTGCCGGATCGAAATGGCCGGCGCGATCCCGGTAATTTCGTCCACATCGGGCTTTTCGATCCTCTCCAGGAACTGGCGCGCATAGGCGGAAAGCGACTCGATGTAGCGCCGCTGGCCTTCGGCATAGAGCGTATCGAACGCCAGACTCGATTTGCCCGAGCCGGAAACGCCCGTGACGACCGTTATCGCGTTGTGGGGAATCGCAAAATCAATGTTCTTCAGGTTGTGGACGCGCGCGCCCCTGACGCGGATCTCCTCGACATCCTGCGCGGCCTCGATGGCGGCCGCCTGCGGCATGGGTCTGTTCGCGACAGCAGCCGTCTCTGTGGGTTCCATCGGCATAAGCCTAAACAGAAAATTATACGCCCGCGCGCAAGCACCGGCAAATGCGCCGAAGTTCGGCCGAGGCAACTCGCGGTTATGGTGCCAGCGAGAGCTCGGGGGCACGCTGCAAACTCAATCCCGGGGGAAAGCTCAACTGCGGCAAGACACACCCGAGGGCGCGCAGCGTCGCCAGCGACCGGCGAACGCGGTCTACCCTGGTGCCGTTTCAGACCCTGCGATTCGGTGGTAGACTCCGCTCGCAAATCACAAATGAAATGGGAGGAGTTCGATGACTCGTGCTCTTTGCAAGTGGAGCCTGCTCTCGGCCTTGCTGCTGGCGCCAGCGGCGAGTTTCGCGCAGGTGTCCTGCGCGCGGGACGGCCTGCAGGCTGCCACCCATCTCTACGTGGACGCTCAAACCAAGGGTGATCCATCCGGCCTGCCGCTGGCGACCGGGCTTGCATACATCGAGAACATGCAGGTCGTCGACATCAAATCCGGAGTCATTCAGAAGCCGCTGAAGATCGATTTTCATCGAACCCTGATTGACACGGCCACGTGTCAGACATTCACCGAAGTGATCGTTACGGACAAAAGCCACCCATACGTCCTGGGCACGCGCCTCAGGGTCAATCACGACAAAATCGCGGAGATCGAAACGATGGTAACGCAGGACGGCGACTGGCTATTCAGCGCCGATAACTACTACAAGTGGTCGCCCACCGAGGATTGGGGCGTGATTCCGCCGGGACAGCGCGACAGCCGCGATACCCTGGTTGCTGCGGCCAATGCCTACCTCGACGCGTTCTTGGAAAAGAAGCTCGACCTGGTGCCGTGGGGAGAGCCGTGCAACCGCACCGAAGGCGGTATCCGCACCGGCAAAGGCGCTCCGGACGATAGCTGCACAGTCGGCGTGCCGGCCGGCGTCAACATCGTAGCGCGGCGCTTCGTCGCTGACGAGACGACGGGCGCGATTGTCGCGTTCTGCACTTTTGGCGTCGGCGGATTGCCCGATGCCCACCTTTTTCGCATACAGAACGGCAAGCTGCGTTACGTGCATACCTTGACGCACGTGCCGCCGGGCTACCACGTGCGGGTGAACGGGAAGCCCGTGCCCAGTTCCGCGCCGAGCAACCCAACCCCCGACAAACAGCCGTGATGAAAAAGCTCGCTGCTCGGGTAACACGTCATGTCCGATCATTCAACAAACCTCCGATCAGCGCGTTAATCGGCGAGTAACAAACGCGGTATAAGAGCGGTGAATCGATGAGACGGATCTCTTTCTGGCTGCTTGCAATCGCATCGGTGTCGGGCGTTCTCGCCTCCACGGCCCCCGCATCCGGACGCGCCGATGAAGAGGCGGTCCCCATCTTCGGAATCAAAATTCCTTCCGGATACCGCGACTGGAGGTTGATCTCCGTGGCCCACGAAGAAGGCAGCCTCAACGATATCCGCGCCATGCTTGGCAACGATAAAGCGATCAGGGCCTACCGGGCAGGGGCGCCTCCGTTCCCTGACACGACAATCATCGCCCGGATTGCGTGGGCTTACGTGCCGTCTGAGGAAAACGACAAAGTATTTGGCCGAGCCCAGTCTTTCGTTCCCGGTTCCGCGCCGGATTGGTACCTTCAATTCATGGTGAAGGACTCGAAAAAATTCGCCGCGACGGGCGGCTGGGGCTACGCTCAATTTAATAAGGACGGCAAACCCGCCGACGAGGCGAAGCTCCAGACTTGCTTTCCTTGCCACGAAGCGATCAAAGATCGCGACTTCGTCTTCACTCGTTACGCACCTTAGTGCCAAGAGCGGCGAAGGGCGTCGCGACACAGTCCAAGAACTCAGAACGACACTGGAAAGGAACACAATGAAGGAGCTAGACGACGGAGCCCGGCGTTGCTTTCTCAAGGCGAGCTCGATGTTGGGTCTAGCAGTCGCGCTCGGCCCAGCGACAATCGGCCAGCCATTTTCAGATTCGAAATCCGAGAAACGGAACACCGTGCCCCAAGCCACCGCTACTCACAAGAAATGACCCAACTCAGGAGACAGCTATGAGCACAAATGCAGTCCGTCGTATCGATACCAGCGTCGCGCCAGTCGACATGAAGTTCGAGATCGTCGTGATCCCCGTCTCGGATGTCGACCGCGCGAAGGAGTTCTACGCCAAGCTCGGGTGGCGGCTTGACGCCGACTACGATAACGGCAAAGACTTCCGCATAATCCAGTTCACGCCGCCGGGCTCCGGGTGCTCGGTCATCTTCGGTAGGAACGTCACCGCGGCGGCGCCCGGCTCCGCCCAGGGCCTGTACCTCGTCGTCTCCGACATCGAGGCCGCCCGCAAAGCGCTGCTCAATCGCGGAGTCCAGATCAGCGAAGTGTTCCACAACGACGGCGTGTACGCGGGCACGGACGAGGCCTACCTGTTTGGAAGAGTTCGCGTCAGCGGCCGCGATCCCGAGCATCGCAGCTACCGCTCATTCGCTTCGTTCCGCGATCCGGACGGCAATGGCTGGCTGTTCCAGGAAATCACCGCGCGACTTGCCGGCCGCATCGACCCCGCGGCCACAACCTTTGCGTCGACCAACGATCTGGCAAGTGCGATGCGGCGCGCCTCGGCGGCCCACGGCGAGCATGAGAAGCGCATCGGCCAGGCAGATCCAAACTGGCCCGACTGGTACGCCGGCTACATGGCGGCGGAGCAGGCCGGGACGGAACTGCCGAAATGAACGACTCTGGCCCTAGCCGCGAATCGGCACTCGCCGGGCAGACTGTCGTCGTGATCGGCGGCAGCTCGGGGATCGGTTTCGAGACGGCCAAGCGAGCGCGGTCGGAGGGCGCCAGTGTCGTTCTCACCGGCCGCGACCCGCAACGCCTCGAGGACGCCGCACGCGAGCTCGGCGCGCTCAGCAGTGCAGCCTTCGACGCCACCGACTTCGAGCGCCTCGAGCGGTTCTTCGACGGGTTGCCGACGCCGATCGATCACGTCCTGGTCACTGCCGGCGGCCCGTACTACGCGCGGCTGGCCGACATCGATTTCGCGCGGGCGCGCCGCAACGTCGACCAGGAATTCTGGCTGCCACTCCACATCGCTCGCCGCGCCGTTGGCAAGGTTCGCTCGGGCGGAACGCTCCTGTTCATCGGCGGAACGGGCGGTCGCCGGCCGGCCGCGGGTCCGCTCATCGTCGCCTTCACCGCCGCGATGCCCGCGCTCACCCGGGCGCTGGCGCTTGAGCTCGCGCCTGTCCGCGTCAACCTTATCGCCGCCGGCTTCGTCGACACGCCGCTCTCGGCATCGCTGCTCGGCCCTCAGCTCGACGCGCGTCGCGAGCAGCTCCGCGCCACGCTCCCCATTCGCCGCGTGGTCGGCCCTGGCGACATAGCCCTGCTGGCCGTCCATCTCATGACCAACACAGCAATCACCGGAGCAACCTACGACATCGACGGCGGCCAGCAGCTCGTCGAGGCTTGACCCCGCGATTCATCAAGGTGCGCGGCGACTGACGTCTGTGTCTTCACCCCTCACCTGTCCTGATACCGACAGCGGACAAAGGGCTTCCAACGCGATGGACTCTTTGTAGCAATACACGAAAGAAGCAGCAGGCAGAAAAGCGAGGATTAGGAAGCTAGCCTACCGTCGCGGCCTAATCGCCGTTCGCGGTCGATTTCGGAGCGAAATAGCCGGTGCGCGTGCGGACGTTCAGCTTGCCGCGGCCGTTCGGAGGAATCACTTTGACAGCCACCTGTCGGAACGAGCCATCGTGCGCCGTGTTCGTCGGGTAGTAGCCGAGCGTGTACTGATTGCGGATTTCCTGCGCAATCTGTTCGCACACGGGCGTAACTTGCGATAGGTTATCCGGGAAATACGCCAGCCCGCCAGTCGCTTCGGCGAGCTTCTGCAAAATCAGTTTCGATTTGCGGACGGTCTTCTTGTCGTGCTCCAGATCGTCTTCACTGTACACACCGATCGCATAGATCGTCGCGTTCGATTCCTGCGCGGCCTTGTACGCATCTTCGAAGGTCTTCTCGCTGGCGGTGTCGTCTCCGTCAGTCACCAGCAGCAGCACCCGCTTGTCCTTGTGCCCCTTTTTCAGATGCTCCAGCGAACCGATCACCGCGTCAAACAGCGCTGTGCTCCCGCGCGTCTCGATCCGCGAAAGCGCGTCGTGCAGATTCGCCTGGTCGTTGGTGAAGTCGCCGTCGGTATCGAGGTAGTATTCGTCGTTGAAGTTCACCACGAACGCCTCATCCTGCGGATTGCTCGTGCGGACGAACGTCATCGCTGCGGCGTTCACCTGATCGCGCTTCTCGCGCATGCTCCCGCTGTTGTCGATCACCAGCCCCATCGTCACCGGAATATCGTCGCGCGAGAAAAACGACAGATTCTGCTCGATACCGGCTTCGGAAACCTTGAAATTCCCCTCGCGTAAGTCGGCGACGAACTGGCCCCGGTCGTCTGAAACCGTTACGTGCAGCACCACAAGCTCCGTATTCTGGATGATCTTCTTCGGCCCGTTCTCCTGTCCAGGAGTGGGAGGCGGAGGCGGCAGGGGAGTGGGCGCGAGGATCGGCGGCGGGTTTTGCGCCCAGGCACCGGAGTTTGCGCACACCACCACGATCGCCAAAAACAAAACTTTCAGTACGAAGACGGGAAGAGCGCTAGTGCCCCGGCGCAAAATATCCGCTCTTAGCGGAAACGGTGAGCGGTGGCATTCCTTTGGGCGGATTGAGCCGGACTTTAATTTTGCGCCATTTTCCGTCGTGCGCCCGCAGGCTTGGCCGATATCCAAGAACATATTGATTGCGCAGCTCCATGCTTATTTTTGTAGCGATATCGGGCAGCTCACTCACGTTTTTCACCGCGAACATGCGGCCGCCGGTCATCATCGTCAAATCGCCCAGAAGTCCGGGGCCTTCCCGTTCCTCAGGGGTGGGGCCTCCATCCGGATCGAACAATCCGATGGCATAAATTTGGACGTCCGCCTCTCTTACGAACTTGCGGACTTCCGTCTCGCTGTAGCGGCTATGATTATCTCCCCCGTCAGATAGGATGAGCAAAGCTTTCTTTGTGTTGTGTGCCCCGCGCATTTGGCTCAGCCCGAGATAAACTCCGTCGTACAGGGCCGTCAGTCCGTGCGCGCCCGTGTACATCAGGCGGTCCTGTAAATCGTCCACGCTCTCGGTGAACGGGCTGATCAGTTGGGCGCGATCGTTGAAATTCACCAGGAAAAATTCGTCCTGCGGATTCGCCGTGCGGAAGAACTGCACCGCGGCCTCGCGCGACTTGTCGATTTTATCGGCCATGCTTCCGCTCATGTCGAATATCACGCCAATGGAAACCGGTACGTCCTCGCTCGAAAAGCGGACGACCTCCTGTTCCACGCCGTCTTCGAACACGCGGAAATGCTCCTGCTGAAGTCCCGTGACCAGGCGGCCGAGCGGATCGGTCACTGTCGCGCCCACCAGCGTGATCTGCGTCTCTGTGCGGATCGGCTGGCCCTTTTTTATTTTGAAGGAATCGCCGTTGGGAGGAGGGGTTGCAGGACCAGCCTGGGGCTCGTCTTGCGCGCGGGCCGGCAAGGCGCCCAGGGATGCGAGGGAAAATCCGACTACCGCGCAGGCGATCGCCAAACCCCAGTTTCGAGCTGGCTGAACGGCGCGGTGATTCATGGGACCCCCGGGCTCGCTAGGAAGGATAGTAACACTCCGCTATTTCAAATCAAGCACGAGTCCAACTTCATCCCCAGGAACTTGCGAAAACAGCCGCGGCGCAGGACCTCTGCAGCCCCCCCGAAGGGTGCTACTATGCGGCACTCCGGGAGGGGGAACAGGTCTTCATGGCGAATTCGAGCGCGACGAAAG
>Ga0210388_10003309_pt1 | contig 12636 bp, 11 predicted proteins | sample IncBWC19OmetaG_FD_155485 | JGI IMG/M metagenome (GOLD analysis project Ga0210388, IMG submission 155485) | Forest soil microbial communities from Barre Woods Harvard Forest LTER site, Petersham, Massachusetts, United States - Inc-BW-C-19-O ... | reverse complement strand
GGCGTGATTTCCGATCCGGCGCTATTCAACTTTCTCGAACGGTTCATGCTGGCGCTCCTGCGTCGAGATCGCGCTGCGCTCGAATATGTGATTCCCCGCTGTGTCCGCATCAAAGCCGATGTGGTTAGCAAAGATGAGCGCGAAAGCGGCCTGCGACAAATCTTGAATTTTGGCCATACGCTGGGACACGCGCTGGAGAGCGCCACGGCCTATCGCCGCTTCCTTCACGGAGAGGCCGTGGGATGGGGCATGCTCGCTGCTGCGCTTCTCGGAGTCGCGTTGAACCGGATCCGTGAAGTCGAGGCCGGCCGCATCATCCGTCTCGTGATGAGCGTTGGCCCCCTGCCTCCGCTTGACGGCATCCGCGCGACATCCTTGCGAGCGATCATCGCGGGCGACAAGAAATCAGAGCGAGGCATCCCCCGTTGGGTGCTATCGCACCGCATCGGGAATGCCACTTGGGGGCACCAAGTGCCCGGGCCGGTGGTTGCTCGCGTATTGAGAGAGCTTCCTGGAATTGCAGCGAAGGCGGGCGGTTGACCATTCAGCTTGGACCTCGAGTTACTCAGAACTTTAGGCTGCGATCGAGGCAGCGCCGGAAGTGACAATGCCTTTGCCGCCCATTTCGCGAAAAGCTGCAGGTTCACGCCCCAAGGGAGCTCGCGACGAGCGCGAATCCGCTGCGCGCGTTCGCGATATGTTCAGCGACATAGCGCCGCGCTACGATCTTCTCAATCATCTCCTTTCGTTTTCTCTCGATAACCGGTGGCGCAAGCGAACAGCGCGGAAATTCCGACGAATCTATCGCCGGACGGATGCGCGGATTCTCGATTTGTGCTGCGGCACCGGAGATCTGGCGTTCGCGCTCGAAGACGAAAGGGTGGACGTGATCCGCGACGCGACGGCGCACCGAGTGCCAATCATCGGTTGCGATTTTGCATTTCCGATGGTAGCGCGGGCGATCAAGAAAGCGCATGCGGATTCGCACTCCGCCGTCTTTGTAAATGCCGATGCGATGAACATGCCCTTTCCGAATCACACGTTCGATCTCGTAACCACTGCTTTCGGTTTCCGAAATCTCGCGAACTACGAGCGCGGCCTTCTAGAGATTGCGAGGGTGCTCAAGCCCGCCGGAAAAATCGCGATTCTCGAATTCTCGGAACCAAGCAATAGCGCAATCGCACAGATTTATCGTTTTTACTTCCAACACATACTTCCGCTCATTGGTGGAATGATTTCGGGAAACGCGGCGGCGTACGCGTACCTGCCGAATTCGGTGACGAAGTTTCCAGGCCCTCCGGAACTCGCAATGCTAATGGGGAAGTGTGGCTTCACGCAGATCGTGTATGAATCGTGGAATTTCGGAAGCGTCGTTCTGCATACGGGCCGAACGCCTGCGCCGTCCAGCGCGACAATCCCGGTTGAAAACTATCGCGAGCGCGATCGAAGGCGTAAAAAAAGATCTTACTGAACGCGCGGGCTAGTTATCGAGACCCAGATTTCGGATCTTGTGCAAAAGAGTTTTGTACGACACGCCGAGCTTCTCCGCAGCACGCGTCTTGTTCCACTTCGTTTCCCGCAGAGCATTCTGAATCTTGAACCGTTCCACGTGTGCCACCGCTCGTTGCGAGACTTCCTCGAGAGGCCCTTCCCATAGAAATTCTTCCTCTACCATTCGCTCCGGCAGCTGTTCCGAGGTTGGACGCGCGGCAGGCAGTTGCAGCCCGGCAACATCAATTTCCGAGCCATTGGCAAGAATCGCGGCGCGCTCGATGGCGTTCTGAAGTTCGCGCACGTTTCCCGGCCATGGATAGGTCAAGAGGCGCTCGCGAGCCTCTTCGGTGAGGGAGAGCGCCGGCTTACGAAATTCTCGTTTGAAACGCTCGAGGAAATGTTCGGCGAGCAGGAGAACGTCATCGCCACGGTCACGCAGCGGAGGGATCGTGATGGGCACTGCGGAGATTCGAAAGAAGAGGTCCTCGCGGAAACTTTTGTCCGCTACTGCTGCACGCAAATCCTTGTTCGTTGCCGTTACGATGCGAACATTCACTTCGATTTCCTGCGTTCCGCCGACGCGCTCGAAACGCTTTTCTTCCAACACTCGCAGCAATTTGCTCTGAATCGCCAATGGCAATTCGCCAATTTCGTCGAGGAAGAGAGTGCCGCGGTGGGCGAGTTCAAGTTTGCCTATTTTTCGTGCGCCCGCTCCGGTGTAAGCGCCGCGCTCGTGTCCGAAGAGCTCATTCTCAACCAGGCCTTCCGGTATCGCAGCGCAATTCAGTGCGACAAAGGAGTGGTCGGCGCGAGGGCTGAGGTGATGAATCGCGCGGGCAAAGAGTTCTTTCCCGGTTCCGCTTTCTCCCAGCAGAAGCACAGTCGAGTCGGTTGCGGCGACGCGCTGCGTCATCTGGCTTGCATCCTTCATCGCGGGATGCTCGGCAACGATGCGTGGAAATCCGTAATGTGCGGCGTATTCCTCTCTCAGGAGCAAGTTTTCGCGCAAGAGTTCCTGCTGCTTCGTGGCGCGTTCGAGCAGCAATTTGAGGTGGTCGAGATCCACCGGCTTCTGAATGAAGTCGAAGGCGCCTTCTTTCATGGCGGTGACGGCTTCTTCCACCGAGCCATATGCAGTAACGAGAATGACGGGAAGGGTAGGCTCGACGCGGCGAGATTCGCGCAGTACGTCCAAGCCAGAATTTCCAGGTAGCTTCAAGTCGGTGAGGACGAGTAGATAACGCCGGCCGCGAACTTTCTCGATCGCCGAGGTTCCGTCGGGAGCTTCTTCAACCGTATAACCCTCGCGCTCCAGAAACTTACGGAGCATGGCCCGAAGCTCGGGCTTATCTTCGACGAGGAGAATCGGCTCCATCGGTAGATATTAGCGAGCCCATCCGGGATCGCCGCCGGCTGCACGAAGGTCGTCTTCGGCGTCAGATATGGCTTGCTTGTCAGCTTCAATCTGTTTTTTCTTGGCTTCGATTTTGGCGGTCTTGTCGTTAATGTCGCTGCGGGTAAGCCCTTGCTGCATCGCTTTCACAGGGTCGCTGTAATTCTGAACGTCGAGCACGCCCAGTTCGCGTTGCATCACGTCGAGGTCAGCTTCGTCCTGCTCGAGCTTGTGACGCAGTTTCGCGAATCGATCTCGCCACTGCTTTTCGCCATCACCCTTCACCGAACCATCTCGCGCGCCATCTGAGATAGCCGAAGCATCGTTTGCGTTCTCGGACGGCGGGGCCGGTTCGCTTCCAACGGCGGAGATTCCGCCATCTTTCGGAATATTGTCGTTCGTGAATACCTTCGCCTGAGTAGGAGTATCTCTCTTCTGTTCCCGGGCGCGACGTGCTGCTTCGGCAAGCGATTCCTGAGGGGCGGATGCGGCCTGCGCGCTGGTACCCGAAGCGCTCTGTGAGCCGGAAGACTGCTGCGAGGGTTTCGCCGGGTCCTGCTGTTGGCAACGCACTGTCGCCGGAAAGACTATCATTGCCGCGGCGGCCGCAATTAAGAGCGCTTTACGCATGGCTAACGCCTCCCGAGAGGCACCTGTGGAATATGCCTGCCCCTAGTTTAGATGCGAGCAGCTTGCGAGGGGAATAGAGTCGGCGAGGGCTCCTGCCGCAAAGGTAACCAGAGGAGGAACTCCGCCCCGCCGCCCTGGCGATTGCGTGCCTCGATGCTACCGCCATGCTGGAGCGCTACCTTCTGGACGACGGCCAGGCCCAGACCCGTGCCTTCCGACTTTGTAGTGTAGAAGGGAAGGAAGATTTTAGGCAAATCGGCGTCCGGGATACCCGGGCCATTGTCTGCGACGCAGATTCGCTGCCATTTTCGGCCGCCGAGTTCTTCGATTGTTCCCAGAACGCTCACGCGGCCCGATTTTCCAGCTTCGCGGGCGGCCTCCGCGCCATTTCGTGTGAGATTGACGAGAGCCTGGCGGAGAAGCGCTTCGTCGCCGGGAAGCTCTTCGAACGAACCTTCGCATTCGACCGTGCATTCCGGGTTGGCTTCCTGCAACTCTTCGGTAACCCGTTCGATAAGCGTTTTCATTGGGACGGTCTCATAGCAAATTTCGAGCGGCTTTGCGAAACGCAAAAATTCAGTCACGACGTGAGTGAGAGCGCGTGTTTGATCAAGAATGCGTTCGGCCGAATCGCGGATGTCACCCGGCCCCGGCCGCGCTTCGCTGCGGATCATTTGCGCGTAGCCGGAGATTGTCGCGAGGGCGTTTTTGAATTCGTGCGCGATACCCGCTGACATCTCGCCGAGCGCGGCGAGGTTTTCCTTCCAGCGAATCTGCTTTTGCAGAGCAGTTAGCTCGGTGAGGTCGCTCATCAGGCACAGCGCGCCGCTTACTTTCATTTCCGGAGTGCTGGTGGGCGCATCAGTTCCGGAACGCGGGGAATTCCGAACCGCGCGAAAAATCGGCGAAATCGTTACGCCCAGATGGCGCATTTCGCCTTCGGCAGTGACGTGTTCCACTTCGCCGCGGTGAAAGGTGCGGCCTTCTCGAAGACACGCTGTAAGCATGCGCGTCAATTCTGTATCGACGCCAAGAATCTCCTTGTATGACCGATAACGCAGAGTGCGAATACCGAGCGCTTCCTCTGCCGCGGGGTTCGTGGTGCTGATGGCACCCGTGGCGTTGACGAGAAGCAGTCCGGTGGGCATATTGCGCGTAACTTCTTCTGTCAGCCGTTCGGATTCCTGTGCGCGTTCCTGCGCGACAAGGTGCAGGCGAGCGAGCTCCTTTTCCTGTGTGCGGAGCTTTTCGATTACGCCCTGCATCGAAGCCGCCATGAACGCGGAAGCATTCTCCGAGTCAGGGGCAGTCCATTCGCCAGCGGGAGCGGTGTTACTCTTGCGTAGGAATTTCCTTACGAAAATCGCGAAAAGGAGGAGGACAAGCAGTAGAACCACAAGTCCGCCGGCCACGAAGCCCAAGTCGAACGGTTGAGCGCCGGCAGCATGCAATTGGACTTGCGAGATCATCTCTCGCTCCGTGGAAGGCGCCGCGCTTTGGTCATCAGCGCACCATCAGCAGCGACTGATACCAATATACAATCGGCGAGCCGAAAAATACCACCAGTAACGCGGCCATCCCGAGAAAAGTTCCGAACGGCAATTCGTAATCGGAATCCTTGTGCCGCGCGAGGATTACCGCGACGCCCAGAACGCTTCCCAGGATCGACCCGGCAAAAATTGTGAGAAGCGTTCGTTTCAAGCCTAGAAAAGCTCCAGCCATAAGCATCATTTTCACGTCGCCCAGGCCCATGCCTTCGCGGCCGCGCAGTCGAAAATATGCCTCTGAAACGAGCCAGAGCAAGCCGCTGCCGGCTGCGGCGCCCAGCAGCGCGTCAGCAAAAGAGAGCACCGGCGCAGGAGGAGCGAAGCCGAAAAGGCGGTTCGCGATTGCTTGAGATGTGCCGTCGATGGGTTTGGTGAAAAAACTCAGCGCGAGCCCCAGGCCAAATCCGGTGTAATTCACTACGTCGGGCAAGATTCGTTCGCGAAGATCCGTGAAAACGAGCACCACCATGATCGCCGAAAAGATTGCCCACTTCAGCGCTTCCGTGGTGAGGCCAAAATATTCGTAGCAGCCTAGAAAAAGTAAGCCAGTGAGTAGCTCCACGGCCGGGTACATCGCGGAAAATTTCGACTTACACTGGCGGCACCTTCCGCCCAAAACGAGATAGCTGATCACGGGAATATTGTCGTACGGCCGGATCGGAGCGCCGCATTTCGTACAGGCGGAGGCGGGCAGCACAATTGATTTGCCGCCGGGTATCCGCACAATGCAGACGTTCAAGAAGCTGCCGATGATCAGCCCGAAAAGGAACACAAAGATTGCGATAATCACCGTGGGAGCCACGGATTCAATTTGCCATATTCGTCCGACTGTCTCAAGGCGCGCCACCGCAAACGTGCCCGACTGCTAACGCACGGCGCATCGTTCAGACGCTCATTATCGCGTTTTAGCTCGCCATTATCGCCACTCACGCTCCCACGGTTGCTTTCTGCCAATGCACAGGGTTGAATCGTTTATCTACTATGGCTTTGCTCGAACAGAAAATACGACGCTACGAACACATGCGATGGGCGCAGGAACCGAATCGCCGGACGCTGCCGTTTTCCTGGGGGCTCGAACACATCGGCGGGATCGCGAACGATCCAGACCCTCGTGGATTCCTCGAAGGATTCGTCGAGCGGACGCTCACGCGCAGCAACGAGTGGTACGCGACGGGACCGGCGAGCGATTATTCGCTGGACGATGAGAACGTTCTCACGTTTACGAGCGCGATTGAATCGCCGTGGCCGGAAAATAATCGCGTGCACGCGCAATTCTTTCCAGCGAGGCACACGGGCCCCGCCGTTGTTGTTCTCGCGCAATGGAATGCGCGGTGGGAAGAGCAGACAGATGTGTGCCGCTGGCTGAACAAACTGGGCATCACGGCCATTAAAATGAGCCTTCCGTATCACGACCGGCGCGCGATTCCCGGGCATCCCCGCGGCGATCATTTGGTAGGGCCAAATGTTGGATTGACGCTTCAGGCGAATCGGCAGGCTGTAGTCGACGTTTGCCGAACGCTTCGGTGGCTTGAACAGAAAGGCTACGATCGGTTGGGGATTGTAGGCACCAGTATTGGCTCGTCGATTGCGTTCGTGACCATGTGCCACGAGCCGGCGATTCGTGCCGGGGCGTTTCTTCATGTCGCCACATATTGCGGCGACGTTGTCGCAAACGGGCTCACCACGATGAATGTGTGGGAATCGCTGCAGTCAAAACTTTCGCAAGAAGACATTCGGCGGTACTGGTCGCCGATCAGCCCGGTTCCGTACATTTCGAAGCTGCAAGGAACAGGGAAGAGAATTCTGGGAATCACGGGAAGCTACGACCCTACTTTCTGGCCAGAATTCACGGACGCATTTTTCGACGCGATGAAAGCGGAGAGGCTGGCGATTGAGAGAATGTCTCTACCGTGCGGGCATTATTCGATGGGAGTTGCGCCCTTCAAGTACGCGGTGGGCTTCCGCTTCGGCACATTTCTATTTCAATCGCTTGCTTCGTAGTGCGTTCTATTAGCGTTCACTCCAGAAGATTGCTGAATTTCCCCTCAGTAATGCGGCGCGCGGTGGCTTCGATGTCCGGAGCCAGAGATCGATCCGTTTCCACATTCTTCGAGATTTCCCGCACCAAGTCGTAAGCCTTCTTGCCCTCGGGACCTGTCTTTAAAGGCGCGAGGAAGTCCAATCCCTGGCATGCCGCGAGCAATTCGATCGCGAGGACGTTTTGCAGATTCATGATCATCGGGTGAAGCCGCCGCGCTGCTGACATTCCCATTGACACGTAGTCTTCCTGATTCGCCGAAGTCGGAATCGAATCCACAGAATGAGGCGTCGCGAGCGCTTTCATCTCGCTGGCAAGCGCCGCCGCGGCCACCTGCAAAATCATGAAGCCCGAATTCACTCCCGCTTCGCGGACGAGAAACGCGGGTAGCTGGCTCGTCTGCGGATTCGTCATCTGCTCGATGCGCCGCTCGGAAATGCCCGCGAGAGTTGCCAGACCCACGGCCAACTGATCGGCAGCCATCGCGAGCGGCTGCCCGTGAAAATTTCCGCCACTGATTACTTCACCAGACTTGCCACCCTTCCCGACAAAAACGAGTGGATTGTCCGTGGCGCTGTTCAATTCAATCAAAACGGTCGCGCGGATTTGCGTCAACGTGTCGCGTACCGCTCCGTGTACTTGCGGCGTGCAACGCAAACTATACGGGTCCTGAACTCGCGGGTCTTTTTCCGGCGAGCGATGCGATTCGCGGATTTCGCTTCCGCGAGTCAAGCGTTCCAGATTGCGGGCCGTCGTCAGATGGCCCGGATACGGCCGTGCGTCGGCGATTCGCTCGTCAAAGGCCGCCGGACTGCCTCGCAAAGCGTCGAGAGAGAGAGCTGTTGCAACGTCAGCTGTGTCGATGGCAATTTCTGCATGGCGAAGCGCGAGCGCCAGCAAAGCCAGCATGGCTTGCGTTCCATTTAGCAGCGCGAGACCTTCTTTCGCTTCGAGGGCTAAAGGCGCGATCTTTGCCTGGCGCATCGCTTCGCCGCCACGGATCTTCTTTCCTTGAATTACCGCCTCGCCTTCTCCGATCGCCACCTGCGCAAGATGCGCGAGCGGAGCAAGATCGCCTGACGCGCCCACCGACCCTTGGCATGGAATTACTGGATGCACGGAATGATTCAGCATCGCGCAGAGTGTCTCCGCAACAAGCGGACGGACGCCGGAAAGTCCCTTCGCAATCGCGTTCGCGCGCAGAAGGAGCATTGCTCGCGTTTCGTGCTCGGTGAGTGGCGCTCCGACGCCGCAGGCATGACTGCGAACCAGATTCACCTGCAACTGGCCAATTTGTTCTCGCGAGATTCGGACGGAAGCCATCTTCCCGAATCCCGTGTTGACGCCGTAAACCGCAGCGTTCGATTCCACAAGACGCTCAATCACTGCGCGAGATGCGTTCATCCGAGCGCGCGCCGAAGACGCTAGCTCAACATTGGCGCCATCAAAAACCACGGCGTAGAGTTGCTCGAGCGTCAAATGCTCGCCGTCAATTTGAATCTTTGTCACGCTCATCCGCGGGTTCCCGTCCCAACGACAATTTCCAGCGGCATATTCAATTCCTTCCCATCCCAGTACTTTCGTAGTCCCGCCAAAACTTCCTCCACCGCCTTTGCTCGCGTCTCAGGGGTAAGCTTTTCCACCAACGGCCGGAAAGCTGCGGCAACTTCGGTGAATTGCTCCCAATACTTTTCGGGCGTCGAAGTCCAGAGCCCCGAAACGGCGCGAACCTCCTCACGCGCGTCGGCAAACCCCGCTTCCTCCAGCGTGCGCCGCAATCGGCCGCGCTCGCCGTACATGAAGAGGTGCGGCGCGTCGGGATCCGGCGCTGGCATCTGAACATATTTGAGTAGAACGCCTGCGGTTGCTGTGAAGAACGGTTGCTCTTTTGCACCCCACGCAACCAGTGCAACCCGCCCGCCCTGTCTCAGCACGCGCCGGCATTCATTCAGAGACGCCAGAGGATCCGGGAAAAGCATTACGCCGAAACGGCAAGTGACAACGTCAAACGATTCGTTCGGGAAGGGAAGCGATTCCGCATTCGCGATTTTAAAGTCGATGTTCTTGAGGCCTTTCGTCTGAGCCAATTCTTCCGCGAGTGAGATCATTCCAGGTCCCAAGTCGGAGGCAGTCACATGCCCTGTCGGGCCGGTCGCTTTAGCCAACCATAGCGCTGGATCACCGACGCCGCTCGCGAGGTCGAGGATCTGCATTCCGGGTTTCACCTGAGCGGCTTCGAGAATTGCATCCGTCGCGCCACGGGTATATTGCGAGATGTGCGAGCGCCATTTTCGCCAGGCAGCGACGGTTCGTTCGTCCGTCCACTCGTGCCGCAGACGCTCTCGAATCGATTGTAGTTTGTCGGGATTCGATCGAGACATGCAGCTCCTTAGGATTGCGATGGCCTGCCGTGAACGTGATCGGACTGCTTTCCGGTGTGGGCAGGTAAATACTTTCGGTACTTTTCGGGAAGCGATTTCGTCTGGCCCAACCGGTCGCAAATTACGTGCGTCGTTTCGCCCGTTGCAATCGTTTCACCCGTGTCTTGGTGAATAATTTCGTAACCGAAGCGAACGGTTCGACGCTGCGCCGCCGTCACGCGAGTGCGAATCGTAAGCAGGTCATCAAATCTTGCAGGACGCTTGTAACGGCACTGCGACTCTGCCACAACAAGAAAACTGTCGTCCTCAGTTTCCATTTGTTTGTATGCAAAACCGAGCTGCCGGCAGAGTTCCACGCGCCCAACCTCAAACCACGTGAAGTAGTTTCCGTAGTAGACGACGCCCATTTGATCTGTTTCGGCATAACGAACGCGAATCGTAGTGTCAGCAAATTCTCGCATCGTTGCAGCATGTTCAGTCACTGGCCCGTCCACTTGGGCTCGCGCTTTTCGAGAAATGACGCGACTCCTTCGCGGAAATCAGCGGTTCCGCGAATTTCGGCGTTCTCGTGAATGGCGAGTTCCAATTCAGCCCGAATTGCCTCGTCGTCATATCGATGCAAGAGGCGCTTGGTTCGCGCGATACTGCTCGGGCTTGCTGCGATCAGCTGTTCAGCGATCGCCCGAGAGCGCGGAATGAGCGTTTCCGCCGGCACCACTTCCGAGACCATTCCGAGCTTGTAAGCTTCCGGCGCATCGATGATGCGTCCGGTCAGCAGAAGGTCGATCGCATGCTTTTCGCCAATCTGGCGGCGCAGAAAAACGGAGACGAGCGCGGGAATGAATCCAATTTTCACTTCGGTATAGCCAAACTTCGCCGCGGGCACCGCGAGCGTGAAATCGGCAAGCGTTGCGATCCCACACCCGCCTGCGATCGCAGCTCCATTCACTGCCGAAATCACCGGCTTCGGAAATGAATAGATGCGATAAAACATCTTCGCCATATTCCGCGAGTCAGCGATGTTTTCTGCAGGCGATTGCGCGGCAATAGCGCCCAGACCGTCGAGATCCATGCCTGCGCAAAACGCTTTGCCCGAACCTGTAATGATGACTACCCGTCCCGCGCCAGACTCCACTTCGTCCAGAGCTGCGAGAAGCTCCTGGATCATCTGCGACGAGATTGCATTGCGTTTCTCGGGGCGAGTAAGAGTGATCGTCGCTATTTGGTCTGACTTTTCGAGTTTGAGCGTGCTGTAAGTCATTTCGCGTAGTGATTCGCGATCCGTTTAATTTGGTTTTGTCGTTTCTTCGGTGTGTGTGTATTTATCTCGCAGCTCGCCTGTGATCGCGCAGGCGATTGCGAGCGACTTCGCGTCGATCCCGGTGGAAATTCCTCGCGCGGCGAGCGTGGTGAGTATCGCCTCCGTCGGAATATTCCCGATCAATTCATCTCCTGCAAAGGGACAGCCCCCGAGTCCCGTAAGTGCTCCGTCAAAGCGTCTGCAACCCGCTTCGTATGCGGCGAGAACTTTTTCGGCAGCGCGATCTGGCCGGCTGTGCAGATGCACGCCGATTTCGACGCCTGCGACCGCTGTTTGTGCTGCTTTGTAAACGGCCGCTACGTCTTGCGCGGAGGCAGTTCCCACCGTGTCCGCTAGCGAAATCGTTCGCACTCCGATGTCTTTCAGCCACACCACGGTTTCTTCGACGATTTCCGGGCCCCACGGCTCGTCGTATGGATTTCCAAATGCCATCGAAACATAAATCACAAGGCGCTTCCCGGCAGCTTTCGTATCGCGTTGAAGGTTTTGAACCAGGTCACGCGATTCAGCTCGTGACATATTGGCATTCGCACGCCGAAAGTATGCCGAAATCGAGTAAGGATAACCGATCGTCGTAACTCCCGGAGTGGCGAGCGCCCGCTCCAAGCCCTGCGCGTTTACAACGATCCCGATAATTTCCGGCGATTCGCCTGATGGCGATTTCGCGTGGTTCAACTGCTTCATCACAGCTTCACTATCGGCCATCTGCGGTACGTGCTTCGGGGAAACGAAACTCACGGCATCAATATTCCGGAATCCGAGCGAAACCAGGCTGCGCAAATATTTTACTTTTTCGTCCGTCGGAATAATCTGGCGCAATCCCTGCCACGCATCGCGCGGACACTCGATAATCGTTACCTCGCCTGCGTTAGTCGTCCCGTTGTTCGACGGATGATTCAATTGCACTCCTTAGGTTTGCAGAACGCCGGTCTTAAACTCGGCGACGTGCGGATTCAGCGCAGTTGCTTCGAGCGATTCGATCAGAGCTTCTCGGGTGTGCGCGGGATCTATGATCGCGTCCACCCACAGGCGAGCAGCGGCATAGCGCGGATCGGTCTGATGCTCGTACGTCGCGCGCACGGATTCGTGCAGTTCCTTCTTGTCCGCATCCGTGAGCTTCTTTCCCTCACGTTCAAGTTGCTTGATTTTTATTTCTACCAGCGTGCTTGCCGCAGAATCGCCGCTCATCACCGCGTACCTCGCTGAAGGCCATGCGAAGATAAAACGGGGATCGTAGGCCTTCCCGCACATCGCGTAATGGCCCGCCCCAAAGCTTCCGCCGCAAATCACAGCGATTTTTGGGACCACGCTATTCGCGACGGCGTTGACCATCTTTGCTCCCGCGCGAATAATCCCGCTCCACTCGGCTTCCTTGCCGACCATGAATCCGTTTACATCGTGCAAGAATATCAGCGGGATTAAATTCTGATTGCAGTCGAGAATGAACCTCGCCGCCTTATCAGCCGATTCAGTGTAGATCACGCCACCAAACTCGATCCGTTTCTGGCCGGTGCCGGGAACGGTTACTGCGACATGTTTCTTCTGGTTGGCCACAATTCCCACAGCCCAGCCGCCAATTCGAGCGAAGCCGCACAGAACGGTTTGACCATACTCAGCGCGATATTCCTCGAATTCGCTGCCGTCGACGATGCGCGCGATGATCTCCCGCATGTCGTACTGCTTAGCAGGATTCGAAGAGAACATTCCGTAGATTTCTTCGCAGGGATACGCCGGAGGTTTCGCGGCCTTATGGTCGAACGGGGCTGCGGGGTGATGTCCGATCTTATCGACCAGCGCGCGAATTCGCTTTAGGCAAGCGTCGTCGTCCGGTT
>Ga0210388_10003307_pt1 | contig 12642 bp, 1 predicted proteins | sample IncBWC19OmetaG_FD_155485 | JGI IMG/M metagenome (GOLD analysis project Ga0210388, IMG submission 155485) | Forest soil microbial communities from Barre Woods Harvard Forest LTER site, Petersham, Massachusetts, United States - Inc-BW-C-19-O ... | reverse complement strand
ACCGTGCTTGTCAGCAATGTTCCGCCCGTTGCCACTCCTGATAATTATTCCATCACCGAAAACACGACCAACACCTTGAGTCCGCTGGTCAATGACGCCGTCCATACGCCCGGCGGTGTGTTGAGCATCATCAGCGTGGTACCGACAAATGGCACAGCGACGATTTCCGGAACCAATGTCATCTTTACCCCGACGCTGAACTTCCTGGGCATGGCAACCATCGGCTACTCGGTCATCGATGGCATCGGCGGCACCAACTCGTCCCTGATCACGGTCCTCGTGACGAACATCCCGCCGCTGGCGAATCCTGACAGCTACTCCATCGCGGAAAACACCACCAACACCTTGAGCCCGTTGGTGAACGACGTCGTCCGAACGTCCGGTGGCGTATTGAGCATCATCGGTGTTTCGCCGACGAACGGCACGGCGACAATCTCTGGAACCAATGTCATCTTTACCCCGACGCTAAATTTCCATGGCTCGGCGACCATCGGGTACACAATTACCGACGGCATCGGCGGCACCAATTCGTCCGTGGTTACCGTCCTGGTGACAAATGTTCCCCCGCTGGCGAATCCCGACAGTTATTCAATTGCGGAAAATACGACCAACACGTTGAATCCGTTGGTCAACGACATCGTCCACACGCCCGGCGGCACTTTGACCATCATTGGCGTTTCGCCAACCAACGGCACGGCCACGATTTCAGGAACGAACGTCGTCTTCACACCGACGCTGAATTTCCTTGGTACGGCGACCATCGGTTATACCATCACCGACGGCATCGGCGGTACCAACACGTCCCTGATCACCGTTCTCGTTACGAATGTTCCGCCCGTCGCCAATCCCGACAATTATTCGATTGCGGAGAATACAACGAACACCTTGAGTCCGCTGGTGAACGACGTTTTGAGAACGCCTGGTGGCACATTGAGCATCATCGGCGTTTCGCCGACCAACGGCACGGCCATGATTTCAGGAACGAACGTCGTCTTCACGCCGACACTCAACTTCCTTGGCACGGCGACCATCGGTTACACAATCACTGACGGCATCGGCGGCACCAACTCGTCTTTGATCACCGTTGTCGTGACGAATGTTCCGCCTGTCGCCAATCCCGACAGTTATTCGATTGCGGAGAATACCACGAACACCTTGAGTCCGCTCGTGAACGACATTTTGAAAACGCCCGGCGGCGTATTGAGTATCATCGGCGTTTCGCCGACCAACGGCACGGTCACGATTTCTGGAACGAACGTCATGTTTACACCGACGCTTAACTTCCTTGGCACGGCAACCATCGGCTACACCATCATCGATGGCATCGGCGGAACCAATACATCCTTGATTACTGTTCTCGTGACGAATGTCCCACCGGTGGCGAATCCGGATAGCTATTCCGTCGCCGAAAACACCACGAACACCCTGAGTCCGTTGGTCAACGATGTCGTTCGCTTGCCCGGCGGTGTGTTAAGCATCATCGGTGTCTCGCCGACGAATGGCACAGCCACAATCTCTGGAACCAATGTCATCTTTACCCCGTCACTCAACTTCCTCGGTACGGCGACCATCGGCTACACGATTACCGACGGCATCGGCGGCACCAACTCGTCCTTGATTACAGTCCTCGTGACAAACATTCCGCCGTTGGCAAATCCCGACAGCTATTCCATCTCGGAAAACACGACCAACACCTTGAGTCCGTTGGTCAACGATGTCGTCCGTACCTCCGGCGGTGTATTGAGCATCATCGGCGTTTCGCCGACCAATGGCACGGCGGCAATCTCCGGAACCAATGTCATCTTTACGCCAACGCTTGATTTCCTTGGCACGGCGACCATCGGTTACACGATCACGGATGGCATCGGCGGCACCAACTCGTCGGTCATCACCGTGCTCGTCAGCAATGTTCCGCCCGTTGCCAATCCCGATGTTTATTCCATCACCGAAAACACCACGAACCTCTTCGCCGTGCTCACGAACGATATAGTGGTCACCACCGGCGGCACGTTGCAGATCACCAGCGCGACCACGACCAACGGGGCCGTCGCCATCCTCGGCGGCACAAACCTGTCCTATATCCCGGGAACGAATTTCCTCGGTACGAATGTCATCAACTACACCATCACCGACGGCATTGGTGGAACGAATTCGACATTTGTCACAGTCGTCGTGACGAACATCCCGCCGCTGGCGAATCCTGACAGCTATGCCATCACCGAAAACACGACCAACACCTTGAGTCCGCTGGTCAATGATTCCGTGCAAACACCCGGCGGCACACTTTCAATCATTTCGGTTTCACCGACAAACGGTACCGCGACAATCTCGGGAACCAATGTCATCTTTACGCCGACGCCGAACTTCCTCGGTACCGCGACCATCGGTTACATGATCACTGACGGCATTGGTGGCACCAACTCGTCCTTGATTACCGTCGTCGTGACGAACGTTCCCCCGCTGGCGAACCCTGACAGCTCTTCCATCGCGGAAAACACGACCAACGTGTTGAGTCCGCTGGTGAACGATGTGTTGAAGACGCCTGGCGGCACATTGAGCATCATCAGTGTTTCGCCGACGAACGGCACGGCAACGATTTCGGGCACGAACGTCACCTTCGCCCCTGCGTTGAATTTCCTTGGTGCCGCGACCATCGGTTACACGATCACCGACGGCATCGGCGGAACCAACATATCCTTGATCACCGTCCTGGTGACGAATGTCCCGCCGTTGGCGAATCTCGACAGCTATTCCGTCACGGAAAACACGACCAACACATTGAGCCCGCTGGTGAATGATGTTTTGAAGACGCCTGGAGGTGTGTTGAGCATCATCGGCGTGTCGCCGACCAACGGCACGGCGACCATCTCCGGAACCAATGTCGTCTTTACACCGACACTCAACTTCCTTGGTACGGCGACCATCGGCTACACGATCACCGACGGCATCGGTGGCACGAGTTCGTCCGTCATCGCTGTGCTCGTGACCAACCTTCCGCCCATCGCCAACCCAGACGCCTACATCATGGCGGAAAACACCACCAACACGGTGGCGCCGCTGGTGAATGATGTCGTCCGCACACCCGGCGGCGTGTTGAGCATCATCGGAGTTTCGCCGACGAATGGTGTCGCGAACATTTTAAACGGCACGAACGTCATGTTCATTCCGACCATCGGCTTTGTCGGCATCGCGACCATCGGCTATACGATTACCGACGGCCTCGGTGGCACGAATTCGTCCGTCATCAGCATCAGTGTGACGAACCAGTTACCCATCGCGCTCCCGCAAAGCTTGTCCACCACGGAAAACACGGCCTTGCCCGTCACGCTCACTGGCTTCGACCCGGCTGCCGGCGCGCTCACCTTCATCATTATGAGTTCGCCTGCGCACGGCACGCTCACCGGCCTGAACACGAACACCGGGGCGGTCACTTACACGCCCGCGAATAATTTCACCGGCGCGGATGCGTTCGTGTTCCGCGTCAACAACGGTTATAACAACAGCTCGAATGCGACCATAACCGTTGCCGTTACCCCGCTCGCCGATCTGCTCGTGCAGCAATCCGGCCCGGTCTCCGGTGTGGCTGGTTCCAACCTGGTTTTCACCGTGGCCGTCACCAACCTCGGCCCGGCCGCCGCGACGAACATGGTCGTGACGAACCAGATTGATTCCAACTGGACTTTCGTGAGCGCCAGCAGCGGCGGCAGCACGAATGGAAACCTCGTGACGTGGACCATCCCGTTCCTGCCCGCCAACGGCAAAACGAACCTGATCGTGACGCTATTCGCGGTTGAGGGCGGTGTGCTCACCAACATCGCGTCGGGGATTTCCATCACGCCCGATTTGGATTCCACGAACAACAACGGCACGTTGACCAATGCGCAGGTCGTCACGACTGTTTCCGCGCTGGCTGACGTCGCGGTGTTCAAATCCGGGGACACCAACGTTCTCGCCAACGGCACGGCGAACTACACCATCGTGGCCACGAACGCCGGTCCGTCCACCGCCAGTAATGTTGTCGTGTTCGACAGTCTGCCCGTCGGTGCGACCTTGCAGACGGCCTCGGGAAATTACACCGTCAGTAATAACTTCGTGGTCTGGAACGCCGCGACCTTGCCCGGCGGCACGGCCACGAACTTTACCGTCGCGCTCACTGCGCCCGCGAGTGGTACGCTGACGAACATTGCGTTCAGCGTGTCTACGACACCGGATCCCGGCACGAACAACAACAACGGCACGTCCTCCAATTCGATAGCCCGCACCCCGGTCACGCCGGTGGCCGACCTGGCAATCGGTAAATCCGGCGTCGCGGCAGGTGTGTTGAATTCCAATTTCAGTTATACGATTTCCGTCACCAACCTTGGTCCGTCCTCGACCGCGAACTTTGTGGTCACTGACAGCCTGCCGGCCGGAATCGTTTTCGTCGGCTCGGCTCCCGCTACAACGACGAACACCGCGAACCAGGTCATCTGGACCAATTCCGCGCCGCTCGCTGCGAACGCGACGACAAATTACACGCTCACCGTCAAAGCCATGACGCACGCGGTGTTCACTAATATTGCCACCGTCGGCGGCCCGACTCTCGACCCGACCCCGACGAACAATACGAGTACGCCGGTGGTCACCGGCATCACAAATCGTCCGCCGATTGCAGTGAATGATTCCGCCAGCACTGCGCGTCAGGTGCCGGTTACAATTCCGGTATTGGTCAACGACAGTGATCCTGATGGCGACACGCTCGCAATCGTTTCCGTCGCGCCGACGAATGGCATCGCGGTTATCAGCGGCACGAACATCGTCTTCACACCGACGAATGCCACGCCCGGCACGGATATCTTCGGTTACACCATTACCGATGGCTTTGGTGGTACGAACTCCGCACTGGTGACGGTGACCGTCACCAATCGTCCACCGGTTGCAGTGAATGATTCCGCCAGCACCGCACGTCAGGTGGCGGTAACGATTCCGGTATTGGGGAACGACACCGATCCCGATGGTGACGCGCTCACAATCGTTTCCGTCGCGCCGACCAATGGCATCGCCGTCATCAGCGGCACGAATATCGTCTTCACGCCGACGAACGCCGCGCCCGGTACGGATGTTTTCGGTTACACCATCACCGACGGCTTTGGTGGTACGAACTCCGCATTGGTATTCGTGACGGTTACAAATCGTCCGCCGCTTGCGGTGAATGATTCCGCCAGCAGTGCGCGCCATTTGGCAGTGACCATCCCTGTTCTGGTCAATGACAGCGACCCTGATGGTGACGCTCTAACCATTGTTTCCGTCGCGCCGACCAACGGCATCGCGGTCATCAGTGGCACGAACATCGTCTTCACCCCGACCAATGCCACGCCCGGTACGGATGTGTTCGGATACACGATCACTGATGGCTTTGGCGGCACGAACTCCGCACTGGTATTCGTGACGGTCACGAATCGTCCGCCGGTTGCAGTGAATGATTCTGCGTCCGCCGCCCGTCAGGGGGCTGTGACGATCCCGGTTCTGGTCAACGACAGCGATCTTGATGGCGACACGCTCACAATCATTTCCGTCGCGCCGACGAATGGCATCGCGGTCATCAGTGGCACGAACATCGTCTTCACGCCAACGAATACTACGCCCGGCACGGATGTGTTCGGTTATACCATCACCGACGGATTCGGCGGTACGAACTCCGCGCTCGTGACGGTGACGGTGACAAACCGTCCGCCGATCGCGAACAGCCAGAGCGACTCGACCACCTATAATACCGGAGTCAACATCACGCTCACCGGCAGCGATCCGGACAACGACCCGATCACGTTTGCGCTCGTCACGCCGCCTGCCGGTGGTGTGTTGAGCGGCTTGAACACCAACACCGGCGCGGTGACCTATACGCCAACAAATAATTTCAGTGGCGTAGACACGTTCACGTTCCTCGTCAATGACGGCATGGTGAACAGTACGAATGCGACCGTGAGCATCACCGTCGGCAACCCGGTGATGGCGGACCTGGCGGTGTTCAAGATCGGTCCCACCAACGGTGTCGCCGGTTCGAACCTGGTCTATACGATCACCGTTACGAATCTCGGCCCGAACAATGCCACGAACGTGCTGGTGCAGGATGACCTGCCCGCCGGCTTCTCGCTGGTCGGTGCGACACCGGCAGGGGCGACGCTGGTCAGCAATGTCGTGAACTGGCCGGCGTTCAATCTGGCTGCTAACGCCAGGACGAACCTGACGGTAACGGCGCTCTCGCTCAATGGCGGCGTATTCACGAACATCGCGACCGCGACATCCGACGCGGTTGACACGAATGCGGTCAACAACAATGGCACCTCCACCAATTCGCAGGTCGTCACGACCGTTTCCGCGCTGGCCGACGTCGCGGTGTTCAAGTCCGGGGACACCAACGTCCTTGCCAATGGCACGGCTAATTACACCATCCTGGCCACGAATGCCGGCCCGTCCACCGCGAGTAACGTCGTCGTGTTCGACAAGCTGCCCGCTGGTGCGACCTTGCAGACGGTGTCGGGAAATTATTCCATCAGCAATAACTTTATCGTGTGGGATGCTGCAACCCTCCCCGGCGGCGCGACCACGAACTTCACCGTCGCGCTCATTGCGCCCGCGAGCGGCACACTGACGAACATTGCGTTCAGTGTATCTACCACGCCGGATCCGAGCACAAATAACAACAACGGCACGTCCTCCAATTCCATCGCCCGCACCCCGGTCACGCCGGTGGCTGATCTGGCGGTTGGAAAATCGGGCGTGGCGGCGGGTGTTTTGAATTTCAATTTCAGTTACACGATTTCCGTCACCAACTTCGGTCCGTCCTCCACCGCGAACTTCGTGGTCACCGACACCCTGCCTGCCGGCCTCGTCTTTGTAAGTTCGCTTCCATCCGCGACAACGAACGCCGCAAATCAGGTCATCTGGACCAATTCTGCGCCGCTCGCTGCGAACGCGACGACAAATTACACGCTCACCGTCAAAGCCGTGACGCGCGCGGTGTTCACTAATATTGCCACCGTCGGGGGTCCGACCCTCGACCCGACGCCGACAAATAATGTCAGCGGACCCGTGGTCACCAGTATCACGAATCGCCCGCCGGTCGCCGTGAATGATTTCGCGAGCACCGCGCGTCAGGTGGCTGTAACAATTCCGGTGCTGGCCAATGACAGTGATCCGGATGGTGACCCGCTCACAATTGTTTCCATCGCGCCGACCAATGGCATCGCCGCTATCAGCGGCACGAACATCGTCTTCATACCGACGAATGCCGCGCCTGGCACAGATATTTTCGGTTACACCATCACCGATGGCTTTGGTGGTACGAACTCTGCGCTCGTTACCGTGACGGTCACCAATCGTCCACCGGTTGCGGTGAATGATTCCGCCAGCACCGCGCGCCAGGTGGCTGTGACGATTCCGGTTTTGGCCAACGACAGCGATCCGGATGGTGATGCGCTCACAATCGTTTCCGTCGCCCCGACCAATGGCATCGCCGTCATCAGCGGCACGAACATCGTCTTCACGCCGACGAACGCCGCGCCTGGAACAGATATCTTCGGTTACACCATTACCGATGGCTTTGGTGGTACGAACTCCGCACTGGTATTCGTGACGGTCACCAATCGTCCTCCAGTCGCGGTTAATGATTTCGCCAGCGCCGCGCGCCATCTGGCCGTGACCATTCCGGTTTTGGCCAATGACAGCGATCCAGATGACGACATGTTGACGATTGTTTCCGGCGCGCCGACCAACGGCATCGCCGTTATCAGTGGCACCAATATTGTCTTCACGCCGACGAATGCCACACCCGGCACGGATGTCTTCGGTTACACCATTGCCGACGGCTTTGGTGGCACAAACTCCGCCCTGGTATTCGTGACAGTCACGAATCGTCCGCCGGTTGCGGTGAATGATTCCGCCAGCACACCGAAAAACGTCGCGGTCACCATCCCGGTTCTGGCCAACGACAGTGATCCCGATGGCGACGCTTTGACGATTGTGTCCGTCGCGCCGACCAACGGCACAGCCGTCATCAATGGCACCAATATCGTGTTCACCCCGGCGACGAATTTCACCGGCACGGCAACTGCCGGTTACATCATCACCGACGGATTCGGCGGTACAAACTCCGCGCTCATTTTTGTGACGGTCACCAATCGTCCGCCGGTGGCGAACAGCCAGGGGGTCTCGACCACCTTTAACACCGCCGTCGGCATCACGCTCTCTGGCAGCGATCCGGACAACGACCCGATCACGTTTGCGCTCGTCTCGTCGCCTGCCGGTGGTGTATTGACCGGCTTGAATACAAACACCGGTGCGGTGACCTATACGCCCACGAATAATTTCAGCGGCGTGGACACGTTCACGTTCCTCGTCAATGACGGCACGGTGAATAGTACGAATGCGACCGTGACCATCACCGTCGGCAATCCGGTGATGGCGGACCTGGCCGTGTTCAAGACCGGCCCCGCGACCGGCACGGCCGGATCTAATCTGGTTTACACGATCACCGTCACGAACCTTGGCCCGAACACGGCCACGAACGTGTTGGTACAAGACGACCTGCCTGCGGGCTTCTCGCTGGTCAGCGCCACACCCTCGGGCGCGACGCTCGTCAGCAATATCGTGAACTGGCCGGCGTTCAAACTGGCCGGGCACACGAAGACGAATTTCACCGTCACCGCGCTCTCGCTCGAGGGCGGCGTATTCACAAACTTTGCGACCGCAACGTCTGATGCGCTTGACACGAACGTCGTCAACAACAACGGCACTTCCACCAATTCGCAGGTCCGCACCACAGTCACCGCGCTCGCCGATGTGCAGGTGTTCAAGACCGGCGGCACGAACGTGATGGCCGGCGCCATCTTGAACTACACCATCACCGCGACGAATGCCGGGCCGTCCACCGCCTCGAACGTCGTGGTGCAGGACCAGCTCCCCGCCGGCTCGACCTTCCAGAGCGCGGGCGGCAGCTATACCATGACGAACAATGTCGTCTACTGGGCGGCAATGACCCTGACGAACGGTGCGTCGGTGAACTTCTCCATCGCGCTGACCGCGCCCGCCAGCGGCTCGTTCACGAACATCGCCCTGTCCACCAGCCCGACGCCCGATCCTAATCCGACGAACAACAACGGTACACTCGGCAAATCGCGCGTGTCCACGAAGGTGGTTCCCGCCGCCGACCTCGTGGTGCTGGTGTTTGGCCCGCCGAACGCCGTCGTCGGCAGCAACTTCGTGTACAGCCTGATCGTCAGCAACGCCGGTCCGGACGTCTCGTCCAACGTGGTCGCGAGCGACGCGTTGCCTGCCGGATTCAATTTCGTCAGTGCATCGTCCGGTGGCAAAAACACCAATGGCATTGTTACCTGGCCGCTGGTCAAGGCGCTGGCGGTCGGCGCAACGACCAACTACACCATCACCGTCGACTCGCCGCTGGTCGGCTTGTTCACAAACTTGGGTTCGGCCGTCTCTAGCACGTTCGACCCGGATCCGACGAACAACACCGGTGTCCTGCCGTCCGCGAAGGTGCTGACGCAGATCTCGTTCGCCCAATTCACGTGGCTCGCGGGCGCACCGGTCTTCAATCCGCAGACCGGCCTCTATGAGGAAACTGTGACCATCACCAACACCGGCAACGGCACCGTCGCCGGCTTCCAGCTCTACGTCACCATGCTCACGCCCAACGTGTATCTGTGGAACGCCACCGGCACCAACGGCGGCACGCCATACGTGCAATACAGCTTCCCGCTCGACCCGTCGAACTCGGTCGCCATGATCCTGGAGTTCTACGACCCGAACCGCGTGGTGTTCTCCAACACCTTGAGCATCGTTCCCGTCATTCCGGCGAACAACCCGGATGCCGCGACCAATGACTCGGTGGCGGTGAGCACCGTCTTCACCGACACGCGCAGCGGCACCACCCGCTTCGTGATCGAGTTCGCCTCCGTGCCGGGCTCGACCTACACCATCATTTACAGCGACGATCTGGTCACCTGGAAAGTCGCCACGCCGAGCGTGACCGCCAGCGCAAACGTCACGCAATGGTATGACGACGGCCCGCCCAAGACGGACGCCGAACCTGCATCCGTTGGCAGCCGGTTCTATCGCATCATCAAGAACAACTGATTTGACATGAAGAAAACACCCATCTGCTGGAAGATTTCGGCGACCGGCGCCTTGATTTTGGCAACCGTCGTCTCGGCCGAACAGGGCCGCAATGAATCGGGCCAAAAAATTGTAATTCAACCACCGGACCAGCAATCTTTTCTGGACTCGACCAACCGCGTGACCGTCTCGCTGCGGATGGGTTTCAATATCAAGGGCGGTTTCCGGGGCACCGGCAGCACCTTCGCCCCCGGCGCGCCGCTTTCGAGTCCGCAATACACCTCCCGCGGCGACCGGTATAACTACGACGACGGCTACGTCCTGCCCGACAAAACCCGCAGCAAGGACGGTTACACCTGGTATTGGGGCTACGACAATGCCAATCAGGTCGATGCCGCGAACAACACCATCGCTTTTCAAAAAACCTCCGCGACCGGTCTGCCGAAGGGTGGGGAAGGGGACGACACACCCAATTACGGCGTCGATGTCGCCTACGACTATCTGCTTCACAAGGATGACGACCATCATCTTTATTACGGAGTTGAAGTCGGTGCGAACTGGATGCCCATCTCCTTCGGAGGCGACGGAAGATACAACCTTTCGCTCTCGCAAACGACCGATACCTATGGCTACACGCCCGGCACCACGCCACCCGGCTACCTCTCCGGCAATTTGCCCTATCAGGGCAGCTATCAAGGCCCGGGATTCGTGCTGAATTACCCGCGCGTCGGCTCTTCGACCGTGCCGGCCGGCAGCGCCACACTGCTGGTGCAGCAGGATTTTGATTCCGACCTCTGGGGCTTCCGCCTCGGACCATATGTGGACTACATGCCGACCACCAACCTGGACCTCCACGTCTCCGGCGGCTTCGCGATGGGTATTCTTACCGCGAACGCCTCCTGGAAGGAAACCCTCATACCGAATGGCGGCGGGGTGACCACCTCCTTGAGCGGCAGCGGCAACGACGTCGGCTGGCTCGGCGGATTCTATGTCGGCGTGGATGCCGAATACCGGATCAATAACCGTTGGTCCGCCCTCGCCGGCGTGCAGTTCCAGGACATTGGCGATTACAACCACAACTTCGGCGGCCGCACCGTGGAACTGGACCTCGACCAGTCCGTCTTTGTGAACGTCGGCATCAGCTACAGTTTCTAATTTTTTATTTATATTGGATAAGTTCAAATTGTTCGTATCTGTTTTCCTTGGACCCAAAAGCCGGGATCCAAATTTTTGGTCGGATTTAGTCGGATTTACCCTGCTTCACTTGGCTGGCACGGGGATTTTGGCTCGAAAATTGGGTTCGTTTTTTTGGACACTTATGCACTTTCATTGGCTTTTTCTTAAAAAAATCGGGTTCGTTTCGTAATTTTAATGTTCCTAAACCGCCCATCCCCCGGCCTTCGCTTCCTTCGTCTTCTTCGCGCGAAAAATTTTTCCCGCGTTAAACGAACATAAGCGAATTTATGTGAACATAGGCGTAGATTCTTCATTGCCCGTTGGTGCGTGCCCGTCAGGCTCGGACCGCCGGCGGGCGGGATGGATTGCCGATTCGCGACATTCCACCCCGGCACCCGCGCCGCTTCGCAGCACGTGCCAGCTCCTATCCTCCGGCACCAAGTTGGTGCCTATGTCAAAGAACAACCGCAAATCCGCAATCCACAATCGCCATTATATCACGCCCCCGCCAAACTACCCGTTGCGCCGCGCATCCGATTTTCAATTATTTTTTCCAGCGCAAATCCTTGTGCCAGCTTGTTCACTATAGTTTTAACGACGGTGGAAGGCACAACCGGAGATTAGCCCGGCACGAAGTGTCTGGTATCGCGCAAAAAGAATATCCATCCTGAAAGGACGGCTGAAGACGCACAAAAATTTTCGGCGGGAGGGACGACGTGCCGCCGTCCCCAATTTACCAGCCCCGTTCAGGGGCGAAATATTTTCGCCCGGTGGGTGGAAGGGGATCTTGTTCTTAAATTACTTTCTGTAGCCGTGGACGTTAGTCCGCGCCATCTGAGATCCAAAGTTGCCGCCGTCACCATCCATTAGAGGAAAAACCTCAACGCTGCTGCCAATAAAACGGACGACGATGCAGATGCATCACGCGCTAAGCCTCTGCATGCCAAAACAGTCACACCACAATCACTCCGCCACCAGCGCTTTCCACTGCGCCAGCACCCTCGACGACGGCCGTAAGTTCGCGATGAATTTCTTGTAATACTCCGCAAACGTTCCCGGCGCCAACCGTCCATTAAAAGAAAAACCTTAACGCTGCTGCCAGTAAAACGGACGGCGATGCAGGTGAATTATTTTAAACGGAGGATAAAAACATCTACCCGCATTGCAAGGTATCAATGCGGGTAGATGGATTTTATAGATCACCGGCCATTTTGTCGAGTCTGTAATTCCAAAGCGGTGCGGTGCTGCATATATCCCCGCATCTGAAAACCAGCTCCGTTACGGGCGAAATATTTGTAGAAACCAAACCGCAAATAAATTCAAGCCCCGTCCAGGGGCGGCATATTTTCGCCGGGTGGG
>Ga0210388_10003306_pt1 | contig 12642 bp, 9 predicted proteins | sample IncBWC19OmetaG_FD_155485 | JGI IMG/M metagenome (GOLD analysis project Ga0210388, IMG submission 155485) | Forest soil microbial communities from Barre Woods Harvard Forest LTER site, Petersham, Massachusetts, United States - Inc-BW-C-19-O ... | reverse complement strand
GTTCCAGCCTCCTTGCTACAAGGTCGCCTCGGCGTCGCTGACCGACATTCCGCTGCTCAAGAAGATGCGCTCGACCGGACGGCCGCTCATCATCTCGACCGGCATGTCGACCACCGAGGAGATCGCCGCCGGGGTCGAGGCAGTGGGGCGCAAAGACCTGCTGATCGCCCACGCCACCTCCTCCTACCCCTGCCCGCCCGAGCACCTGAACCTCAACATGATCAACACCCTGAAGGCTGAATATCCCGACTGCCCGATCGGCTACTCGGGCCACGAGGTCGGCCTGGCCCCGACCTGGGCGGCGGTCACGCTGGGAGCAACGTTCGTGGAACGCCACATCACCCTCGATCGCGCGATGTGGGGGAGCGACCAGGCCGGCAGCGTCGAGATCGGCGGTCTCCTGCGGCTGGTGGCCAACATCCGCGACATCGAGCGATCGCTCGGCGACGGCGTGAAGCGGATCTACGAGGGCGAGCTCGCCGCGCGGAAGAAGCTCCGCCGCGTGGTCGACGCCACCGCACCCTCCACGAACTGACGGGCGCCGCGTGCAGACGCCCCACGCGGTCGCCGTCTGGCGGGTGCTGTCGCCGGTCCTGATCGTCCTCGGGGCCGCGGTCCTGATCGCGCTCGAACGGCACCGCCCCTACCGGGCCGGACAGTCTTTCTTGCGCAGGGGGTTCTGGACCGATCTGCTCGGCTACACCTTCTTCCAGAGCTACGCCCTCGGCTTCGTCATCACCCGGCTCTCGGCCTTCATCGGGGGCGCCACCGGGCTGCCGCGCCTCCACCTGCTGGCCGCCTGGCCGATCTGGCTCCAGGTCCTCTTCTTCGTGGTGACGCACGATCTCTACATCTATCTCTTCCACCGCCTGCAGCACCGCTCGCCCACGCTCTGGCGGCTGCACGAGGCGCACCACGCCACCACCGACGTCGACTGGCTGTCGGGGTCGCGCTCGCACGCCTTCGAGATTCTGATCAACCAGTCGATCGAGTTCATCCCCATCGCGCTCCTGGGAGGCGCGCCCGAGGTGGCGCTCATCAAGGTGACCATCGACGCCCTGTGGGGGATGTACATCCACGCCAACGTCGACGTCCGCAGCGGGCGGCTGCAGCGGCTGCTCAACGGACCGGAGATGCACCGCTGGCACCACGCGATCGAGATCCGCGACGGCGTGAACTTCTCGACCAAATTCGCCGTCTGGGACTGGCTCTTCGGCACTGCCCACCTGCCGCCAGGCAAGCCGCGTGGTTACGGGATCAGCGAACCCTTCCCCTCGGGCTACCTGCGCCAGCAGCTGCATCTGTTTCTCCCGCGGCCCTTGTGAGCTCACGCCGATCCCCCGGGCGCGTCCTGCCGGCGCTGACCCGGTTGGCCCTTCTGGCCGCCGCGCTCTACGGCCTCTCGCGCCTCATCCACGGCCACGACCTCACCCAGGCTCTGGGCCTCATCCGCCAGGTGGGCTGGCCCCTGGCGCTCGTGCTGTTGCCGACGCTCATCGCGATGGGCCTCGACGTCACCGGTTGGCAGCTCATTCTCGGGGCGCTCGGCGCCTCCGTCCGCTGGCGATCGCTGTTCGAGCTGCGGCTCTCCGTCGAGGCGCTGGTGCTCCTGCTGCCTGGCGGCTCCGTCGCCGGCGAGCCGGCCAAGGCGGCGCTCCTGACCCGTCGGACGAGCACCTCGCTGCCGCACGCCGTCGCCAGCCTGGCGTTGACGAAGGCGTATCTGGTCCTGACCGACGGCTTCTATCTGACCATCGCGGCGGGCTGGGCGGCGGCCGATGTCCTGCTCAACCGAGAGCACGCGACCCCGCTTCCCGCGCGGGCGGCCGCCATTTCGGCGGTGGCGATGACACTCGTCGGACTGGGGCTCTTCGCGCTGTTGCACCGGGCTTCGCTGGCGACCCGGCTCGCCCGGGCGCTGCAACGCATCCCCTCCCGGCGCCTTCGCCGTTGGATCGTGGAGCGGGAGCGGAGCTTCCACGACGTCGACGCCACCGCCATCGCCTTCTTCTCGGCGCGCCCGCGCACCAAGGGCGCCGTCTTCGTCGCTTTCCTTCTCGAGTGGCTGGTGGAAGGGGCCGAGACCCTCCTCATCGTTCGCTGCCTCCGTCTGCCGCTGCCGCTCGGCCCCATCCTGGCCATGGATGCACTGGGCTCGCTCCTCCGGGTGGTCGTCTTCTTCGTCCCCGCCGGTCTCGGCGTTCAGGACGCGACGCTCATCTTGCTCCTCGCCGCTCTGGGGGTCCCCAATCCCGTCGCCGCCGGGACGGCCCTGGTCCTGGTGAAGCGAGCCAAGGAGGCCTTCTGGATCGCCTCCGGCACAGCGCTCCTCTTCGCCAGGAGGCGCCCGGACACTTCCGAGAACGCTCTTCATTGATCAACTGTCATTGAACCGTTTGCTCCCCGTGCCTTGGCGCCATTCTCGTTGCGGCAACGGCACGATCAGTTTGCGCGCCGCCTAGTAGAAACCGTGTATGAACAATGACAGATGCTCGAAGCGGACCCGGCAGGGGCTCGATTCGAAGATCGCACGGCCGGACAGACGCCCGGCCAGATCTTCGAGGGTCGCCTGCGCGGCGTCGGTCCTCACCTGGCGATCGCCGCGGTCTACCTGTTGGTGCTGGCCCGTCTTGGTTTGAGCGGCCCCCTCCACTGGATCGTCGCCGCGATCTACGTCGCCAGCTGGATCTCACCGCCGCGCATCAGCAGCGTGCTCCTCGACGCGCTCCCCTTCGCGCTGTTCGGCGCGGCCTACGATCTTCTGCGAATCGCCCGTCGTTTCGTGGTGGCGCGCGGTGTGGAGGTCTGGAGACCTTACTGGTTCGACCTGGTCGTGTTTGGCGTCGGCCCCCCGCACAACCGGCGGACCCTCAACGAGCTCTTCGTTCAACACCACTGGCCCCTCGTCGATTTCATCACCGGTCTCGCCTATCTCTCCTACATCTACGCGGTCCTGGGATTCGCGGTGTTCCTGGCGCTGGTGGACCGGACGGCGGCCGGGGCCCGCCGCATCCGGGCGCTCGGGTGGACCTTCTTCGGCGTCAACGCGGCGGCCTCCCTGACCTATCTTCTCTTGCCGGTCGCCCCGCCCTGGTACGCCGCCAGCCACGGGTTCGGCCCGGTCGACCCGACCACCCCGGCCAGCCCCGCGGCGCTGGTCCGCTGGGACGAGCTGGTCGGCGTCCCCTACTTCCACCACTTCTACGCCCGCGCCTCCGACATCTTCGGATCGATGCCGTCGATGCATTGCGCCTACCCGATGATCCTCTTCCTGTTCGGGCTGGAGCTCCGGCGATGGCGCTTCATCGTGGCTCTCGGCGCGTTTCAGCTCTTGATGTGCTTCTCCGCGGTCTATCTGCAGCACCACTACGTCTCCGACGTCATCATCGGCATGCTCTACGCCCTGCTCGGCTACTCCGCCGAGCGGCTGCTCAGCGGGCGCGACGCGGTCCCTGCAGCGCCGTGAGCAGCGCCGGCGCCAGGATCAGCGCCGCCAGCAGGCAGGTGAGCTCGCCGAGGATCGCGGTGAGCCCGAAGGAGCGGATCCCGGCGTTCGACGACAGCAGCAGCGACGCGTAACCGACCGTCGTCGTCCACGAGCAGAGGACGACGGCGGCGCCGGTGGTGGCCAGGGCCGCCCGAACCGTGGAGGGGCCGCCCAGCCGTTCACGCGCCACCACGTTGACGGAATAGTCCACGCTGATCCCCAGCGTGATCGGCACCGCCACGAAGTCGAGGAAGTTCACCTTGAGCCCGACCAGCGCAGCCCCCGCGATCATGGTCGTGGTCCCGGCGGCGACGCAGGCGAAGGTGACCGCCGCGTGGCGCCCCCATCCGAGGACCACCAGCACGAACGCCGCCACGCCGAGGGCAGCGGCCAGCGTGGCGCGCGGTCCTGACCGCACGACCGCACGGAGGACGTCGGCAAAGACGAAGGCGCCGCCGCCGAGCGCCGTCCCCGGCGGCAGAGCGAGCGCGCGAACCTCGTCGACGAAGGTCAGCATGTCCCGTCCGTTCCAGCCGTCGAACCGGGAGGCCTGATTGGCGAACAGCAGATCCCCGCGGGCGCCGTTCCGCTCGACGTAGCGGCGCGCCAAGGGCTCGGGGATGTCCGCGGCCGTGATCGGACGCAGCTCGTCCGGGGGGCGGAGCCGCCTGGCGTCGGCGCCCAGGCCGTCACCCGCCTGATCGACCAGGCGGCGCAGCTCGTCGAGGATCGCCATTCTCCGAGGCTGCTCCGGCGGGATGAAGTCTTGCAGGGAGCCCACCTTCCGGAAAAGAGCGCGCGCCGGGCTGACACCGGGCTCGTCCTCCGCGTGGGCGCGCAGGACCTTTTCCACCGCCAGCGCCTCCGGTCTGCTGTCGGCGCCCACCATGAAACCGCCCACGAACTGGCGTCCGAACGCTTCGTCGATCCGGCTCATCCAGCGGCGGGCGTCGCTGGCGATTCCGCTGTCCGCGCGCAGGCGTTGCCAGTTGTATTCGAAGGGATCCGACGCCAGGTAGCGCAGGGTCAGCCCCAGGGCGACCACCACCAGCACGCCGCTGCCGATCAAGATTGGCCGCGGATCCGGAAAGGCCAGCCGCGCGAGCAGCCGGCCGAGCCCGGGCTCGCGGTCGATGCGCAGCTTTCCTGCCGCATCGAACCCCGACAGGAGGGCCGGCAGCACGGTGTACGCGCTGATCCAGCAGAAGACCATCCCGACGCCGCCGATGATCCCGAAGTCGCGGAATCCGCGAAAGTCGGTGATGATCAGCGAGGCGTAGGCGATGGCGGCCGCCAGGGCCGCGGCGACGGTTCCGGTGAACGAGCCGCCGAGGGCCCGCGCCAGGGCCTCCGGAGAGGAGCGCGGGCGCCGCCGCTCTTCCAGATAGCGCGCCAGCACGATGATCCCGAAGTTGATCCCGTTGCCGACGACGATCGACGAGAGAAACGCCGTCACGCTGTTGAGGTGTCCGATGGTCAGACGGACCACCCCGAAGGTCGCCAGCGTCCCGACCGCCAGCGAGCCGAGCAGCGCCGCCAACGCCGCTGTCGAGCGGAAATAGAGGCGGAGCGAGGCCCCCACCACCAGCACCGTCAGGAGCAGGGCCAGCGACATTCCGTCCAGGATGGCGCGGTGCTCGGCGACGGCGATGACGACATCCTCGGTCATCCCGAACGAGACGCCCGGCCCGGCCGCCCGAGAGGCGCCGTCGATTGCCGCTCCCAGCGCGGCGACCAGCCGCTCGCCTTGCGTGACGGATGCCGAAGGAAACGCGGCCTGAACGACCAGGACCTGGGTCCTGGCGTCCTTCGAGACCATCTCCCGCGGCTGAGCGGTCGCCTCGGCTTCGTCGAGCCGGCTTCGCAGCCTCCCGATCGTCTGGTCCTCCTCGGCTTTCTCCTGCGCGACGTCCCCTTCGTCGTCCAGGGAGACGTAGAGAGGGTTCGCCGCCAGATGCGCCCGACGGATCCGCGCCGACAGCACGTCTCGCGCCGCCTCCAGGTCCGCCAGAGGGGCGAACAGAAATCGATGCTCGGCGAGGTACCGGCGTCCGGCGCTGTCGTCCACCACCACGTCCGCCACCAGCGACCGATCGATCTGGCGAATGCGCGCGGCCAGCAGCTGCGCTCCCTTTTCGCGCAGCGCCGGGCTGTCGCTGGCCACCGCGCAGAGGACGAGCCCGAGTGAGGTCGTGCGACCCTCCAGGCTCTCGAGGTCGCGGACGGAACGCTCGTGCGCCGGCAGCAGGTTCGACCAATCGGCGCGCAGGGGGAGCGTCAGCGCCAGCGCGAGCCCGGCGACGGCGAGCAGGCCGGCGCCCCAGAGAATGCCGCGCCGCCGCCGCTCCACCCAGGCGGCGTACCGTTCGAAACGAAGCTCGGCGCCGTTCACCAGGACGCTCGCCAACGGCGGTAGAATGCGCCGGAATGTCTCGGCTGGCGAACCTCTGGCTGCTGCTGCGGTGCCGCGTGCTGACCGCTCTCACCTGGCTGGGACGGTTCGTGCTCGTGTTCGGGGCGCTCGGCCCGGTCTGGCTCTCCCGCCTCTTCGGGAGGCGCCGCCGAGCTCCCCGGCTCCCGGTCCCCTCGACGCGACGGGCGCGCATCCTCTTCATCGGAGGCACGATCAACCACACCACCCAGGTGCGTCAGATCGCCGCCGAGCTCCCCGAGTGCGAGCAGGCCTTCACCTGGTACTACGCCGACGGCGTCCTGGAGATTCTCCGGCGCCTCGGCAAGATGGAAACGACGGCGCTGGGGGACAAGCTGCGCGCGCGCTGTCTCGCACACCTCCAGGAACACGGCGCGCCGCTCGATCTCGGCGGCCAGAACGGCCCTTACGATCTGGCGATCACCTGCTCCGACCTCGCCGTGCCCCAGAACGTTCGCGGCCGCCCCCTGCTCCTGGTGCAAGAAGGGATGACCGATCCGGAGGATCTGGTCTTCCAGCTGGTCAAGACGTTCCGACTTCCCCCCTGGCTCACCACCACCTCGTCCGCGACCGGATTGAGCCACGCCTATGACCGTTTCTGTGTGGCCAGCGACGGCTACCGTGATCTCTTCGTCCGCAAGGGCGTACCACGCGAAAAGATCGTCGTGACCGGAATTCCCAACTTCGACAACTGCGACCGCTTTCTGAAAAACAGCTTTCCGCACCGGGGATATGTCCTCGTCTGCAGCTCCGACATTCGCGAGACCGCCCGCTGGGAGAACCGGCCGGCCTTCATCCGCGAGGTGGTCGGAATCGCCGCCGGAAGGCAGATCGTCTGGAAGCTCCACCCGAACGAGAACCCCGCCCGCGCCCGCGCCGAGCTGGCCTGGCTGGCCCCCGGGGCCCTGGTCTTCGACGCGGGCAGCGCCGAGGAGATGATCGCGAACTGCGACGTGCTGGTCACGCAGTTTTCGTCGACCGCCTACGTCGGCCTGGCGCTGGGCAAGGAGGTTCATTCCTACTTCGACGTCGACGAGCTGCGGCGCCTCTGTCCCATCCAGAACGGCCGAACCAGCGCCAAGAACATCGCCAACGTCTGTCGTCAATTGCTCGGGCTCCCCGAAAATCCTCAGCTGCCGAGCCTGCGCCAGGAAGGACCTGAAGAACGAAACGATCTGGCAGTCTGAGAGGCGATCGCGGCCATCATCGCCAACTTTCCGGGCGATTTCGGTTACGACTCCGCCACATCGACGCCCTTCTGTCGATCTGGAGATCCAAAGCGCGGCTCCCGCCCTATCTCCGATGAGTGGGGGATCTGCCAGTGAAGACCAATCTCGCCGGGCTGACTCTGGTTCTCACCGCGTTCGGGTGCGCAGCGGCGCCGGCGCGACCTTCTTCACCGGCGGCGGCGTCGCCCGCCGCTTCGGCGCCGTCCCTCTACGATCGGTTGGGGGGAAAGGGGGCCATCACCGCCGTCGTCGACGAGTTCCTCTCACGGGTCGCCCGCGACGTCCGGATCAACGCGCGCTTCGCCAACACCGACATGCCGCATCTGCGGACGATGTTGATCGAACAGATTTGCCAGGCGACCGGCGGCCCCTGCAGGTACCTGGGCAAGGACATGCGGTCGACCCATGCCGGCATGAAGATCACCGCCGGCGACTTCGACGCGCTGGTCGGCGATCTGAAAGACGCGCTCGACAAGTTCCGGGTGCCGGCCGCCGAAGAGCACGATCTGCTGGGTGCCCTCGGGGGGATGAAACCGGACATCGTGCAGGTCCCGGGGGCGCCCGTGGCAGGCGGCGCCGCAGCCGGGAGCGCCGATCCCGTCCTCGGACGCGCGCTGGCGTTCCGGGACGCGGCCGGTCTCCTCGAGCAGGCCGACAGCGCGCGGCTGCAGGCCAACCGGTCGCTGGCCGACGAGCTCTTCACCTCGGCGGAGATCCTGACCGGGCCGGGACCGGTGGCCGATCTGTCGCCCCTGTTCCGGCAGGGCGCTCCGCCGCGCGTGACCGCGCCGCTCACGATGACGCCGCTCGACACGCCGCCGCAACCGGCGACGGTGGGGAGCTCCGAGCAGGACGAGCCCGACCCCAAGCCGAAGCGGGGCTCGCTGACCGGCGTGGTGCTGACCTCCGGCGGTGGAACGGCCGCCAGCCTGGCGGTCGTGACCCTCGAGCCGACCTCGGGCAAGTTTCGCCATCGCACGCCGAAGGAGCGGATCATCGAGCAGCGCGATCGCCAGTTCGCCCCCCGGGTGTTGACCGTCCCGGTCGGCTCGACGGTCAGCTTCCCCAACTTCGACGGCATCTTTCACAACGTCTTCTCCCGTTCGGAGACCAAGCCGTTCGATCTGGGCATCTACAAGAACGGGCAGACGCGCGCGCTGGTGTTCGAAAAGGAAGGGATCGTGCGCATCGGCTGCAACCTGCACGCGAACATGTCGGCCGTGGTGGTGGTCGTCTCGGCGCCCCACTACGTGATCACCGACGCGCAAGGACGCTTCGCCTTTCGCAGCCTCGATCCCGGTCACTACCTCATGCGCGTCTGGAGCGAGGCGAGCGAGGCGCCGCACAGCGAGGAGATCGAGATCAAACCCGCCCAGAACAGCGCGACGATCGCGATGAGCGCCAATCGGCCGGTCGGACCGCTGGCCGACAAATTCGGAGCGCCCCGTGGGACGGCGCACCGCTAGGCGCCTCGGCTGGCTGGCGCTCTGCGCGGCCGCCCTGGCGGCGGGCCTCGGACAGCGCGGGCGTGCGCCCGTTTTCGACCCGACGCCGTTCGGCCGGGCGCTCGACGCGCAGATCGCCGAGACCAAGACCGCGCTTCATCGGCGGGTGACGGATCTGGCGAAGTTGCCGCAGTTGGCGGCGGCGGTCTCGACGGACAGCCGGACGGTGCGTGACCTGACCGAGGACGAGCTGGCCTTTCGGCCGCAGCCCGAGGAGACGATCGCCATCGGCCAGATTCCAAAGACGACGGAGGCGACCGCCGCTCGGCGTTCGCCCGTCGTGCTGTTGGTCTCCCCGGACGGGGCGACGGCCCCTTCGCTCGACCTCGGACCTCCTCGCCCGGTCGTCTCGGGCGGACGGCTGATTCTTTCCGAGACCGTCCGGGTGATCCCGCGGGAACGCGCTGACGAGCTCGACGGCGTGATTGCCGTCAGTCGACCGGTCGATCTCGGCTGGACCGAAGCCGCATTGCTGGTGGCGGGCGCGCGCGCAGAGCTCTCCGCGGGCGACGGAACGATGTCGCTGGGCGCGCCACCGGCAGACGGCGCGCGGCGCCTCGAGCTGTCGCTGGCCGATCCATCCCCGGGCTTGCGGGTGACCGTGTCGGCCACAGCTCCCCACCGGCCGGTCACCGCCTCGATCGTGGCACTGGCGCTCGCCGGCCTGGCGCTCTCGCTCCTCCTCGGAAGCAGGCGGTCCGCTCCCAAGATGGCGCCAGCGGAGACGTCCCCCTCCGCCACGCCCGCGGTCTGGTCGCCGGGGTCTGGCTCGGGACCGATCTCGCTCCCCGTCGCCCTCGCCGTGGCCGGCAGATCGACGCCGAGCGGCCTGCCGGCCACGCCGATCGGCCGCATCGGTCGCTACGATCTGTTGCGCACGATCGGCTGGGGCGGCATGGCGCAGGTCTATCTCGGACGCGCCACCGGCGAGGCCGGGTTCACCAAGCTGGTCGCGCTCAAGGTGCTGCAACCCGCGCTCGCCGGGCAACCGCAGGTGGTCCGGCATTTTCTCGACGAGGCCCGTCTGGCGGCGCAGATCGATCACCCCAACGTCGTCCAGATCGTCGATCTCGGCCGCTCGGACGATCACTACTTCATCGCCATGGAGTACGTCGACGGCGCCGACCTGTCGCGGCTCATCGAGATGAGCCGCACCCGCGGGCTCGACGTTCCCATCGTCGTCGCCCTGAGGATCCTGCGCCGGATCTGCGAGGGCCTGCACGCGGCCCACACCGCGCACGACGCCGAAGGGATCGCGCTCGGGCTGGTCCACCGCGACGTCAAGAGCGCCAATGTCTTCGTGGCGCGCAACGGGGCGGTCAAGGTCGGCGACTTCGGGATCGCCAAGGCCACCCAGGCGAGCCGGCTCTCCCGCACCGAGATCGGCCTCGTCAAAGGGACGCCCGGCTACATGGCGCCCGAGCAGCGCCTGGCCCAGACGGTCGACGGACGCGCGGATCTCTACGGTGTGGGCGCCATCGCCTACGAGCTCCTCTCCGGCATGCCGGTGAACCTCGACCTGGCGATCCTCGCCGAAAAGGGGCGCCACGGATGGCCGCACCTGGCGCCGCTCTCGTCGGTGCGCGCCGATGTCCCGCCGGCGCTGGAGGAGATCGTGATGAAGGCGCTCTCCTACGACCCGCAAGATCGCTTCCCCGACTGCGCGGCGCTGGAGTCGGCGCTGGAGGGCGTGGCAGCGCTCTGTCCCGCGCGCGCCGGCAGCAAGACCATCGCCGAATGGATCGGCGCGCTCCTGGCCTGGCAGGCCTCCGCCCCCAAGGAGACCGCCGCAAATCAGGCTTGAGCGCAAGAAATATTATGTTACAGTTCTTTCTATAGAAAGAATGGCAGGGCGCCGATGAAGGACGCGATGGCGCGAGCGACGGCCGGATCGCGGGAAGCGGAAGCAGAAGCAGCCGCGACGAAGCGGTCTGTCGTTCTGACCAAAGCCACCATGCGCGTCGCCGAGCAGCTGGACCTCGGGCAGGGGGCGCTCGCGAAGGTCCTCGGGATCAGCGCGCCGACGGTCTCGCGTATGTTCAAGGGCAAGTGGCTCATCTCGCAGAAAGACGGCAAGACCTGGGAGCTGGCGGTGATGCTCGTGCGCGTCTTCCGCAGCCTCGGCGCGATGGTGGGCGGCAACGAGGAGCACCTGAAAGAGTGGTTTCATGCCGACAACGTGCACCTGGGCGGGACTCCTGCAAATCTGGCTTTTACGATCGAGGGCCTGACGAATGTCGCTCGATATCTGGACGCAATGCGGGGGGCCCAATAGGGTCGCGCCGATCGCCTGCAAGGCCTGGAGGGTGGTCGAAGCGCAGCACAAGGTGATGACGAGGCGACTGGTCGACGATCTGGAGGAGCAGATCCTCCTCGAACAGATCGTCGACGACGCCAAGCCGCCGCGGCCGCCCGGAGCTCGATTCGAGGGGCTGCACTTCCTGCTCTTCACGCCGTTCCGGCATCCGCCCTTGAAGGGGGGCTCTCGTTTCGGGAGGCCTGCGGAACGTGGTCTCTGGTATGGCGCCAAGCTTCTCGAGACCTGTCTGGCGGAGAAGGCCTACTACCAGATCCTTTTCGCTGCCGGGACCACCGCACGACTGAAGAACCTGTCGTGCCTCTGGAGCGCCTATCAGGTGGAGATCGACGCGTCACGGGGGATCGATTTCACCGCCCCGCCGTTCGCGGACTTCGAGGCCGAGATCTCCTCTCCATCGTCGTACGGCTTCAGTCAACGACTGGGGACGCAGATGCGGGCCGCCGCCATTGAAGCGTGCGTCTACCACTCCGCGCGCTGTCGCAAGAAAGGGGACGCCCTCGCGCTCATCGAGCCTGCCTTCGGGAGTCCCTCCCCTCTTCGAGCCTCACAAACGTGGGTTTGCAGTCTGACGGGAGACGGATGCCAGGTGGCCCCAGCAAACGTCGCGGCCTCGGACCTCTTCGAGTTCAAGCGCTCCGATTTCGAAGTCGATGGCGTGCTCCCGCAACCCTGCATGGCGCTCTGAAGCTCGGGCAGCTCATCCTGTTGCAGCTCTGAAACGCCGAACGCCCGCTCACGGCCAAGCGGGTCGCCATGGCTGTGGCCCGCCATCGATCGGGCCCAGCTCAAGTATTAGGCGCGAGTGACGAGGAGCATGGCTTCATCCACGGCTGGGCTCTTCGGGGAGAGCTTCGCTGCCACCCGTCCAAGCGAGGAACCCCATGCGCATCCAGACCGCGGCGAGCGTCCTTCTGTCTTTGCTGTTCCTGACCGCGGCGAGCTGCGGTGGAAGCAACGGAGGCACGAGGACGGGGACCGCTGGCAGTGGCGGCTCCCTGGGCCAGGGCACGGGTGGCGCGACCACCGGTTCGACCGGCGGCGCGAACGGCGGTTCGACCGGCGCCGCGACGGGCGGTTCGACCGGCGCCGCGGGGAGCTCGGTTGGCGGCGCGCCGGGCCACGGCGGCAGCGGCGGCGTCGGGACGGTGGACGCCTGCGCGGCGACCCCCAGCCCGTGCAACGCCAACGCGACCTGCGCCAACACCGCGACCGGCTTCAGCTGCACCTGCAAAGCTGGCTACAGCGGCGACGGCGTGACCTGCGCGGACGTCGACGAGTGCGCCACCATGAACGGCGGCTGCGACGCGCACGCCACCTGCACCAACACGCCCGGTGGGCACACCTGCGCCTGCAACAGCGGTTACACAGGCGACGGCGTCACCTGCGGCGACGTCAACGAGTGCGCCACCAACAACGGCGGCTGCGACCCCAACGCGATCTGCGCGAACGCGCCCGGCGGACGCAGCTGCGCCTGCCCGGCCGGCTTCACCGGCGACGGCACGACCTGCACCGACATCAACGAGTGCGCCACCGCCAACGGCGGCTGCGATCCGAACGCGACCTGCACCAACACCGTCGGCAGCCACAGCTGCGCCTGCAAGACCGGCTTTTCGGGCAGCGGCATGACCTGCACCGACGTCGACGAGTGCGCCACCAACAACGGCGGCTGC